>ERZ1066136.337-NODE-337-length-41334-cov-17.253543_pt1 | contig 41334 bp, 22 predicted proteins | sample MGYA00382783_ERZ1066136 | MGnify/ENA primary metagenome ERZ1066136 (study PRJEB33369, sample SAMEA5778366) | biofilm metagenome | biome: Industrial cooling water; feature: Water cooling tower basin; material: Biofilm | place: United Arab Emirates | collected... | reverse complement strand
GGCAGGGGCCCCGCGGCTCCCCGAACCAGGCGGCAACTACCCTGACACCGGGGGCGGTCCTCGTCGAGCCATTGGGCCAGGGGGCCGGCGTAGGTCTCGTCGATCAGCAGGCGGTGGCTGACCAGGAAGCGGCTGTGGGTGCGCCAGGGGTTGACGTTGAAGCCGCGCTCGCGGCGGACCTGGGCGAAGTAGGCGCGGTCGAGGATCACGAAGAGCAGGCCGAAACGCCCTTCGAGCTCGGCCTGCCACTGCTCGAGCACGGAGGGCGGCGCGGCCACGACGATGCGTTTGACCTTTTTGCGCAGCAGCAGCTCCCGGGCGATCAGCCCGGCCTCGATGGTCTTGCCCAGGCCCGTGTCGTCGGCGATGAACAGATTCACCCGCGGCAACTGCAGCGCCTTGCGCAGGGGCTCCATCTGGTAGGCATCCACCCGAATGCCGGCCCGGAAGGGGCTTTGGAAGAGCTTGCCATCCGTCGCCGTGACGGTGCCCCAGCGCAGGGTGTTGATGTAGGCCGCGAATCGCCGCGGAGCGTCGAACCCGCGCTGGCCCAGGTCGCCCCAGGCCTCTTCGCCCAGGATCTGGCGGTCGAGTTCGAGCTCCCAGAGCACCTCCAGCACCGCCCCCTGGTTGTCGTCGTCGGCGCAGGCCAGGCGCACGCGGTGGGCGGGGTGGGCTGGGAGGGGTGCTTGCGGGCCGCCCTTCGGGCTATAAGCGGTGCCAGAGGATCCAAGGGTGCCGTTGGACCCGCTGTGAGCCCCCAGGGCGTGAGCGGGTGCGCTCGAGCGGTGCGCGGGGTGTGCGCGCGAGGCCGAGGGACGGCTGGTGTGCGCCGGGGCGGAGGGCTGGGGCTCCCGGGTCGGGTCGGTCGCGGCTTTCGCGTCGGTTCCGGACGCGGCCTCGAGCGCGACCACTTGCTCCACCAGCCAATGGCGGCTGCGAACGAGCACCAACTGCCCCGGCTGGGGTGGCGCTTGCGGCAAGAATTCGAGCAGGGCGGTCGACACGGGCGCGGGCTTCCGATCGGGGCGGGATCGATGGTCCGAGGCTAACGCGCGGGCGTGGGAGCGCCACTCGAAGCGGGGAGAATGCGGCGTGGATTGACCACTCCCCTGGTGCGGATTCGTCCGCCGCGGGCCACCGCCGGTCAGGCGGGGGATGGTCCGTCCAGGAGCAAGCTTGGACAGGCTGCCGCGTTCGATCGCGTCGCCATAGCAAGCGGGGAAGCACCGGGAAAGGTGAACCGGGGCCGGGGAAGGGCCCCCACCGGGAGGCTTTCCGGGCTGCGGAAATCCCGCGGTCGCGGGCCATCCCCCGATCGCGAGGGGGCAGCAAGGCCGCTGGTTGGGGCCGGAGGTTGCGCGGTTCTTCGGGCGGGCGCGGAGTGGCCCCGGACCGAGCCAATGATGCTGATATCAAAGTATGTGCTGTCGAACACTTTTATATAGAATTGGTCCATGCAGGCCAGGAACCGTGCTTCAAAGCTCTTCGGCAGTCCCCGGCGAAGCCAGGTCCTGATGCTGCTGGCGTTGCTGGGGGAGTCGTACCCGACCGAACTGGCCCGGCTGCTCGATGCGCCGCTGGTTTCGGTGATCAAAATCCTGGACGGGCTCGAGCTGGATGGGGTCGTGGCTACCAAGATGCTGGGGCGGGTGCGTCGAGTGTCGCTGGAGCCCCGATTCCATGCCTTCAAGGCCCTCGAGGCTTTGCTCGTGCAGCTTGGTTCAGCAGATCGATCCATTCGCTCGGCAGCCGCCAAGCGCCGCGGCCGCCCCAGGCGTAAGGGGAAGCCGGAATGGTGATCCCTGAGCGCTCCGATCTGCGGGGAAGCGCCCCTATAGCCTGCGCAGCTCTCGGCGGATGAATGTCGTCGTAGGCTAGGCTTTGAAAGGACTCGCTAGGGGGGTATTGCGGATCGGGCGCGGTCGGAAAGTCACGGGTGTGCTTTGCTCGGCAAGCGATGGGCAGCTGGCTGGAAGGGCACCGGCAGCATGAAAAAGGAAAGCGGCGGTTCGCTTTTTCTTGGTGCCCTCGGCAGGGCGAGCCCGGGGCGAGTGCGGCTGGATCGGAGACTGATGAGTTTGGGTCCGCGCCGGTCAGGGCTTGAGGTCGAGGACGTCCTGGATGTCGAGCAGGCCGATGGGGTGGTGGCCTTGGTCGACGACGGCGAGCTGGTCGATCTTGTGGTCGCGGAGGAGGCGCATGGCGTCCTCGGCCAGGGCGGTCGGGGGGATGGTCTCGGGGTTTACCGGTCCCGAGGTTCTCGTGAATGAGGTCGCGGAAGCCGAGGTCTCGAGAGCCGAGGCCGCGCGCCCCCCCTAGGGGGGTCCTACAGGTCTTCGGCCTGCAGGCAGACAAGGAGGGCCAAGCCCCTCCTTGACCACCCCACCAACCAGGCCAACAAATACCTAACACAACCTCCCAGGTGCGTAACGATTGACGTCCCCTAACTGCGCAAGAGATGACGTCCCTTGACAGGTAGTCGGGTGGTTGGTGGCGGGCTGCGCCCTGGACACAGGGCCAGGGGCGGCGGAGTGGCTCGGGATGGGCGGGAATCTAGGGTGTCGGATAGGATGGCGCTGGTCGTCTGGAACGCACCTGGGCCGATCGAGCCCAGGGTTTCCCGGATGGCGCATTCCGTCCATCCGTCCCGCGACCATGCCATGCAGCTTCTAGTGCTTGCAGCTTTGGCTGCCGTTTCGAGCGCAGCCGCGCCGAGTGCTACCCAGGGCTTCGGCCCCGAGCAGCCCCTGGCCTTCCCGGCCTCCTTCGTCATCCAGGTCTATGTCGGCGACCTGGACGGGGATGGAGACCTCGATTTCGCGTATGGCGGCCACACCACAGCGGCCTGGTTCGAGAACCTCGGGCCCCAGGGCTTTCGCCGGGCCCAGGTTTTGCAGCAATTGCAGGCGACAGGGCCGACCTACTTCGGGATCTCCAGCATCACCGGAGGGGACCTGGACGCCGATGGGGACTTGGATCTGGTGGCCGCCGACGCGATCTTGAATCGGATCGTGTGGTTCGAGAATCGAGGCGCAGGGGTCTTCGAAGCAGCGCAGGTCCTGGCCTCCGTCGCCACGGCGCCCCCGGGCATCGTGTGCGCCGACATGGATGGGGACAGCGATCTGGACCTGGTGTACACGCTACCTGTGAGCCAGCAACTGCGCCTGATCAGGAACCTAGGCGCGGGGAACTTCGCGGCGCCGCTGCTGCTGGCGACCCTGGGCGACAATCCGGCGGTCCTGGTGGCCGAGGACTTCGATGCCGACGGAGACCGGGATCTGGCGATCGGCGGTTCCACCACGATCCAGCTCTTGAAGAACCAGGGCAACGGGACCCTGGGGGCCCCCATCGTCGTGGAGAGCAACACCCAGGATTGTCGCCACATGACCGTGGCCGATCTGGATGGCGACGGCGCCCGCGACCTGATTTGGACCTCGACCTTCGGCGAATACCTGGCCTGGCAGCGCAGCAGCGGCGGGTCGCTGGCCGGCAAGCAGGTGCTAGCCAGCAACTTGCCGACCGCTTCCACGGTGGCCGCCGCGGATCTGGATGCCGACGGTGATCAGGACCTCACGGTGGGGTCCTATTCCTTCACCACCGAAGGAGAGCTGGTCCGCTTGCTCAACGACGGGACCGCAGTGTTCTCCAGCGCCGTAGTCGACACCCAGCTCAAGGTCGTCGAGGACTTGGTCCTGGCGGACGTCGATGCGGACGGGCTGCCCGACGTCTTGTGTGCCACGCGCAATGCGGGACAGGTCGCCCTGTATTCCAATCAGGGCGCAGGCGCCTTCGCACCGCGCCTGGAGCTGACGTCTGGACTGACCACACCCAGCCAAGTGGCAACCGCAGACATCGATGGCGATGGGGATCTGGATGTGCTGGCGCTGGAGCAGGGCGCCTCGGAAGTGCTCTGGTACCAAAACCAAGGGGCGGGCAGCTTCGCGGCGGGCGCTGCGCTCCAAACCGCGACGGGCGAGGTGCGCGAGTTCGTCGTGATCGATGTGGCCCTGGATGGCCAGCTTGACCTCGTGCTGGCCGGAACCTTCGGGCTGCGCCTGCATCGCAATCTGGGCCAAGGGGTGTTCGGGCCGGCGATCACGCTCGCTGGCCCGGCCACCAACGGCTGGGGAGTGGCAGCGGGAGACCTGGACGGCGACGGCTTCGAAGACCTGGTCTTTGCTTACGGCCCGATCGAGGGCACACCGTTCGCGGGACAAAACTCCCTGGGCAAGGTGCTCTACCGTGGGGCCGGCATCTTCAATCCCCTGGTCAAGTTCACCAATGCCTCCGCGGCCAAGAACATCGTCGTCGGGGACGTGGTTGGCTCCGACCTGCCGGAGCTGCTCTTCAGCCTGGGCTACTTCGGCCTGCCACCCGTGTACATGGAGAACCTGGGACAGGCGACGTTCTCTGCCCCGGTGAGCACGATCAGCGGAGGCTCCGGGGACAGCTCCATGGCCCTCGGGGACGCCGATGGGGATGGGGACCTGGATCTGGTGGGGAGCGCCTTTTTCGGGGTCTATCTCTACTCGAATCTGGGCAGCGGCTTCGCGGCTCCGGTCAAGGTCGTGAACGGCGAGCGCAGCGACGCCAGGCTGGTCGACCTGGACGGCGATAACACGGCGGACCTGCTGACGGCCGGCGAGAATGGCATCGCCTGGTCGCGCGGATTGGGCAACGGCGCCTTTGCTGCGGCGCAGTCGATCGAGAGCAACTTCTTGAACGGCTATCACGCGCTGGCGGCCGACCTGGACGGGGATGGCGGCGTCGACGTCGTGGCTACCGAGTACAACGCGCACAACCTGTCGTGGTACCCCAACCGTCTCACCGCGGACTGCAACCAAAACGGGACCTTCGACAGCCAGGAGATCGCCCTGGGGCAGGTGCCGGACTGCGATGGCAACGGAGTTCCGGACGGCTGTGATCTGCTCCAGCCCGGGGCCGATGTCGACCAGGATGGGCAGCTCGATGCGTGTGTCGTGCCGCCCCTGCTGGCCAGCTCGACGCAGGTTTCGGTTGCGGGCGGCGGAGCGGTGCTGTTCGATCTCACCGGCCCCGCCGGAGCCCTGTACCTCGTGCTCGGCTCGCTCAGCGGGACCGCGCCCGGCACCGCCCTGGGCCCCGTGACGGTCCCGCTCAACCTGGACGCCTACACGCTGTTTTCCATCGAGCTGGCCAATCAGGCCCCCTTCGCCAAGACCCTCGGGACTCTGGACGCGTCCGGCGCCGCCGCGGCCGTGATCACCTTGCCCGCGGGCTCGAACCCGGGGCTCGCGGGGCTTTCGCTCCATCACGCCTTCGTCACCCTGGGGGCGGGGCCGGGGGTCAGCTTCGCCAGCAATCCGGTGGCGCTGCAGTTGAAGCCCTGAGCGCGTATTGGCTGCGTTGGGACCCGCCGGAGGATGGCCTCCGGCGGGGAGGTCCTGCGGGCGGGATCCGAGCTCGCGGCGGGGGCCGAGGTCCAGGCGCCCCTGCCCGGGGGCGCTCAAGGCCCTGGGCTCTGCATCGCCGCGGGCTCGCGCCGGTCAGGGCTTGAGGTCGAGGACGTCCTGGATGTCGAGCAGGCCGATGGGGTGGTGGCCTTGGTCGACGACGGCGAGCTGGTCGATCTTGTGGTCGCGGAGGAGGCGCATGGCGTCCTCGGCCAGGGCGGTCGGGGGGATGGTCTTGGGGTGGCGGCCCATGTGGGCGGCGATCGGTTCGGCTTGGAAGGGGCCGGTGGCGCGCGCGATGGTGCGGCGCAGGTCGCCGTCCGTGAAGATGCCGGAGAGGCGGCCGAAGGGGTCGGTCAGGAGGGCGGCGCCGGGGCGGCCGGGAGTGCGGGTCATGACCTCGAGGACCTCGAGCACCGTGGCCGTGTCGGCGCACAGGGGCAGCTCCTGGCCGCGGCGCATCAGCTCGCTGACCTGCATCAGGCGCCGGCCCAGGGAGCCGGCGGGGTGGAAGCGCGCGTAGTCCTCCTTGGAGAAGCCGCGCTCTTCGAGCACCACCATGGCCAGGGCGTCGCCCAGGGCCAGCATGGCGCTGGTGGAGGCGGTGGGCGCGAGGCCCAGGGGGCAGGCCTCCGGCACGGGGCCGGTTTCGAGCACGCAGTCGGCGTGGCGGCCAAGGGTCGAGGCGCTGCTTTCGGTCAGGGCGATCAGGGGCGTGCCCAGGCGGCGCGCGGCGGGGATCAGGGCCTTGAGCTCCGCGGTCTCGCCGGAGTTGGACAGGGCCAGCAGCAGGTCCTGGCGCCGCAGGCGGCCAAGGTCGCCGTGCAGGGCCTCGCCGGGGTGCAGAAACAGGCTCGGTGTGCCGGTCGAGGCCAGGGTGGCGGAGATCTTCTGCCCGACCAGGCCGGCCTTGCCCATGCCGGTGACGACCACCATGCCCGAGCAGGCCAGGATCAGGTCGATCGCACGGTCGAAGGAGGCGCCCAGGCGCGGCTCGAGGTTGTGGATCGCCGCGGCCTCGAGGCGCAGCACCAGCAGCGCGCGCTCGCGCCGGGGTTGGGTCATCGGGGTGCGGACGGCGGGACCGGCCGTGGCGGCGCGCGGGGTGGGGTCGGACAAGTCGGGGGGCGGGCGGGTTCTGGCAGGCCCCCGGCACTCTAGCAAGCCGGCCGGGGCTTGGGGGCGCGGCCCCCTGCCGGCGCCCGCGGGAGCCTGGTTTCAGCGGGTCTGGCGGGCGGCGGCATCCAGCCGGGCCACGGTTTGGGTCCAGTTGCGCTGCAGATCGAGGGCGCTGATGCGCAGGGTGCGCCAGCCCAGGCCGTCCAGCACGCCCGAGCGCACCGCCTCGCGATCGACCACGGCGGGGGCGGAGCGGTGGAAGGGGCCGTCGAGTTCGACGCCGAGCACGTAGCGCTCGGGGACGGCAGGGTTTGCCAGCGCCAGGCTGATGCGATAGTCCCGCGAGCGGCCCACGTGCAGATCGACCTTCCAGCCGCGGGACTCGAGTTCACGGGCCAGGGCTGCTTCGAGGGGGTCGATGTCGAGCTCCGGCCGCGGAGCGGTTTCCTCGCGCGTGCTCGGCACGGTGCCCAGTTCGGCGAAGGCCAGATAGTCGCGCAGGTCTTGTACGCCCTTGGCGGTGCACTTCTTGGGATCGAGGTCGCTGGCGCGGATCGACGCGAAGACGATCACCTTCTCCCGGGCGCGGCTGACGGCCACATTCAGGCGCCGCTCGCCGCCGGCCAGGTTCAGCGGGCCGAAGCTGTGGTAGAGAACGCCGCCCGCGTCGCGTCCGTAACAGATCGAAAACAGCATGGTGGCGCGCTCGTCGCCCTGCACGTTTTCGAGGTTTTTGATGAACACCGGCTCGCCCCGGCCGGAGGCCGCCTCGAGCGCGGCGCGCAGGGCCGGATCGCGATCCAGGGCCTCGTCGAGCAGGTCCTGGACCAGGGTCTGCTGGGCCACGCTGAAGGTCACCACGCCGATCGAGCGATTGGCCGGGCTGGCGTCGGAACTCGACAGGCGCTTGGCGATCTCGGCCACCACCGCTTCCGCTTCGGCCCGGTTGGTGGCCGTCTTGGCGCGGTCGTAGATACCGCCGACAAAGCGGAACTCGACGCCCAGGTTCGGGTGGCTGCGCTCCGGAGCGGGAAACGTCTGCAGGCGCCCGCCGTAGCTGCGCCGGTTCGAGAACTCGATCAGGCGCTCGTCCCGGGAGCGGTAGTGCCACAGCAGGCTCTGCTGGGGCAGCCCCGCGGCGATGGCTTCTTCGAGCACGCTCTGCAGCGGTTCGAGCGCTTCGGCCAGGGCCGCCTCCGGGTCCCCGGAATCGCCCGCGTCCTTGCGATCGAAGAAGTTGGTCGGCGGGAGCTGGCGCGAATCGCCCACGATCACCGCGGCCTTGGCCCGCGAGAGGGCCGAGACCGCATCCCAGACCGGAACCTGCGAGGCCTCGTCGAACACGACCAGGTCGAACAGCGGGTAGTCCGGAGGCAGCAGGGTGGCGGCCGAGAGCGGGCTGGCCAGCACGATCGGCTTGAGCACGGCCATGGCCGCCGCCGCATCGCCCATCACCCGGCGGATCGGCCGGCGGATGGTGGTCAGCGCGCGCAGTTCGTTGAGCTGCTTGACCGCCTGGCGCATCGCGGGATCGCCGACCTCGAGCGCCGCGCGGGCCCGATCGCGCACGGCGTTGGCGACCGCCTGGGCGGCGCCGCGGCGGTAGTCGGCGATGGTGCGCAGGAATTCGCCCCGCAGCGGCTCGGCGCGCTCCGCGGCGCAATCGGCCAGGGCGGTGTCGGTGCGTCGGCGCCGCTCCGCGAAAGCCAACAGCAGGGCCGCCTCGGCCGCGGGCCCGGCCGCCGCGGGCTGCAATCCGCCCGAGAGCAGCGCGGCGGCCACCGCCTCGAGACCCAAACCGGCGGCGGCTTGGCGCGCCGCCGAGAACTCGCTCCAGGCGGGCAGGCTGACGGATTCCTGTGCGAGCCGGGCGAGCCGCAGGGCCAGGGCCTGCGGGGTGGAGCGCGCGCCGCCGAAGCAGCCCGGGGCGGCCAGCGCAGCGTCGAGGGCCTCGAGCGCCGCGCCGAGCTGCTCCAGGGCCGTGCGCAGGGCCTGGGCCCGCGGCAGGATCGCGCCGGAGGCGGCCTGCGCGGGGACCTGGGCGGCCAGCCTTTCGAGCTCGTGCGGGAAAAGCTCGCGGGCGCGGCGCGCGCTCGCCCGCGCCTGCTCCAAGGCGGCCCGGGCCGCGTCGAAGTCGAGCTTGCCGCCGGCCTCCGCGAACCCCTTCAGCCTTTCGGCGGCCTTGGCGCCGGCTTCGATCGCGGCGGCCTGCGCTTGCAGCTGCTCGAGCTGCCCCAGCAACCCAGCCAGGTCCCGCGGCGGCGCCTGGCGCGCGACGCGGGACAGCACGCCGCGGATGCGCCGCACGGTCAGCCAGCGCGTCAGGAAGAAGCCCGCCCGGGCCGCGCGCAGATCGCCGGCCAGGCGCGCCAAGGGCAGCTCGAGCGCGGAGCGCTCGTAATCCCGCACCAGGGCGGCGTCGGCGCGCACGGCGGCCTCGCCGAGCTCGAGCGCTTGGGTCAGCGCTCCGAATTCGTGCTCGTGATTCGGGCCCAGGGCGGTCTGGCTCAGCAGCGCGGCCCGAGATCCGCCCGCAGGCAATTCGGCCGCGAAGGCGGCCAGCTGGGCGATCCCATCGAGCGCCGCCGGCGCGGCGATGCCGAACGCTCCGGCCAGCTCGCCGCAAGCCCGCTCGACCGCCTGCAGGCAGGCGCTGGCCTGCTGGGCGGCCTGCGCCGCCCGGCCCGCCTCCGCGCTCGTCAGCGCGCGCTGGGGCGCAACCCCCGCATGGGCGCGCTCGCTGCCCGCGGGCAGCCGGCGCGCTGCGTCGGCCAAGCGCCGGACCGCTTCCAAGCGGGTGTGCAGCGCCGCTTCGCTGAGCTCGGGCCCCACGGCCTCCTCGAGCTGCGCAGGCGGCAGGGACCCGGCCCCGGAGCGGGACTGGACGCCGAAGGCGCGCGCGATGGCCGCATACACCGAGAGCCCCTGCCCCGCAGCGGCGTGCAGCGCATCCGAGGCCGCCCGCAGCCGCAGGCGCGGGCCGTCCACCGCTGCGGCGACGCCGTCGAATTGACGCGAATAGGGCGCGGCCCGGGCCTCGAGTTCGTCGAGCGCCGCCTTGATCTGCGTGACGAAATGGGTCTTGGTGGCATGGTCCGCGTGCAGGTCGAGCGCGAACGCGCCCAGTCCGGCCTTGCGCAGGCGGTCGCTGACCACGCTGAGGGCGGCGCTCTTTTCCGCGATGAACAGCACGCGCTGGCCGCGCGCCAAGCATTCCGAGAGCAGGTTGGTGATCGTCTGGCTCTTGCCCGTCCCCGGGGGGCCTTGCAGCACGAAGCTGGCTCCGCCGGTGGCCGAGGCGATGGCGGCGATCTGCGAGCTGTCCGCCGGCAGCGGCAAGCGCACGGTCGCGAACGGGGCGCGCTCGTCCACCGCCACGGCGGGCACGAGCTGGGGCGCGGGCAGGCCCGGCGCTGGGCTGCGGTCGAGCAGCGTCGCCACCAGCGGATGGTCGAGCAGGGCCGGACCGCGCGCCCGCAGCTCCTCCACCAGGGGCAGCTTTTTGAAGGAATAGATGCCGAGTTTGGCGATTGCCTTCACCTGCGCGCCGGGCACGTCCTTGATCGACTGCCGCACCCGGGCCAGGATCGCGCGGATGTCGAGGCCGTGGGCGTCTTCGACCAGGGGCCCCCCGAGCCCGAGATCGAGGCCGTGGGCTGCCCGCAGGAATTCCACCAGGGCCACGTTGGGCACCGTGTCGTCGGCCACCGCCCGCACCCGGTAGCCCTCGGCGCGCGAGATGCGCTCGAGCTCGACGGGCACCAGGATCAGCGGCGCAAGCAACGGTTGGCTGCGCTGCTCGGCCAGGTATTCGAGGAAACCGACCGCCACGAACAGGGCCCTGGCCCCGGTTTCTTCCACAGACGTGCGCGCGTCGCGGAAGGCCTTGGTGGAGCGCTTGAACAGCTCCGCCTCCTCCAGGGTCGAGCGCAGGATGCGCGTGCGGATCTCGGCCGCGATGTCCTGCTCGAGCATCTCCCGCATCGCGCCGCGGGGCTTGAGGGTCAGCGCGGTTTCGTTCCAAAGCGTGTCCTCGAGCAAGCCCAAGACATCGTCGCCGGAGGCGAAGAGCGGGATGCCGACCGCGTCGCGGTCGTTGAGCAGGCGGTTGCGCAGGGTCAGGTCCAGGAGTTTCGAGCGCCACTCCGCCAGCCGGCGCTGGCGCGGCGACAGCTTGGGCTTGGGCAGCGGCGGGAGCCCTGCGGGCTGCACGACCTTCCAGGTGTCGTCGACCGCCTGGGCCGAGCCCGTCCTGCGGCGCTGCCCGTGCTGGCGCCGCTCCGCCAGCGGGTGGAAGCCGGCCCGCCGCGCCGAGCCCACATCGACCACCAGCACCTGGCGCAACCGTCCCCGCAGCCAGCGCTCGCCCGACTCCAGCGCGGCGCCGAAGCCTGCGCCAGCGCCGCAGGTCAAGGTGGCCTCGACGACGCGCACCTCGCCCAGGTCCAAGCGGTTCAGCAGCCCGGAAGCTCCCTCCACCAGCGCATCGGAAAAATGCGAGTCGATCGTGGCAAAAGCGACGATCGCGTGGTCGTCCCCGAGGACGACCATCGTCCACAGCCCACAGGCTTCGAGCAGCGCCGCCAGGGCCAGGGACAAATCCAGGCAATTGCCGATGCCGTCGGCCAGCACCTCGCCGATCGTGCGCACCTTTTGGCCCGTGGTCTCGAAGCTCGGCTGGGCCAGCACGTACACCAGCGCGCGGGCGGTGAGCGCGTCGTAGCAGGCCTGAGCCAGGCGCTGGGCGCGCTCGGCGCTGCCGGAGAGATAGCCGTCCAGGGCGCCGCTGCCGGTCGACGCCTGCATGCGCGCCGAAACGTCCCGCAGGAGCTCCGCGATCGCCGGGGCGTTGGGGGTCACGAAGGCCGCCAGGGATTCCGGATAGCGGCCGGTGCCGCACCAGTGGGAGGCGGGCACGATCGTGAGTCGGTGGTGGGCCGCAGCCAGGCACTCTCCCGCGGCGTCGATGAGCCGGGCGCGCAGCTCGATGGCATCGCGCTCGGTCGAGCGTTCGAGCAGCTCGAGCGGCAGTTGGAACTCTTCGGCGCTGATCGACAGGGAGCCGCCGGCTTCGAGGGTTTCGACCCCCCGGGAGAACAGGGCTCCCCTGCCGCCGGGGTCCTGGGCCAGTTCAAGCTGCAGCACGCTGCCGGCCAGGCGCCTGCGGGCGTTGACCCAGACGGACTGCACGCAGGGCACGCCGTTGAGCTCGAGGGAGGCCGCGGTGGTTTCGGCCGCCAGGATCTCGAGTTCCGCGGGCGGCTCAGGTTGCTGGCTCGCGGCGTCAGCGCCCGCCTCCGGGCCCTGTGCGGGCGGGGGCGCCGCGCCGGCCGCGGAGGCGGCCTGGGCCTGGGCGGACGGGTCGGCCGAGGGCTCGCGGGGCTCCTGCGCCCGCGGCAGGGGGGCGGGCAGGTCGCTGGCCGGCGCGGCCGGGTCCCCCGGACTGGCGGGGTCCGCGGCGCCGCGCGCGGCCGCTGCGGCGCCGGTGGTCGGGGGCTGAGCGGGGAACTCGTCGGCGTGCTGCGGCTCGGGCATGGGAGACTCGTGGCATCGCACCCCCCCGGGCCCAGCGGATCGCTGGGGATTGGCGGCTTCGCGGAGCGGAGCGCGACCCCGCGCGGCGGCGATCGGACCGACGGGGCGGCCTCAGGGTCTGGAGCCTGCCCGCGGGGGGGAGAACCTGCCCGCAATGGTAGCGGGGGCGGCCCGGCTGCCCGACCGCCGCGGGCCTGGCCCCGTCTGTCCGGTGCCCGGGGGCCGGCGCGGCTGTCCGCGCCCTCCCCTCCGCCCCGGGCAGCGCCCGCGGCCGCACCAGGCCCGGCCCCCGCACCGTCCCCTGGGGCCGGTACCGGCGGCCCTGCGCAGCCCGCGCCGGCGGGGGCGCGGCGGCGGGACTGCGGCGGGGCCGAGCCGGCGCCGAGCGCTGGATCGGGCGAGAAAACGAGCGCAGGGCAGGGGGCTCTGGCGCAGACTGCTGGGGACGATGACTCCTGCGTTCTGTCTGCCCGGACCGGCTCCGTTGGCGTTCTTGTTCAACACCGAGCGCCTGGGGCTGGCCGGCGCCGCGGTGGTGGTGGCGATCGTGGTCGCTTCCCTGGGCATCCACGAGGCGGCCCACGCCTGGATGGCCTGGAAGCGCGGCGACTCGACCGCCAAGGACCTCGGCCGCATGACCCTCAACCCGATCGCCCACATCGATCCGGTGATGACGATCCTGCTGCCGACGATCTCGATCCTGACCATGGGCTTCCTGTTCGGGGGCGCCAAACCCGTGCCGGTCAACCCGCGGCGCTTCCGCCGGCCGCACTTCGACAACGCCCTGGTGGCCCTGGCGGGCCCGGTGTCGAACATGCTGCTGGCGGTGTTCTTCTTCGCTTTGTTCCACCTGCTGGTCGAGCGCCTGCAGCTCTACGACATGAGCCAGGTGCTGCCCAACGTGCTGTATTCGGCGGCACTGGCCAACGTGATCCTGGCGGCCTTCAACCTGGTTCCGATCCCGCCCCTCGATGGCAGCCGCGTGGTCACCTGGCTGCTGCCGAGCCACCTGCGCGGCCCCTACAACCTGCTCGAGCCTTTCGGGCTGATCATCCTACTGTTGCTCTTCTACCAGGTGCCGGCCTTCAGCCATTACCTGCAGAAGTCGATGGCTGAACTGGCCCTTTTCCTGAACCGCATCGCCACCCTGTTCGGCCTGTGGTGAGCCCGATGGTCCAAGACAAAGCCACCGAAGCCGAGGACTTCGCGCCGTCGAGCTACACCGTCGAGCTGGAGCGCATCTTCTCCGGCCCGATGGACCTGCTGCTGCACCTGGTGCGCGAGCAGGAGGTCGAGATCCACGAGGTCGAGATCCACCGCATCGTGCGCGATTACCTGGGCTACCTGAAGGCCCTGGCGGCGGTCGACATCGAGGCGGCGGCGGACTTCGTGGTCATGGCGGCCACGCTGATGGCGATCAAGGCGCGCTCGCTGCTGCCCAAGGAGGAGCTGGACCTGGAGGAGGAGCTCGACCCCAAGGACGAGCTGATCCAGCGCCTGGTCGAGTACCGCCGCTTCCGCGCCGCCGCCGAAGATCTAGAGCGGCGCTTCGCCGATCGCGAGCTCTACTACGAGCGCGGCTGGCGGCGCGAGGTCGAGCAGAACCGCGAGGAGCCGACGCTCGACTTCTCCGACCTGACCGCCTTCGACCTGCTGGCGAAGTGGTCGCGCCTGCAGCGCGAGGTGCTGGCCAACCGCCCGCACAAGGTCATGGGCGATCCGCGTCCGATCCGCTTCTATCTGGATCGGCTGGTCGAGCGCCTGCGCCGCCACCAGCGCCTCGACCTGCGCCGGCTGGTCTACGAAAAGCACATCGACGGCCCCGAGCGCGACGTGCTGATCGGGTCCTTCTGCGCCGTGCTCGAGCTGGCCAAACTGGGCCTGGTGGCCCTGGCCCAGGAGACGCCCGAAAAACCGCTCGAATTCACGCTGCGCGACGACCTGCCGGACAACCTCGACGACCTGCTCAAGAACGCGCAGATCGACGAGCCCGACGCCGAAACCCAAGCCCGCGCCGAGGCCCTGGCCGACGCGCTCTTGGCGGGCTCCGGGGCGGAGGAGCCCCAGGAAGGCGCCGGCCCCGCCTGACGCTCCGCGCCCGCGGCAGCCCGGCAGCCGCCCGATCGCCGGCCAGGCGCCGGCGGGCGGCTCGGAGCGACCGGGCGCCCGCGATGCTGGCCCTGCATCCAGCTCCGGGGCGCACCGTTCTCAGGCCAGTTTGGGGGCCAGGAATTGCTCGAGTTTGAGGGCGTCCTGGGTGAACAGGCGGATGCCTTCCGAGAGCTTCTCGGTGGCCATCTGGTCCTCGTTGTGCAGCCAGCGGAAGCGCTTTTCGTCCAGGGTCAGGCGCTCGAGGGGCTGCTGGGCCGCGGCTTCGGGCGACAGCTTGCGCGGCACGGGTCCGGTCTTCTTCTGCAGCTCGTCGAGCAGGGCCGGGCTGATCGTCAGGAGGTCGCAGCCGGCCAGCTCGGTGATCTCGTCGGTGTTGCGGAACGAGGCCCCCATGACCTCGGTCGCGTAGCCGAATTTCTTGTAATAGGCGTAGATGCGCGTCACCGAGCGCACGCCGGGGTCCTCGTGGGGCGCATAACCGGCCACGCCGCTCGACTTCTTGTGCCAATCGAGGATGCGGCCCACGAAGGGCGAGATCAGCTGCACACCCGCTTCGGCGCAGGCCACGGCTTGGGCGAAGCTGAACAGCAGCGTCAGGTTGCAGCGGATGCCCTCCGCTTGCAGGTGGCGCGCGGCCTGGATGCCCTCCCAGGTGGAAGCGAGCTTGATCAGGATGCGCTCGCGCGGGATGCCCTGTTCGGCGTAGAGCGCGATCAGCTGGCGCGCCTTGGCGATCGAGCCGGCGGTGTCGAAGCTGAGGCGCGCGTCGACCTCGGTCGAGACGCGGCCGGGAACGACCTTCAAGATCTCGAGCCCGAAGGCCACCGCCAGGCGGTCCATGGCGCGCTCGAGGCGCTCGGCGGCGCTTGCGCTGCCTTGGGCGGCGCTGCGCAGGGCGCGCTCGACCAGGGCGGCGTACTCCGGCAGGGTCGCGGCCTTGAGCAGCAGGCTCGGATTCGTGGTCGCGTCGCGGGGTCGATACCTCTGGATGGCGGCGAAGTCGCCGGTGTCGGCCACGACGATCGAATGGGCCTTGAGCGCGTCGAGCTGGTTGGTCATGACGGGAGCCTAGCGCCGCAGGCGCCCCGGGCCAGGCCGGGGCGGCGCCCGGCCCAGGCGGGGGAGCGCGGGCGCCGTCGGGGGATCAGAGGGGGGCGCCGCCCAGGGCCGACAGGCGCGCCAGGGCCCGTGCCAGCAGGGTGCGCGAGTGCGAGGGTTCGATCCCGAGGCGCCCGGCGATCTCGGCGTGGGGCAGCCCGTGCAGGTGGTGCCAGAGGAACACCTGGGCCTGGCGCGGCTCGAGCTGGGCGAAGGCGGCCGCGAAGGCCTCCAGGTGTTCGTGGAGCTGCGCGGCTTCGCTGGGGCTGGCGCCGGCGGCCGCCGGCGCCCCGAGCGCCTGGCTGCCGCTGGCCAGCGGCGCCGCGCGCTCGGCGGGGCGCCCGCGGCGGCGGCGGTGCTCGAACAGCTTGAGCGCCGCCGCCCGATACAGCCACTGGCGGAACTGGGGCTCGCCGGAGAAGCACAGGCGGCCGTCGCGCAGGTGCGCGAGCACTTCGCGGCACACCGATTGGGCCAGATCCGCGGCTTCGAGCCCGCCGGGCAGGTGGCGCCCAAAGTAGTCGGCGATCGCGGGCCAGTAGTGCACCAGCAGGCGTTCGATCGCGCCCGCGTCGCCCTGGCTGGCCTGGGCGATCTAGGTTTCGGATTCGGACGACACACACCGATCCTAGCCTGTGCGCCGGGCGGGCCGCTTCGGCCGGCGCCGGGCAGCCGCGCCGCGGCCGCTTGTCGATCGCGGCCCCCGGGAGGCGCCCGGCTTGCGGCCGCGCGCGCGGCCGGCTAGGGTCGCCCCGTGGACGTTCCTTCGGGATCCTCGCGCGGCGCGCTGGCGCCGGATGGACCGCCGCCGGACGAGGGTTCCGCGCCGCTCGGGCCCCTTGAGGCAGCGCTGGCCGAGCTGTTGGCCGGAGAAGCGCGCGACCTCGAGCCGGGTTTGGAGGCGCTCTGCCGGACACGACCGCAGTGGGCGCCGGAGCTGCACCGGCGCGTGGATCGCCTGCGGGCGCTCGGGCTCTGGCCGGCGGCTCCCGCGGCGGGAAGCGCCAGAATCCTGGGCGATTTCGAGCTCCTCGAGGTGCTGGGCAGCGGCGGCATGGGCATCGTCTACCGCGCGCGCCAGCGCTCGCTCGAACGCGAGGTGGCCGTCAAGGTGGTGCGCCCGGAATACCTGCTCTTCCCCGGCAGCCGCGAACGATTCCGGCGCGAGATCGACGCGATCGCGCGGCTCAAACACCCCGGCATCGTGCCGGTGTACGCCTGCGGGGAATCCGGCGGCGTGCCCTACTTCGCCATGGAGCTGGTCGAGGGGCGCTCGCTGGCTCAGATCCTCGGGTCTTGGCAGGGGCGCGAGCCGGGCGGCTTGAGCGGCGCCGACCTGGCGCAGGCCATGGTCGGGGCCGCCCCGGGCCCCGGTCCGGCCAGGCTGGAGCCGGCTCGGCTGCAGGAGCCCTGGTGGCGATTGGCGCTCGAACTCGCCCGGGAAGTGGCCGAGGGCCTGGCCCACGCCCATGAGAGCGGTGCGATCCATCGCGATATCAAGCCGTCGAACATCCTGGTCACCCGCGGCGGACGGGCGCGGCTGTTCGATTTCGGCTTGACCAGCACGGCCGGCGCCGAGCCGATCACGCACAGCGGCTCCCAGCCCGGCACCCTGCCCTACATGTCGCCGGAGCAGTTGCGCGGGGAAGCGCTGGACGGGCGCAGCGATCTGTATTCGCTCGGGGCCACCCTGTACGAGCTGCTGAGCCTGCGCAGGGCCTTCGACGCGCCCACCGGCCTGGGGCTGGCGGCGCAGATCGAAGCGGGCGCCGCAGCGCCTTTGCATCGGCGCTGCCCGTTCCTGCCGCGGGCCGTCTGCGACTTGGTCGCCGTGGCCATGGAGCCGCGCCGCGAGCGGCGTTACCAGAGCGCCGCGGCCCTGATCGAGGACCTGAACCGCGCCCTGGCGGGTCGCCCGTTGCTGGCGCGACCGCCGGGGCCCCTCGGGCGAGCCTGGTCCTACGCGCGCCGGCACCCGGCGCGGGCCGCGGCCGCGGGCTCGCTGCTGCTGCTGATCGGCGGCCTTCCGACGGGCCTTTATTGGCAGAGCCGCCGACACGCTGGGGAACTCGCCGGGACCCTCGCCAGCGAGCGCCGCGCACGCGGCGAGGCCCAGGCCCTGAGCGCGGCCCTGGGCGAGCGCTCGGCGGACCTGTCCGCGGCCCTCGAGCGCGAGCGCGCTGCGCTCGGTTCGGCCCAGGCAGCCCTGTCCGATGCGGAAATGGCGCTCGGGTTCCTGTGCAATCTGGTGCTCGAAGCAAGTCCCGAGCGGCTGGGCACGAAGCCGTTCGATCTCAAGCGCCTGTTGCACACGGCCCTCGAGGGCTCCGGCGAGCTCGCCGAGCGCCCGGGCGTGCAAGCGCGCTTCCTGCTGTGCCTGGGGGACGTGTTCATCAGCCTGTCCGATCTGCAGCCCGCGGAGGCGGCCCTGCGCCAGGCCTTGGAGATCGAACGCAGCGTCAGCGGCGGCGCCAGCGCCTGGAGCCTGCGCACGCTCAACTCCCTGGCTACGGCCCTGCAGCGTCGGGGGCAGAGCGCCGAGGCCCTGCCGCTGTTCGAGGAGGCTTTGGCTGGCCAGCGGACCCTGCGCGGCGAGCGCCATCTGGCCACGGCGGCGGCGCTCAATAACCTGGCCGCTGCAGAGCTGGCCGCCGGCCGCCTGGATGGGGCCATCGAGCATTTCGAGGCCGCGGCGCGCTGTTACGCCGGGCTCGTGCCCGCCGAGGCGCTCTACGGCGCCATCGCCCGCGCCAACCTGGCCTACGCCCTGCGGCGCGCCGGGGTGCTCGAGCGCATCCCGATCGCCTTGGCGGAGGCCGAAGCCGAGCTCGAGCGCGCCGCGGGTGCGGAACCGCTCGGGCTGGCCCGGGCCCGGAACGTGCTCGCCAGCGTGTGGCTCGATCAGGGCGAGCCCGCCCGCGGGCTCGCGCTGCTCGAACCGGCCCTCGAGACCTTCGCCGCACACCTGCCGGGCCCCGATCCCTACTGGGCCGCGGCTTGCTTCAACCGCGGCAGCGCGCGCCTGGCCCTCGGCGATCCGGCCGCGGCGCTGCCCGATCTCGAAGCCGCCATGGCCCAGAGCGCGGCCCTGGGCCAAGCGGAAACCCCGGATGGGAGGCGTTATCGCGCCAAACTCGAGGCCTGTGGCGCGGCGCTGGCCGAAGCCGCCGGGAGCGCGGGCGGGCGCTGAAAGCGGTCAGGTTCAGGCCAGGGCGCGCGCGCGCGGCCTGAAGCCCCGGCGCTGCTCGGCGCGCTGGCGATCCAGGCCGGACGCTGCCCGTCGAGCGATCTGGCCCGCAAGCAGCCCGAGCAGCAGCCACTCGAGCCGTGCCACGGACCAAAGCAGGACGGCGACGCCGCCGGCGGCGCCGGCCCGCAGCGCCGGTCGCCGCTCGAGCCAGCGCAGCAGATCGGAGCCCTGGGCGTAGTAGGCCGCGCACAGCTCGGCGCCGCCCGGCAGCTGCAGCAACACGCGGTCCCGCAGCCAGCGCAGGCGTTCGAGGCCGCGCTGGCCTTGCCCCGGAGCGGTCAGCCCGAGCAGCGGGCAGTTCGAGCCCCCGCCGCCGCTCGCGCCGCCGCCACCGCTCGGTTCTCCGGCCAGCACCGTCAGGTCCTTGATGCTGAAGCCGCTGTCCAGCTCGACGGGACCGGGGGGCTCCTGCAGCACCAGGAACAGCTGTGTGCCTGCGGAAAAACTGCCATTCGGCAGCAGCAGCGTGCCTTCGGCGACCTGTTGACCGGCGGCGAAGTTGAGCACCCCGCCATATCCCGCCACGAAGGATTTGGCGGAGGGATCGTAGAGCTGCCACCCGGCGCTGTCCGCGCCCGCGCTGCCGCCCACGCGATAGGCGTGGAAGCGCAGGCCCTCGCCCAGCACGACGCTGTCCCGCAGCGCGCCGAAGCGCAGAGTGCCGGGAACCGGGGTCGAGAGCAGGTCGATCCAGCACAGGAAGGCGGCGCTGGCCCCGGTCGCATCGGAAGGCAGCAGCGGCGCCGCGGCGGGCAGATCCGCGGGGCGGCCGGCGGCGATCACCCCGCCGACGATCAGCAGCCGGTCGTCGCTGCCGCTGCACAGGGCGCGCGGGAACTCGCGGTCGAGGCAGGGCAGGTAGCCGCCATAGACCAGGTCGTAGGCGGGCCCGGGACCGACCCCGAAGACGTAGGCGTCCTCCGGGGAGAAAGCGCTGGGCTTGGATAGGGCGCTCATGGCACTGGCCAGCGGCAGATCGCCGGATCCGGTGGCCAACAGCACGTGCACCGCCGCTCCGCCGATGGCGCTCACGCCGGGCGCCATGGCGATGCCAGTCTCCGCCCCGGACCCGCCCAGGTAGGTGCTGAAGTCCACGCTCCCGCCCGGGCCACGGTGCATCAGGAAGGGGTCGCTCGGGCCCTCCAATCCGATCGAAAGGGCCTGGGTCAGCTCCAAGTCGGAGGAGTCCGTCGAGCCCAGCAGCCAGTGGCCGCCGGCGCCATCGAGCAGCAGATCGGCCACCCGCTCGTCCCCCGAGCCGCCGTAGAGCAGCGGCGCTCCGGGCTGCCCGCCGGGCGCGATCCGCACCACGAAAGCCTGGGTGTCGCCGTCGACCTCGGTTTCGCCGGCCAACCAGGCCGCGCCGTCGGCGGCGGCGGCCACCGCGCGGCCCACATCGATGGTCTGGGCCCCATAACTGCCGGCCCAGCCCAGATCGCTGCCGTCGGCCAGGAACCGGGCCACGAAGGCGTCGCTGCCCGTGAGGCCGTTGTCGATCGGCCCCAGCGCGGGAAAGTTGGCCGAATCCGTGAGCCCGGCCAGCAGCAGACCTCCATCGGCTGCAAAGGCCACCGAGTACCCCTGGTCATCTTGATCGCCGCCCAGATAGCTGCTCCACAAAAGGGTCAGCGAATCGGAGTCGAACACCGCCACATAAGCGTCGCGGCCCCCCAAGTTCTGGGTCTGGTAGGTCGCGCCCGCGATCGGCAGATCGGGCGAGGGGCTGGCCGCCACCAGGGCCACGCGGCCCTGGCGGTAGGCCAGATCGTGGGGCGTGTCCAGGCCGCTGCCGCCCAGGATCAGGGATTCGCTGACCAAGCCGCCGAGGCCGCAGCGCAGCAGGAAGATGTCGTCGCTTTGGGGCTCTCCCGGAGCGAAGCTGGCGTAGGGGAAGTCCGCGGAGCGCGTGCGCCCGGCCACGAACCAGGCCCCCTGGTCGTCGCTGGTGACGGCATCGGCGCTGTCGAAGGTCGAGCCTCCGAAAAGCGCGAAAACGTTGAAAAATGGGTCGATCACCAGGGCGTTGGCTCGATCGTACGGACCGACATCGAAGCCGACTTCGAGCACGCCGTCCGCGTGGCTGAGCAACACGAATCCGCCGGCGATGCGGCGCGGACCCGCGGGCGTCTCCTCGATCAGGATCGGCGCGCTCTCCTCGAGCGTGCCCAGCGCCGTCAGGAGCCGTAGACGACCGTCGGGGGCGATCTCGGCTTCGAGGATGCCGTGATGGCGCAGGCGGATCGCGGCGGGATCGGCCCCGGGCGCGATGCAGAAGTCGTGGCGCAGGCCCTCGGGCCCGGCGTGGTAGAGCACGTCGATCCCAGGCCAGACCGCAGCGTAGCGCAGGCGCTGCGCCGTGGCGGCTCGCAGCGTCCAGGCGGCGGGATCGCGGCCGCGCAGGGACGACCAGCTGCCGCGCTGGCCCTCGGGCTTCGGGGCGACTCCGGGGCGCGCGCCGACCAGCTCGATCGTGTGGCGATGCCAGCCAGCGCAGGCGGGCTCGGCGTCCGGGCTGGCGCAGCCCGGCGCGGCCGGGCCGGCCGCTGGAGCGCTGCGGGTGCACAGCTCCAGGCGCTCGGAGGCCAGGGCTGCCCAGCCCTGCGGCAGGCGCAGCAGGTGGTCGAAGGGCGCGGGCGCTCGGCCGCGGTTCTCCTCGAACAGGAAACCGAGCGCGGTCGGGGGGGCGCCCGGGGCGGCCGCGGCGGGCCCGGTCGGGAGGGCCGCGGCCGGGCTCTCGCCCCGCGGACCGGGCAGCGGGCGGGGAACGGCCGGGAGCCCGGCGGCGGTGGGGGGCTGGAGCAGGAGTGCGGCTGCGAGCGCCAGGGAGGGGATGCGTGTCGCCATGGGGATCGAGGGGTGGGGCGCCGGTGCGGCGGACCTCGACCCCACGAAGACGCAGGCGCCTTGGGCGCTACAGGGAATCTCGGCGCGCCCGTTCGCTTGGGCGGGCGGCCGGCTGCGGGCTCGCCGGTGCGGCCCGCGCGCCAGCGGCCCGCGTCAGCGGCGGGAGCGGCGCCTGCCCGCCCGGGCTCGGCGGCTACCCGGCCCGCCGCGGCGGGGTCACAATCAAGCGCCGGCCCAGGCCCCGCGATATGCCCGCTTCCCGCCCCCTGGACCCCGCGGAAAACCCCGCGCCCGACAGCCGCCTCGAGGCCTTGGACCAGCTCGTTTTCGAGGCGCTGGATGCGCTCGAGTCCGGGGGCCAATCGGCGGTCGAGGCGTTGATCGCGCGGCACCCCGAGCAGGCCGCGCTGCTGCGGGAGCGGCTCGAAGCCCTGGCGCGGGCGGGGCTGATCGGCACCGCCCAGGCGCTGCCCGAGCGCGTCGGCGAGTTCGCCATCCAGCGCTGCCTGGGCGAAGGCGGGATGGGCGTGGTCTATCTGGCCGAACAGCCCTCCCTGGGCCGCAGCGTGGCGCTCAAGCTGATGCGCCCCGAATATGCCTATTTTCCCGGGGCCCGCGAGCGCTTCCAGCGCGAGGTCACCGCGGCCGCGCGCCTGTCCCATCCGGGCGTGGTGCCGGTCTACACGGTCGGCGAAGCCCAGGGCATCCCCTACTTCGCCATGGAGGCCCTGCCGGGGCTCTCCTTGGCTCAGGCCCTGGCGGCGCTCGCGGACCGCGGACCGGAGCAGCTCTCGGGGCTCGACCTGTGGCGCCTGCTGCGGCCCGCCGGCGCGGCCGCCAACCCCTCCGGCGAATTGCCGGAAACCTTCCGCGGCTCCTGGCCCCAGGTCGCCACGCGGCTGTGCTTGCGCATCGCCGAGGCCCTCGAGCACGCCCACGAGCGCGGCGTGCTGCACCGCGACATCAAGCCCGGCAACGTGATGCTCACGCCGGAGGGGCGCGTGGTGCTGCTCGATTTCGGCTTGGCGAGCCTGTCGGGCAGCCAGCGCCTGACACGCACCGGGGCGGCCTTGGGGTCCCTGGCCTACATGGCTCCGGAGGTGATCGAAGGCGGCACCGAGATCGACGGGCGCGCCGACGTGTGGTCCGTGGGCGTGACCTACTACGAGCTGCTGACCGGCAAGCGGCCCTTCGAAGGCGGCAGCGACCTCGAGCTGCGGAGCCGGATCCACAGCGGCGTGTTCGCCGCGCCGCGGCGGCGCGCGGCCGGCCTGCCGTGGGATGCGGAGACGGTCTGCATGACGGCCCTCGAGCGCGATCTCGGCCGCCGCTACCCGAGCGCCCAAGCCCTGGCCGCCGACCTGCGCGCGGTCCTGGAACTGCGCCCGATCCGCGCGCGGCGCCCGGGCGCCTGGCGCCAGGCGCGGGCCCTGGCGCGGCGCCATCCGGCGGCCAGCGCGGCCCTCGCGGCCGGCCTGCTGCTCGTGATCGGCGGGCCGCTGGCCTACGCACGGATCCAGCAGCAGGCCCGTCTCGGGGTCGAGGCCGCCAACCGGCGCACCCAGGCGGCCAACATCGAACTAGCCGGTGCCAACCAGCGCATCGAACAACAAAACCGCGAATTGGCGGGCGCCCTGGCCCAGGCGACCGCCCAGCGCGAGCGCGCCGAGCTCAACTTCGAGCGCGCCCAGCGCTCGGTGGACGAGATGCTGAACGAGGTCGGCTCCAACACCCTGGCGGATGTGCCGCAGATGGAGCCGGTGCGGCGCAGTCTGCTCGAGAAGGCGCTCGACTTCTACACCGAGCTGCTCAGCGATGCCCCGGACGATCCGAGCCTGCGGCGCATGCGCGCGCACACCGAGCGCTCGATCGCCGATCTGCTGCGCGACCTCGGCCGCATCCAGGAGGCGCAGCAGCGCCTGGAAGCTGCGGTCGCGCTCTCGCGCTCCGTGGTCCAGGATTCGCCCGGTGTCGAAGCCGACCACAACCTGGCCGCCAACCTGGCTCAGCTCGGCATCCTGTATCAGCGCCAGGGCGATCTCGAGCGTGCGGAAAGCCTCTGGCGCGAATCCCTTGACCTGCTGTCGGCCCACGACCTGTGCACCCCCGAGCGCTACCGTCTGGGCATCGACCAGGCGCTGGTGCACGATTCGTTGGCTTTCGCGCTGTTCGCGCGCGGCGAGCTCGAAGCGGCAGCCGCGGAACATGAGCGTGGCACCGAGCTGGCGCGCCGCCTGCAGGCCTTCGCCCCAGAGGACGTCGACTTGGCGGTGGCGCTGCTCTCGAACCTGGCCGGCCGGGCTGCGATGCTCGGCAACCTGGGCCGGGCGGAGCTCAGCCAGTCGCTATACGCCGAGACTTTCGACGAGCTGGGTGGCTGGCTCGAACGCCAGCCCCAGTCCGTGCGCCTGCGGCAGCTGATGGCCGATCTCGGCAACAATTACGGCGTGGGCCTGCTGACCGGCTCGGATATCGCGCTCACCCAGAAGGTGCTGCACTCGGGCCTGGAGGCGGCGCGCTCGCTGGTGAGGGATTTCCCCCAAGATCCGGAGGAGAGCAAGCGCCTGGCGGTGCTGGCACTGAACCTGGGGATCTCCCAGGGCAGCAACGGCGACCATGGCGCGGGCGATGCCACCATCGGGGAGGCCGTGGCGACACTCGAGCGCTTGTGCAAGCAACAGCCCGACCTGGTCGAATATCCCTTTTTTCTGGGCGCGGCCTTGGCCGGACAGGCCGGCATGGCGCTCGAGCTCGGTGAAACGGGGCGGGCCGCGCTGCTGGCCGATCGGGCGGTGGCAGTGCTGCGCGAGACCCTGGAGGCGACCGGCGGGCACCAAAGCGTGCAGGCCAGCCTGGCGGCGGCCCTTTTTGCCCAGGGGGCCGTGCGCGGAGTCGAGGGCCGCTTCGACGAGGGCCTGGCGGCGGTGGCGGAGGGCGCCGAGCTGGCCATGGAGCGCTCCGATGTGCTCTACGACGGCGTCTACGCCCTGGGCCGGCTGGCCGGGGCGGCTGCGGCGGCCGGGCAGGCGGAACGCGCGCGGCAAGCCTGTGAGCGCGGGCTGGAGCTGCTCGAGCGCACCATCGCGGCCGGCTTTGGCGATGCGGCGCGGCTGCGCCAGGCCGCGGCCCTTGAGCCCCTGCGCGCCGATCCTCGCTTCGAGCCCTTGGTGGCGCGCATCCCAGGCGGTTGAGGGCCCGCGGGGCTGGCCCCCCCTGGTCGGCCCGCGGGGCTGGGCGGCGCCTGCTCCGGGGCCGGGGGCCCCGGCCGCCGTTGTCGCACCCGCGGGGCCGAGGTGTGTCCGCCGGCGGGCCCACCGCGCCCTCGGGCCGGTCATGCTGGGGGCCGCGCTGAACCCTCCCGCGACCGAAAAATCCGGCGCCAGCGAGACCCCCGCGGGCCGGCGCGGATCCGTGTCTTGAAGCCGATGCCGCCCTCCGATTCCTCACCCTCTCTGGAAGACCTGATCCAAGCGGCCCTGGACGCCTACGAGCGCTCCGACCTGGCCGCTTTGGACGAGCTGTTCGCCGCCCATGCCGACCGCCGCGAGGAGCTGGAGCGGGCTCTGGGACGCCTGCGCGACGCCGGTCTGCTCGGTTCGCAAAGCGAGGAGTTCGCCATCCCGGAACGCCTGGGGGACTTCCGCATCGAGCGCCGCATCGGCGCCGGCGGTATGGGCGTGGTCTTCGCGGCGCAGGAGCTGGCCCTGGGGCGACCCGTGGCGCTCAAGGTGCTGCGGCCGGAGCTGCTGTTCTTCTCGGGCAACCGGCGCCGCTTCCGGCGCGAGATCGAAGCCGCCGCGCGCCTGTCCCACCCGGGCATCGCGGCGATCTACAGCTTCGGTGAGGAGCGCGGACTGCCCTTCTACGCCATGGAGCTGCTCCACGGGGCGACCCTGGCGGAGCTGCTGCAGGAGCTTTCCGGGCAGCCTCGTGGGGCCCTGTCCGGCGCGGACCTGTGGGCCGCCCTCGAGCGCCGCGGCGGCCGCAGCGTGCCGCGGCCGCCGCTCTACGACGGCAGCTACGCCGCGACCATCGGGCGCTGCCTGCTGGCGGTGGCGCGGGCCCTGGCCCACGCCCACGAGCGGCGCGTGGTGCACCGCGACATCAAGCCATCCAACGTGATGCTGTGCCTGGATGGGCGCGTGCTGCTGCTCGATTTCGGATTGGCTGCGGGGCCCGGCGCGGACCGGCTGACGCGCACCGGCTCCCAGATCGGCTCGCTGCCCTACATGTCCCCGGAACAGGTCCGCGGCCGCAGCGACCAGGTTGGACCCAGCAGCGACCTCTACGCGCTGGGGGTCACGCTCTACGAAGGCCTGACCGGCGTGTCTCCTTACCTGGACCCCGGCAGCGCCGAGCGCACCCTCCAGCGCTTGCTCGAGGGCCGACCGACGCCGCTGCGGCAGCTTGCGCCCGGCCTCGAACGGGATCTCGAGGTCGTGTGCCTCAAGGCCTTCGATCCCGAGGTCCCGCGCCGCTATCCCAGCGCGGCCGCCTTCGCCGCCGATTTGGAGGCGGCCCTCGAGGGCCGTCCGATCGCCGCCCGGCCGCCGAGCCTGCTGGAAAAGGGCCAGCGCTGGGTGCGCCGCGAGCCCATGCGGGCCCTGGCCGCGGGCCTGGCGATCCTGCTGGGGGTCGGCGCTCCGCTCGGATTCGGCCTGCTGCAGGCGCGTCAGAACCGCGAGCTATCCGGACTGAACCGCCAGCTCGGCCAGGCGCTCGAGGACAGCCGCCAAAAGCGCGCCGAACTGTCCGATCTGAACCGGCAACTGGAAGGGGCCCTGACCGAGGCGCGCCAGCAGCGCGAACAGGCCGAGGTCAGCTTCGACGCGGCCTTGAGCTCGATCGATGGCATGCTGCGGCGCGTGGGCGTCGACGTGTTGGCGGATGTGCCGCGTTTCGAGCGCGTGCGCGCCGAGCTGCTCCAGGATGCGCTGGAGCTCGACCTCGAACTTTCGCGCCTGCGGCCCCAGGATCCGCGCCCCACCGAGGCCATCGACGCCACGCGCCTGCAGCTGGCGGACGTGCTGCTGCGGGTCGGCGATTACGCGGGCACCTGCGCCCAGGCGGCGGCCCTGGTGGCGAGCCTGGAAGGCGCTCCGGACAGCTCCGCGCGGCGTCTCGAGCGCATCGGGCAGGCGCGCTTGCTGTGGGCCGAAGGCGAGCGCCAGTTGGGCCACGTCGGCGCGGCGCTGGAACAGGCCCGCGGCGGGATCGTGGCCCTGCGCGCGGCGCTCGATGGGGCCGACGATTCCCAGCGGAGCGAGTTCCGCCATGCCCTGGGCTGGCAGCTCAGCCAGGCCGCTCTGTTCGAGCGTTGGGCCGGGAACCCGCAGGTGGCCCAGGGCCTGCTCGAGGAGGGCATTGCCCTGCTCCAGGCCGAGGTCGCGGAGAGACCCGACGAGCGCCTGCGCGGCTTTGCCCTGGCCAAGGCCCTGGGTACGCGCGCCCTGTGGCGCTACGAAGGCGGCGACCTCGCTGGAGCGATCGCCTTCCAGCGCGAGGCGGTCGCGGCTTGGGAGGCCTCCGACCGCGACCACCCGGGGCATTCCGTGACGCGTCTGCAGCTGTTCTCGGCCCTCGGCAACCTGGGCGACATGCTGGGTGAAGCCGGGGACCTCGATTCCTCGGGCCCGCTGGTCGCGCGCGCGGTCGCGATGGGGCAGGAGCTGGTGAGGGCGTTCCCCGAAACCCCGCGCTTCCGCGCCAACCTGGCCACGGCCCTGGTCCAGCGCGCGGCCTTCCACCTGGGCCAGCAGCGTCTCGAGGAGGCACTCGCGGATCTGCTCGCGGCTTCCGACCTGATGGAAGCGCTGGTGCGCGCGCATCCGGACAGCAGCGAGTACCTGACCTCGATGGCCACGATCAATCTCAACGTCTGCATGCTGCTGCGCGGGCTATCGCGGCCGGACGAGGCCCGCGAGCGTCTGCAGCTCGTGCAAGAGCTGCTCGGGCGCTCCCTGGAAAAGATGCCGGGCGACCGCACCTTGGCGCAGCTGGCGCAGAGCGCCCAGGAGCTGCTCGCCGCCTTGGGAGACTCCGCAGAGCCGCAGCCCGCCGGCGGGCCGGAGGCGCAAGAAGCGCCGCCGGGTGCCGCGGAAACGAAGCGCGATTCCAGCCTGGACGGCAGCTGAGCCCGGTTGGAACGGGTCGACCCGATCGCTGCGGCCTAGGGACCCGGCGGGCCCCTTTCACGACGCTGGTCCTCGCCGCCGCGCTCAGGGGACTGCCCCAGAACGGGCCTGACACGGGGGTTCGGTGTTGGCCCCAGCGCGGCTCTATCGCGGGCCGGTTGGGTGGGACCGAGTTGCCGGGGATCGATGGGCTCCGGGGGCGATCGAACGGCCCCGCCGAAGGGTCCAGATGGGGCCGCCCTCGCGCTGTTTCCCGGCGCGGACGCAGAAAAGTTTTCCGCGGCAGTGCCGCGCGACGCTCGGCGGCGATCGGGGATGGCTTCAGTCCCTGACCCACCCGGGCCGAACCGAGATCCGGGGTCTGGCCTCAGCCGGGCCCGGAGGCCCTTGCATGCGTATCCTTCGCACCCACCGACCGCATCCTTCCCGAGCCGGCCTGACGGTGATCGAGATCATGATCACCCTGGCCCTGGTCACCACCGGTCTGCTCGCCGCCGCAGGTTCCTTTTCGACCAGCCTGACCAGTGTGCAGGCCGCCCAGCAGCAGAGCGAGGCGGGCGTGTTCCTGGCCACGGTGCTCGAGAATCTGCGGGCCCAGCCCTTCGGTGGCCTGTTGGCCTTCAACGGCGACCGTCTGTTCGATGGCCCCGACCAGGCGCACTCGCGCTATGTGGCCGACCTGACCGTGTTCCAGGCCGGGGTCGGGCTGGTGCAGATCGACGTGCGCATCGCCGAGCTCGATTCAGGCCGCGAGCTGACCCGGGTAGCCACCTTGAGGGCCGACCGATGATCGTTGCCAACCGCCTGTTCGGCTCGCGGGCCGGTCTGACCGTCCTGGAGGCGGTCATCTCCGTAGCGGCCTTCTCCGTGATCGGTTACGGACTGGTCGCGGTGATGGACTTCGGCCGTCGTTCCCAGGAGACCGTCGGCGCGATCGCAGTGAACAACGAACGGCGCCAAGAATCCACCGCGCAGCTGGCGCGGGAGTTGGGCGCCACCAGCGACGCGCGCATCCAGGTGCAACAGCTCGCCGACGGGAACTCGCAGCTCACCTTCCAGATGCCGATCGAGGTCGGCGGCGTGCTCGCCTGGGGCGTCGAGGACCGCCGTCTGGGCCTAGATCCAGAGGATCAGGTGCAGCCGGACTGGAGCATCCGCTACACGGTCGAGAGCGAGGCTGGCGCGCTGATCGCCGGGGCGCTCTCGGACGCTGCGGCCCTGGCCCAGCGACGGCTCGTCCGTCAGCTGCTCAACGAAGCCGGAGAGGTGGTGCGCACGGATCCGGTCGTCGACGAGCTCAGCAGCGGGGCCGCCAAACCCGGCTTCCGCGTGGAACGGGTCGGCGACGTGTGGGAGCTGCGCATCGCCACCATGACCGCTGATCAAGATACCCCTTGCCTGGACACGGTGATCCATGTCGTCACACGCAACTGAAGGCCTGCGGCCGCTGCGGGCCAACGCTCGGCGCGGCAGCGCCCTGGTGACCTCCCTGGTCGTGATGGTCGGCCTGGCGGGCCTGCTGAGCGCCGTGGCGATGTCCTCGGTGATCGAGATCCAGGAGACGCGCCTCGAGGTCGACCAGGTGCGCTCCGGCTATGTGGCCCAAGCCGGCTCCGAGGCGGCGATCAACATGATCAACCAGGCGGCCTCGGCCGGTTCGCTGACCGATCCGCTGTCGGGCGTACGCGCGCTGTTCGCGGCCGGCGACACGGTCACGGCCTTCGCCGGAACCGCGCTCCAGTCCGGTGGCACCCAGGTGGGCGCTTACTCCGTGCGCCTCGTGCGTCTCAACGAGACGCCCACTGCGATCACCATCGCGATCGACTCGAGCGGCTACCTGCCGATCGCGCCGGGCGGGGCGGGCGGTGAACCCAGCAATTGGAGCTCGGAACGCACCACGGTGCGCCTCGCCATGGCGCCCAGCGAGGTGTTCAACTTCGCCTACTTCTTGAACAACTGGGGCTGGTTCTACGGCGACTCGATCACCGCGGCGGGCAACGCCCGCAGCAACGGCCAGTTCGATGCCGCCAATTTCCGGCCGACCGTGACCGGCCAGCCGATGTACGACCTGGTCGAGGACAACGGGGGCAGCATCTCGCTCAGCGGCTACAAGGACGACAACGGCGACGGTCTCTTCGACGGCAACGACGGCGGGATCTATTCGGGCTGGGACATCGTCAACGTGGCGCGGGTGCGCGGCAACGGCGGGCAGACCCGCAACCAGCATGATTTCGATGGGCAGGTCGACATGCCCAACCTGAACGATCTGTCGATGTACGAGCAGATCGCCATCGCCCGCAATGCCACGGTCCGCATCGGCGGGGTGGTGCAGGCCGCGGGCGTCGTCGGGGACGGGCCCGGCGAGCGCCAGAATCTGTACCTGGTCGGCACCGCCGCCAATCCGATCGTGCTCGATGGTCCGATCGTGGTGCGCGGCGACGTGATCATCCACGGTCGCGTCACCGGACAGGGAGCGATCTATGCCGGGGGCAACATCTACTGCCCCAATTCGATCCAGTACGTCAATGGTCCGTCCACGCCGCGGCCTGCGAACACGACCCAGGCGGCCACGGAAGCCTGGCTCAGCGCCAACTGGAACCGTGACTTCCTGGGCCTGTTCGCCAAGGAGAACATCGTCATCGGCGACCACACCAACTCGACCTGGCGCACCCACGTCGGCAACTGGATGGCGCACGCGATGAATGGATCCGCAGAGGATGCTGGAGCCGACAAGATCCCGAACACCCGCAACGGCGTGGATGGCATCCGCGGTACGGCGGACGACGATGTGCTCGAGGGCGACGGCGTTTTCACCATCGAGCGCTACACCGCCGAGCATCAGGCCCTCGGGCTGATCCCGGCGGGCAGCGCGATCGGCAGCCCGATCCCGGGCACCGGGGAAGACATCGATGGCGACGGTGTCTTCGACGCGCGCAAGACCCTGGCCGACGTGACCCTGACCAAACCCCTCAATACCACCCTGTGGGCCGGCAACATGCCCTCGGGCGGGATCTCGCAGTTCCGCAACATCGCCAGCATGAACGCCGCGCGGTTCGACGCGGTCTTCTACACCAACCAGTCCTTCTGCTGGACGGTGCTGGGCAGCACTCCGGCCCAGATCAACGGCGCGCTGATCTGCCGCAACGAGAACGTCGTCTACGGCACCCCCAGCCTGAGCTTCAACCACGACGCACGCTTGCTGGGCGGGCCGGCGGGCAAGGCGGCGGATCTGCTGCCGCGCGCGCTGCAGCCCATCGAGGTGCTGCGCTGGACGCCGCTCGACAACGACCCCAACCGCTATCGGGTCCAGCCGTGAGCCACGTCCCGCGATCCCCCCTGGCCGCTCCGGCCCTGGCAGCGCTCGCCTTGACCATCGCCGTGGCCCCGCTGGGCGCTGCGGTGGCCCCCGGCCTGCAGGAGGCCGCGGCGCAGGCGCCGCGGTCCGAGGAGCCGACGGCGGCCGAATTGGCGCGTTTCGAGCAGGGGCTGCGCGACACCCTGCGCGACGAAATCCACCCGGACGAGCAGCCGCTCTACCTGCGCGGGCTCGAGCTCGAGGGCAACGACCTGCGAGCGCGCACCCCGGCCTTGGCCAAGCACGACGGCCACGTGACCTTCGTGGACGAGGACGAGCTCTACCTGCGGGCGCTCGAGATCCACGGCGAAGGCGCGCGCTTCGACATGCCGCTGCCGGTGCGGGGCCGCAGCGAGCGCAGCCCGGAGGCCGTGGCGCCCGAGAAGCCCTCCGCCACGCCGGCCCCGGCGGCCCAGCCGGCCCCGCGGTCGGCCCGACATTCGGACTCCTGGTTGCCCCTGGCCGGGCTGGTGGGGCTCCTGATCGGACTGGGCGCCCTGCTGATGGCCTGGCCGCGGCTCAGCGGACACCTGTACCGCTGGCTCGAGGCCTCGGACCGCCGGGCCTGAGGGCCGACCCGCGCGGGTCGCGGGGACGCCGGAGCCCAGGCACCGGCGTCCGACCGGGGGGCGGCGGACCTCCGCCCTGGCCGCGCTCGCCGGCCTGGGCCGGGCAGGGGGCGGGTGCGGTCCGCCGTCGGACCCCTGGGCACCCGATCCGATCTGCCCGCCCGGAACCTGAAACCTTCGGCCCGGGGCCGGGAATTGCGTAGGAGCCCGAGCGTGGGCCGAACATGGACGCATCCCTCCCGGTAACCCGGCGCTTCTGGCCCCTAGACTGGGCGACCGCCCCCGCCCAAGAGCGGCGCGCGAGCCCGTGCTTGAGCCAACCCCAAGATGTCGCCGCGGCGGCCGAGCGCGACCTAGTGCTGGTGCGCCAGGCCCTGGAGGGCAGCCCGACGGCCCGGGAAGACCTCGGCCTGCGGTTGGCCTGTGTGCCGGCCATGCTGCGGGCCCTGCTGCGCCGGGCGGGCTGGCGCACGGAAGGCCACGACGTCGAGGACCTGACCCAGGACGTCCTGGCCACGGTCTGGAGGCGCCTGCCCGACTACGACGGGCGCACCCCCTTCGAGATCTGGGTCTTCGGCTTCTGCAAGAACCGCGCCCTCAAGTGGCGCGAGCGGGGCCGGGGACGCTTCGCGGCCCGCGGAGGCGAGGAGGACGAGCTGTCCAGCCTGCGGGCACCGGAGCCCCGGGGCCAGCCCGAGGAACTCGACCTGGAACGCCTGCGCCGCGCTGTGGCCGGCCTGCCCCGGCCGATGGCCGAGGTGGTCGAACTGAAGCACTACGATGAGCTGACCTTCGACCAGCTCGCCGATCGTCTGCGGTGTTCTCCCAACACCGCCAAGACCCGCTATTACCGAGCCTTGGGACTGTTGTCCCAGGCGCTCCGTTCGCTCGCTAGCGATACCTGAGAGCCATGAACGCCTACCCCCGTTCCGAAGGGCTCGAGCCCGAAGCCCAGCGTCGACTGACCGCCAGCCTCGACCGAATGGCCGCCGAGGATCGCCAGATCCTGGCCGAGGCCCAAGCGGACAGCCGTCCCGAAGACGTCGAGCTGGCACGCCGCTTCGTGGCCGCCCAACCGCCCGTCGCCCGTCGCACCTGGCCGCCGCTGCTCAGCCTAGCCGCGGCTTTCGTGATGGCCGCCCTGGGCATCTACCTGCTGCTGCCGGGCCGCGGCGGCGAGCGCATCCAGGGCAGCCTGGGCCAGGGCACCCTACACCCGCCCATGACCCTGCGGGCCGATGTGCCCCTGGAGCTGCCCGTGCGCCTGGGCCCCGCCGATCGCCTGGCCCTGGCCGTTTTCAGCTCCGAGATGGGCCAGCCCGCGGAGCTCCTGCCGGTTGTCCTGCCTATCCTGGAGTCCAACCTGTGGACTCCGACCTCCGAGCAAATCGCGGCGCTGCCCGGCCAGGGCTTTCTCGAGCTGACCGTCCAGGTAGGCGGGCACTCGCTGGCGGCGCCCAGCTACTTGCCCTTCTCCTTGCCCTGAGCGCCAGCGGTCCGGCCGCTGCCAGCTCGGCGGCTCCGCCGGGCCCAGCGGCCCAAGGGCCGGACCGGTCCAGACAGGCGATCGAGGCGCTGGCCGCAGCTCGCGAGTCCGATCGGCCCACGCCGCGCTTGTTGCATTTGGCGGGAAATCTGCGGCGCGAAGCGGCGCGCGCGCCGGCGGACCGCCGCGCGCGGGTCGACTACGAACTTTCCAGACTGGCCGAAATTCTGGCCTTCGGGCGCGGCCAGCGAACCCTGGCGCGGGCCTTGATCGATGGGCACCTTTCGGAATCCCCAGCCTGGCCTTGGCCGCCGACGACCTGGATCGCGACCGCTGGCCCCACGGCCCTGATCGGGACCGAGCTCGCCCTGGCGGCGGCCGCGGATGGTCCCCTGTGGGCCCTGTGTGCGCGCTGGCCGGCATTCGAGCGCGACCCCGTCGACGCCCAGGTTTGGCGCTGGCGCTTCAGCTCGCTGTACGTGGCCACCGACCTGGCCCGCCTCGACCTGGATCGCCAGGCCGCGTTTCGTCGTCAGGGCGAGCTGCGCGCCTGGCTGGCTCGGGGTTCTGCGGCGGGTGCGGATGCGGGCACGCAGCTGGAACTCGACTACCTCTGCACGCAGCTCGAAGCCCATCTCTACCTGGCCTTCGGATTGGCGGACCTGGCCGCCGAGCGCGTGCAGCGGCTCGAGGCCCTGGCCCAACAACGCTTCGAATCCGGCGCGCTGGACGAGATCACGGCCACGGAGGATTTCTTCTATGTGGCGCAGTTGGTGGCCAATGTGCGCCTCTCGACCGAGCGGGCGGCGGAGGTGGCCGCGCGCCTGCGCGAGTTCGAGCGGGATCCGCGCTTTAAGGGTTTGGATGCGGTCCAGCGCGCCGAACTCGAGCTGATCGCGATCCGGGCCGAGCTCGAGGATGAGCAGGCGCGCGGGCTGGGCAGCAGTCCGCGCCCCAGCCCGCTGGCGAGCCTGCTCGAGCCGGGGCGCTTCGCGGCGCTCAGCGCCGACCAGCGTTCGGTCGCGCTGCTGCTCGAAGCCCAATTCCAGCTCGAGCGCGGCAGCCGTCCGGCCGCCGAGCAGGCGTTTGCGCAATGGCAGGCCTTGCAGGGCTCGCGCCCGTCCCATGCCCTGGGCGAGGTCGAGGCCCTGGCCTTCGAGCTGCGCCGCCTGGGGCAGGACCTCGACGCCGGGCAGCTGCCGGGGCGCGCGCAGCTCGAGCGCTTCGAGGCCCGCTTCCTGGAGCAGCTTTCGCGCTGGTCGGCCGACTCGAGCGCCGGGGCCAGCGCTTTCCTGCAATACCACTTCTTCAGCACCTGCCTGACCGAGCTGGCCATCGCCCATGGCGCCCTGGATGGCCAGCCGGGCTGGGCCCGGGCGCTCGAGCTGCATGCGCAGGTGCTGCGTCAGGGCGGGCTGGCCACGCGCCTCGGGGTCGCGCCGCCGGCGCCCGGGGATCCGCTGCCGAGCGCGGACCCGCTGGCCCACAGCCGCGGCGATGCGCGCCTCAAGCTGTGCTACTTCCGCGGCATCCACCGCTCGCTGCTGGTTTGGTTCGCCGACGGCGAAGCGCGCGCCGTGCGCCTCGGCAGCGGCGATCGGATCGATGCGGAGCGCCTCAAACTCGAGGGCGCCTTGGCGCGGCTGATGCGCACCGGCGGCCAGGTCGGCTGGCGCGAGTTCGAGGCCGCGCGCGCGGCCCTCAGCCAGCTGCTGCTGCCCCCGGAGCTGCTGCCGGATCTGGCCGCGGCGGTATCCGCCGGCCGCAGCGTGGCGCTGATCGGACCCCAGACCCTCGGATTCCTGCCCTTCGAGGTGCTCGAATGGGCCCCCGGCCGGGCCCTCGGATTCGAGCTGGCCTTCGAGTATTGGCCCTCCCTGGACCTCGAGCGCGCGCTCGCGGGCCGCGGGCAGCCGCCGGATCGGGGCGGCGTGCTGCTGCTATCGCGCACCGCCGCGATCCCGGAGGGGCTGCCCGCGGCGGCGGCCTTCGAGGTGCCCGAGGTCGGCTTTTGGCCCTGGCGCGCGCACCTGGCCGAGCTCGACTTCCTGCGCGAGGCAGACGCCAACCTCGAAGCCTTGGCCCACGGCGCCCCGCGCCACGGGGTCTGCTGGCTCGTGGCCCACGGAGCCTTCGACCCCGAACAGAGCCCCGCCGCGGCCCTGGTCTTGCCGCGCGCCGACGGTTCAGCGCCGCTGCTCAGCGCCGCCTCCCCGGCCTGGGGCGGGGCGGAGGGCTGGCCAGAGCTGCGCTTCGCGCCCGGGTCCCTGCTGGTGCTGGCCACCTGCGGCGCCTGGCGTGCGCCCCAGCGCCGCGGCGACGACGGCAGCGAAAGCCTGGCCGCGCGCTTGCTCGAGCACGGCGCGCGCGGCGTGCTGCTGTCCTACCACGAGCTGCGCTTCGCCGACCACGCGCGCCTGGCGCAGGCTCTGCTCGAACGCTGGACCGCCGCAGGGGACAGCTCCCTGGCCGCGAGCCTGGCCAGCGCCAGGAGCGCCGCCGCAGCGGCCAGCGACGACGCGCTCGGCCGCCTGGCCCCGCTGCTGTTCCACGCCTACGGAGCGCCGGGCCCAGCCCCGCGCCTCCAGCCCCGCTTCGAGGGCCCCCTCGCCCCCTGGGCGCGCCAGGCCCTGCGCCAGCCGAGCCGCCTGCTGGGCGGCCTGCTGCTGATCGCCGCGGCCGCTCTGCTGGCCTCCGCGGCGCTGACGGCTCGGGGCCGGCGACGCGCTCACGGGCCTAAGGTTTGAAGCGGATTCACCGCCGATCGCCCGGGCTGGCATCGGCGGGGACCGCCCACGGAGCTCCGGGACAAGGCAGCAATCCGAGCGCTGCCGAATCCGAGCCTTGCTCGGTGCGAAGGAACAGCTTCGGTGGAAGCTCCTCTCAAACCGTCGGGAGCCGATTCAAACGCTATCCCGGATGCCCTCGATATCTCATCCAGTGGCTGATCAAACTGGCGCGGGGACTCGAAGCAGGCAGGCAGTTCAGCGCTATAACTTGCGCAGCTCGCGGACGCTCACCGGATCTGCTCGCTTCCAAGAGCTACGCGGGTCTACGCATCGATCGTCGATGGCGGTGGATTCGTCCCAACGCTGAGATGAAAGCTGGGGGCGGGCGTCTCACGAATGAGAGATAGCCAAAGTCTCTTGCCAGCCCACACAGGGACAGGCTAAACGCATATAGGTAAGGCTTCAAGAAACCAGCATCATGCACAAGAACCTGCTGCTCGCTTCAGCCGCCTCGCTCGCGCTCGCCACGGCTCTGCTCGCAGCGCAGCTTGGACAACCACAAATCTGGAAGGCATGTGTGCCCGCCGGTACCTGCGGCAGCATCACCAACAACATCCGCTGCACGGATCCCAACCTCCTCACTTGCACGAGGTGCTCAGCAAGTACGATGATCTACAAGTGCGAAGGTCCGGTAGTGGAGAACCCCTGCGAGCCCGAGACCATTGCTTCGGGTTGTGGCTTCTACGAGGTCGGAACTTGCTCTGCCCAAGGGTGCGCAGACTTCGTGCTATCAACGGGATCCTGTGACCAGCCATGGTGCGCACATTGACGGTCTCGAGCAACGACGGTCTCGAGCAACGACGGTCGGGCTGCCAGGGAACCCCATGGTTAGGTATGCCATCATGGCAGGGAAGCAGCTCTCGCTTGCTGCTTGCACCTGGGTGCTTGCCGGCTTCTGGGTCGGCTCGATCCGGGAACTGCAGTCAGCACCCGGCGATCCGGTAGCCAGATACGAGAGTTTCCTCAGGGCAACAAAGCTGCGGGAAGAAGTGCTGCTCGCAGGAGTTACCCTCGAGATGTCTGAAACGACAACCGACCAGGCCGGAGATCTGGTACTGTGTCTGGGAAGATTGTGGTCTGTGCATAAGCCCATTGAATGGACCCGAACCTACGACTGGACGGCCTTGGTTCGGGACGGAAGGCTGCGGCAGGAGAGTGTGCAATCCGGCCAGTGGCCAGCGATCCCTCCCAGCAACGTCATTCTGTGGGATGGAAGGCGCTACTGTCGAGCCTCCGAGATTGGAGGGCAATGGGAAGGCAGCTTAGGAGTCGCCTTCGATGAATCGAGGCGTCCACTCTCGGGACGATCCGTGCTGTTCGCCAGGGGAGCGTGGCTCAGCAAGGCATTGGAGGAATGGAGACTCGAGAGCGTGCATGTCGACGGCGATGATGCTTTTTGGACGTTCACTTTCACTTCAGAGGTCAGGCAGGGCACGGACATACGCAGGATCCATACGCGAGCCAGCATCGATGATCTCGTTCTCCGCCATCAGCTGTCCTATGCTAACTCGGTGGCCCCACCCTTGAACGAAGCGGTTCCACCCTCTGTGGAAGCGTTTTTCGAGTCCAGAAGCGCAGAGCAGATCTTGGCGGATGATCAGACGCTGGAATGGAAGCGAGAGCTTGGGGTCTTTCTTCCGACCAGGCAGCGGCTGTACCAGGCCACGACGGGCAGCACTGTAGTGACCACCATCTCGAAGGCAAAGCCCTGGTCGAACCCGAACCTCGATCTCGAAGCTCCACTGGAGTGGTCCGGCGTCCAGTGCTTGAGGATCTGGGACGAATTCCTGCTCGCTCCGAGGTGGCTTGGGCAAACCAGCCCGATGAATGAAGGTCTGGATCATCCGAAGGAGGGCGGATCTGCTCCGACGGCGAATGGAGCTTCCGGGCTTGATTGGAGACTCTGGGCCTTCTCGAGCGGTGCCTTGGCTCTGGGGCTGATCGCTCTTCTCTACAAACGCAGTCGGGGAGGATGAGGTTGAAGTACACCACGAAAAAACGCGCCTGCTTTGTCATGCAAAGATTCGTCGGCTGCGTCTGCAATTCGGTTCACCTTTTTATTCCATTCATCGTCGCGATCGCATCGTCCGTGTCAGGTTGCTCTCTGGAAGCTTCAGAGCCTAGGCATTCGCCAAAGGCAGCGTCGCTGGTTGCTGTGGAGGAAGACGTCGTAGTTCTCGAGGCTCCCGAAGTGGGGCTTCCTGCTAAGTGGCAATTCAAAATCAAGAATGAGGCAGCAAGTTCCGTTTTTTTGGCGGTCAAAGCAAAATCGTGTGGTTGTATAGTGGCGCGGCTGGGAGCATCTTTGCTCGAGCCAGCAGAGTCAACGATTCTCAAGGCCGAGACACTGGTGACCGGGACGAGTCCAGAGCAAGGAGTACTAATGCTCCACGCTGCCAGTAGTCCAGGGATGGAGCAGCTCATTAAGCTGACTATGCTCACCGACCTAAAGCCTCCCGACGGCCTCGCCGTCTTTCCTAGGCAAGTCGCTGCTGGTGCACTCGACGACGTTCGGCTCGATTTTCGCCTCAGTCCATCCCCTGAGGACACTAGTGTTGCTGGCATAAGCAGCAGTCAAGACATCTCACCGATCCCGGAGAGATATGAAATCACCTATATTCAGGAGATCGCTAGAGGCTCGATAGCCTTCGGTCTGTCGCTTGCGCTCGATGTGATCGAGGTGGGTCAGCGGATTGGTTTCTCTATCGGCCCAATTGAGACAGCTCAGTGTTCAGTCGATGTTGTTGAGGCTGTTGATGGCCAGTAGAAGTACGCTTTGGACGCCGGCGTGGCCACTGATTCTACTGGCAGTCTTCACCCTGCTGATCATTTGGCTGGTAGTGCGACCAGATCTTACTGGTCCTTCCCCTGCGGGTGAACGGCCAAGTTCCACAGCAATCATCAGCCAGGATTCCAAAATCCATATTGAGGGTGGAAGCTGGTCAGGGGATGACCGCATGCCAGGAGAAACGTCCGCATCGAGCAGCTTGTCAAGGCGTGCCGCCCTGCTGACCGGCGATGTCGAGTGCATAGGGGTTGGACCTCTGGGCAACGCACTGGTCCTGGCATTGCCCCTTGCTGTCCTGGATAGGTCGATCACCTTGAGCGCCACCGACGCATATGGTCGTTTCTGTATTGAGCTGGGAACGGCTAGATCACACGGAGTCGTGCTCTTAGCAATAGAATCCAGATGCATTGGAGTCCCACAGTTGACCTGGATTCCTCGGTCGGCTAGCAATTTCGCCAAGGTCAAACTATTCACCTGGCCTTTGGGCCCGGTGGTTCACGGTTTGGTTCAGGATCAAAAGGGTGACCCTGTCCCGGGTGCGACGGTAGGAGTATCCTCATATTCGACGGTCACTGGAGTAGACGGCCGCTACTCGATGCGGGTGAGCACAGTCAGGGGCAGGGTCAAGGTCGCGGCTAGACGCGGGTCCGAATCCTCTGATCCGGTCACCTTGTTGATGGATCGTTCGGATGCTGAGATTCAGTGTGATCTGACCTTGAGCCCGCGGGTCTCGGTGAACGGACTGGTGGTCGATCCTGTCAACAGACCTATTGCCAACGCATCTATAACGGAGCTCCATTCTGGTGTACGATCCGAGTGCGATGAGCAGGGACGTTTCCGCTTGGAGGGACTGCACCCAGATCGCCCAGTGCATTGCGTCGCGACCGCTCCCGGTCGTTCCCGAGGTAGCAGCCGTCACGTGTCTGCGCGATTCGCACCAAGCCCGCTCATCATTGCACTCAGTCCCGCACGAAGAGTCATCGGCAGGGTACTCGACTGCTGGGGATCTCCCGCTTCTTCTGCACTGATCATGGGCTCCGCCCTCGGCGCGGCTGGCCTGCTGACCGACGCAGATGGAATGTTCACGATCGAGGCGGCGCCCATGAGCGACTTCCTGATCACCGTTAGAGCTATTGATGGCTATACATCAGAATTCGCTTGGCCTGCTGACAGCGACGTCTTGGAACTGAAGCTTTCCCCGATATGCAAGGTTTGGGGACGTGTTGTCAGTTTTAATGGAGGTGAAGTGCATGGAGCTGAGGTCGTCGTGTACCGAGAGAACCAGAAATCGCCGTTCGCCAGCACCATGAGTGGACCAGACGGCACTTTCGAGACAGCTTCCGTGGGGCACGGCTGTCGCCTAGCAGTTCACCGTGCTGGGCACCAGTCGATCAGCATACAAATCGAGCAAGAGGGAGACGTCGGCGACCTGGTCCTGAGCCCCACAAAACTCAATCAGCTGTGGATACGGGACTCTAGAGGCGAGTTGGTGCGGAGATTCTGGATGAGACTTGCATCACCGGATCCTGCATTTCCAGATTTCTTCCCCAAGGACTTGGCAGACTGGTGTCAGGTACTTGCCCCGGCCGCAGGGCCTTGGAGTCTGCATACAGACGATGCGTGGGGAGACTTCGTCGTGGAGGTCCGCACAGACTCCAACGAGTGCGGCAAGAGTCCAGTGATCACGAGTGGAAGTCGGGCATCGACAGCAACGACTGTGCAGCTGAGCAAGCCCCAGTGTACGGATGTTCTCGTCCTGGACTCGACGAACGGAAAAGGGATTGCGGCAGCGAGTCTGGCGTCCTGGAGCGTGGCCACGTCGAGTGGTTCGAGGATCGAGACTCTCTCGCGACCTTCATGGAGCGGGATGGCTGACGGCGAGGGCCGCGCACAACTCCCATTGTTCTGCCATCCTGGTAAGGTTCTAATCGTAGCCAGCGCGGAAGGATTCGTCGACATGCGGCAGGTGATCGACGGTCCACAGATGTCGGCTGGAATTGTATTCAGGATGATTCCGAGGCAAACTGCCAGCGGAGTTGTCCTTGCAGCTGGTCGGCCCTTGGGCATGGCCTCGGTGCGGATAGAATGGGAGACTGGGCCTCCCGAGAGACTGATCGCCGACAAAGACGGGCGGATACAGATCGACGGCTCGGGTGGACAGATCCGGTCTGTCGCAGTCTGGGACGAACGCGGTAGCGCTGAGTTCCCCCTGTACGAGCAACGCTCCACGGGGAGCCTAGAGGACCACTTCGGTTCGGAAGGTATCCTGGATGTCGCCACCGGCCACGGTTCTCTGTTTGTTTCTGCCCGAGGGGACGGCAAGCCCGTACATCCTGGAACCTACGTCGAGCTTTCCGGAGTCGGCGGCGTTCGACGCTGTCTGCCGTTGCTTGCTGATGGAGTCGAGTTTCAGTCGCTTCCAGGAGGCAACTATTGGCTGATGGCGAAATCTAGATGGAGGGATGGGCTCGAAGCGATGCCTGTCCAGATCACCCTAGGGGATTCCGCTGGAACCCACCGCGAGGTTCATTTGCCGATTCGATGAGCAGCTCGGATATTCAATCTGACCAAGACAGCAGCGCTTCGGGGGGATTGCGGAGCGTGCTGGGAGAGCGCTGAGCTTGGTAGCCCGGGATGGTTGCCTAGCCCCGGGGTGTTTCTGCCTGTCTGGTCGCCTTGATTGGTCTGGAGAGGTTGCCGCAGCTTCTCGTCATGGCCTGGTCCTTACCTCTCTTGGCTGCACCAGCTGTAGGGGGAGCAGATCCAGCGGGAGGTATGACCAGAAGCTGTGGATGAGGTCCTGAGAATGAACGCGGCGTA
>ERZ1066136.336-NODE-336-length-41335-cov-12.984399_pt1 | contig 41335 bp, 37 predicted proteins | sample MGYA00382783_ERZ1066136 | MGnify/ENA primary metagenome ERZ1066136 (study PRJEB33369, sample SAMEA5778366) | biofilm metagenome | biome: Industrial cooling water; feature: Water cooling tower basin; material: Biofilm | place: United Arab Emirates | collected... | reverse complement strand
GTTGCCGAGCCGCTGTGGGGCGACGCCGCGGCAGCGGTGCGCGCCGCCCTGTAACTCGCGGCGCGGCAGGCCGTCCTCAGAAGCGGGTCGAGTTCTCGATGAGGCGCTTGACGCGCTCGGGGATGGGCGGGTGGGTCGCGAACATGCGGTCCATGACGCCCGGCTTCATCGGGTCGCTGATGTAGAGGTGCGCCATGGTCGAGTTCTGGCGCCGCATCGGGCGGGCGTAGTCGCCGAGCTTCTGCAGCGCGCTCGCGAGCGCCTCGGGGTCGCGCGTGGTGAGGGCACCGGTGGCGTCGGCCAGATACTCGCGCTGCCGCGAGACGGCGGCCTGCACGACGGCGGCGACGAGCGGTGCGATGACCATCGCGGCGAGACCGAGCACGAGCATGATCGGGTTGCCGTTGTTGTTGCGGTTGCCGCCCCAGAAGGCCATGCGCAGCAGGATGTCGGCGATGAATCCGACCGCCACGACGAGTCCGAACACGATCGTCGACACGCGGATGTCGTAGTTCTTCACGTGCCCGATCTCGTGCGCCATCACGCCGGCGAGCTCGCGGTCGGTCATGATCTCGAGCAGGCCGGTCGTCGCCGCCACGCTCGCGTGCTTCGGGTCGCGCCCGGTCGCGAAGGCGTTCGGGGCCGGGTCGTCGATGACGTACACCCGCGGCATCGGCAGACCCTCGGTGATGGCGAGGTTCTCGACGATGCGGTACAGCCGCGGATTGTCGGCCTTCGTGATGGGGTGCGCGCCCGCGAGGGCGAGGGCCTGCGACCCCGCCGCGTAGTACTGGAACAGCGTGTACGCACCGGCCCCGATCAGGGTGCCGATGAAGATGCCGAACCCGCCGCCGTACAGGTAGTCGGCGAGCAGGCCGAGCAGACCGATGATGACGACGAACAGCAGGATGATGAACACCGTGTTGCGCTTGTTCGCCGCGATGGCGCGATACACCTAGACCTCCGGGTGGGTCGACGAGCGCGGCCCGGTCGGGGCCGGATGGAACCGGACCGGGCGGGCCCGGGTGGGATCGATCAGAACTGCACGCGCGGCGGCTCGGCGATCGCCGCCGCGTCGGCGACCTCGAAGAAGTCGCGCTCGACGAAGCCCAGGCCGCGAACGAACAGCGTGTTCGGGAACTGCTTGATCTTGACGTTGAGCTCGCGCACTCCGCCGTTGTAGAAGCGGCGCGATGCCTGGATCTTGTCCTCGGTGTCGACCAGCTCGCCCTGCAGCTGCAGGAAGTTCTGGCTGGCCTGCAGCTGCGGGTAGGCCTCCGCGACCGCGAAGATGCTCTTCAGCGCCTGCTGCATGTGGTTCTCCGCAGCGGCGGCCTCTGCCGGCCCCTGCGCGCTCAAGGTCTCGGCTCGCGCCTTCGTGACCTCCTCGAACACCTGCTTCTCGTGCGCCGCGTAGCCCTTGACCGCCTCGATGAGGTTCGGCAGCAGGTCGGCACGGCGCTTGAGCTGCACCGTGATGTCGCTCCACGCCTCGTCGACACGCACGTTGAGTGTGACGAGAGAGTTGTACGTGGCCCACAGGTAGATGCCCGCGACGACCACGAGCAGGACGAGCACACCGACGATCACCAGGATTTCCATGATCCACAGCATACGCAGGGCGCGCCGACGCCGACAGGGGCGCCCCTGAGAGAATGGACAGCAACGGTCGGTACGGGGGTGAGTGGATGCGCAGCACGACATCGCCCGCCCGCCGACCCCTGCGGGCCGCCGGCGCGGTGCTGGCACTGGCTCTCGCCGCCGCGATCGTCCCCGCGGCCCCCGCTCGCGCCGCCGCCGCCTTCGATGTGCCGCCCAGCGACTTCGTCGCCGGATCGACCGTCACGCTGTCGGGAACGAAAGACGCCGGCAGCACGCTCGTGATCCGTCGCGCCGGGCAGGTGGTGTGCACCGTGGCCGACCCGGATGCCCTCACCTGGCAGTGCGCCGACCTGCCGACCCCGAGCGGGGTGCACGAGTTCACCGGCGACGAGACCCTCGCCGATACGAGCGTGCAGCCCATCGCCCCCCTCACCCTCCGCGTGCTCTCCGCGCCCGCGCTCGACGGTGCGGGCGGCTCGGTGCTCACGACCGGGCGCGTGTCGGGGTCGGCGCGGCCGGGTGCGAGCATCCAGGTGCAGTCGATCGGGGCGAACGGAACGGTGCTGCACGCGTGCCCCTCCGCCCTCCCGACCGGTTTCTGGTCGTGCGTTCTCGAGCTTCCCGACGGGTCGTACCAGGTGCGCGCCCGGCAGTCGTCGGCCGACATCGGGCCGGAGCAGTCGGGCTGGACGGCGACGACCGCCGCGACTGTCGACCGCACGCCGCCCCGTGCCCCGACGATCACCTCGCCGACCCCCGGTACGACGCCCCTGGCGACCGTGACCGCGCGCGGCGGGGGCGAGCGCGGTGCCGCCCTGCAGCTGTCGCTCGACGGCACCATCGTGTGCGAGACGAGCGTGTCGAGCTCGGGGGCGTGGGCGTGCGCTCTGCGCTGGCCCGGCCCGGGCACCTACACCGTGCAAGCGCTGCAGGTCGATCGAGCCGGCAACTTCAGCCCATCGAGCACCCGGGTCGAGGTACGCTTCGCACCGCCCGCGACCGTGCCCGCGCCCGATGCAGCGCCCGCTCCCCCGGCGTCACCGAGCCCGACGACCGCGCCCAAGCCCGAGGCGACGGGCGCACCGCTGCCCGGTCCCCCGGCCGAGAGCCCGCCGGGCCCGCCGCCGATCACCACCAACTGGGGCACCCCGACCGGGTTCGGCACGGCCCTGCCGAGCGCGGCCCAGGTGGTCGAGCGCGGCGGCTGGCTGCTCGCTCCGCTCGCCGGGCTCGCCTACCTCGTGCTGATCGCCCTGCCCCTGCGGGCCGCCGCGACGCACGTGGTGCCGCGCCTGCCGCGACCGCGCCGGAGGTGGAGGCTCACTGGTCGCAACCGGGCCGCCGCTCCGAGCCTCGACGCAGCAGCCGCCGTCGGGGCGCTGCCCCGCGCGACACCGCTGCCGCCGCTGCTCGTGGCCGCCGGCACCCTCGGCGGGGCCGCGGTGATCGCCGCCCTCTCGGGGGGCATCGACACCGAGGTGCGCTACCTGCGCCTCACGGCGGCGATCGCTGCCGGATTGCTGCTGCTGAACATCGTGGGGGTGCTGCTGCCCGCCCGGCTCGCCGCCCGCCTCGGTGCGACCCGCGCGGTCGTGCGACTGCTGCCGGGCATCCTGCTGGTCGCTCTCGCCGCGGCGCTGCTCTCGCGCCTGGGTGGCCTGCAGCCGCCCCTGCTGGCGGGGGTGCTCATCGCCGCCGCCGCGGCCGCCGGGGCCGGCCGGCGGGCGCGTGCCGGGGTCGCCGTGGCGCAGACGAGCGCGGTCGCCGCGCTCGCCATGGTCGGGTGGGCGCTGCACGATCTGCTCACGCCGAGCACCGGCTTCTGGATGACCCTCGCGAGCGAGACAGCCGCCGCGGTCGCCCTCGGGGGGCTCGGGTCGCTGCTCATGCTGCTGCTGCCGGTCGGTCCGCTGCCGGGGCGCACCCTGTACGCCGTGTCTGCGCCGATGTGGGCCGTCGTCGCGGTGCTCTCGGCGAGCCTCACCGGCGCGGTGCTGGCATCGGGCCCCGCCTTCCCGCTCGCGGCGCTGGTGCTCACCGCCGCCGCCGTCGCAGCGCTGCTCGGCGCGGCGGTGGCGGTCACGCGCTGGGTGCTGCCTGCCTGGTCGTGAGCGACGCGTCAGCGTCGCGCGCGGACGAGTACCCCGGGTGGGGGTCGAACCCACACTTGAGCGATTTTAAGTCGCCTGCCTCTGCCATTGGGCTACCGGGGCGTGCCGCCAGCCTACGGCGGCCAGACGGACGAGACCCCCGGGCCACGAGGGCGACCGGGGGTCTCGGAGAGTTCTCGCTAGGCCTTGGGGCGCGAGGCGAACTCCTGGAAGTAGGCCTTCGGCGTCTCGCGGGCGGCGAGGCTGACCATGTCGCGGCCGAGGAAGAAGTGGCCGATCCAGCCGCTGAAGACGCGCAGCTTGCGCTCCCACATCGGCACGGCGAGGCCGTGATAGCCCCGGTGCATGATCCAGGCGATCCAGCCCTTGATGGCCAGGTTGCGCCACTGGTAGACGCCCACCCACAAGCCGAGGCCGGCGACAGCGCCGAGGTTCTTGTGGATGTACGGGGTCGGCTCCTCCCCGCGCACCGCGGCGGCGAGGTTCTTCGCCAGGCGCTTGCCCTGACGCACGGCGTGCTGCGCGTTCGGAACGCAGAAGCCGCCGACACCGCCACCGGTGAGGTCGGGCACCGCGGCGACGTCGCCCGCGGCCCACGCCCTCTCGACGACCGCGCCGGTCTCGTCGACGACCCGCAGCTCGGCCTGCGCGCGCAGCCGGCCGCGCTCCTCCACCGGGAGGTCGGTGTTGCGCACGACCGGGTTGGCCATGACGCCCGCTGTCCAGATGATGAGGTCGCTCTCGAAGGTCTCGCCGGTCGAGAGCTCGATGCGGCCGTCGACGGCGCTCGTGAGCTGCGTGTCGAGGTGCACGGTCGCGGCCCGCTGGGCGAGGTTCTTGAGCACCCAGTGGCTGGTCTTCAGCGAGACCTCGGGCATGATGCGGCCCATCGCCTCGATGAGGTGGAACTGCGTGTCGTCGATGGTGAGCCCCGGGTACTGCGCGAGCAGCGAGCTGGCGAGGCTGCGCAGCTCGGCGAAGGTCTCGATGCCGGCGAAGCCTCCGCCGACGACGACGACCGTGAGCAGCCGATCGCGCTCGGGCCCCGGCGGCAGCAGCGCGGCGCGGTGGAAGTTGTCGATCAGGCGGTCGCGCACGGCGACGGCCTCCTCGATCGACTTCATGCCGATCGCTTCGTCGGCGACGCCGGGAATCGGGAAGGTGCGCGACACCGAGCCGGCCGTCACAACGACGTGGTCGTAGTCGAGCTCGTAGGGCTCGCCGACCTCGGGCGTGATCGTGGCGGTCTTGGCGGCGTGGTCGATGCCCGTGACGCGCGCGGTGATGACGGTGGTGCGCTTGAGGTGGCGGCGGTGCGACACCACCGCGTGGCGCGGCTCGATCGAGCCGGCGGCCACCTCGGGCAGGAAGGGCTGGTAGGTCATGTAGGGCAGCGGGTCGACCATGACGACCTCGGCCTCGCCCCGGCGCAGGTGCTTCTCGAGCTTCAGAGCGGTGTAGAAACCGGCGTAGCCGCCACCGACGATGAGGATTCTGGGCACGGGAAAAGCTCTCCTAGGTGGTAGAGGGGACCGCCCTAATCTACTCGGTACGCGCGCGCGTCACGAACCGCAGCACCCCGGCCGCCGCGAGGGTCGCGAGCGCGGTGCCGACGCCGGTCACGATGAGGGCAATCGGGATGATCGGCTCGGGCGGGGCGGAGCCCGCGGTGGGCATCCCGAACGGTGCCGGGTCGGCATGGCGGCCGATGGCCGCGCGCAGCTCGGGCAGGGCAGCCGCGAGCGGTTCGGCCTCGGCGCGGCGGTTGAGCGCGACCCAGTCGGCGAGCGAGCCGAGGGGATTCTCGGCGACCGGATCCACGTCGGCGCTGACCGCAGCGGCCGCGTCGACGAGGCCGTAGCCGTAGAGCGGATCGGGCACGGCGGCGGTCACCGGTCGGGCGGTGCTGATGATGCGGTTGACGACGTTGGCGGCGTCGAGCTCGGGGTGGGCGGCACGCACCAGGGCGGCGATGCCAGCGACAATCGGGGTCGCGCCGCTGGTGCCCTGCCAGAAGCGGTGGCCGCCGCCGGGGATCGCCCCGATCAGCGCCTCGCTCGGCGCCATCACGCCGATCGTGATGCCCTGGGAGGACGCGTCGCCGCTCGCCCGGCCGAAGCGGTCGACGCCGCCGACGGTGAGCACGCCGGGCATCGTGGCGGGCGCCGACACCTGCTCGGTGCCGCTGCCCCGGTTGCCGGCCGCAGCGATCACGACGACGTCATTGCGCTCGGCGTGCAGGAAGGCGTCGTCCCACGACGCGGGCCAGTCGAGCTGATTGCGGGTGAGTGAGAGCGAGATGATGTCGGCCCCGTTGTCGACGGCCCAGCGCACGCCCTCGGCGATCTGGTCGTCGCCGCTGCGCTCGGTCGGCCCGAAGGCCAGCGAGATGCTGAGGATCCCCGCGGCCGGGGCGGCCCCGATGACCCCGGATGCGGGGCCGCTGCCGCGCCCCGCCGCAAGCGAGGCGACCATGGTGCCGTGGGTGATGCCGACCGGGCCGAGCGGGAGGGTGCCCGTGGCGTTGCCGCGACCCGAGACGTCGGTGCCGCCGAGCACGACGCCGGCGAGGTCGGGGTGGCTCGCATCCACCCCCGAATCGAGGATGGCGATGACGACCCCCTCGCCGCGGGTGACCTGCCAGGCCTCGCGGATGCCGTAGTCGTCGAGCCAGTACTGCTGGTCGCGCACCGCGTCGGCCGCGGCGGGGGCTGTCAGCGGCGGGGCCGCGGCGGGCACCAGTGCGAGCGCGGCGACGGCGAGGGCGGCGGCGAGCGCCGCCGCAGGGCGAGCGGTCAGGCGCCGCGCTGGTCGGGCGCGCACGCGCAGACCTCGGGGCTCCAGCCGCACTCGGCCAGAGCACGGTCGCCGATCGGGTTCACGCCGGGGCCGGCGGCGAGGCTGTGCCCGACGAGGGCGTGCAGGCACTTGACGCGCGTGGGCATGCCCCCGGCGCTGTAGCCGGTGATCTCCTCGACCGCCAGCACGCTCTCGCGGTCGGCCAGGTACTGCTCGTGCGCGGCCCGGTACCGCTCGGCGAGCGCCGGATCCGCCTGGAGCTCGGCGGCGAGCTCGGCCATGCGCCCGTTCGCCTCGAGGTGCGACACGGCGACCGTCGCGGCCGGATGGGTCAGGTAGTAGAGCGTCGGGAAGGGCGTGCCGTTGGCGAGCCGCGGGCGCGTGGCCACCACGGTCGGAGCACCGCAGACGCAGCGCGCGGCGATGCCGATCACGTCACGGGCCGGGCGGCCGAGCTGGGCGCTGACGAGCTCGACATCGCGATCGGTGAACGGGGCGAACGGTGGGCGGCTCATTCGACGCCCCCGAACTCGGGCGCGAGCAGCTGGTCGGCCGGCAGGTCGGTGAGCCCGGCCGTGACGATCGACGACAGCAGGGCCCGGGTCCAGTCGACGCGCGTGGTCTGGATCTCGTCGCTCACCGGCGTGCCGTCGTCGCCCTCGAGCGTGAGCCCGTCGTCGACCACGAGGTAGGTGATATCGCCCGGGTACACGTAGAGCAGGCGGTCGCGGGCCTGGGCCTCGATGTAGGCCGGATCCTGCCAGCGGTCGATGTCGCGCTGCAGCCCATCGACGACCGCCTGCTGCTCGGCGACCTGCCTCTCGAGCTCGGCGATCTCGTTCTGCTGCTCGACGAGGACCCGGAGGGAGGGGGCGAGCACGACGAGAGCCCCGACGATCAGCAGCAGCACCGTGACGGTGAAGCCCGAGAGCTGCAGCGAGCGGAACCACGGGGTCGTCGCCGGAGCGCCGTCAGGAAGCGCGACGGGTGCGGTGCGCGACGCCGGCGGACGCGGTGCTCGGGCCATGCCCCCAGCTTAAGCGCCGCGCCCGCCGACCCGGGGAGGGGCGGCGGGCGCGGTGCGGTTCAGGATGCTCTCCCGGGCCCCGGCAGGCCTAGGCGGTGAAGCGGGGGAACGCTCCGCGAGCGGCGTAGACCGCCGCGTCGCCGAGCTCCTCCTCGATGCGCAGGAGCTGGTTGTACTTCGCGACGCGCTCGCTGCGAGCGGGGGCGCCGGTCTTGATCTGGCCGCAGTTGGTGGCGACGGCGAGGTCGGCGATCGTGGTGTCCTCGGTCTCGCCCGAGCGGTGCGAGAGGATCGCCGTGTAGCCGCTGCGCTGCGCGAGCGACACCGCGTCGAGGGTCTCGGTGAGCGTGCCGATCTGGTTGACCTTGACGAGCAGCGAGTTCGCGGTGCGGCGGGCGATGCCATCGCCGAGCCGGGTGGGGTTGGTGACGAACAGGTCGTCGCCGACGAGCTGCACCTTCGCACCGAGGTCGGCGGTCAGCGCGGCCCAGCCCTCCCAGTCGTCCTCCGAGAGCGGGTCCTCGATCGTCACGAGCGGGTACGCGCCGACGATGTCGGCGTAGAACGCTGCCATCGAGGCCGCGCTGTGCTCGGCACCCTCGAAGCGGTAGACGCCCTTCTCGAAGAACTCGGTGGCGGCGACGTCGAGCCCGAGAGCGATGTCGGTGCCGGGCGTGAAGCCCGCCTTCTCGATCGCGGCCATCAGGAAGTCGAGCGCCGCCTTGGTGCCCGCCAGGTCGGGAGCGAAGCCGCCCTCGTCGCCCAGCCCGGTGGCGAAGCCGCCCTTCTTCAGCTCGCCCTTGAGCGCGTGGTAGGTCTCGACCCCCCAGCGCAGACCCTCGCTGTAGGTCTCGGCACCGATCGGCAGGATCATGAACTCCTGCACGTCGACGCCCGTGTCGGCGTGTGCGCCGCCGTTGATGACGTTCATCATCGGCACCGGCAGCACGTGCGCGTTGGGGCCGCCGAGGTAGCGGAAGAGCGGCAGGTCGGCCGAGTCGGCGGCAGCCTTCGCCACGGCGAGCGAGACGCCGAGGATGGCGTTCGCCCCGAGCTTCGACTTGTTGTCGGTGCCGTCGGCCGCGATCAGCTCGGCGTCGATGAGGCGCTGGTCGCTGGCGTCCATCTCCTCGATGGCCGGGCCGAGCACGTCGAGTACAGCGTCGACCGCCTGCTGCACGCCCTTGCCGAGGTAGCGCGCGGCATCGCCATCGCGCAGCTCGTACGCCTCGAACGCGCCGGTCGAGGCTCCCGAGGGAACCGCCGCGCGCGAGACGGTGCCGTCGTCGAGCAGCACCTCCACCTCGACGGTCGGGTTGCCGCGCGAGTCGAGAATCTCGCGGGCGCCTACGGCCTCGATTGCAGCCATGGGGGTCTCCTTACAGACGTGGTGGTCGGTGCTCCGGATCGGGCACCACGGGGGTGGTCGGGGTGGTCAGGAAGCGCTGTCGAGCCTACGCCAGTCGAGGGCGGCGACCTCGGCGGGAGCATCCGCACCCACGAGCGCGAACCGGGTGCATCCCTCGCCGGCCAGCTGGTCGAGGGCCGCCTTGAGGTTCTTCGGCCGCTTCAGCAGCCGAACCCGGGAGCCCTCGGCGACGAGCGCCGATTTGAGTGCCATGAGCGTGCCGAGGTCGAGAGCGGGGTCGTGCACGAGCGCCACCGTGTCGGTGCGGTCGTCGTCGTCGAGCTCGACGAGGTCGATGAGCCGCTCGAAGCCGAGCGAGAACCCGGTGGCGGGCACGTCGGCACCGAGGAACCGGCCGATCATGCCGTCGTAGCGTCCGCCGCCGCCCAGGGAGTAGCCGAGCTCGGGGTGCGCGACCTCGAAGATGGGGCCGGTGTAGTAGCCCATGCCGCGCACGAGCAGCGGGTCGAAGCGCAGCGGCATGCCCGGCAGAGCCTGGCGCAGCGCGCGCAGGTCGGCGACCGCGGCGGCTGTGTCGCCCGGCACCCGCTCGAGCATGCTCCACGAGGACTCCGCATCGGCGTCGAGGTCGATCCAGCCCATCATCGCGGCCGCATTGGCCACGCCCAGCTCGGTGAGCTCGGCGACGACCGCATCGAGCCCGATCTTGTCGAGCTTGTCGAGGGTGATGAGCGCCTTCGGCTGCAGCGCCGCCGACACCGCCGCGGCGGTCAGCCAGGCGGTCAGGAGCCGGCGATCGTTGAGGCGGATGCTGCAGCCGGGAATGCCGAGGGCGTCGAGCGCCGCCGCCGTCGCGGTGATGAGCTCGGCCTCGGCGAGCACACCGGACTCGCCGATGATGTCGATGTCGCACTGCACGAACTGGCGGTAGCGGCCCTTCTGCGGCCGCTCGGCCCGCCAGACCGGGGCGATCTGGATCGCGCGGAAGACGCTCGGCAGCGCACCGCGGTTGCTCGCGTAGAAGCGCGCGAGCGGCACGGTGAGGTCGAACCGCAGGCCGAGGTCGGCGAGCTCGAGCGGTGTCGCGGCGGCCCGGAGGTCATCCGTCGTGAGTCCGCGCTTCATGACCGCGTAGGCGAGCTTCTCGTTGTCGCCGCCGAGGCCGGAGAACAGCCGGGCGGTGTCCTCGACGACCGGGGTCTCGATCTCGTCGAACCCGTGTGCGGCGTACACCGAGCGGATGCGGGCCAGCACCCGCTCGCGCCGAGCCTTCTCGGCCGGCAGGATGTCGCGCATGCCGCGCGGGGGTGTCACGGGGGCGGCCATGCCCTCGATTCTGTCACGGTGCGCTCAGGCGGCGGGCGCGGCGAGCAGCGCCGCGACGCGTTCGCCGTAGGCGGCGAGCGCGCGCTCGAAGGCCGCGGTCGCACCCGCGTCATCGCGCGTCACCACGAGGTCGAGCTGGAAGCCGTAGAGCTGATCGACGAGGATGCGCGACTCGATGCGCGCCTCGTCGGGCGCGACCCCGAGGCGCTCGAGCGCCTCGGCGCCCCACTCGACCCAGCGGGCGTGCACGTCGCGACCGCCGGCGCGCAGCGCCGGGTCGGTGACCTCCATGAGGGCGGCCTCGAACTCGAGACGCAGCAGGGCGCGGGTGTCGGGCTGCAGGAACCCCTGCCAGGAGGCGCGGATCGCCGCCAGGTGCGCCTCGAGCGACGGCTCGACGGCGAGCTCGGCCGCGATGACCCCGTCTTGCCGCGCCGTCACCGCTCGGATGATCTCGGCGATCAGCTGATCGCGCGTGCCGAAGTGGTAGACGAGGGTGAACGGGCTCACCCCGAGGGCGTCAGCGAGGCTGCGGAAGGTGACGCCCGAGAGCGGATGCCCGTGCAGGTGCGCGACGATCGCCGCGAGCAGCTCGGGCTTGCGGTCGGGGTCGGTGCGGCGGGCCATGAAATTAACATAACAAATGGTTGCTATGAGAACAACCGTTATGTAATATATAACCGAGAGGTCGAGCGGAGGCAGCTGACGCCCCGCTCCCTCTGCCCCGGCATGGCCGCCGGGCATCGACGGGGTTGCGCATCGGGGGATGCGCGACCCGTGCGTCGCACGCGTCCTCCACGAGTGACGCGCGGCGCAGGGCGCCTTCCGACATTCGGGTTGTCGGAGGGCGCCCGCTTCTCTTCCCGCGGCGGCGAGCCGCGAGGCGACACGACTGCCGCTAGGCGATGCGACTGCCGGTGGGCAGCGAGCCGGCCGGTGTGCGAGTGCGCGCGATGGCGCCGGCGAGCGCGGCTGCGGCCAGCACGAGGTGGATGACGAGCCCCACGAACCAGCTCGGCACGGTGCGCTCGAAGACCTGCTCGGGCGTCTCGAAGCCGTAGCCGAGCATCGGATCTCCCGCCTTCGCGGCCGCGCACTCGTCGATCACGCTCTCGCTCTCGACCGGCAGCTGGGCGGTGCGCACACCGAGGGCGATCTGCCCGAAGAGATCCTGCGGGTAGCCGTTGCGATCGAAGGTCGTCGGCGCAGCATCCGCCAGCACGATGTACGGGTTGGCGGCGAGGATGCCCCAGACGCGATCGAACCGCGGGGTCGTGTAGGTGTAGCTCATGGGCTCGAGGCAGACGATCTCCTCCGGCAAACCCGTGTTCGGGTCGAACTCGCCACCCACCGAGTAATCGATGCCGATGGTGGTCTGCGTGGTCTGGGTCTGCACAGCCAGACCCCCGAGGGTGAAAGCGATGAGCGTGCCGATGCTGAGCGCCGCCACCACCAGGTAGGTGGTCACGACCGAGAACAGCGGGCGGGAGATCAGGCCTGAGAGCCCGACGCCCACGGCGGCCACCACCCCGAGCTCGAGCACGAGCACCCCGAGCGATGCGGCGAGCGTGTCGCCGCGCACTCCCCCGGCGATGAGGGTGAAGAGCAGTGCCGGTAGCGACGCCACCAGGAAGGTCAGCGCGACCGTCCATGCCGCGAGGAACTTGCCGAGCACGATCTGGCTCGCGCTCGCGAGGGTGACCTGCGTGGTGGCGAGCGTGCCCGCCTCCCGATCGCCGTTGATGGCGGCCCCACTGATCGCCGGGGTCACGAGGGTGCCGACCAGGAGCACGAAGAAGATGATGGTCGAGTAGACGCCCGCGCTGTCGCGTGCGGCCGTTCCGAAGGCGGCCAGGGATGCCCAGAGCAGGGCCGTGACCACCCCCACCAGCACGAACACGACACTCACGAGCACGACCCACGCGGTCGAGCGGATGCGCTGCTGCAGCTCGAGCCGCACGATGGTGCCGAGCGTGTCGACGTAGCGGTTCATCGCTCGCTCCCCTCGGTCGATGCCGGGGCCGGGTCGGCCGCTCCGGCGGGCGCGTCCGAGCCGCGGGCGAGGTCGAGGAAGGTGTGCTCGAGGTCACCGACCGCCGGCCCGAAGTCGACGATGCCGACCCCCGCGCCCACCAGTCGCGCGAGCAGCGCCGCAGCCTCCTGCTCGCCGGCCACCGGCACGAGGGTGCCGAGGTGGTCGGTGGCCCCCGCCGTGACACCGAGCTGCGTGAGGGCGGTCATCAGGGCCGCGGGATCAAGGGCCCGCACCCTCCAGTCGCGCACCTGCGCGCGGCTCTGCTCGACACGCTCGGCCGACGCGGTGGCGCCGCGGTCTAGGTAGACGGCGGCGTCGGCCATCTCGTCGAGCTCGGCGAGCACGTGGCTCGAGACGAGCACGGCGACGCCCTCGCCCGCCAGGCGGCGCACGAGCACCCGCAGATCGACCCGCGCGGCGGGGTCGAGCCCCGAGGCGGGCTCATCGAGCAGCAGCACGCGCGGCTCGTGCACGAGCGCGCGCGCCAAGCTGAGACGCTGCTTCTGCCCGCGGCTGAGCACGCGGGTGGGCTGGTCGGCGAGCGCGTCGAGGCCGACCAGCTCGATGAGCTGCTGGGCGCGGGAGCGCGCGGCCTCCGTGCCCAGCTCGTACAGCCGACCGGTGATCTCGAGCGTGCGGCGCACCGACACGCTGCCCCACGAGCCCAGTACGTCGGGCATCCACCCCATCGCCTGCCGCACGGCCCGCGGATCGGCGACCGGGTCATGCCCCGCGATGCGGATGGTGCCGGCGTCGGGCCGCAGCAGGGTCGCGAGCATCAGCAGCAGGGTCGTCTTGCCCGAGCCGTTCGGACCGATGAGGGCGGTGACCGAGCCGGGCTGCACCGTGAAGCTCGCGTCGCGCACGGCGTGCACGTCGCCGAACGATCGGGCGACCCCCTCGACCTCGATGGCGGGCACGAGGGCCGCGGCGGAGTTCATGAGGGTCAGTCAAGCAGGTCGGCGCCGGGCGACGCAGACTCACCGTTCTGCTCGGCGTGGCGGATCTCCGCCTCCAGGTCGGCGATCGCCGACCGCAGAGCGCGCTCGGGCTCGATGCCGCGCGCGCGGGCCGCGGCGACGAGCGCCAGCAGCAGCTGCCCGAGGGCGTGCTCGTCGTCGGGCACGTCGACCGCCGGCATCACCGGCGCGACGCCGACGTCGTCGGCGCGGCCGAGCAGCTTCTCGGCCCGCTGCAGCGCGGGCAGCCCGCGGGGCACCCCGTCGAGCACGGAGGTGCGCGCCGGCTTCTCCTGCCGCTTCCAGGTGTCCCAGTTCGCCGCGACGGCCTCGGCCGTGTCGGCCACGACGTCGCCGAACACGTGCGGGTGCCGGCCGACCATCTTCGCGGTCGAGCGCGCCGCGACGTCGTCGATCGTGAAGCCGTCGGCGCCGCGCGCGGCGGCGATATCGGCGTGGAAGAGCACCTGGTAGAGCACGTCGCCGAGCTCCTCGAGCACGTCGTCGGGCGTGCCGTGCTCGATCGCGTCGATGAGCTCGTGCGTCTCCTCGACGAGGTACCTCGTCAGGCTCTCGTGCGTCTGCTCTGCATCCCAGGCGCAGCCCCCGGGGGCGCGCAGGTGCGCGAGCACGGCGATCAGCTGATCGAGCTGGGGGTGCGGCTGGGCCGGCGGCAGCGCGGGGTCGGTCATGAGCCCATTGTCGCGGCCGGGCGGTCGCGCGGCATCGTGGTCGCGATCACCGCGGTCGCGATGGCGCACACGAGCGCGCCGATGAACACCGCCTGCGACGCCGGAATGATCGCCACCGGGTCCACCGCGCCCGAGGCCCCCTCCCCCAGAGCACCGGTGCCGCCCGCCGCGCGGTAGAGGCCGTTGGCCACGGCTCCGAACACGGCGACGCCGACGGCTTGTCCGACGGCGCGCGCGAACAGGTTGGTGCCCGTGACGACGCCGCGCTCGTTCCACTCGACGCTGGTCTGCGCCGCGATCAGCGTGGGCGTCGCGACGAGTCCGAGCCCCAGACCGGTGAGGAAGCACGCGATCGCGGCGAACGCGATCGACGGGCTCGCGGCGGTCGCGGCGAGCAGCGCGGTACCGGCCAGCACGAGCACCATGCCGATCAGCACCGTCGAGCGGAACCCGATCGTCAGGTACAGCCGGCCCGAGAGCGAGGCCGAGATCGGCCAGCCGATGGTGAGCGCGGCCAGCGCGAGGCCGGCGATGAGCGGCGAGACCCCCAGAGCGGCTTCGAGCGTGACCGGCAGGTAGGAGGCGAGACCGATGAGGATCGCCCCGACGCCGATCGAGATCAGGGTGGTCGTGAGCAGCAGGCGCCGCGACAGCACCCAGCCCGGCAGGATCGGCTCGGCCGCGCGCCGCTCGACGAACACGAAGGCCACGAGCAGAGCACCACCGAGGCCGAACGCGACCGCGCTCGGCCACGACACCCACGCCCAGCTCACCCCGCCCTGCAGCACCCCCACGAGCAGCAGCCCCAGCGAGAGCACGAGCAGCGCGCCCCCCGCCACGTCGATGCGGTGCGGGCTGCGCTCGACGGTCTCGTTCAGCGATCGGGCGAGCAGCCAGGCGGCCAGGAGGCAGAGCGGGATGTTGATGAAGAAGATCCAGCGCCACGCATCCAATTCGGCGAACAGGCCGCCGAGGGTCGGGCCGATGACGGCCGAGGCCGCCCAGACGCTCGCGATGTAGCCCTGCACCCGCGCGCGCTCCTCGAGCGTGTAGATGTCGCCCGCGATCGTGATGGCCATCGGCCCGATCGCCCCCGCGCCGATGCCCTGCACGGCCCGGAAGGCGATGAGGGCGGGCATGCTCCACGCGAGGCCGCAGAGGATCGAGCCGACCAGGAACACCGCGATGCCGACCAGGATCACCGGCTTGCGGCCCACCCGATCGGCGAGCTTCGCGAACAGCGGCGTCGTCACGGCCTGCGTCAGCAGGTAGACCGAGAACAACCACGGGAAGAGCTCGAACGATCCCAGCTCGGCCACGAGGGTCGGCACCGCCGTCGCGAGGATCGTCGCGTCGATCGCGACGAGACCCGTCGTGACCATGATCGCGAGCAGGATCGGCCCGCGCTCGCTGCGCAGGCCGACGGCGGTTGCTGTGGTCATGCGTGCGACCATAGCCGGATGCTCCCGGAACTCGGCTGGGTGCCGCGTGTGGCGGCCGGGCTGCTGGCACTCGGGCTGGTGGTGCTGCTGATCGTGCGTGCAGCACGGAAGGATCAGCGCGAGTACCGCCGGTTCCGCCGCTACCGGTCGACGGCGCGGCGGCAGGCGATGATGCGGCGCTGGCTGCTCGAGTCGCTCGTGGTGTTCGGCGGGTCGAGCGTCGTGCTGCTGGTGCTCGTGCATCCGTTGATCGCGCCGCTGCTGGCGACCACCCAGGCGCTGCCGCCGATCGCCGGGCTGCGGGATGCTCTCGCCGGCCCGCTCGGAGCGGGACTGCTCGCCGGGGCCCTCATCGGGCTCGCCCTGCTCACGGTGCTCGGTGCGCGCAGCGCCCGCCGCGACGGTGGCATCGTCATGGTGGGCGACATCGCCGCGCTGCTGCCCCGCAATCGCCCGGAGCTCGGCTGGGGCGCAGCGCTCTCGGTCAACGCGGGCGTCGTGGAGGAGCTGCTCTTCCGGCTCGCCCTGCCAGCGCTGCTCGTGGTCGTGACGGGCGAGCCGATCAGCGCGTTCGTGCTGGCGGCGCTGCTGTTCGGCGCGCTGCACGCCTACCAGGGCTGGGTCGGGGTGGTCGCCACCACCGTTGTCGGGCTGCTCTTCACGGCCCTCTACGTGGTCAGCGGCAGCATCGGGCTCGCCATGCTCGTGCACGCCCTGTTCGACCTGCGCACGCTCGTGGTGATCCCGATGGCCGTGTACCGCGTGCACGAGGTGCCGGCGACCGTGCTCTTTCCCCGGCCGCTCGCCGTGCGGACGCCGCCGGCTCAGGCGGAGGGCGAAGCCGAGGCGTCGGCCGACGCGGGTGCCGGCTCGGGCGCGTAGAGCGCCGTCAGCACGCGCCCGACCCACACGATCAGGTCGTCGTCGGAGGCGCCCGCCGGCAGGGGCACGGTCGCGGCCCGCTGCTGCCCGAACCACTTCGACCCCGGGTACAGGCGCTGCAGCCGGAGCTGCCGTGAGTCGGGCAGCATCGGCCCGACGAGCCGCAGGCTCGTGCCCATGACGACGACGTCGCTCAGCCCCAGCTGCTGCGCCTGGCGTCGTAGGCGCGACACCGCCAGCAGGGTCATGACGGGCGCGGGAGGGTCGCCGTAGCGGTCGGCGAGCTCGTCGAGCACGGCATCCAGCGCCGTCTCGTCGCTGGCCGGCGCGCTCGCCGTCGACAGCTTCTGGTACGCCTCGAGGCGCAGGCGCTCGGACTCGATGAACTCCTCGGGGATGTGCGCGTCGACCGGCAGCTCGAGCCGCAGCTCGGTCTGCTCGTCGGCCGCATCGCCGCGGAACGCGCTCACGGCCTCGCCGATCATGCGCAGGTAGAGGTCGAAGCCGACGCCCGCGATGTGGCCGGCCTGCTCGGCGCCGAGCAGGTTGCCGGCGCCGCGGATCTCGAGGTCTTTCATCGCGATCGCCATGCCGCCGCCGAGGTCGCTGTTCGCGGCGAGGGTCTGCAGGCGGTCGTGCGCCGTCTCGGTGAGGGGCTTGAGCTCGTCGTAGAGGAAGTACGCGTACGCCCGCTCGCGCCCGCGGCCGACGCGCCCGCGCAGCTGGTGCAGCTGGCTGAGGCCGTACTTGTCGGCGCGGTCGATGATGAGCGTGTTGGCGTTGGCGACGTCGAGGCCGGTCTCGATGATGGTCGTCGAGACGAGCACGTCGAAGCGGCGCTCCCAGAAGTCGACCATGACCTGCTCGAGCGCGCTCTCGCTCATCTGTCCGTGCGCGATCGCGATGCGCGCATCCGGAACCAGTTCGGCAAGGTTCGCCGCAACGCGGTTGATGCTCGACACACGGTTGTGCACGTAGAACACCTGACCCTCGCGCAACAGCTCGCGGTGGATTGCGGCCGCGACCTGCTTGTCGCTGTACGGGCCGACGAAGGTCAGGATCGGGTGGCGGTCCTCCGGCGGGGTCGCCAGGGTCGACATCTCGCGGATGCCCGTCACGGCCATCTCGAGGGTGCGCGGGATCGGCGTGGCCGACATCGCGAGCACGTCGACGTTCGTCTTCAACTTCTTCAGCGCGTCCTTGTGTTCGACGCCGAAGCGCTGCTCCTCGTCGATGATGACGAGGCCCAGGTCCTTGAATTGGATGCCCTGGCTGAGGATGCGGTGGGTTCCGATCACGACGTCCACCGTTCCGCGCGCGAGGCCGTCGATCGTCTCCTTCGCCTCCTTGTCGGTCTGGAAGCGGCTGAGGGCGCGCAGGTGCACGGGGAACCCAGCGAAGCGGTCGGCGAAGGTCTCGAGGTGCTGCTTCACGAGCAGCGTCGTCGGCACGATCATCGCAACCTGCTTGCCGCCCTGCACAGCCTTGAACGCGGCGCGCACGGCGACCTCGGTCTTGCCGTAGCCGACGTCGCCGGCGAGCAGCCGGTCCATCGGGATCGGCGACTCCATGTCGCGCTTGACCTCCTCGATGGTGGTCAGCTGGTCGGGCGTCTCGGCATACGGGAACGCCTCCTCCAGCTCGCGCTGCCAGGGGGTGTCTGCCGGGAAGGCGAAGCCCTTGCTCGACATGCGGGCCGAGTAGAGCTTCACGAGTTCGACGGCGATGTCGCGCACCGCCTTGCGGGCGCGGCCCTTCGCCGCCGCCCAGTCGCTGCCGCCCATCTTGCTGAGCTGCGGGGCCTCGCCGCCGACGTAGCGGGTGAGCAGATCGAGCTGGTCGGTGGGCACATACAGCTTGTCGCCCGGGTAGCCGCGCTTCGACGGCTGGTACTCGATGACGAGGAACTCGCGCGTCGACCTCTGCGCGTTGCGCCCGCCGCCGGTCGACACCTCGCGCTGCACGAGCTCGATGAACTTGCCGATGCCGTGCGTGTTGTGCACGACAAAGTCGCCCGCCTTCAACTGCAGCGGGTCGACGACGTTCTTGCGGCGACTCGCGAGCTTCTTGGGCTGACGCGAGTCGTAGCCGACGCTGCGGCCGTAGAACTCGGTCTCGCCGAAGAGCCCGAGCTTCACGTCGGGCAGCTCGAAGCCCTGCTCGACGCTGCCGCGCACGAGGTAGGCGACGCCCGGCTCGAGCGTTTCGGGCAGCGCGTCGACGGGGCGCGCGGCGGCGCCGGCGTCGGAGAGCACGTCGCGGGCGCGCTCGACGAGGCCGGGGCCGGCCGCGGCGATGATCATGCTCCAGCCGTAGGCGAGCCGGTCGACGACGTGGTCGACGGCTCCCCCGCTGCGCCCGGCGAACGAGGGCGGTGAGTCGGCGGCGACCCGGACAACATCGGGCTCGTCGGCGTCGAACTGGCTGATCGTCCACCAGGCGCGGTCGCCGGCAGCGCGGTGCAGGGCCTCAACGGTGAGAAAGTCGCCCGCGTCGAGGTCGATCGGCGACTCCGCTCCGGCGGTCGCCGCGTGCCAGGCGGCGCTCAAGAATTCGCGGTTCGTCTCAACGAGGTTCGCGGCGCGCGTGGCAACACGCTCGGGGCCGAGCACGACGACCGCGGCGCTCTCGGGCAGGTAGTCGGTGAGCGGCACGAGCTTGTCGACGAGCGCCGGCGCGAGGCTTTCCATACCCTCGACGGGGATGCCCTCGGCGACCTTCTGCAGGATCGTCGACAGGCTCGGGAACTCGTGCAGCATCTCGCGCGCCCGCTGCTGCGCGCCGTCGGTGAGCAGCAGCTCGCGGGTCGGGGGCAGCTCGACGCGGGTGATGCCGGTGTCGGGCAGCGACCGCTGATCGGCGACCGAAAACTCGCGGATCTGGTCGACCTCGTCGCCGAAAAACTCGACGCGAACCGGATGCTCGGCGACGGCCGGGAAGACGTCCAAGATTCCGCCGCGCACCGCGAACTCGCCACGGCGGGTCACCATGTCGACGCGGCTGTAGGCGAGGTCGATGAGGCGAGTGGTCACGTGACTCAGGTCCGCTCCTCGCCCGTTCAGGGTGAGCACGACCGGCTCGATGTCGGTCAGACCGGCGGGCAGGGGCTGCAGTGCGGCGCGCACGGACGCGACGACGACGATCGTGCCGGTGGGAGCATCCGCCCATTCGGCGAGCGCGCGCAACGTGCGAATGCGCCGACCGACGGTCTCGGCGCTGGGGCTGAGGCGCTCGTGCGGCAGGGTCTCCCAGGCGGGCAGGTCAAGCACAGTGGCGCCGGGGTCGAGGCAGGCCCAGGCCTCGCGCACGGCGTCGGCCTCGCGGCCGGTCGCGGTGATGGCGAGCAGGCACTGGGGGCCGTCACGGCGCTCGAGGAGGCCCGCAACGAGGGGAAGGCGCAGACCCTCGACGACCGAGAAGTCGGCGGAGCGCCGGGCGTGCTCGAGGGCGTCAGAAAACGTCTGGGCGCGCTGAAGCGCCGGAATTAACCGCTCGAGAGTCACGTCGCGCAAGTGTACGCGCGTCGAACTGAGGGTCGCCGGGGCGGCGGTCAGCGGGGCCGGATGCGCGGGGCGGCTGGGCGGGCGCTACGCCTTCGGCGCGTGGTGGCGCTGCTGCGCGGCGACGAGGCCGTCGTCGATGATGCGCTCGATCGCGTCGGCCGCCTCGTCGAGCACGAACGGGAGGGCCGCTCGCTCGCTCGCCGGAAAGTCGCGCAGCACGTAGTCGGCCGCACTCTGCTGCCCGGGCGGGCGTCCGATTCCGACGCGCACGCGCACAAAGTCGGGGGTGCCGAGCGCCTTGATGATGTCGCGCACGCCGTTTTGGCCGCCGTGGCCTCCGCCCTGCTTCAGGCGCAGCGTCTCAAACGGCAGATCGAGGTCGTCGTGCACGACGATGATGCGGTCGGGGGCGATGCCGAAGTACTTTGCGGCCGCGGTGACCGGGCCGCCGGAGGTGTTCATGTAGCTGAGCGGCTTCGCCAGAATCAGCTTGGGCCCACCAGGGCGAAGGCGCGCCTCGGCGAGCATCGTCGTGGTGCGATGGCGCGACAGTCGCGCCCCGACCCGCTCCGCCAAAGCGTCGAGCACCATCTGCCCGACGTTGTGACGGTTCCCGGCGTAGCCGGGCCCGGGGTTCCCGAGCCCGACTACCAGCCAGGTGTCGCGATCAGCGGCGGCCGGAGGCTTCTGCCTTCCGAGTCCAAACATGCAGCGTGATCGCGGGGGTGCCGATTACTCGGAGTCGCCCGACTCGGCCGCAGCCTCGTCGCCCGCCTCGGAGGCGTCGCCACCCTCGGTCTCGGGCTCGGCCGACTCGTCCTTCGTCGCGGCCGGAACGGTCACGTTCACGACGAGCGCCTCGGCGTCGGTGACGAGCGTGGTGCCCTTCGGCAGCTCGACCTGGCCCGCGAGGATCTGGGTGCCCTCTTCGAGGCCTTCGATCGACACGGTAAACGACTCGGGGATGTGGGTCGCCTCGGTCTCGACGGTCAGCGTGTTGTGGTCAACGACGTGGATCGTGCCGGGGGCCGACTCGCCCTCGACGTGCACGGGCACGTCGACCTGGACCTTCTCGCCCTTCTTCACGACGATGAGGTCGACGTGCTCGATGAGCTGGCGCACCGGGTCCTTCTGTACGTCCTTCACGAGGGCGAGCTGGCTCGTGCCGGCGATGTCGAGGTCGAGCACCGCGTTCGCCTTGCGCAGGATGAGGCTGACCTCGTGGCCCGGGAGGGTCACGTGCTGCGGCTCGGTGCCGTGGCCGTAGATGACGGCCGGGATCTTGCCGGCGGCACGGATCTTGCGGGCGGCGCCCTTGCCGAACTGGTCGCGGACCTCCGCGACGAGCTTGTTGTCGTCGGACATGGTGACTCCTTGTCGGTGGGGCCGGGCCCCGTCATGGATGGTTTTCAACTCGAACGCGAACAGCGTGAGGAAAGACTCTGGGCCTGCCCACCGCGTCGATCACGGATGCGACTCGCGCCGCATCCCTCGCCGAAGTTCCCGACGATTCTACACGCCCCGAAAGTTGCCGTTCCGCGTGTTCGTTCCCGAAGGAACGGGTGCGAAAACGGGGAACTGGAACAAAGGTCGGCGGATTTAACCGGTCAACGCAATGGGTGCTGTGAGATGAAGCAGACGTTGATCTCAGGAGGCATCGGCTGCAGGGCAAGCATGGTCATCTCAGTCGTGAGCAGAAGCAGCTCGCGCTCCGTCTCCACTCGAAGGGATGGAGACTCATCGACATCGCTCGCGAGATCGGGTGCACGGCGCCGATGGTCGGCCGCATGGCGAGGGAAGGCCGTCACCTCGACGGGAAACCGTTCGGCTGGGAGCCGCGCAAGGATCATCTGACGGTCTTCGATCGCGAGGAGATACTCGTGGGTCTCGCCCGCGGTGACACGCTCACTGCGATCGCGCGCAGCCTCGGGCGGGCGGTGCCGACGATCAGCCGCGAGGTCAAGCGGGGCGGCGGACGCGAGGAGTACTCCGCGTGGCGGGCGCATGAGGACGCCCGGGAGCAGGCCCGCAGGCCGAAGCCGTTCAAGCTTGACGGTGGCCGGTTGCTCGAGACCGTGACAGCGCAGTTGAAGCAGCTGTGGTCGCCGCAGGAGATCGCTGCCCGCCTACGGTTGGAGCATCCCGACGACCCGGAGATGCGCGTGAGCCACGAGACGATCTATCAGTCCCTGTTCGTACAGGGACGCGGGCAACTGCGCCGAGAACTCGCCCGCTGCCTGAGATCGGGACGCACGGCCAGGAAGGCGCGAACGGCAACGGATCGGCGCGGTCGTCTGCCAGGGATGGTCATGATCAGCGAGCGCCCCGCTGAGGTCGAGGACCGTGCCGTTCCCGGGCATTGGGAAGGCGATCTCATCCTTGGTGAGAACAGCCGTAGCGCCGTCGGAACCCTCGTCGAACGCAGCACCCGCCTCACGCTCCTGCTGCATTTGCCAGATGGGAAGAGCGCAGACAAGGTGGAGGCCGCGATGCGCGAAGCGATCACCGCGCTCCCGTCGTCGCTGGCGCGGACGATCACCTGGGATCAGGGCGCGGAGATGGCCAAGCACCTCGAGTTCACAGCCACAACCGGGATCCCGATCTACTTCAGCGACCCGCACTCCCCGTGGCAGCGGGGCAGCAATGAGAACACCAACGGGTTGCTACGTCAATACCTTCCGAAGAGCGCCGATCTGAGCATCGTTAGCCGCGCGGACCTGACCGCGATTCAGGACTCGCTCAACGGCCGACCACGCAAGACGCTCGGATATCTGACACCATCGGAGAAGTTCACGGAACTCGTTGCGACCACCGGTTGAATCCGCCGTCAGTAGAACTCGTGCGTGTTTACGACGTTGAGCAGCGGCGCGCCCTCAAGGAAGCGGCGCGCGTTCTCGGCGAACAGCTCGGCGATGAGGCGCGGCTCGTGCGGGCTGATCGCGGCGGTGTGCGGTGCGAGCACGACGTTCGGCAACTCCCACAGGGGGCTCTCTTCGGGCAGCGGCTCGACCGCGGTGACGTCGAGCACCGCGAGGCCGACGCGGCCGTCCTGCAGGGCCTCGATGAGCGCGGGCTCGTCGACGGTCGTGCCGCGTCCGACGTTGACGACGGTCGCGCCGGGCTTGACGCTCGCGAGCACCTCCGCCGACAGCATCCCGCGGGTCTGCTCGGTGCCGGGCAGCGCGAGCACGATCGCGTCGGCCTCGGATGCCGCCTCGGCGAAGCGCTCGACGGGCACGATCGACTCGACGTCGGCCTCGACCTCGCGGCGGTGCACGCCGACGACGCGGCATCCGAGCGCCGTGAGCTTCGACGCCGTCAGCCGGCCGATCGCGCCGAGCCCCACGACGAGCACGGGCGACTCGCCGAGCAGGCCGAGCGGCTCGCGCGGCCCCCACTGCTTCGCGCGCTGCATCCCGAGCAGCCACGGCAGGCGCTTGGCGCCCGCGAGCACGCCGAAGACGGCGAACTCGGCGAGCGGGGTCGCGTGCACGCCCGCGGAGGTCGTGAACACGATGCGCTCGAGGTCGGCGTCGGCGAGGCGTGCGGCCTACACCTGCTGGCCGCCGCCCGCGGGGATCGTGTGCACCCAGCGCAGGCGGGGGTTCGCCGCGACCGTGCGCCCGAGGGCGCGGCCGGACTGGTCGGGCACGCCGAACAGCACCTCGGCCGAGTCGAGCAGGGCCTCGTAGCGGGCCTGCTCCTCGGGCGTGCGCTGCTTGGGGCCCACCATCCAGTCGATCTCGGGGTCGGTCAACAGCTCGAGCTCCCACACCACCTCGAGGCGCTCGTCGCGGGCGATGAGCTCGACGAGGTCGCGGGCGAGGGGCGTGGCGATGACGACGCGGAGGCGATCGGGCACGTCCTCCACCCTACGGGGGCCCTAGGGCACGACGACGGTCTTGAGGCCCTCGCCACGCTGCGCCGACTCGAGCGCCGTGAAGAAGTCGCCGATCGGCACCTGGCGCGTCACGAGCGGCGTGAGCACGACGTCACCCGAGGCGATGAGGCGCGTCGCCGCGCGCCACGAGGCCGGCGTCGAGGCGAACCCGCTCGTCACCGTGAGCTCCTTGTAGAGCACGAGGTCGAGCGGCACCGTCACGTCGCGGCCGAAGATGCCGACCTGCACGTAGCGCCCGCCGCGACGCGCAGAGCGCAGCGCGGTCGCCGCGCCGGGCGCGCTGCCCGAGCACTCGATGACGACGTCGAAGGCGTCCTCCTCTGGTGCGTCCGTCTCGGTGCGGATGCCGAGCGACGCCGCGACGGCGAGGCGCTCGGCGTCGGCGGGCAGGCCCGCGAGGGTGACGTCACCTCCGGATGCACGCGCGACCTGCGCGGCGAGCTGGCCCATGGCGCCGGGACCGGTCACGAGCACGCGATCGCCGGGCTGCACGACAGGCGGGTCGAGCAGGCACTGGGCGACGCACGCGAGCGGCTCGCTCAGCACCCCGTCGAGCTCGCCCGGCGTCTCGGGCAGGCGGTGCAGGTTGATGACCGGGAGCAGCAGGTGCGCCGCGAAGCCGCCGTTGCGGTACGAGCCGATGGAGCGGCGGTCCGCGCACAGGTTGCGGCGACCCGCGCGGCACATGTCGCACGTCTCGCACGCGGCGAAGTAGGTCTCGACGGCGACCTTGGCACCCACCCAGTGCTCGTCCTCGGGCGAGCCGACCGACGACACGACCCCGAGCACCTCGTGCCCCATGACGACCGGGCGGTCGTGCGCGTACTCGTCGAGCGCGATGTGCACGTCGGTGCCGCAGATGCCGGCCGCGAGCACGTCGACGACGGCCTGCCGGGGGCCCGCGACGGGCACCTCCACCTCGGTGATCTCGATCCCCTCGACGCCGTCGCCGAGCTTCACGACGGCCGTCATGGTCTGACCGATCATCGTCTTCTCCTGTTCCGCGCGGGCGTGTTGCGCGCGCCCGTCTCTTTGTTATTACATGCTTACAAGGCATCGGGCAAACCGGATCGGATGCCGCGAAGGAGCCGCATGCACACCGACCTCACCGAGGTCCTGAGCGATCTCGACCGGACGGGGCACATCCCCATCTCGCACCAGATCGCCGCGCGCCTGCGCGAAGCCATCGCCGACGGCACTCTTCCCGCGGGCAGCCGACTGGAGAACGAGGTCGCCCTCGCCGAGCGGCTCGGCGTATCGCGGCCGACGATCCGGCGCGCGATCCAGGACCTCGTCGACCGCGGCCTGCTCGTCCGCCGCCGCGGCGTCGGCACCCAGGTCGTCGGCACCCAGGTCGTCGGCACCCGCGTTCACCGCCGACTCGAGCTCTCGAGCCTCCACGAGGACCTCACCCGCGCTGGCCACGCGACGGCCACGAAGGTGCTGCTGCACGAGCTCGTGCCGGCGAGCCCCGCCGTCGCCGCGGACCTCGGCATCCAGCCCGGGATCGACGTGCTCCACATCCGCCGCCTGCGCTACTCGGACGGCACCCCGCTCGCGGTGCTCGACAACTACCTGCCGCCGGGGCTCAGCGACATCACCCCGACGCAACTGGAGAACGGGGGCCTCTACGCGATCCTCCGCAACCGCGGCGTCTCGATGCGCGTCGCGCGCCAGACGATCGGCGCGCGCGGCGCCGACCGTCGCGAGGCCGAGCTGCTCGGGCTCGCACCTCGCGACCCCGTGCTCACGATGGCCCGGGTCGTCTTCGACGACTCCGGCGCGACCGTCGAGATCGGCGCCCACAGCTACGTATCCGACACCTACACCTTCGAGGTCACGCTCGTCGAGCGCTGACCGCCTCGCCACCCGGCCCACGGGGAGCCTCGTGCGGCCCACGCGTCGACCGCCGCGCCGCGATCAGCCGTGCACCGCGGCCGCGGCGGCGGCCACAGCCGCGTCGCTGTCGCCGTCGGCGGGGTAGAGGAGCGAGCGGCCGGCGACGAGGCCGCGCACGCCGGGGAGCGCGAGGCTCGCCTTCCAGCCCTCCAGGAGCTCTGCGAACGGCACGCCCCCGTCGCCGCCGAGCAGGAGCGTCGGGAGGGTCGTGGAGCGCATGACCCGCTCCATCTCGTCGACCACCGGGAGCTTCAGCCAGCTGTATGCGCTCGACGCGCCGAGACCGGATGCGACCGCGATCGACTCGATGACGGCATCCGGGGTCAGATCGTTGACGGCGCGATCGTCGACGCGGCGCGACAGGAACGGCTCGAGCATGATCGGCATCCGACGCGCCGCCGCGCGGCTGACCGCCCGCGCAGAGGCCTCGAGCGTGCGGGCGGTGCCCGCGTCCTCGCGGGCGATGCGCAGCAGGAGCTTGGTCATGTCGAAGCCGAGCTCGGCCATCTCGTCGACGTCCGGTCCGGTGAAGCGGTCGTCGAACTCGAACGAGGCGCCGCGGAGGCCGCCGCGGTTGAGCGACCCGACGACGATCTTGTCGTCGAGCGCGCCGAGCACCGCGAGGTCGTCGAGGATGTCGGCCGTCGCGAGGACACCGTCGACGCCCGGAAGCGCGAGGGCTCGCACGAGCTTGGCGATGAGCTCGCGACGGTCGGCCATCGCGAGCGGGTCGTCGCCAACCCCGAGGGCGGCGCGCGCCGGGTGATCCGCGGCGACGATGAAGAGCCTGCCGTCGTCGGGCAGCAGGGGACGGCGGCGACGCGCCGCGTAGCGCTCCCCCGCGCTCTCCGGATGCTCCGCCCGCCAGCGGTCGAGCACGCTCAGGTCTGTCACGCCGCCTCCCCGAGTCGCTCGAGCACCTCGTCGGTGAAGGGCATGGCTGTCGAGCACTCGCGACGACCGGCGACGATCGCGCCGGCGACGTTGGCGAAGCGCAGCGTGCGGTCGAGGCTCCATCCCTCGAGGAGGCCGTGCAGCAGGGCGCCCCCGAACGCGTCGCCCGCGCCGAGGCCGTTGACGACGTCCACCGGGTACGGCGGGACCTCGACCCGCTCATCGGCGGTCTTCGCGAGCACTCCGCGCGGACCCTGCTTCACGATCGCGAGCTCGACGCCGCGCTCGAGCAGCGCATCCGCTGCCCGATCGGGGTCGGTCTCGCCGACGGCGACCTCGCACTCCTCCCGGTTGCCGACGGCCACCGTGACGTGCTCGAGCGCACGGCTCACCCATCCGCTCGCTTCGGACGGGTCGGCCCAGAACATCGGGCGGTAGTCGAGGTCGAGCACCGTGGTGCCCTGCCGGCCGCGGGCCTCGAGGGCGGCGAGCTGCGCCGTGCGGGCCGGGTCCTTGCAGAGCCCCGTGACCGTCACCCAGAAGATCCGCGCCTGGCGGATGGCGTCGAGGTCGAGCTCCTCCTGCCGGATCTCGAGGTCGGGAGCCGTGGGCTGACGGTAGAAGTAGAGCGGGAAGTCGTCCGGCGGGAAGATCTCGCAGAACGTCACGGGGGTGGGCACGCCCGCGACCCGCGAGATGAACCGGGTGTCGACTCCGAGCCGGCCGGCCTCTCCGACGATGTAGTCGCCGAAGGGGTCCTCCCCCGCGCGCGAGATGAGCGCGACGCGGTGGCCGTGGCGTGCCGCCGCGACCGCGACGTTGGTCGCGCTGCCGCCGAGGTACTTGCCGAAGGTGGTCACCTCGGCGAGCCCGACACCGTCCTGCAAGGGGTAGAGGTCGACGCCCGAACGCCCGAGCGCGATGACCTCGAGGGGCCCGGGATCCGGGCTGCCCGACTGCTCCGTCATGCGTCTAGCCTAGCTTTGTCATTACATATTTACAAACTGCGCCGCGAGCTCACCAGTCGTGCACGGTGCCGTCCGCGAGGCGGTTGTACGGCAGGTAGGCCTGCACATAGGGGTACGTGCCCGCCTCGTCGAGGTCGAGCTCGACGCCGAGACCCGGCTTGTCGCCCGGGTGCAGCATGCCGTCCTGCCAGGTGAACGACTGCTGGAAGACCTGGTTCGTCTTCTCGCCGTGCAGCATGTACTCCTGGATGCCGAAGTTGTGGATGGCGAGCCCCAGGTGCATCGCCGCGGCCATGCCGACCGGGGAGATGTCGGTCGGGCCGTGCATGCCCGACTTGATCTGGTACTGCGAGGCGTAGTCGAGCACCTTCTTGAGGTGCGTGATGCCGCCCGTGTGCGTGACCGCGCTCCGCACGTAGTCGATGAGCTGCTCGCGGATGATCTGCTGGTAGTCCCACACGGTGTTGAAGATCTCGCCGATCGCGAGCGGCGTCGTCGTGTGCTGGCGCACCAGGCGCAGCGCCTCCTGGTTCTCCGCCGGCGTGCAGTCCTCCAGCCAGAACAGGTCGTACGGCTCGAGGCTCTTGCCCAGTTGCGCCGCCTGGATCGGCGTCATCCGGTGATGGCCGTCGTGCAGCAGCGGCAGCTCCGGCCCGAACTCGTTCCGCACCGCCTCGAAGACGGTCGGGATGTGGCGGAGGTAGGAGCGGGTGTCCCAGTCCTCCTCGTTCGGCAGGCCTCCGCGCTGCGCCGGCTCGTGGTCGTAGCGCACGCCCGAGTTGGCCTCGTAGGTCGCGTTCGACGCGATGCCGTAGATCGACTTGAGCCCCGGCACCGCCGCCTGGATGCGGATGGCCTTGTAGCCCTTCTCCTGGTGGGCGCGCACGGAGTCGAAGAGCTCAGGGAGCGTCTTGCCGGACGCGTGGCCGTAGGCGAGCAGCCCGTTGCGCGAGGCGCCGCCGAGCAGCTGGTACACCGGCATCCCGGCGGCCTTGCCCTTGATGTCCCACAGCGCCATGTCGACCGCCGCGATCGCCGCCATCGTCACCGGACCCCGACGCCAGTACGCCGAGCGATACAGGAACTGCCAGGTGTCCTCGATCCGGTGCGCGTCGCGGCCGATGAGCAGCGGCACCACGTGGTCCTTCAGATACGACACCACCGCGAGCTCGCGGCCGTTGAGCGTCGCGTCGCCGAGGCCCGTGTGGCCCTCGTCCGTCGTCAGCTTGAGCGTCACGAAGTTCCGATCCGGGCTCGTGACGATCACTTCCGCCTTGTCGATGATCATGGGTGCTCCTTGACGGGTCAGCGGCCGAGGCCGAGGGACGAGATGGCGGTGCGGAAGGCGCGCGCCCGGTCGGCGAGCGCGGCCTGGTCGCCGCCGCGCGTCGGGGCGTCGCCGAGCAGCGGCCCGCCGACGCCGACGGCGAAGGCGCCCGCGGCGAAGAACTCCTCGACGGTGTCGAGCGAGACCCCGCCGACGGGGATGATGTGCGCGTCGGGGAACGGATCCCGCACGGCGCGCAGGTAGCGGGGTCCGAGAGTGGATGCCGGGAAGAGCTTGACGGCGGCCGCACCGAGGTCGAGCGCGGTCTGGATCTCGGTGGGCGTGTAGACGCCCGGGAGGGCCCCGACGCCGTTGCGGATCGCGTACGGGATCGACGCGGTGAGGCCGGGCGTCACGATGAACTGCGCCCCCGCCCCGACCGACGCGTCGACCTGGGCCTCGGTGAGCACCGTGCCCGCGCCGACCACGGCATCCGCGGGCGCCGCGGCCGCGATCTCGCGGATCGCGTCGTAGGCTCCGTCGAGCGTCAGCGGGATCTCGAGCACGCGCAGGCCCGCGGCGAAGAGGGTGAGGGCCGACGCGACGGTCGCCTCGACGTCGGTGCCGCGGATGATGGCGACGATGCGCTCGCGCTCGACGCGGTCGCGCAGCGCCTCGCGGTCGACGGTCACCACTCGGCCACCGAGCCGTCCGCGTGACGCCACACCGGGTTCTGCCAGCGCTCCCAGCCTGCGGAGGCCTTCCGCACGGCGGCCTCGTCGATCTCGATGCCGAGACCCGGGCCCGTGAGGCGCTCGAAGCATCCGTCCACGAACCTGAGGGGCTCGGTGTCGGCCACGTAGTCGAGCACCTCGGCGCCCTTGTTGTAGTGGATGCCGATCGACTGCTCCTGGATGAGGTAGTTCGGGGTCGCGAAGCCCACCTGCAGGCACGACGCGAGCGCGAGCGGCCCGAGCGGGCAGTGCGGCGCGATGACGGCGTCGAAGGTCTCGGCGAGCGCGGCGATTCGGCGCACCTCCGAGATGCCACCCGCGTGCGAGAGGTCGGGCTGCGCGATCGCGACGCCCGCCTGCAGCACGGGCAGGAACTCCTGACGCGTGTAGAGGCGCTCGCCCGTCGCGATCGGGATCGTCGTCGCGTCGACCATCCGGCCGATGACGTGCGAGTTCTCGGGCACGACGGGCTCTTCGATGAAGAACGGGTGCAGCGGCTCGAGCAGCGGCGCGAGCCGGCGCGCGGTCGCGAGCGTGAAGCGGCCGTGGCAGTCGACGGCGACGTCGCGGTCGGGTCCGAGTACCTCGCGGGCGCTCGCGACCCGGGCGACGACGGCGTCGAACTCGGCGACGGAGCCGTTGCGGCTCATCCGTCCCGACGCGTTCATCTTGACGGCGGTGAGCCCCACCTCGAGCTGCGCCGAGATGTGGTCGGCGACCTCCGAGGGGTCGTCGCCGCCGACCCAACCGTAGGCGCGGATCCGGTCGCGCACCGGACCGCCGAGCAGCTGGTGCACGGGCACGCCGAGGCGCTTGCCGAGCAGGTCCCACAGGGCCTGGTCGACGCCCGAGACGGCGCTCGCGAGCACGGGGCCTCCGCGGTAGAACTGCCCCTTCGTGAGCACCTGCCAGTGGTCCTCGATGTGGCCGGCGTCGCGGCCCACGAGGTACTCGGCGAACTGCTCGACGGCGGCCGACACGACGTCGGCGTAACCCTCGAGCGAGGCCTCGCCCCAGCCGACGAGGCCGTCGGCCGTCTCGATGCGCACGAACGCCCAGCGCGGCGGGACGGGGAAGACCTCGACGCGCGCGATCCGGGATCCGCTCTCGGTCGGCTGGTCGATCACGCGCTCTCCTCCGCGGTAGCGAGGTAGCGCTCGAGCACCTGATCGACGATGACCTCGGGGGTGGGTTCGATGCTCACGCGCAGGCCGCGCTCGTCGGCGGCGAGCGGCTCGAGCGTGTCGTACTGCGACTGCAGCAGCACGGGCGGCATGTACTTGTGGGTGCGGGTGCGGATGCGCTCGGCCACGAGCTCGATCGGCCCGTGCGGTTCGACGAAGAACACCTCAGGGTCGAAGGAACGCAGCGTGTCACGGTAGTAGCGCCGCAGCGCCGAGCACACGATCACGAGCCCGCCCGTGGCGCGGTGATCCGCGAGCGCCTGGCCCACGAGCCGCAGCCACGGCTCGCGGTCCTCGTCGGTCAGCGGACGGCCGGATGCCATGAGCTCGACGTTGCGCGGCGGGTGCAGCCGGTCGCCGTCGATGAACGGTACGCCGAGTCGCTCCGCGAGGAGCGTGCCGACGGTCGTCTTGCCGACCCCCTGCACCCCCATCACGACGATCGAGACGGTGGGTCCCTGCACCATGCCCCTATCAGCCCTTCGTGGCGCCGGCCGTGAGACCGGACACGATGTACCGCTGCGTGAAGAGCGCGATGAGCATGATCGGCGTCGTCACGACGACCGACGCGGCCATGAGCGCGCCCCAGTCGATCGAGGCGTAGCCGATGAAGTCGAAGATCGCGACGGGGAGCGTCTTGGTCGCCGGCCCCGACAGCACGAGCGCGAACATGAAGTTGTTCCAGCTGAAGATGAACGACAGGATCGTCGCGGTCGCGATGCCCGGGACCGACAGCGGCAGCGTGATCCGGAAGAACGCCGAGATGGGCGTGAGGCCGTCCACCTGCGCCGACTCCTCGAGCTCCTCCGGCAGCTGGTCGAAGAACGACATCATGATGTAGAGGATCAGCGGCAGCGACACGAACATGTGCGACAGGATGAGCGGCAGGTAGCTGCCCGTCATCTTGAGCTGCGCGAAGATGTAGTACCACGGCACGAGCAGGCTCACGCCCGGGATGATGCGCGCGAGCAGCACGACCGTCGCCGACTTGTTCATCACGAAGCGGCTCATCGCGTAGGCCGCGGGGACCGCGAGCACGAGCGACAGCGCCGTCGCCATGAAGGCGATGAAGAACGAGTTCCAGATGTAGACGAGGTAGTTGCCGCGGCGCGGGTCGAAGACCGTTCCGTAGTTGTCGAGCGTGGGCTCGAAGAAGATCGCCTTGCTCGAGTCGTAAATCTGGACGTTGTACTTGAAGCTCGCGAGCACCATCCAGACGATGGGCCCGAGGAACATCAGGACGATGACGATGAGCCCGATCGCGCGGCCCACGGGGCCCCACTTGAACGGACGGCGGCGGCGGGCGGGCGCGGTGGCGCGGCCCTCGGCGAGCGCGGTCACGACTTGGCCTTTCTCTGCATCTGGAGCACCCAGATGACCGCGAGGATCATCAGGAAGAACAGGATGAGCACGGCGGATGCGAGGCCGTACTCGTTGTAGTCGAAGCTCAGGCCGTAGGCGTAGACGTTGAGCGTCTCCACGTCGTTGAACGCGCCGCCGCCCTTGCCCTTGGTGGCGTAGAGGATGTCGAAGGTCTTGAGGGCGTCGATGCCGCGCAGCAGCACGGCCGCGATGATGACGGGGCGCATGAGCGGCACGGTCACGTACCAGAAGCGCTGCCAGGCGTTCGCGCCGTCTATGCGGGCCGCCTCCTGGGGCTCGTCGGAGAGGCTCGTGAGGCCGGCGAGCAGGATGAGGGCGACCATCGGCGTCCACTGCCAGATGTCGACGAAGGTGAGCGTCGCGAGCGAGGTGCTCGGGTCGGCGAGCCACGGCTGGGCGGGGATGCCGAACCAGCTGAGCATCTCGTTGACGAAGCCGATGTTGGGCTCGAAAAGCAGGCGCCACATCATGCCGACGGCGACGGGCGTGGCGACGAGGGGCAGGAGCACGATCGTGCGGACGACGCCCTGACCGCGGAACGGCTTCCAGAGCAGGAGCGCGATGATCATCCCGAGCACGAGCTCGAAGAAGAGCGCGCCGCCCGTGAAGGCGAAGGTGCGGCCGACGGAGGGCCAGAAGCGCTCGGTGTCGGTGAGGGCTTCGAGGTAGTTCTCGAACCCGATGAAGTCGAAGTCGCGGCGCACCGAGCGGCGCGAATCCGTGAGGCTGAGGATCAGCGTCCACGCGAGCGGGACGACGAGCAGGAGGGCGACGAAGGCCATCGACGGCCCGGCGAACAGCCACTTGCGGTGCTTGTTCGCCCAGCGGCTGAGGCGCTCGCGCGCGGGCAGTTCCGCCCGGTTCTGAACAGCGGTCATGGTGTGATCCATCCGGTGCCCGCCGTCGCCCCGACAGGGCCGGGGCGACGGCGGGCGTCATTCATGGAGTGGTTACTCGGCGTCCTGCGCGAGGAACTCGGTGAACGCGGCGTCGGCCGCGTCGATCGCGGAGTCGACGTCGCCGCCGGCGATCGCGACGACGATCGGCTCGCCGACGATCTCACGGGCCTTGGGGACCTCGATCACGAGCGGACGGTCGTAGCCGACGCCGTTCTGACCGTTGATCTTGATGGCCTCGAGCAGCTCCTCCGGGTAGTCCGCGTTCGCGGTCGGGTCGTCCCAGACCGAGGTGCGGGCGCCCGAGACGCCGAGCTTCGCCATCTGCAGGGCGGTCTCCTTGGAGGTGGCCCACTTGATGAACTCCCACGCGGCGGTCTTGTTGGCCGACTCCTCGTTGATCGCGAGCGCCCAGGCCGCGACGTTGTAGGGCTTCGAACCGGCCGGGCCCTCGGGGAACGGCGCGAATCCGACGTTGTCGGCGACCGTCGACTGCGAGGGGTCGGTCATGTTCTTGTAGAGGCTGTCGGCGTCCGCGATGAAGGCGGCCTGGCCCTGCTGGAACACGGCGAAGGCCTCGGGCCAGCTCATCTCGGGGTTGACGGTGGCGTTCGTGTACTCGCGGATGAGGCGGCCGTAGTACTTGTACGCCTCACGCGCCTCGTCCGAGCCGATGGCCGACTCGGTGCCGTCGAACCAGTCGCCGCCGTGGCTGTAGAGGAACGCGCTGAACTGCGTGACCGCGGCCGACTTGCCGGTGCGGCCGACATAGCCGGCGACATCGGGGTTGGCCTCGTGGATGGCCTTGGCGGCCGCCTCGAGCTCCTCGAGCGTCGTAGGCACCTCGAGGCCGGCGGCCTCGAGGAGGTCCTTGCGGTAGTAGAGGACGGTGCGCTCGGTGATGATCGGCACGCCGACGACCTCACCGTCGTAGGTGGTGAGCGAGGCGGGACCCTCCTGGAAGTCGGACCAGTCCCACTCGGCGTCGGCCTCGACCTGCTCGGTGAGGTCGGCGAGGTAGCCGTTGTCGGCGAACAGCTTGTTCTCCTGCAGCGGCCGGTACATGAGGACGTCGATCTCGTCGGCGCCGGCGTTGAGCTTGACGTTGTACTGGTCGGAGAGCTGGTCCTCCGCGAGCTGAGTGATCTCGACCTTCGCCCCGGTCTGCTCCTCGAACTCGGGGATCAGATCCTTGATGGTCTCCGTCCACACGTGGTTCGCGAGCGTGACCCGGATGGTCGTGCCCTCGACGCTGGCGTTGTCGTCGATGCCGCTGTCGACGCTGCATGCCGCGAGGGACGCCACGACCACCGCTGTGCTTGCCGCCGCGAGTGCGCGGACGGCAGATGATCCGTACTTCACTGTATCTCCCTTCAGTTGCCGTGCATCTTCGTCACGGCCCCGGCAGGTGCGCCTATACATCTGCCTACTGACGCGATGCTAGACGCATATGTCATATATATCAATTCGCGAGATCGAAAAGATATGATCCCCGCATGACCAGCAACGGGGCGGTCGACACCTCGACCCCCACCACCCCCGCCGTGGCCCCCGCCCCGACCGGAGACCTCCGCGACCTCGTGTTCGACACGCTCGGACGCGAGATCTGCGGCAACGTGCTCGCGCCCGGATCCATCTTCACGACGGAGTCGGTCGAGAGCCGGTTCGAGGTCTCCCGCCCGGTCGTGCGCGAAGCGCTCCGCGGCCTCGAGGCGCTCGGGCTCATCAGCCCCAAGCGCCGCGTCGGCATGACCGTGCAGCCGCTCACGGCGTGGAACGTCTACGACCTACAGGTGATCCGCTGGCGCCTCGCGGGCGCGAGCCGCGTCGCGCAGCTGCGCTCGCTCACCGAGCTCCGGAGCGCCATCGAGCCGGCCGCGGCGCGCATGGCCGCCATCCGCACGCCGCTCACCCAGGCATCCGAGCTCGTCGGGCTCGCCGGCCGCCTCTGGCAGGCGGGTCGCGAGGGAGACGCCGCAGGCTTCCTCGAGCTCGACACCCAGTTCCACTCGCTCGTGCTCGAATCCAGCGGCAACGAGATGTTCGCGAAGCTGCACCACCTCGTCGACGAGGTGCTCGTCGGACGCACGCATTACGGGCTCATGCCCCGCTACCCCGCGCCCGAGGCCCTCCAGCTGCACATCGACGTCGCCACCTCCATCCAGTCGGGCAACGCCGACAAGGCCGCGAGCGCGATGCTCGCGATCATGCAGCGCACGATGGCGGAGATGAGCTCCATCTGGAACCAGGACGGCCCGCATCCGCACGACGACCCGCCGGGCGGCGATCCGGGCGCGCTCGGGCTGGGCTGACCCTCCCCCGCGCGAGCATGCGCGACCCGCTAGCCTGAAGACCACTCCCCCTCGACCCGCATCGAAAGGTGTCACGCGTGTCCGGAAACGAAGGCAAGGCCAACATCGGAATCGTCGGACTGGCGGTGATGGGCTCCAACCTCGCCCGCAACCTCGCCAGCCGCGAGGGCAACACGGTCGCGATCTTCAACCGCAGCTACGAGAAGACCGAGGCGCTCGTCGCCGAGCACCCCGAGGCCGGCTTCCTGCCCGCGAAGACCTACGAGGAGTTCGCCGCGTCGCTCGCCCGCCCCCGCACGGCGATCATCATGGTGAAGGCCGGCCGCCCCACCGACGCCGTCATCGACGAGCTGGTGAAGGTGTTCGAGCCCGGCGACATCATCATCGACGGCGGCAATGCGCTGTTCACCGACACGATCCGCCGCGAGAAGGCGGTGCGCGAGACCGGCATCAACTTCGTCGGCGCTGGCATCTCGGGCGGCGAGGAGGGTGCGCTGAACGGCCCCTCGATCATGCCCGGCGGCTCGGCCGAGGCGTGGGAAACGATGGGCCCGATCCTGAAGTCGATCGCCGCGGTCGCCGACGGCGAGCCCTGCGTCACGCACGTCGGCACCGACGGCGCCGGCCACTTCGTCAAGATGATCCACAACGGCATCGAGTACGCCGACATGCAGCTCATCGCCGAGGCCTACGACCTGCTGCGTCGCGTGGGCGGCTTCACCCCCGCCGAGATCGCCGACATCTTCGCCGAGTGGAACACCGGCGAGCTCGAGAGCTACCTCATCGAGATCACCGCCGAGGTGCTGCGCCAGGTCGATGCATCAACCGGCAAGCCGCTCGTCGACGTGATCCTCGACCAGGCCGGCGCCAAGGGCACCGGAGCCTGGACCGTGCAGAGCGCGCTCGACCTGGGGGTTCCCGTGTCGGGCATCGCCGAGGCCGTGTTTGCCCGCTCGCTGTCGTCGGCGCCCGCCCAGCGCTCCGCCGCGCAGTCGCTTCCCGCCTCGACCGAGACCTGGTCAGTGGATGATCGTGACGCGTTTGTTGAGGACGTGCGGCGCGCGCTCTACGCGTCGAAGATCATCGCCTACAGCCAGGGCTTTGACGCGATCGTCGCCGGTGCGGCCGAGTACAACTGGGACATCAAGAAGGGCGAGATCGCGAAGATCTGGCGCGCCGGCTGCATCATCCGCGCCCAGTTCTTGAACCGCATCACCGAGGCCTACGCCGACGACCCCGAACTCGTCGCCCTCGTCACGGCCCCCTACTTCGCCGACGCGGTCGGCTCGGCGCTGCCGTCGTGGCGCCGCATCGTCGCCGGGGCGGCGCTTGCGGGCATCCCGACGCCGGCGTTCGCGTCGTCGCTGTCGTACTACGACGGCCTGCGAGCCGACCGCCTGCCGGCCGCCCTCGTGCAGGGTCAGCGCGACTTCTTCGGCGCCCACACCTACAAGCGCGTCGACCGCGAGGGCACGTTCCACACGCTGTGGAGCGGCGACCGGTCGGAGATCTCGGCGGCGGACGCGCACTGAAGTCCTCCTGTCGCGCCGCCGCTCCCGCGGCGCGACTCCGCGCTGCGCGACGAGCGCGGTCGTCGCGCTCCGCGCAGCGCGCCCCGGTCGGACGATCCCCTCAGCGGGCGCGGCGACCGCGGCGTCGCGCGTAGCGCGGGTCGACCGCGCGCGATCGCGCCGACGCGCGGCCCAGGAACGGGCGGGTGAGCGCGAGAAGCGGCGGCAGCGCGAGCTGGACGAGCGCGGCGCCGGAGACGGCGATCGCGAGGCCGAGAGTCACACCGAGGTTCCACGCCTCCTCGCCCGACGCGGGCACCGACCCGGTGTAGACGAGCGTCGCCCCGACGAGGTGCGCGACGAGACCGAGAGCGCTCGTGATCGCGAGCGCCGGCCCGACCGCGAGGCGGCGCGAGAGGGTGATCCAGCCGAGCGCGAGCACGACCGACTGCGCGGCCGCGCCGAACGCCCAGCCCGGGTTCGACCACCAGCGCGCGCCGATGTCGGGCTGCGCGAGGAGAGCGGCGCCGAGAGTCTCGATGAGCCCCTGCGTCGCCCACACCAGGGCTCCGCTGAGCAGCGCCCACACGATCGCGCGCGTCGGGCGCATGATCACGGGCCGCGGGCCGCGCGGCGCGACCCGCTCGGCCTCGGCCTCGTCGTGCCGCTCGTCGACGAGCCAGAACGGCTCGTCCGAACCGAGGTGGCGAGGCGGGTGGGGGGTGCGCAGGCGGATCCCCCCGACCTCGAGCGGTGAGGCGAGCACGTCGGCGAGACCCCACGGGGTGTCGAGCGGCGTCGACGGAACCCGCGGCTCAGGGTGCGCCTCGGCGGGTCCGAGTGCGTCGCGCAGGCGCTCGAGCTCGAGGGCCGAGCGGGCGAGTGACAGGCGGCTGCGCGACCCCTCCCCCGTGCGGCGCGCGTGCGCGATCGCGCGCAGTGCGGCCGTCGCCGCGAGCCACCCGGTGGCGTGATCGAGGGCCTGCACGGGCAGGGCGATCGGGGCGTCGGATGCGCGTTCCGCATCCCCCTCTGACGGCGCGGGGGCCGCGACGCTCGCGGTCGCGGGGTCGGCGATGCCGGTCGCCAGCTGGACGAGCGAGTCGAACCCGCGCCGGCCCGCCCACGGCCCCGAGTAGCCCCACGCGTCGAGCTGCACCTCGACGAGCCCGGGGCGGATCGCGCGCAGCGTCTCGTCGTCGAGCCCGAGCCCGGCGAGCGCGCCCGGTCGGAAGCCGTGCACGAGCACGTCGGCCTCGGCGACGAGCGCGATGAGCTCGCTGCGGCCCTCGACCGTGTGCGCGTCGACGCGCGCGCACCGCTTGCCGAGGGTCATGTCGGGCTCGACGGCGGGCTCGTCCCAGTCGGGCGGGTCGATGCGCAGCACGTCGGCTCCGAGCATCGCCAGCGCGCGCGTCGCGACGGGCCCGGCGAGCACGCGCGTCAGGTCGAGCACGCGCACGCCGACGAGCGGCCGCTCGGGCACGCCCGGCGGGAACGGCTGATCGGGCCGCGCGGGGCTCGTGGTCTCGACGGCGATGAGAGGCTCGGCGGCGATCGCGACGCCCTGGGGATGCCCGGCCCACTCCGCGACGGATCGCAGGCGCGCGGCCGCCCCGCCCGCCTCCACGACCGCGGTCTCGAGGGCGTCGCAGCCGAACGGCTCGACGGCGCGCGCGACGTGGTCGCGGTCGGGCAGCGCGGCCGGCGTCTCGGCCGAGGCGTCGGCGGGGGCGAGGCCGAGCACGGCGAGCGCCGCGGCCCGGTGGTGCGGGGCGTTCATGTGCAGGCGGATCCAGCCGTCGGCCGCGCGGTAGTCGCCGGTGAGGGCGTCCCACGGGCTCGGCTGCGGCGTGCGCGGGCGCACCGCGGCGCGGAACCAGGCCCCCGCGAGCGCGGCATCGACCGTGACGGGGTGGGGCGGATCGTCGCCATCCTCGCCCGCGACGAGGTCGGCGAGCGCGAGCGAGGTCGTGGCGACGGCGGCCGCCGCGAATGCGCCGACCGGGTACGCCCCGCCGAGCCAGGGAGCGCCGCGGAACGTCACGGCGCCGGAGACGCCCGCGCTCGCGGTGAGCGCCGCGGCGGCGAGGTCGAGGGTTCGGGAGTCGACGGTCGGGGGGCCGTGCCGCTCGCCGGGCGCGTCGGGGGGCGCGTGTCGGGTCACGCCGCTCAGTCTGCCCCAGTAGCCGCCCTCGCGCGCAGAGCGATCAGCCGAGCTCCCAGACCCACGACGAGGATGCCCGCCGTGCCGATGAGCGACGCCGCGGGCAGCGACGCGACGAGCACGAGGCACCCCGCGAGCCCCGCGCCGGCGACGAGCCGCGGCTGCCACCGCTCGCCCGCCGGCTGCCGGAGCGCCGAGAGGTGCGCGATCGCGTAGTAGACGAGCACGGCCGCGCTCGACGCGGCGACGAGCTGGGCGGGCTGCAGCAGCAGCGCGATGGCGATCGCGACGAGGGCGATGAGCGCCTCCGAGACGACGGGCGCCCCGGTGCGGGTCGAGATACTCGCGAGCGGGCCCGGCAGGTCGCGCTCGCGCGCCATCGCGAGGCTCGTGCGGCTGAGCCCCGCGAGGATGCCCGCGAGGGATCCGAGGCACGCGAGCGCCGCGAGCAGGGCGATCGGCAGCGCCCAGCGCCCGTCGATCGCATCCGCGAGCGGGGAGGTGCTCGCGGCGAGCGCCTCGACCCCGAGCCGGTCGACGAGCACGAGCGCGAGTGCCGCGTAGAGCGCGAGCACGACGCCGAGCGCGATGAGGATCGCGCGGGGCAGCGTCCGCCGCGGCTCGCGCACCTCCTCGCCGAGGGTCGCCATGCGCGCGTAGCCGGCGAAGGCGAAGAAGAGGAGTGCTGCGGCCTGCGCGACGCCTACGAGGGTCGGCTCGGGTGCGGGCGGCGGCGCTCCCCCGGGTGCCTCGGCGGTGCTGACGGCGCCGGCGACCGGGCTGTCGACGCCGCCGAACCCGGGGTCCGGCGTGAGCGCCGTCACGACGAACCAGACCGCGAGGCCCGCGAGCACGATGCTCACGATCGTGATCGCGACGCACGCGGTCGTGCGGACTCCCGACATGTTGAGGGCGGCGAAGACCGCGATGAGCGCGGCGGCGAGCAGGCGCGTCCGAACGTCGTCGAGGCCGATCGCGGCGCCGAGGTACGCGGCCGCGACGGAGGCGATCGCGGCGGCCGACGCGGTCTTGCCGACGACGAAGAGCCAGCCGGCGCTGAAGCCGATCCACGGGCCGGCGTAGCGGCGGCCGAACGCGTACGCGCCGCCCGAGGTGGGATGCGCCATCGCGAGCTGGGCCGAGCTGAACGCGTTGAGCGTCGCGACGACGGCGGCGATGACCAGCGCGAGCAGGACGAGTTCGCCTGCCGCGGCCGCCGCCGGAGCCCACACGTAAAACGCCCCCGCCCCGATCATCGACGCGAGCCCGATGCCGATCGCGCCGCCGAGCCCGACGCTGCGCGCGAGGGCGGGGCGGCCTGCTGGCGGCGGCGGCTCGGCGTCGGTCGGCGGCTCGTCGGCGTCGAAGGTCACGCGCGCAGAGTACCGGTGCGGGGTGTACGGGGCGCGGTGGACGGGGCGGGCGCGCGGCGCACGTCGGGGTGTCCAGGCAGCCGGCGACGACGGTCCTTCCCCGCACCCGTTCACGATGTAGAGGAGTGACGTATTGCCTTTTCGTCACTCCTCCACATCGTGAGTGCGGCGGGTCGGCACGCGTGGGGCGCGGCGCCTCCCTCCCCGAACCCGCCACACCGCTCTCCTCCGCACCGCCCTCCCACGCACCGCTCTGCCCCGCACCGCTCTCCCCCGCGCACCGACCCCCGACCCCGCGTGCGAGACTGGCCGGGATGGACGACGACCCCCGCGAGCTCCGCGAGGCCGACTGGCCCGACCACGGAGACGGCAGCGACGGTCGCTCCCCGCGTGGGAGCGCCGTGCCCGAGTCATGCGCATCATCAGCATCGTCGCCCTCCTCTCGCTCGTCGTTCCGGGCGCCCTCGCGACGTGGGCGCTCGCCCAGTCGACCGCGGAGCGCGCGTGCCGCCTCGCCGTCGACGCGCAGCTGGATGCCCGTATCCCCACCCGCGTCGCTTTCGAGCTCGGCAGCCTCGAGACCGCGGGCTGGAACTGCTACGCCCTCGCACCCTCCGGCGGGGTGCGCGTGGCCGTGCTCGGGGTGATCCCGGGGGCGCCGGACCTGCGGCCGCGCAGCGGCGCCTGAACCGCCGCCGCGACCTCCCGGCCGGCGAAGCCGGTGCGGCTCGAGCCGAGCATCCGCCCCGCGCTCTTTCGCGAATCGGGGTCGCCTTGCGATGATGGGAGCGTTCCGCGCTCGCAACGGCCGCTCCCTGGGTGCGGCCCGACCCGTCGAGGAGCGGTGGTTGCTTTCATCGCTTCCGGTCACCTCATGCGAATCGCCGCGCGGAACCGGTGCCCCCTGCCCGTGGAGACTCCGCGCCCGGCAGCGCTCGCACCGTCGACGAAACGAATGAGGACCCCCATGATCACGATCGATCGCACTCGCCTGGCCGAGATGTACGCCCGCGAGCAGGAGGCGTTCACCGCCGCTCGCCCCCGGTCGAAGGCCGCCTACGAGCGCGCCGAGCACCTGTTCGGCCGCGTGCCGATGACC
>ERZ1066136.335-NODE-335-length-41415-cov-27.718641_pt1 | contig 41415 bp, 23 predicted proteins | sample MGYA00382783_ERZ1066136 | MGnify/ENA primary metagenome ERZ1066136 (study PRJEB33369, sample SAMEA5778366) | biofilm metagenome | biome: Industrial cooling water; feature: Water cooling tower basin; material: Biofilm | place: United Arab Emirates | collected... | reverse complement strand
AGGCAGTAATTTCAGCGTTATTCAGCAGGTTGATGGCTAGGGTATTGTTGCCGGTACCCGCTCCGAGGGTGAGAGTTCCCCCTTCACCGGCATCGGTAGCGGTGGAAGTGGTGTTGGTGGAGATGGTGACACCGGTGGCTGTCAGGGTTGGGGTTTGAATGGTCAACTCCCCGGCATTACCGGTGCTGGAGGTTTCGGCTTTGAGGGTGCCATTGCCGCTGATGGAGACGGATTGGGGTGCTGCGATGCTGATGCTACCGCCCTGCCCGGCTCCGGTGGTGGAGGCAGTAATTTCAGCGTTATTCAGCAGGTTGATGGCTAGGGTATTGTTGCCGGTGCCTGCTCCTAAGGTAATCGTTCCACCCTGCCCAGCATTGGTAGCAGTAGAGGTGGTATCGGTTGAGAGGGTAGCTGTATTGAGACTGATGCTTGGAGCTTGAATCAGGACTCCTCCAGCATTGCCATTTCCAGAAGTTTCGGCGCTCAGGCTGCCATCCCCACTAAAACTAACGCTTTGGGTAGCGCTAATATTCATGCTGCCGCCGGTACCGGTCCCCGTGGTGGAAGCAGAGATGGTAGCCCCCCCGGTAAAATTAACCGCCAGGTTGCCTCCGGCTTGAGGCTGTAAACTAATTAACCCAGCATTAGCTCCACTGCTGGTGGTGGCAAACAGACCACTGGTATTAGTGCCAGTCCGGTTCAGATTTAAGGTGTTTGCGTTGACGGTAATACTGCCCCCTCTACCAATATTTGGGTTGGCGGTGGTGGCAGTTGCTCCAGCAGTTCTTGCTTCTAAGGAAGAGTTCGTTAACCCGACTGTCGTTCCGCTAACGACAATATCTCCGCCTCTACCAGTTGCACCTGAGGTTACTGAGGTAGACACTCGACTGGAATTAAGCAACGAGATGGTGTTGGCAGTTAGACTAATAGATCCGCCTTGTTGAGAACCCGTTGTGCTGGAACTGAGCAACGAATTATTAGATGAAATTGTTCCGGTGCCGCTGTTTAGATTAATTGCGCCCCCGGAAGCTATGTTATTTGCATCCGTAGAGATTCTACTGTTTGTCAAATTAATGTTATCTGTAGCTGTCAGATTAACAACTCCGCCGGTACCGGTCACTCCTGTAGGTAGAGAAGCATCAATATTACTGACGGTGCTAACAACTGCACTGCCAATGGTGATCGTATTGGTACCCAGCGTCCCATTCGTACCATCGGAACCAATAGAAATACTGCGGCCATTGGTTCTGATCGTATCGATCGATCTCATGCTGAAAGAATTACCTGCATCAAACAGGATACTGCCGGTACCCTGAGCAAAATTTAAATTAACAGCATTGGTACTGTTAATCGTCAGGTCATTGGTAGCTCGCAGGGCAATTCCAGTGTTTCCATCAGAGGTATTCAGAGCTGTCGCTGGAACCCAGAGCGTTGGTTGGGCAGCGGTAGTATCAAAAAATAGGTCAGGTAAAAAGCTAATGACATTGGCTGGCTGCTCACCCAGATTAAAAATATTAATGTTGGGATACGAATAATCTGTACCTAAAAACCCAAGGGTATTGGATGGCAGGGTGATACCGGGGGAGATGGTAAAACTTGATTCCCGAAGCAAAGGAAGTTGTCCATTAGAAATGGAGCCACTATTTGCATTAAGCTGACCAGTGCTGCCAGTTAAACGGGTTTGCCGCGTGCCTGTAATTGTGATTGTTCCTGCGGTTAATTGGCCCCCCGTAATGGCAACAGTGTTACCAGTCAAGGTGATGGTATCGTTATTACCCGTTGTGATTGAGCTTGTGCCAGCGATCGTGATATTTTCACCAGAAATGGTGACATTATCTAAAGCCCTGGTGCCACCTACGACTCCGTTAAACGTAATATCAATCAGATTGCTCGGGTTTAATGGGCTTACATTCAGTGATGAAGCGTTACCTGTGTCACTATTGATGGTGCTATTGAAAATGACATTCCCTGTACTCCTGAGAGTTGTGTTAGAACTCAAAATCAAGGGAGCCCCGTAGGTTTGAGAGCCATTAGTACTGAAGGTGCCTCCGACGGTTGTGGTGCCGCTACCGGCGGTGGCAAAATTTCTGACTCCGGTGATCTGAGAAATGTTAACCGGATTGGCTGCTGCATTATTAAATGTCAGGGTTAGATCTCGATTTCCACCTGTTACCTGTCCCAGGGTCAAACTGGCAGGAGCATTACCTGTTTGCAGAGAGGTATCCCCATTCAGGGTTACCGTGTTGTTATAGGTTTGGCTGCCGGTACTTCTGAGGCTACCGGAAATACCAATCGAGTTACTGGCAATCAAATTACCTGTTAAATCGATCACTCCTCCCGAAGAAGCCAGGTTCAGGTTTTTGCCAATGGTGACATTTTCTGTGTAGGTACCTGCATTTACAGTGAGCGTTGCGCCTGAAGCTGCAACATCTACTCCATTTTGGATACTGGCTCCTGAGCTAACACTAACCGTCGTTGGAGTTCCGGCCAGAACACTATTAGGACCAACGTAGGCGATCGGCGCCAATAAATTGACCGTGCTTGCATTCAAGTTCAAAGTCGTGTTGGCCGGAATGCTCAGGCTGGTGCCGTTGCTCACGGTGATAAAGTTGGTCGCCGTCAGCGTGACATTGCCACTGCCCAAGGCCGTATTAATTGCCCCAAAATGGATGAAGGAATCGACATCGGCAGCCGCAGCATTGACCGTGGCTACGGTTTCAGTATTGGTGGCATCGTTGACGATCGTGATCGATCGAGGGTCTAACAACCAGTTTCCAGCTTCTCCCTGAAAGGTTCCAACATTAACCAGGGCATTGCCCGTGACGGTTAGTGCCTGTTTGCCAGAGGTTTCGACAAATCCACCATTACCGCCGAAGAGACCGCCCCGGGCGCTAATCGCTCCGCTAAAGTAGGTGTTGCCATCGGCCCAGACGATTACCTTACCGCCATTTCCCTGGGTTGTGGCATCGGCATTAATCGCCACTCCCGAACCGACAAAGGTCTGCTGGGCATTCAGCAAACTCCCCTGGCCCAGATAATCGCCCCCAACCAGCACCGTGCCGCCCCCCGTCGGGCTGGAGACATCAATCCGGGCCTGATCTACCAGGTTTACCTGTTTTCCCAACACCTGCACCGTTCCCCCGGAGGCCGTCAGGGAACCGCTGCTGGTCGTCGTGCCGCCAATCAGAGACAGGTTTTGCCCTGGCCCCACCGCCAGATTTCCCTCGTTCCGCAGCATGGCCGGAGCATCATTGCCCATCTGCAAGCCGATCGGAATGTTGACCTCTACCAGGGGCACCTGGCGATCGCCGGTAGCGGCAAACTTTTGGTTGTCGGCAAACTCTAAGACATTGGCGGTGGTGGCAAGAAAAGAGCCGGATACATCCAGGCGGGCATTGGGGCCAAAAATAATACCACTCGGGTTCATCAGGAAGAGATTGGCCCCTCCGGCCACCCCCAACAGCCCATCGATGTTAGACAGGTTGCCACCGGTCACCCGACTGAAGATATTGCGGATTCCCGTGGGATTGGCAAAGTAGACCTGCTGGTTGGTCAGGACATTGAATTCTTGAAAGCTGTGGAACAGGGCGGAGTTACGCCGCAGGCCCCCCAGGATGTCGGTGCGGTTGCCGGTAACGGAGGTAACCGAATTGTTGCCATTGCCCAGGGTGGCATCGGGGACGACCTGGGCGGTGGTTGCCGTGGGTAAGCTCACCAGGGAAACAGAAGCCAGAAGCCAGAGCCAGCTAAGAGTGATGGCACGATCGCGATTTTGCATAAACCCTCGGATTACAACCAGTTACCAACCAGAATGAAGGGAGCCCAGAAATAGGGATGGCGACGGAACTGGGGGTCATCCAAAATTTCTCGCTGGGCTCGTTGCAAGGCTCCCGCTTTTGAAACTTGCCGGGTGGCAATTTCTTTATAAAACCGACGCATCAGGACAGAAGTAGCATTGTCGTTGACTTTCCACAAACTCGCTACCGTACTTCTGGCTCCGGACTTGAGGGCAATGCCGGCCAGACCGAGGGGGGCGCGATCGTCTCCAGTAGCGGTTTCACAGGCACTCAGTACCAGCAGCTCGATCGGGGTGGTGCGGATTCCCCCCCCTGCTCCCAGAGCTTCTGCCAGTTGATCAATACTGATCACCTCGCCCTGGGTGCCTTCACCGGCGGAGGCCAGCAGGAACGTCTGGTCGCGGTTAGAACTAAATTGGCCATGGGTAGCCAGGTGGACGATCGGGGCCTGGGAAGTTCGCAAAACTTCTTCAAACTGTTTGCTGGTAAAGGCTTCGTTTAACTTGACCGTCGTCGGATTAATCTCCTGTTGCAGATCTTCCAATTCGGGAGCAACGAAGGGCAATTCAGAAAAAGACTGTTTACGGCCATTGGGCAGTTGCACCGTTTTCTCTTTTGTCAAACCAAAGGCCACACTGGAGAGTGTCCGGGCCTGCAGGGGTTGGGGGCTGGTCAGTTTCAGCCCGGGCGTGGTGGCGATACTGTACTTTTCAATCAAAAACTGTTCGCCATCCGACAGGGCGGCCATGGGTACACTCCGCAACGCCCCATCCAGCACGAATACCAGGGTTTCTGTCTTGTGCTTCTGGAGTTCTGCTTCGATCGGCTGGATGATCCAGTTATAGATTTGTTCAGAAGGTTTTTTATATTCCAGGCTGATGCGGTTGCGAAGCCCGTCCTGCAGGTCTTTGACCATGGCTTCCACCTTCTCCTGGGGAATCTTCTGGGTGTATAGCCTGGGTTCCTGGCCGGTGGCACTGACAATGATAGCGATGCGATCGGGCAGCAGCATTGGGTAGACGATCGCCGTTTGTTGGGGTACAGGAATTCGGTCAATTTCCACCTGGGCTTGCAGGCAGGCGGCCCGCAGGTAGTTGTTGATTTCTTCCAGTTGCAGCGACTCGATGATGTCGCGGGTGCGTTTCAGGGTAGCGCTATCGGGCTGGGAGCCATCCTTGGGCAGAAGTAACCCGACCAGCTGGCGGTGAACCGGTTCCAGGGCCTCTTCATCGACTAACTGAGATTCTGAGTTGATGCCCAACAGGTCTAAGCGCAACACTCGCAGGGTATTGACCGCCTGAGTGTAGGAGGCGATCGCGGCCTGCCGGTTGCCTGCTTTTTCTTGCAATCGCCCCAGTTGCGCTGCCCAGCGATAGATCTGTTCCCTGGCATTGGCCGATTTGGCAGCCAGCAAGGCACTTTCCGTTGAGGTTTGGGCCTGGGTCAGTTGATTGTTCTGTTCCTGGGCCCGCCCCAGGTTGCCCAGGGCATTCCCTACCAGGCGGGAGTCGTTTAAGGACTTGGCCTGGTCAACGGCAACAGTGAGCAACTCTGTCGCAGAACTGCCAGGTTGGCCAGCTTTTTGCAGGCGCAACAAACTATTGGCAAAATTCAGGCGAGCTTCAATCCCGGTTCGATCGGGGGGTAGTCTGGTAATTTTCGGTTCCAGCCGAGTGGCCAGTTGGGCTGCTTCGTTGGTGCGATTATCAAGACTCAAGAGCAGGGCCAGATGGTTGAGTTCGGCCCTGAGCTGATTGGCAGAAGGGGCGGCGGCAATCTGCTCATACAGACGAATGGCCTGATTGGTATCCTGTTCCAGTTGTTGGCGTTCCCAACTTTTGAGGCTGGCGGCTTTGCGCTTTTCCCGAATGCGGGTATAGAGCAGGTTGGCCAGGGCCAGACGACTGGCGGCAATTTCCTGGGGTTGCTTCAGACTCTCGGCGATGGAGAGGCTGGTCTGCAGAATGTTCTGGGCCTTATCGGTATCTTTCAGCACCCCGATCGCTTCCCCCACACTCCGCAGTCCCCAGACTTTGACGGCGGAATCGGGTTGTTGCTCTAAGCGCTTGTGCATCGGTTCCAGAAATTCTTCGTAGGCCCGATCGTGCAACCCCAAAGACTGCAGGGCCTGGGCCTGACGCAACTGGCTCTGAATTTCGCCGGTAGTGTTACCAATTTGACGATAGAGAGTTGCCGTCTGTTGCCAGGTTTGAAAGGCGGCCTGGCTTTCTCCCTGATCCAGTTGAATGCGGCCTTTGACATTTAAGGTCTGGGCCATGACCGTAGATTGGGCCGTTGAGCGGGAAAGGGTTTGTAAGATCTTCAGGCTATCGCCGATCGCCTGATTGGCCGCGGTCCAGGCTCCCTGGTCGGCTTCGATCAGCGCCAGATTACTCAAAGCTACCGCTGCCAGAAGCTCCTGACCCTGGCCCTGGGCCTGTTGTTGAACCTGTTGCAGCAGGGTTTTGGCCTGACTCAGTTCTCCCCGGTCGTACCGTTGCCGACTTTGCTGCAGCAAACCTTCCAGGGATTCATTGGCCTGACTGCGCTCCAGGGAAGTACTTAAAACCACCCCCAGCAAGGCCAGGGTTAGCCAGGATAGCTTGCGACGCAACATGGGTAACTCTCCGCGATCGTCAGAAGTAGCGTATCATCCCAATTTCTAACGCACCCCGGGTAGCGGACAATAGACTATTGTCAGTCCTTTAGTCAAAATTCATGAATGGCTCGGTAAATTCCCGATGTCTACAGACTTCTTAACATTTTAAGCTACCAAAATTTACGGATCCAGTCTGGAGTCCTGGAAATAACCAGCCCATCCTCAGGATTGCCCGATACATTAGGGTGAGAGTTAACGACCTGACGATGCGGGCAAAAATTCGCGATACTGAGATCTATTTTGATATTGAGGGCTCCGGGTTAGTGCCCGATGGCGATCGAATGCGGGAAAAACCCGTTGCCTTTCTGGTGCATGGGGGGCCGGGGGCCGACCACAGTGGATTTAAGCCAACCTTTTCGCCCCTCAGCCAGCGCATGCAACTGGTCTACTTTGACCACCGGGGCCAGGGTCGATCGGCCCGGGGAGACAAAGCCTCCTACACCCTCGACAACAATGTGGAAGATATGGAAGCCCTGCGGCAATACCTGGGGTTGGAGAAGATTGTGGTAATTGGTGCTTCCTACGGGGGTATGGTGGCCCTCACCTACGCCAGCCGCTATCCCGATCGGGTGTCCCATCTGATTGCCATCGTCACCGTCCCCGATTGTCGGTTTCTGGAGCGGGCCAAAGCGATTCTGGCGGAGCGGGGTACCCCCGAGCAGCAGGCGATCGCCCAGCATTTGTGGGAAGGGAGCTTTCAGGATGAAGAACACCTGCGGGACTATTTTCGGGTGACCCGGACGCTTTACTCGATCACCGCCGATCCGGCCGATCCCCCGCCCAAAGCCTGGAAGCGGGCAATTCTCTCGGCGGATGCAATCAATGTCGCCTTTGGTGGATTTTTACGCACCTACGATATCCGGGCCCAACTGTCTCAGATCACCGCTCCCACCCTGGTAATTGGGGCGCGCCATGATTGGATCTGCCCACCGGAGTTTTCCGAAGAAATTGCTCGACTGATTCCTAACTCCGACCTGCGAATTTTTGAGCAAAGTGGTCATGCGGTTCGGGCCGATGAACCCGATGCCCTGCTGGATGCGATCGCCGGATTTATTGTCTATAAACATTGAGGAGCTGAATTTTTAGAGTTTTGTGCTAGGGTCGTGGCGGGATTGGTGGTAAAAAATATGACCTTAGATAGTCTAAAAATACCGAGAAAAGTGCGAGCCATTGTCGATCGAGAACTGCAACCCGGAGAAACGATTCGCTGGGTTGCTCAACCGATTCCCCGGATGTTTGATGCGGCTTCTATCCCAATTTTTCTGTTTGCCCTTCCCTGGACTGCCTTTGCCATTTTCTGGATTTGTGGGGCAGCAGGCTTCAGGCTGCCCGACCTGCGGGATGGCTTGCGGCCTGAGTACCTGTTTCCTCTGTTTGGGGTGCCATTTGTGCTGATCGGGCTGGCCATGCTGTCGGCTCCCTTCTGGATCTGGCAGATCACTCGGCAGACGGTATATATCATCACCAGTAAGCGGGCGATCGTCTTCGAGGGTGGCCCTTCGATTACGGTTCGGAGTTTTCTGCCAGAACAGCTAAACGACATCTTTCGCAAAGAGAAGGGGGATGGGACGGGGGATGTAATTCTGGCGGTGCGCCACTGGAAGGACAGTGACGGCGATGCCCGCAGCGAAGAACTGGGCTTTCGGGGCATTCGCGACCCCCAGGAAGTTGAGCGGATGGTGAGACGGTTAGCCCAGACGGAGGCCTAAGCTTTTAGATAGATTTTGTAGCGAAATCTACCAAATGACCGTGATACTTCAGGGATTGCCTCAGGTTTGATCAGATAACGACTCAGATCGCTTTAATCAAACGAGGCATTATGGCAGCAGATGAAACCCTGGGAACAGTGATTGATTTCCAGAACGGGGTTGCAGAACAGGATGTTCCCCCAGAAAGTGTTGCCCTTCCCGAAACACACGGGCAACTGGTGATTATCGGTGGGGCAGAAGATCGGGAAGGTGAATGTAAGATTTTGCGGGAATTTATCCGCCGGGCCGGGGGCTTGCAGTCCAAAATTGTGGTGATGACCGTGGCCACCGGGTTGCCCGGGGAGGTCGGGGAAGAATATACCAATATCTTCAAACGCCTGGGGGCGGAGGAGGTGCGGGTAGTGGATACGGCCCGCCCGGAAGATGCCAGTGATGCAAAAGCCCTGGAGGCGATCGCCCAGGCCACGGGGGTATTTTTTACCGGCGGTAACCAGGCCCGGATTACCGAATTACTCAAAGACACCGAACTGGATGCCACCCTGCATCGCCGCTTTGCCGAAGGGATTGTGATTGCCGGTACCAGCGCCGGTGCCGCCATGATGCCAGACATGATGATCGTGGAGGGTGAATCAGAAACCAACCCCCGCCTGGAGGTGATTCGCATGGATCGAGGCATGGGCTTTTTGCCGGGGGTGGTGATTGACCAGCACTTTGCCCAGCGGGGCCGCCTGGGTCGATTGCTCTCGGCGGTTGCTCAACAGCCCGTGAACCTGGGTTTTGGGATTGATGAAAATACCGCGATCGCGATTAACGGTAAGGAGCTGGAGGTGATCGGAGAAGGGGCAATTACGATCGTGGATGTGGCTAACATCAGCCACAACAATGTGGATGAACTGCTCAAGGATGAACCCCTGGCCCTCTGCAATGTCACGTTGCATATTCTGCCCCATGGCTACAAGTTTGACCTGGAGCAGCGTTGCCCGATGATTTAACAGGTTGTAGCTTGTCTGGAGGTGATCCCTGGCCATCTCCAGACCCCGGAATTCTGGAGCGTTAAAATCTGCCTGAATCTGATTTCAGGTATATCAGGCTACCAGGTCAGGCTGGAAGTGGCAGTTTAATGGGTTGACCATTGACCGTTTGCTGACCTGTTATGCCATCGATCGCATTTACTTCCGAGCAGATTCAACAGTTTCAAGAGCAGGGGTTTCTGGTTCTGGAGCAATTTCTCGCCCCAGAACTGGTCGATCGGGTGGCGGCTCGGCTCGATCCGTTATTTGCCACCCAACTGGAAACGGGCATTTACCCCGACGAGTGGCATGGCCGTCCGGGCCTGAACCAGCCCAATGCGACCCGTCAGATGAGTGGTCTATGGCGCTGCGATCGCACCGTTGCCAGTCTTTCTCTGTCAGCGGAAATCGCCCGTCTGAATGCCACCCTGATGGGCTGGTCGGGGAGCCGACTGGCGACGGATAGCTGCTGGATTAAGCCTCCCACGGCCCCAGCCGTATTGTTCCATCGCAACAATACGGCGGTTTCCACCATCGCTCCCGCGACGCTGGTGACCTGCTGGATGGCTCTTACCGATACAACGGCAACCATGGGTAGCCTGGAAGTGGCCCCGGCTTCTCACCGCTGGCCGAGTCGGGATGAATTTCGTTTTCTCCATGCCCCTTCGGAAGATTACCGCCTGCCCCTCTGGCAGGCGGCCCAGACCGCCGGTATCGAGGCTCCCGAGATCCAGCCGATCGCGCTGCCTGCCGGGGGTTGTGTGTTTCTCCATGGTGACCTCTGGCATGGTTCTGGCCCCAATCGCAGCGATCGTACCCGGCGCAGCATGGCCGTCAGTACCTTACCGGCCCAGGCCCAATTTCAACCCCCGGGAGTGGGGGTGGGCTATATTTTCAGTCGCTATCGCCGGATCGGTGATTTGGCCATGGATGAAAGCTTTTTTCCGATTCTCTGGACAGCTACGGGCTACCGCACCCCGATGGTCGATGCCTACTGTCAGGATGGGCTGTTGACCCCAGGGAAATAGCGCTGTCTGGTAGGGCCAGCTGGGATGGGGGAAAAACTCCAGGGCAACCGTTGGAAAATTTTATTCTGATGGATTTTATTTTGGCGGATTTAACCGGGGCAGCCTGTAACTAGGTAGTAGTTAGCCGGTTGTCAACGTCAGAGTGCATGGTGGCATTGATGTCTCATTCTCGATCACTCCAGGCGAGAGTACCCTGCTTCTTCTAAAATCCCCTATGCAACAGCATTCTGGTTCCCAATCGGGCGCGTCTGGCTGGCTCAAGGTTTTTCCTTTCCGGTTGCCAAGAATTTTACGGTATATCTTGATTGGTGTTTGTGCCCTGGGCCTGACGATTCTGGCGGCCACTTCAGGGCGGGCCATCACCGCCCATTCTCCGATCGTCTCGGAGGCCAAACCCCCGACCGATCTCACCCTGAATTCTCTAGTTGAGCAGGGGCGGCAATCTTACCAGAACGGCCAGTTTTCCCAGGCCGTGCAGTTCTGGCAACAGGCGGTCAAACTGCTAGAACAGCAGGGGGATAGCCTGAATCAGGCAGCGGTTTTGAGTAATCTGGCCCTGGCCTATCAGCAGTTAGGGCAGGGCCAGGCGGCCCATCAAGCGATTATCATCAGTCTGACAATTCTGCGGCGACCACTCGGCCAGGAAGCCAACCGTAAACCCCTGTTGGCCCAGGCCTTAACGATTCAGGCCGGGCTCCAGATGGCCCGGGGAGAGGCAGAATTGGCGGTGGCCACCTGGAATGAAGCGATCGTTTATCATCGGCAGTTGGGTAACCAGACGGCAGTACTGCGATGTCTGCTGAACCAGAGTCAGGCGTTGCGCGCTCTCGGCCTCTATCGTCGGGCCCAGGAACTCCTGGAACAGGTGAATCAACTGGTGCAGAACCAGCCCGACTCGCTGTTAAAGGCCGCTGCCCTGGTGAACTTTGGGGATGCCCTGCGCCTGACGGGAGATGGGCAGAAGTCTGAAGCCGTTTTGCAGGAGAGCCTGCGCCTGGCAACTCAACTTGGCTCAGCGACGGATACGACCGCAGCTCTGATCGGCCTGGGAAATACGGCTCGCTCTTACCAGACAGGTCAGAAGGCGATCGACTACTACCAGAAGGCGAGCGCGATCGCCCCTTCTGCCTCGCTAAAACTGCAGGCCCAACTCAACCAGCTCACCCTTCTGACTGGCCTGGAGCAATGGCCAGAGGCGAGCACTCTGGCCAACCAGTTGCAACCCCAAGTGGTCGGACTGGCACCCAATCGTACCGGGATCTATAGCCGCATTCAGTTGGCCCAACAGTTGATCAAATTGAGCCGTTCCCGGGCTTCAGGTCAATCCCTTCCCCCCTCCAATGTTCTGGAGATTGCCCAAATGTTAGCAACCGCCGCAACTCAGGCGAAGCAACTGGCGGATGTACGGGTTGAGTCTTATGCTCTCGGAACCCTGGGAGAACTGTACGAACAGACCGGCCAATGGACCGAAGCCCGGCGCCTGAGCGAGCAGGCTCTCACCCTGGCCCAATCGATTAATGCGCCGGATATTGCCTACCGCTGGCAGTGGCAACTGGGGCGGGTATTCAATGCTCTCGGGAAGCGTGATAAGGCCATCACCGCTTACACTGAGGCCGTTAAAAGCCTGAGTGCAATTCGTTCTGACCTGATTTCCGGTAGTTTAGAGACTCAATTTTCCTTCCGTGAAAGTGTCGAACCGGTCTACCGGCAACTGGTAGGGTTACTGCTTCAACCAGATGGGAATCTGGCGCTCAAGGCCAATACCGGAACGGTGCAGCAGTCTAACCTGAAACAGGCCAGAAGCTTGATTGAATCGCTGCAACTGGCAGAACTGGATAATTTCTTTCGGGAAGCCTGCCTCACCGGGGTACGGGCCCAGGTCGATCAGATCGACCACAAGGCGGCGGTGTTTTACCCAATTATTCTGGCCGATCGCTTAGAAGTGATTCTGTCCCTGCCCAACCGGACGTTGCATCATTACACCAGTACCATTCCCCAGGCAGAACTGGAGGAATTACTCAGCGAGATGCGGCAGTCGCTGCGGCGCACCTCCCTGGAAGAAGAACGGTTAACGATCGCCCGCAAACTCTATGACATTTTAGTCCGGCAGGCCGAACCAGACCTGGTCAGCAGTGGAGTGAAAACCCTCACCTTTGTGCTGGATGGATCGTTGAAGAATCTGCCGATGGCGGCCCTCTACGATGGCCAAAAGTATCTGATAGAGAAGTACAGTGTGGCGCTCACTCCGGGGTTACAATTGCTCGGGCCAAAAGCCATCCAGCGGCAACAATTGAAACTCTTAGTTGGTGGATTAAGTGAAGCTCGTCAGGGCTTCATTGCCCTTCCCGGGGTAGAGCAGGAAGTTAAAGAGATTCAAACCCAACTCTCTGCCGAAGTGTTATTTAATCAAGCCTTTACTTCTACCGCGCTGGAAAAACAGATCAGAGCTGCCCCATTTCCGGTGGTTCATCTGGCTACCCATGGGCAATTTAGCTCTAAGGCTGAGGATACTTTTGTTCTGACCTGGGATAACCGGTTGTCTGTGAAACAACTGGGAGAACTCCTGCGGAAGCGGGAACAGCAGACCCAGACCCCGATCGAACTGCTGGTTTTGAGTGCCTGTCAGACCGCCGATGGCGATAAGCGATCAGCGCTTGGGCTGGCGGGAATGGCCGTGCGTTCCGGGGCTCGCAGTACCCTGGCAACCCTCTGGCCTGTAGATGACCAATCGACCTCTGCTTTTATGTTGCAGTTTTATCAAGAGCTGGGGCTGACCCAAAAGACCAAGGCAGAAGCAGTCCGGCAGGCCCAACTGGCATTGTTGCAACAGCCCGAATTTGAACATCCATTTTACTGGGCTCCCTTTGTGCTGGTGGGGAACTGGTTGTAGCTCAGTATTTTGGCTGAGAAATGGGCTACCTATTACAAAAATTATGGAGTCTACCAGGGTTTTCTTACGTATTTCTCCGGTCGGAGGCTATTCGGGCTGTATAGAGCTAACAGAACCTTGGCCAGCCTTCTGAACTCTGCTGCCCTGTCCGCTGCCATCAGGAATACTTATGCTCTCTTTTCAATTTTCCCGATTGGGTCTGCTGTCTTTAGCCTTCGTTCTGCCACTGCTCACAGTTTCTGCCCTGTCTAACCAACCAACCCTGGCTAGTACCAGAAATAAGCAGGTCACCTTTGCTCCCCGGAAAGACCAACCCCGGCCCAAGTACACGGTGGGGGGAGGCAGGCGGTCCGAAGAAAAATGCCCTCAGGATCGCCTCCAGAATTCGGCGAATCCTCAGGTAAAATCGGTGTCTCGGCTGTTAACTCCCCTGGTACCCGGGAAGGAACTGCTGCCCGGACAGGAACGGGAGGTGCAGTTTACGATGAATGCTCGTCCGACCCTGCTGGTCTATATCCCTTCAACCAGGGCCAAAGCGATCGAAGTGACGCTCTATGTTCAGGAGAACCGGCGGGAGAAAGGCGTTTATCAAACCATGAGCAAATTGCCCCCGTCTCCCGGCATTATGCGGATCACCTTGCCCCCGGAGGCCCCGGCCCTGGAGGTGGGAAGAGACTACAAGTGGTCTGTGGCCCTGGCCTGTCAAACCAGACGGCCTGCCCCCAGCGATCCCTTTACGGAACGGTTAATTCGGCGGATTGAACCGGGGGCGGAATTGGTCAGCAAGCTGAAGCAGACCACGGGCCTGGGGCGAGCAGCCCTCTATGGCGAAGCTGGTTTCTGGTATGAAATGGTGGCGGAACTGGCGGATCTGCGTCAGGCTAAACCGGAGGATGGGGCGATTAGCTCAAACTGGTTAAATTTGCTTCAGACCGCTGGCTTTGGGGAATTGGCCGAAGTTCCGTTGAGAAATTAGCTTGCCCAGATGGGTGGATCGCAGTACTGCACGAGTTAATTTCCATAACGGATAGGTGATATGAAGCACTTGCACAGGAGTGAGTCCGATCGTCTGCAGCGGCATCAGGCTTCTTCTCCTTTGTTGTTTAATCTGCCCCAGATCTTGCTGGCCGGTAGTTTGCCGTTGTCCAGCCTGGCGGCTCAGCGGCCGGCTCTGGCTCAGATTACGCCGGATCAGACCCTGCCTGTGAATTCCCAGGTAACGACCCAGGGAGGCAACAGCAGGATTACGGGGGGTACGGAACGGGGAGTCAATCTCTACCATAGCTTCGTGGAGTTTTCCGTTTCTAGCGGCGGCATGGCCTGGTTTGACAATGGGCCGCAGATTCAGAATATTTTGAGTCGGGTCACGGGTACTTCCCCTTCCAGTATCGATGGCCTGATCAAGGCGAATGGGACGGCAAACCTGTTTTTGCTGAACCCAAATGGGATTTTGTTCGGTGCCAATGCCCGCCTGGAGATCGGCGGGTCTTTTTTTGCCAGTACGGCCGGTAGCTTTAAGTTTGCCGATGGCAGTGAGTTTAGTGCCACCAATCCCCAGGCTCCGCCCCTGCTGACGGTGAATGTGGCACCGGGTTTGCAGGCCGGTTCGGCGATCGGCAGTATTCGTGAGGCGGGCGTTCTGGAGGTGAAGCCGGGGCAACAGATTACCCTCTATGGCGATCGCACGGAAGTGACGGGGAGCCTGATTGCCCCGGGGGGAACGGTACAGGTATTGGGCAATCAGGTGGCGCTGCTGGAGCAGGCCAAGATTGATGTCTCTGGCCCGACGGGGGGTGGCCTGGTTCAGGTAGGGGGCGATTACCTGGGGCTGGGAACTTTACCGACGGCGCAGCAAACCTTTGTCGGTTCAGGTGTGGCGATTAATGCTGATGCTACGGCTCTGGGAGATGGGGGCCGGGTGATTATCTGGTCAGATGGTGCTACCCAGTTTGATGGTTCTATTACTGCCAGAGGTGGCCTTTTAGGTGGTAAGGGTGGCTTTGTCGAAACCTCTGGCAAAGCATCGCTAGTGGTGGCGAACAGTGCCTCTGTGAATGTCAGCGCCCCTAAGGGTGAAGCCGGAAACTGGTTGATAGCTCCTCGATCGATCACAATCGTCAATGATGCCACTAACAATGAAACTGTTGCCAGTGTTAATGCTGCTGCCGCTGATGTAAATTCCCTGATCCATTTTGGGGCAATTAATGCGGCCCTGGACCTAGGTAATGTCACCCTGACAGCGACTGACTTTATTACCGTAAGCAGTGGCACCAGCCTGAGCATTCCGGCCAGCAAGACTCTGCGTTTAGAGGCTTCAACAGTCAATCTGTTTGCCCCGATTGCCTACGCCGATGCAACTAGCGTTCTGGCAGGGATTCCAGCGACGGTTAATGTTAACCCGGGAGCCCGCATCCAGAATGGAGTAGATGTGGCAGCTGCAGGGGCAACGGTCATTGTAAAGACGGGTACCTACACAGAAGATGTCACCATTGGCAAAACCCTGAACCTGGCCTCTTTACCAGGAGGGGTGATTGATTTAACCGGTAGTGTGATTGCTAATCAACCAATTGGTATTTCCGGTAGCCTCAGAAGTACGGACAGTCAGACTTATAACAATACATTGACGCTGACTGGGGATACCTCGCTGCAAACGGGTGCTGCTCCTGCCAGTTTGACCCTGGGCCAGGTAACGGGTAGAGATCATGATCTGACCCTGACCTTTAATAATGCGGCCGCCAGTCCGGTTAATATTTCCCAGATCACCGGAGTCAGAAATTTTGTCACCGCCGGAAAAGGCATCACAACAGTAGGGGAAACCTTCATTACGACAGGATTCCAAACCTATGGGGCTCCCCTGGTTTTGAGTTCTGGCACGACGTTAAAGAGTACAGGCGATATTACCGTTGATAGTCCTATCAGCAAAACTGCTGGAGGCGATGCAAATCTGACTCTCAATGCCTCCAACAATATTTTCGTTAATGCAGCCATTAATTCAACTGCAGGTAAATTAAATGTTGCCTTAAATCCTACTGGTGGCACTACAACTCTGAACTCAACGATTAGCACCAATGGTGGTAGCCTGACTGGCACTGCCTCTACCGTCAACGTTAACTCCGGTGCCCGAATTCAAAATGGAGTAGATGTCGCTGCTTCAGGCGCAACTATTAATGTAGCCGAAGGTTCTTACACGGAAGATGTCATCATCAACAAAAATCTGAATCTGGCTTCTCCGAAAGGAAAGTTGATTGATTTAATTGCTAATAACTCGGGTATTTCCGGTAGCCTGGTTGCTAATAACCCGATCGGTATTTCCGGTAGCCTCAGAAGTACGGGCAGTCAGACCTATAACGACACGGTGACGTTGAATGGAAATACCTCCCTGCAAGCTGGCTCTAATCTTACTGTGGGACAGATTGAAGGAGTTGGCAAATTTCTGTTTCTGACAGCTAATACCCTTAATTTAGGTAGCTCAACTATTAAAGCGAGTGACTTAACTATCACTGCCGTCAACAGTGACATCACCAGTAATGGTACTCTCACCGTAACAGGCACCACGACTCTGGTCGCTGGCAATCACAACATTAACCTGACCCAACCAAAAAATGATTTCAATACAGTGCAAATCATCAAGGACACAAATGTGCCCTTAACCAAAGATGTGGCCTTAACCGATGCCAATGATCTGAACCTGGGATCGGTCACTACGCAAGGCAACATATCAGTCCAGGCAGGCAATGATCTGAACCTGGGGTCGGTCACTACGCAAGGCAACAGTGTATCAGTCCATGCAGGTAACCTCCTACAAGTCAATGGGCCTATTCAAGCGGCTGATTCTAGTACTGTTACTTTAAAGGGAAGTAAAGTTACCACAAGTCAAGGGCTATCAATCACAGCGCGGGCTGGAAACGTTAATATTTTTGGAAAAATCATCGAACTGAATAGTGGTTCGATCAATGTGCAGGGTGATGGAGTATCAGGAAGTAAAATCAATGGTGGAACAGTTCAACTTGGTGGCGATTTTAACCCTAGTCTTAACCCTAAGTTATCTAGTGCTGATCAGATTAATGATGTAGGTGGAGATATCCCCCTTACGATCAACGTCACCCAGGGACCAGAAGGGAATCCAGGAAAGGTTTTTTTTAATACAAAAACTCCTGATCAAGCAAATACTACAACGCTATTCAACCCTAAAGGAATTGTGGTTGATGGCGGTGATGACAAATCTCTAATCCGAGTTCTAGACAATGATAATTTTGATCCTACATTTGAATACACCAACATTACAGTCATAAGTGATGATTCAGACGCATCGGTAGATGCAACTTATAGTTTATTCATTGGTGAACAATTCCTTGAGGTAATTAGTGAAAAATATCAGAACATAGGACTTAAAGCCACTAATGAATTCAAAATTAATGATTTGGAAGATAACAAACTAGAACTCAAAGGATTCCCAACATTTGCGGCAGGCACTCTATTCACCATGAACGCAGGTGATACTATCGTTAAAACAGGAGGTAACTTTACGATCTCGGTGAGCCCAAAGAATCCAGCTAATCTAACCCCTAGTCTAACCACCGGAAATATCACGACTACAGCGCCCAGCAGCCGAGTAACTCTTACCTCAGAAGGCACCATCACCGCAAATGGAGCATTGACGACTGGAGGTGGCGATCTCACAGTTAAAGCTCTAAGTTCTCTTGAAATTAAGAACGATATAACAACATCTGGTGGCAAAGTCGATATCACTGGTGACAAAATTGCTATCACCGGTAATAGCGTTGGCATGAAAGTTACCACTGGTGGTGGAGAATTGTCTGTACGGTCTTCCAATGGCATTGATATCACAAAGAGTAATATTGACACCTCTCTTTCTAATAAGAAAGGCGGAGATGTCACCTTTATTGCAGACAAAGGTGACATCAATTTAAGCGATAGTAAGATCACCAGCAAAAATAGTGGCACTGTTGGTTTTAGTCGCATCTGGGTTGAGTCCCTCGATGGTTCTACGAAATTGACAGGCACAACCGTAACTGCTGAAAACACAAGTGACGCAAGCAGCGCGGCGGGTGACATTTTAATTAATGCCAGCCAGAACATTGAGATTAATAGCAGTACCCTTTCTACCAATGGAAAATTAGGACGAATTTTTGTTGGTTTTAGTGGCATTCCTGCAAGCACCGATCCAACAACAAACGATCCCACCCCAAAAATAGTAACAATTTTTAAAGGTAACCTCACGACCACAAATGAAGTTATTAATGGGAATGAGAATTCAGGAAACATTACTATTAAGGCAGGACAGGTTGCCTTAATAGAAGCGGCAGTAAATGCCAGTACTACGGGCAAAGGTGCTGCAGGTGAAATCGCAATCACCGCCACTGCCAAAAATCCTGATTCAGACACAGCAGCTTTAACGGTTGACAATAGCCAGATCACCGCTACGACATCCAATTCTGGTAATGCAGGCAACCTTTCCCTGACGGCTAATAGTGGTGATATTGCGCTTCGATCTAACAGTACGGTTTCCACGAGTAGTAGTGCTAGCAAATCCGACGACACTTCTAAAGTTGGCGATGCTGGAACAGTGTCATTAACAGCATCGACAGGAAAAATTACAGTTAGTAAGAGTACTATTTCTAATACCGTCGTTGATGGCAACGGGAGTGATATTACTATTGAGGCAGAACGTGTTGCCTTACAAGAAGCGTCAAATGTGAATGCCAGCACGACGGGCAAAGGTGATGCGGGCGCAATCGAAATCACTGCCACTGCCAAAAATCCTGATTTAACCACGGCAGCTCTAACGGTTGACAATAGCCAGATCACCGCTACGACATCCAATTCTGGTAATGCAGGCAACCTTTCCCTGACAGCTAACAGTGGTGATATTGCGATTCAATCCAACAGTACGGTTTCCACCACTACCTCCGGTGCAGGCAATAGTGGCAGTGTTGCGATCGCCAGTCAAAATCTGAAAGTTAAGGACGGCTCTGTCGTTCAGGCCCGCAGTCTTGGAACCGGAGCGCCAGGAGACATCGAGGTTGATGTGCCAAACCAAATTACGGTTTCTGGCACCAGTAAGATCGGATCGAGCAACCCGGTCAGGATTAGCGAAATTTCTACCTTTTCCGGTAAAACCGCAAATTTGAGCAAGAACGCGGGCAATATCCGGATCAATCAACCGGGTAGCCCAGTCAATAACCTGGAGCTCTCAGAGCGCGGTCGGATTAACGCCACCACTCAGTCCACAGATTCAGCCTCCCGAGGTGGGAATATTAAGGTCTATGCTAATAACCTGAGCCTGACCAGTGGCGGTCAGATTACGGCCTCCTCTCTCGACGATGGTAATTCCAGCACCGGGCAAGCGGGAGCCGGAGATATTACAATTCAAGTCAATGATAAGCTTGATATTTCTGGGATAAAGGAAGCCTTTTCTCCAACGGCGGTTTCCCTGGCAAAAATTGGGAATGTCGGCATTGCCAGTGTTAACGCTTCCTCTGATAACTTTGATATCGAAAATGTTAACATTACGAATGATGGGGTTTCCATCGGTACCTTGGCCAACACCCTGGGAATCAGCTTAGGGACAATTCCTGGGGGAGCCACCAATGGTTCTGGCATTCAGTTTTCGTTCTTAAGCGGCACCTCTCAAACCCTGGCTTTTGACTGGAGGTTCCTGACCAATGAGTTTCCTGGGGACGCTCTCTACAACGATGCTAGCTTCCTGGTCACCAATGGCAATACCGCCACTCCCTTGGCCAATGTCGCAACCGGTAGCCTAAACCTTTCCCCCGGTACTGAGTTTGACAACGCCACTGGAACCAATTCCTTTTCAACGTCAGTCAGTGCCGGGCAATCGATCGCCATCAGTGTTGTCAACGTCGGTGATACTTCCGTCACCTCTGGGCTGCAACTTAGTAACATTACCCTGAATGGATCACCGATTAAGCTGCCAGTTAACTCTTCTCAGCAGGTACTGGTTGACTCTCCCGACATTGACCCAACTAAACCCCTGATTAGTGGCATCTTTGCCAAAGCTGACGGTACAGGTAACGCCGGGAATATCACCGTTATGGGCACAGGAACTACGCCGAGTTTGACACTGAGCGATAAAGCTCAAATTTCAAGTTCCACCGATCAGGGAGGCCAATTGGCCCCCTCTAACATTACGATCTCTGGTCTTAATATTCTGAATGCTACAAGCACCAGTGAGATTTCTGCTTCCACCAATTCTGGAGTGGCCGGGAATATTTTGATTACCGTGAACCAGGGCATCAACCCCAGTTTGAACTTAAGCAACGGTGCCACAATCTCAGCCAAAGCAGAATCGGCAGGGGGGCAATCTGGCCGTGTTGAAATCAATACTCCCACCGTTATAGTCGATAGTGGAGCTAGTATCTCTGCAGCTAATGTCAATAGTACTGTAGGGAGTAGCGTTACCCTCCAAAACCTGGATACCCTCCAAGTCTCAGGGAAGGGCACGATCGAGGCCACCACTGTTGACGGTCAGGCTGGCAATGTCGATGTTACCGTCGCCACTTCTGTCCTGCTGGATAATGGCAATCTATCTGTTGCAGCAACTGGCAAAGGTAATGCTGGCAATCTCACTGTCACTAGCCCAAAACTGACCCTGAACAATAGCCAAATTACTGCTACTACTAACTCTGGAGGTGACGGCATAAATGGCAACATTTTCCTGCAGAAGCTAAATACCCTGCAGGCAACTGGCAGTGAAATCTCCACCTCAACTCGGTCCGGCATCGCAGGGGATGTCACGATTATTGCCAATCAGGGCAGCAATCCCTCGATTAACTTGAATAGCAGCACGATCGAGGCTTCTGCTAACCAGGCTGGTGGGCAGGCTGGTGATGTCGTAATCAATGCTCCAATAGTCTTAGCAACCAATGGTACAACGATTTCTGCCTCCAATGTTTCCAGTCCAACTGGAGGAAATGTTGAATTCAAAAATTTGAAGACCCTGCAAGTTCTGGGCAACAGCACGATCGAAGCCACCACTGTCGATGGTCAGGCGGGTGACGTGAATGTTAAGGCTGCTACGGAGGTACTGTTAGACAACGGCAGCCTATCGGTGGCCGCTCAGGCCCCCAAGAACAGTAGTAACCCTGCCAAAGGTACTGCTGGCACTGTGAATGTGACCACCCCCCTTCTGACCCTGGTTAATCAAAGCAGCATCACGGCCACTACTGAATCGGGAGGCAGCGCAGACACCGGTAACATTCTGCTGCAAGGGCTGAATACGCTCAAGGCCACTGACAGTGCAATCTCCACCTCAACTCAGTCAGGCATCGCAGGAAATGTCACAATTATTGCCAATCAGGGTAGCAATCCCTCAATTAGCCTGAATGGGGCCACGATCGAGGCTGCTGCTATCGAGGCCAATGGTCAGGCTGGCAGCGTTGCGATCAATGCTCCAACAGTCCTGGCAACTAACGGTGCAATCATTTCTGCCTCCAACATTTCTAGCTCGACTGGAGGAGATATTACTTTCCAAAACTTGAACACTCTGCAAGTCCTGGGTAACAGTACGATCGAAGCCACCACAGTCGATGGTCAGGCGGGTGGTGTGAATGTTAATGCTGCCACTTTTGCCCTGCTAAGTAATGGCAAGCTATCCGTTGCAGCTACTGGCAGTGGTACTGCTGGCAATCTCACTGTCACCACCCCAACACTAGCCCTGGACAATAGCCAAATTACTGCTACTACTAAATTTGGAGGCGGCTCAAATGGCAACATCCTCCTGCAGGGGCTAAATACCCTTCAGGCAACTGCCGCCAGTCAAATTTCTACCTCAACTCAATCAGGCATCGCAGGAAATGTCACAATTATTGCCAATCAGGGCAGCAATCCCTCAATTAACCTGAATGGGGCCACGATCGCCGCCGCAGCTACCGAGGCCAACGGTCAGGCGGGAGACATCGTGATCAATGCTCCAACGGTTCTGGCAACCAGCGGTACAACCATTTCTGCCACTAACATTTCCAGTCCCAGTGGGGGCGATGTCATCTTCCAGAATCTGAATACACTCCAGGTCTTAGATGGCAGCACGATCGAAGCAAAAACTCAGGATGGCAAAGCTGGTAGCCTGAATATTAATGCGGCTTCTATTCAGTTAAACAAGGGTAGTTTATCCGTTGCGGCCAGTGGCAATGGCATCGCAGGGAGCATTGGCATTTCTGCCTCGATCGTCGAACTCAGCAATGATGCAGCTATTTCCGCTGAGATTAACCGGGGCGGAACCAGAGATTCTGCCGATATTAACCTGCAGGGGCTACAAACTCTCAATATCAATAACAGTCTGATTTCCTCCTCCACCAATTCTGGCATTGCGGGCAGCATTGCGATTCAGGGTAATCTCAGTAGCCCCTCTACGATCGCTCTAAACCAGGGGACGATCGCCGCCGCCGCCAAACAACCCAAGGGACAGGCTGGAGGCATTTTTATCAATGCTACCAATCTTTTGGTAGATAACAGTTCCCAGATCTCAGCCTCCAATATTTCTGGCCAGATCGGGGGTGATATTGTTTTGCAAACAGCCAAGACCCTTGTGTCTGGCGGTAGCAGCATCGGCGCTACCACCGATGCTGGGCTGGCAGGAAGCGTGACCATTAGAACGCAAGATTTCCGGGTACAAGATGGTGGTCAGGTGAGCGTCAGTAGCCGCTCTGGCGGCACCGGTACAGCCGGGAACTTAACTATTGCTACTAACCGTTTCAGCCTCAATAATCAGGGCCAACTAATTGCAGAATCTGCCTCGGGTAACGGTGGCAACATTTCTATTACCACCCAAGACATTCTCTGGCTCCGCTATAACAGCCTGATTTCGGCAACCGCAGGCACCGATCGGGCGGGGGGTAATGGGGGCAATATTACAATCATGGCTCCCTTCATTCTGGGAGTTTTGCAGGAAAATAGTGATATTCGGGCCAATGCCTTTACAGGTAGTGGTGGCAAGATCAACATTACGGCCCAGGCCATCTTTGGTCTTCGCTATCAACCGAAAGACACACCTAACAGTGATATCACAGCCAGTTCTCAGACAGGGGTGCAGGGTCAGGTCACGTTGAACACCCTCAGGATTGACCCCAGCAATGGTCTGGCCGAACTTCCCACTGATCTGGTAGACCCCTCTAACCAGATTGCCGAAGGCTGCCGATCGGGCAGTACTTCGGGTCAGAGCCAATTTGTTGTGACCGGACGGGGCGGTTTACCTTCCGGCCCCGATGATGTGTTTACTGGCGGCTCTGAGCCGATCACCGATCTGGTGCCCCTGGTGCCATCGAGCAGTCAGGTTACCCAGTCCGCCCCAGTCGATCAGTTGTCCTATAGCCCGATGCCAGGGCCGGAGGTCATTGAAGCCCAGGGCTGGAGCCGGGATGCCCGGGGCGGCCTGCACCTGGCGGCAGAAGCAACCCTGGCAACGGCTATTTCCCCGAACCCGGTGGCGGTTACCTGCTCCGTTCCCCAGGGTTCCCTGAGGAGCGCAAATTAATTCAAATCAAATTTTGTAATTGTTGAAAGCGCAGTGGAGCGGCGCTTTCAACAATTAAGTTCTGGGAGTCCTAATCGACCCGGGAGTAATAGCGGAGGTACTCCAGCAGGGTGGCCACTTCCGGTGGGATGGCCGTAAACCGTACCCAGATCAGATTGGGAAAGGCTGGGTCAGAGTGGGTCACTTTGGCATAGGTATCTCGCAGCCCACGGCTATTCCGAGAATTAGTCAGAAGTTGTATCCTGATGTTTTCCAAAGGGTTGACTGGGTAAGATACCTGAATCGCCGCCGTATGAGAACCGAGTGTGACAAAACTACCCGGGTAGAGGGAGGTGGCCGTCTGTTTGCCCTCCACGACTGTATATTGCAGCGGAATTTTTTGAGGTAACTCGATGATTATCTCTTTTTCCACAGGCAAAGAGAGATTATAGCTACCGCCAATGCCACTCACCTCATACACCGTCAGAGGTTCCTGCACCCCTTTCGGCTGAATCTTCATTTCCTCGTTGATCTGGACGATCGCCTCCACCTGATCCAGCACACTGCGAGAGAGCAAAATTTGTCCCCCCACGGTGTAAGATTCAATCCGCGAGGCCAGATTCACCGTACTGCCCATTACCGTATACTTGGCCCGCCGTTGGGAGCCAATATTTCCGGCCAAAACTTCTCCCGTATGCAGCCCAATCCCCATTTCTACCCTGGGCAGGCCCATCTGCTCAGTCTGGGCATTCACCTGGGTCATGGCCAGTTGCATGGCAATGGCACAGGCCACTGCCCGTTGAGTATCATCTTCCCGCTGAATTGGGGCACCAAAAATCACAAAGATGCCATCTCCCAGAACCTCATTAATCGTGCCCTGGTACTGATTGATCACCTCCGTCATAATCGCCAGGTAGTGGTTAATAAACTCCATCGTTTGCTCCGGCGACAACCGTTCTGAGATGGCAGAAAAACCCCGCAGATCAGACACCAGAATGGTTGCCTGCCGCCGTTCTCCCCCCAGTTTTAAGCCCTGGGGGGTTTCCAGCAGGCTGGCTACCACCTCATCGCTCAGATAGCGACTGAAGACCGAGCGAATCGAGGTGGCCGCCCTGGCCATGTAGGTGGTAATTACCAGAGCCGACCCGGTCAGGGCCAGCAGACCGGGCACTACCGGGATCCAACCCCCGTTAAGAAATACCAGATAACTCCCTCCGACCAGGCCCAGACTGGCAGATAACAGGCCGATCGCGGTGAGCGGTACTCGTCTGCTACTGGCTTTACGGTAACGCTGGCTCCAGGTGATAGTGGCTCCCACGATCGCCCAACCGCCAATCCAGAGCCACTCTATAGGTTCTGACCAGAACCAGAGCAGGGGCCGTCCATCCATTGCGGCACTGATCACCTGACTGGCGACTTCCCCATGAACCGCTACCCCACTGGCTCGATCGGTGAGCTGCCCCCCCCAACCGCCACTGAAGGGAGTGAAAAAGAAATCTCCTAAACTATCTGCGGTTACCCCAATCAGCACAACTCGATCGCGGAATAAGTTTGACGGGGCTTTGCCCTGTAACACCTCCGTCATCGAAATCTTCTGAAAACCCTGGTTCAGGTTGCGGAAGTTGGACAGGATCTGGTAGCCTCCAGTATCGGCCCGCACGTAGCTGCCATCGTTCTTCCTGAGGGATTGAAAAGTGGCTTTGCCCAACCGGAGTTCATCGGCAGATTTGCCCTCTTGCAGGGTAATATTTTCGGCGGCCAGATAAAGCAATGCCAGCCTTGTTCCCAGGGTTAAAACCGTCTGGTTGTCTTTATTGTTTACGGCCAGTAAGTTGCGGCGAACCTTGCCATCGCCATCCACCACGAAGTCATTGGCTCCCACCTGGTCTTTTTGACTCAAAACCGGTGGCGGATTGTTAGCGGCTCCGGCCGTATTACTGACAACTTTCTGAATCCCAATCAGGTTTGGGGTTGATTCAAAAATTTTTACCAGCTCCCGATACCCCGGCTCCACGGGTAAATCTCGATAAAGATCCAGGCCGATCGCCCGGGGTTTCTGTTGTCGAATTGCGTCTAAAAGCTGGGCCAGCTTAGTGTCGGTCATGGGCCACTGGCCAACCTGCTGTACATCCGACTCACGGATTTCGACAATCACCAGCCGCCGATCGATCGGTTCCGGGGGCCGGAGCCGAAAGAATTGATCCCAGACGGCCAGTTCCATAGGTTGCAGCAGCCCCGCGACCCGCAATCCAATCACAACTCCGGCAATACTGGGCGCAACAATCAAAACCCCTCGCCAGCGCCATAATTGTTCGCCCACTTGTTTCCACATGGGTCAACCCTCAAACATTAATGAGGTGCAGGGATAACCAGGGTTATTTGCTCCTCAAAAATAATTACGGACTATAGCTGGCTTCTCCAGGATCTTTTGCCGAGTTGATCGGACTTGGCAAGAATGGTGGTTTCTCAGGAGCGGAAATTTACAACACAGAGGCTTTTAGCTTTTAAAAGTGCGGCTCTCGAAAGCTAAAAACCTGTGTGTAACTAATTTTTAATACTTAACGAGCATGGCAGGAGTCGAACCTGCGACACCCAGAACCGGAATCTGGTGCTCTATCCTCTGAGCTACATGCCCTCGTTAACTCAGACAGTATAGCACCTCCTCTACAGATATGCTATCGGATCAACCGGTTCTCCATTTTGCCGTACTTCAAAATGCAGGTGGGGACCGGTGGAAAGGCCCGTTGAACCGATGGCGGCGATCGGTTGCCCCCGTTGCACGGTTTCTCCTTCAGCCACATAGAGTTCGCTGCAGTGGCCGTAGAGGGTGGTTAATCCCCCACCGTGGTCAATAATCACCGCGTTGCCGTAGCCACCGTACCAGCCCGAAAAAATTACTGTACCCTGATCCGCCGCATGGATCGGCGTGCCATAGTCGGCACCAAAATCAACCCCGGCATGGAAGCGCTGATAGCCCAGGATCGGGTGGGTGCGCCAGCCAAAACCACTGGTAATCGGGCCAGCGGAGGGATAAACCATCTGTCCGGTACCGCGCAGGGCAATGCCACCCTGGGCCGATCGTTGGCGAATCAACCCGGCAATGTTTTCCGAATCTCTCTGTAACTGGGCTTCGGCGGCTTCCAGGGCTCGCCGATCGGTATTCAGACGGGTAATCAACGACTTTTGGGTATCTGCCTGGGCCTCAAACTCCGACTTCTGGGCCTGGAGTTCCTGGGTCAACAGGGCAATTTCATTTTTCTGCCGTTCTACCTGATTGCGTTGCCGATCGATGCGTTCGGTTTCATCCTTCAGGTCTTCTAACATCTGGCGATCGGCCTGGTAGACCAGCTTCAGTTGCCGCCGCCGATCCAGAAATTCCGTCAGATTTTCGCTTTGCAGCAAAACGGCCCAGCCTTTGTCGATCTGCTGACGCTGCAGAAACCGCAACCGGGCAACCGTCGCAAAGTGTTTCTGATCTAAGGCTTTCTCTGCTTTGGCCAGGGCTGCTTCCAGGTTGCGTAACTTCCGGGTGGCCTGCTCCAGACGAGTTTGACTGATCTTGATCTGACTACTGGTCACTTTAATCGTTTTCTGCAGGCCCTTGAGATGGCCCTGGGCCGCAGTCTCCAACTTCTTCAGGCGATCGCGTTCCTTCAGTACCTGCGATCTCTGCTGGTCAATTTGCTGTTGCTGCCGTTGTAGTTCCTCAATCGAGCTATTAGATTGGGCTGATTCTGGTGTCAGCAGGGTCATACCGGCAACCAGCAACCCCAGGCCCAGCAGCAACCCCAGCCAGCCCCGAAATAGCGATCGTCTGAAGATGGTTCGATGAAGCCTGCCAACCATGAGATCCAACAACCCAATCAAACAGGTGACTATTATGGCCCCAGTTGGCGATTTTGCACCCAGTTGTTGATGGCAATAAAAAAGGCACCCTGACCGGGTGCCCTGATCAAACCGAAACTCGCCCAGTTAGTGGTGATGATGCCCGTGACCGTGGGAGTGGCCGTGGTCGTGGTGATGATGGCCATGGTCATGGTCGTGATGGCTAGGACTGTGAGCCAGGCCGGGGTTTACCGCTACGGCCTGTTCTGCCAGTAAGGCCTCAATCTGGGGGTTAGCCCAATCTGCCGCCATTTGTAAAAAGGCTGGGTGATCGTTGACACATTCCATCTGCACAAACGTCACATCGGGACGCTGCCGCCGCAGGCCATGGATGATATGGTCTACATCCAGCAGGGTTTCATGGTTTTCGGTCGCAAAGCCGATCGGCATAAAGACGAGGGCGGTGACTCCCAGATCCATCAGGTTTTTAGCGGCCAACTCGGCATTGGGTTGGGTCCATTCAATTAATGGAGTCTGATGGTTCAGCCAGCCGACGGAAATCAGGGGATAGCGGTGAATTAACTTCTCCCGTACCCGCTCGTAGAGGGCCTGACTCTCATCAATCCCGGAGGTGAATCCTTTGGCCTTATGGGGGCAACCGTGGTTCATCAGGATGATTCCTGTCTGGGAGGGGAGATGGGCCACGGCCAGGTCAGCCTTGATCTTGTCTTCAACCAGCTGGGCCATCAGGTCGATATATTCTGGCTCGTTATAAAAGGAGGGAATATAACGGGTGCCCTTGACCCAATGCTCACCCCCATCCCCCAGGGTGGTCAGAGCCTTATTCACCTGCTCTACGGCAATGCCGCTGGTAAAGATAGAATCTACGACCAGCAAGGGATAGATCAGCAACTTATCAAAATTCTGGGCCTTGATTTCTGTCAAAACCTGTTCCGGTAGAAAGGGAGCGCAGAAGTTGAAGGCCTTAAACACCTGCACCCGATCGCCCCACTTAGCCTGCAGGCACTTTTCGATTCCGGCCCGTTGCCGTTCAAAGATGGCATTGTGGGGGGAAATAAAATGGTCGTGCTGGTGACTCCACTCATGCAGGTCAAAGACGGCCAGCAATTTTGCCAGGGGGGGATAGACCCAGGTCGGTACGGGAGCAAATTTGGCAGTCAACAGGTTGAGGGCCTGTTCGTTGTAGTTGGCAAAATCTTCGTAGCTTTCGACTTCACCGTAACCCATCAGCAGGACAGCTACCCGATCCTGGGAAGCCGCCGCTGCGGAGCTGTATTGAAGTTTCTCGGGAGTAGCAACCACTGGATTTCCTCGCCTAAGTTCTGCTGTCGATGGTTTGATTCTCTGGATGCCCACCCAAGGCACCCGGGAGTTTGTCCCTTATACCCTAACATCCCCCCTGGGGGGATAGGGGTTGGGAGATAAAATTTTGTTCGTGTTAAATAATTGCAAGCAGCGATCGAAAAATACCCCTCCCCCGGATAGAGTTTGCTGAATTATTGTGGTACAGGTTATTCCCTGTGGTAAGGGTCATTCTCTGTGGTAATAGTCATCTGCCCGGGTGTCCATGAGTATTCATTAACCCAGAGTTTTTTAACCAGCCTGGAGAATTCACTGCTTTCCTTTAGAAGTCGCGGTATTACTCCGGCAAACCTGCTGGTGTTTCCCGCTGACCGGGTGCCCGGCTATTCCGGGTTACATATCCTGCAATTTGTCTCCGAGCGGTTGTCGGCGATCGCTCCGGCAAACTCCCGTCAGGTGCCGCTGGTCTTTATTGGGTTTAGTGCCGGAGTCGTCGGGGCGATCGCCGCCGCCTGGGGCTGGCAGGCCCAGGGTGGCACCGTCAGAGCCTTCTTTGCCCTGGATGGCTGGGGAGTCCCCCTGGGGGGCAATTTCCCGATTCATCGACTCAGCCATGACTATTTCACCCACTGGAGCGCTGCTCTACTGGGGGCGGGGGAAGACAGCTTTTATGCTGAACCGGCCGTTTCCCATCTAGAACTCTGGGTTTCTCCGGCAACGGCGATCGGGTATCAAATCTCCCCAACCTCGGGTCAGCCTGCCGTAAAAACCACAGCCCTGAATTTTTTAGTCACCCGGTTGCAGCGGTACATCCCATGACACTCCGGTGCTCTCGATGGGCTCTTCACTGACCATTACTACCCTGCAAAATTTCTTTGGATTCCTGGTGGAAAAAGCGTTAACACCAGAAGAACTGTTGCTAAAATGTAAGGCTCAGAAGCAATTCGCAAACTGGGTCGAGATCTCCAATTCAAGGGAGGTTTCCGGATTTTAAACATGTTATGAGATGCTGATATCCTGGCAAAAGCTCAGCCTGCCTGCCTGGGCGGGGCAGAGCCAGGAAAAAACGGTCTAACCCTCCGCTGACCTGTCTCGACAGGGATCGCAAACCGGACTAGACTGAAATCTATCGGGCAATGCATCATTCGATACATTTTTTTACCTTCGTCTAGGGTGAGTGAGGTTCCTGTGCAACTTCAAGATGTGGCTATTAAGCAAGTGACCGGTGCTTTCGCGCTAATTGATAGTTTGAAGCGCCACGGGGTGAAGCATATTTTTGGCTATCCCGGTGGGGCCATTTTGCCGATTTATGACGAGCTTTACCGGGCCGAAGCGGCAGGTGGTATCAAGCACTTTCTGGTACGCCATGAGCAGGGAGCCGTTCACGCCGCCGATGGCTATGCCCGGGCTACGGGGCAGGTAGGAGTATGCTTTGCTACCTCTGGCCCGGGGGCGACCAATCTGGTCACCGGGATTGCCACGGCCCACATGGATTCAATTCCTATGGTGATCATTACCGGGCAGGTACCCCTGAATGCGATCGGCAGCGATGCGTTTCAGGAAACGGACATCTATGGTATTACCCTGCCGATCGTCAAGCATTCCTACGTCGTTCGGGATGCCCGGGATATGGCCCGCATCGTGGCTGAAGCCTTCTACATTGCCAGTACCGGTCGTCCCGGGCCCGTTTTGATTGATGTTCCCAAGGATGTGGGGCTGGCCCTCTGCGATTACGAGCCAGTTGAACCGGGAGAAGTGCGGCTCCCCGGTTATCGCCCTACGGTAAAAGGTAACCCCCGTCAGGTATCCCAGGCTTTAAAGTTGATTCGTCAGGCCAAACAGCCCCTCTTATATGTGGGCGGTGGGGCAATTTCCTCCGGGGCCCATGGCGAAATCAAAGAGCTGGCCGAACGGTTCAACCTGCCGGTCACCACGACTCTGATGGGTATTGGTGCCTTCGATGAACACCACCCCCTTTCCGTTGGTATGCTGGGTATGCATGGTACCGCCTACGCCAACTTTGCAGTCACCGAGTGCGACCTGCTGATTGCCGTAGGAGCCCGCTTCGACGATCGGGTGACCGGCAAGTTAGATGAGTTTGCCTCCCGGGCCAGGGTAATTCACATTGACATTGATCCGGCGGAAGTGGGCAAGAATCGGGTGCCCGAAGTGCCGATCGTTGGGGATGTGAAAACCGTTCTCAACGAATTGCTGCGCCGCAGCCAGGAAGATGGGGATGGGCGTGATCCCGATCGCAACCGTCTCTGGCTAAATCGGATTGCCCGCTGGCAGGAAGACTATCCCCTGGAAGTACCCCGCTACCCGGATGTGCTGTCGCCCCAGGAAGTGATTGTCGAGATCGGGCTGCAGGCACCCAACGCCATCTACACCACCGATGTGGGTCAGCATCAGATGTGGGCCGCTCAGTTCCTCAAGAATGGGCCCCGTCGCTGGATTTCCAGTGCAGGCCTGGGCACCATGGGCTTTGGGATGCCCGCTGCCATGGGAGCCAAGGTGGCTGTTCCTGATGAAGAAGTGATCTGTATCAGTGGTGATGCCAGCTTCCAGATGAACCTGCAGGAACTGGGAACCCTGAACCAGTTTGGCATCAATGTCAAAACCGTGATTATCAATAACGGTTGGCAGGGCATGGTGCGCCAGTGGCAGGAAGCGTTCTACGGTGAACGCTACTCGTCTTCCAATATGGAAGTTGGGGTGCCAGACTTCGTGAAACTGGCTGAGGCCTTCGGCATGAAGGGGATGATTGTGCGCTCCCGGGAAGAACTGAAGGGGGCGATCGCCGAAATGCTGGCTCACAATGGCCCGGTTCTGCTGGATGTGCATGTTAAGCGGAATGAAAACTGCTATCCCATGGTGGCTCCCGGTAAGAGCAACGCTCAGATGCTCGGTTTGCCCGAACTGAAGATTTTAGAACGGGCTGCCGAGTTGATTAACTGTACGAGCTGTGGAGCCAAGAATGTTTCCAGCAATCGGTTTTGCCCCGAATGTGGGACTAAACTCTAAGCGCTGTTTCTAACGGTTGTTACAGCGGGGTGGGCATGGCCCACCCTTTTTTCTGCTTTTTGCTACCGGTTTCTACTGCATCTTCCATACTCTAACAGTGTTGTCAAAGTTGCCTGTGGCGAGCAACTCATTGTTAGAACTAATAGCAATAGACCAAACCTGAGGTGATGATAAAGTTGTAATTTTCTCTCCGGTAGTCGTATCCCAAAGCGTGATTGTATTCAGCTCTGTGGTGGATGCAACGATAATTTTGCTATCTGGACTGAAGGCTAACGCCTGACCTGCACCCCGTTCCCCTTTAAGCACGTAAATCTCTTTACCTGTATTGCGATTCCAAACCGTGATGCGTCCACAGCTATTAACAGCCACAAATTTATTGTCAGGGCTAATCGTTACGGAGTCATTTTCTGACCAGGTACGAAGCAGTTTTTTTGACTTCAAATCCCAGAGGCTAACTTTACTACTGAGGGTATCATTACTGGCAAGCAATTGGTTGTCACTGCTGAATGCCATAAAAGTAGGAAGACCTGTTTTGGAAATTGTGCTGATTCGCTGCCCCGTTTTGACATCCCAAATGCCAATTTCGCCAGCTTCTTGTGAGCCAGCTTTTTGAATCAGTCTCTGCACAATTTCGTCATTACTCAATCCGCCTAAATCATTAGCTAAAGGAATGTCACCCAGCGCATTGGCAAAATAAGTACCATCAGGGCTAAAAGCGGTTCCTAACGTGTAGCTGTCACGTCCTCGTGTTTTCTTGACCACTTTACCCGTATCAATCTGCCATGAAATCAGGGCATTGTATCCATTACCTAAAGTCAGAATTTTTCCATCTCGACTAAAAGAAAGCTTTGAGCTGATGTCAATCCAAAGCTTATATTCCTGGTTCTGATTCTCGTCGGTTGTCTGTACTGAAAATGTGCGAACAACCTGGCCGGTTCTGGGGTTCCATAATTTAACGGTACCGTCATAACTTGCGCTCGCAATTAATTGGCCGTCTGGACTGAAAACAACAGAAGTCACACGCTCTGAATGACCTTTGAAAGTTGTGATTGTTGTAGGGATCTTTCTGGTCATTGCTGTGGAATGTGGCAGAGTTTGCTCCCCTGCTCTTGCCTGGGCAAGGTTGATTTGAGCAGATGAACAAGCCATTAAGGTAAAAGCTAGAACCCCGCAATAACAGATCGAGCGTAAATGTTTGGACTTCGGTGACATAAAAAATTATGAGAGCTTGCACAAGAATACCCACCAAGCCGTCTATTCTGGCGATCGGACTTTACTTCCCCTGCCAATCCTCGATCAAAAGCCTCTAACCTGAATGGAACAGTACAGGCAGCCTACCGTCACTATAGAGGCACCACAACCAGAACTCAGACGATCGCCCGTTACGGAGAAGGACATGAAAGGCACCCATCGGTTTACTAAAGTTGCAGGCTGGTTAACGGCAACGATCGCCACGGGCTTTAGTCTCAGCTCCGGCGGTAGTGTTCTGGCTCAGGTGAAACCCCGCCCCACTCCGGTAAAACTGGCTCAGGTGGCTCCATCCATCTGTCCGGCCCAGCTGGGTAGTGCCATCAATCGAGTACTGAGTCGATCGGCCTTTAGCAGTGGCCGAGTGAGCGTGCTTGTGCAGACGCTTGGGGCTGGGGGCGATCGCACAACCCTGTTCAGTCGCAATCCTAACCTCCTGTTGATTCCCGCCTCAAACAACAAACTATTTACCACCGCTGCCGCCCTCAGCCGCTTAGGAGCCGACTATCGGATTCGGACTGTCGTCTATGGCAACAGTGACCAGCCCAACTTAGAGACTCTGCGGATCATCGGTCAGGGCGACCCCAGTCTCACCACCGGCAGCCTCACCGGACTGGCCCAGCAATTGACTCAGAAAGGCATCCGCCAGGTGAATCTGCTGATCGGAGACGATACCTATTTTCAGGGGCCAGCGATCAATCCCTACTGGGATCGGGAAGACACCCTGGCTGGGTATGGCGCTGCTGTAAATAGCCTGATGCTGAACCAGAATGGCGTTGGATTTTCCCTGGTGCCCCGTCAGGTCGGCCAACCTCTGGGAATTCAATGGGATGACCCGACGGATGCAGCGGATTGGCGCGTCAGTAACCAGTCCGTCACGGCTTCCGCCAGTGCGGCGGAATATGTGGATGCCATCCGCGACCCAAATCAGTCGATTATTCGGGTCAGTGGCCAGCTCCGGGTTGGTTCGGCAGCGGAACCGGTCGCTGTTTCCGTAGCCAATCCGGGCAATTACCTGGTTTCTAAATTTCGCCTGGTGCTAGGTCAAAGGGGGATTGCGATCGCCCGTTCTACCCTGGTAAAAACCACCCCTGCCCCACCGGGGGAAGTCGAACTGGCAGCCGTAGAGTCACCTCCCCTGACTCAACTGCTGACGGAAGCCAACCGGGAAAGCAACAATACCTACACCGAAGCGTTGCTCAAAACCCTGGGACGATTACAAAACCCGGCCACCCAAAATGCTACGGACAGTGGAATTGCTGCCGTAAAAGCAATTCTCGCCCCTCTGGGGGTAAATCCGGGGGGCTACACCATGGTGGATGGTTCTGGTCTGGCCGATCGCAACCGGGCCAATGCAGCAGCCTTTGTCCAGACGCTGCAGGTCATGGCCCAGCAACCCACGGCCCAGGTCTTTCGCGACTCTCTGGCAGTAGCTGGAGTCAACGGCACTTTAAAAAACCGTTTCCGCAACACTCCGGCCCAGGGCCGATTCCAGGGAAAAACTGGAACTATTTCTGGGGTTGTCTCCCTCTCCGGTTATCTCACGCCTGCCAACTATCCACCCCTGACCCTGAGTATTCTGGTAAATTCCGGGAGTTCTGCCGCTACCGTCCGCAGTGGAGTCGATGAAATTGTGCTCCTGCTGACTCGCCTGCGATCGTGCTAAGGATCGTGAATTTAATAAAAATCGGAACTGAATGGTTACAAGCGCGGCATCGCTGCGCTTGTAACCATTCAAAATTTGGGTTTAATTAATTTGTGATCCCGACAGACTAAAGCTGGCGGGGACGGCAGAGATAGCCATTGCGAAGCTGTACTACGGCATGGTTGGCTCGCCGAATCAAACCTTCATCGTGGGTTGTGACAATCACCGTAATCCCGACGGCGTTCAGCTTTTTCAAAATTTGAATGACCTGCCAGGAATTTTCGGGATCCAGGTTGCCCGTGGGTTCATCGGCCAACAGGATGGGTGGAGTGCCGACGATCGCCCGGGCGATGCTGACCCGCTGTTGTTCTCCCCCAGACAATTGTTCTGGAAAGCATTCTGCTTTATGTTGCAGTCCTACCATTTTAAGCGCCGGTTGCAAGCGCCGTTGTACTTCCTTGCGCGGTAGCCCCTGGGCCCAGAGAACAAAGGCAATATTCTCGGAAACTGTTCGCCGTGGGATCAGCTTGTAATCCTGAAAGACAATGCCAATTCGTCGCCGCAGCAGAGACAGTCGATCGCCCCGCAACTCTGTCAGGTTGCAATCATCCACAATCACATCCCCCTGGGAGGCCCGTTCTTCTCCGTAGAGCAACTTCAGCAGGGTAGACTTTCCAGAACCCGAGGGGCCGGTAACAAACAGAAAGTCGCCCCGCCCTATGGTCAGGTTGACATTGATCAAAGCCTGACTACCGTTGCTGTAGGTTTTACTCACTCCCCGGAGAGTGACGATCGCCTCAGCCTTAGGCTGGGTTACCCCTGGGGTAGGGGGAGAGGCTGCGGGAATGGCCGATCGGGGGGGCAGAACTTGGGTCATGAAACAACAGCACAAAAGAGCAGAACAATCCCACCTATTACACCACAAAAGTCAGGAATTGCTCAGGCTTTTGACAGTCTGTAACCGAATCTAGGTCTGGGTTATTGGCTGCTCAGAGGATACTTCTGGCTGAACCGATAGACCAGGGATTTCCAGGCAAACCTGGGCAGGGCCAGCATGCGTCGCCAGCGCCAGGGTTCCTGATAGAGGCGGTAAACCCATTCCAGGTTGTTGTTACGCAGCCAACCGGGAGCCCGGGTTTTGGTGCCAGACCAGATATCAAAGCTACCACCAACCCCAATCCAGACGGAGTTAGGGCAGAGATGACGGTTTTCGGCAATCCAGAACTCCTGCCGGGGAACCCCCAGGCCGACCAGAATTAAAGCGGGTTGCAGCTCTTTCAGGGTTTGTAGCAGGGCTGCTTCAATTTCTGTAGTCAGGTAGCCGTGGTGGGTTCCGGCGATCGTCAGCCCGGGGGAACGCTGTTGCCAGAGGGTAGCGGCCTGCTGAGCCACACCGGGGGCCCCGCCCAGAAAGAAGGCTGCACCCAGCCCGGGATTTTGGCCCAACTGCTGTAAGAGTGCTTCTGCCAGTTCAATCCCGGGACAGCGCTGGGCCTTACGACCGTGCAGGCGGAGGTAGAGGACGATGCCTGCTCCATCCGGGATGACCAGTTCGGCCTGGTGAATTACCCTGGCCAACCGATCGTTGGTTTCGGCCTGCATCGCCATTTCCGCATTCAGGGTGACCACATGACCACCGGTATGGTGCTGAACCCGATCGACCAACCAACCGGGGTAGTCCTTTAGCAGATGAACGGGAGTACCCATAACCAAAAATTGTTCAGGGGCTTCGGAGCGATCCAATTTCTGCACAGCGAGTCCTCACACCAAGACGGGTTCAAGCCATAGATTCTACCCCATCCCGTTGCCGAAAGCGCCGTTGTTATTGGGTGACTACATCTGGATAGCGGAACTGGTAGCCCGCCTGCCGCAACTTCTGGTTTGAGACTCGGGCATTGTAGGGACGGTTGCTGGATTGAGTGGCATCCCAGGTGACGGGGGGTAGCCCGTGGGCCGTTAAAACCTGCTGCAACAGTTCTCCGGTGGTGGTGGGTGGGTTGCCTACCAGGTTGTAAATTCCGGATAGCTGTCGCTGGCGAGCAAAGTCGATCGCCCCGACGATATCTTCTAAATGGATCCAGTTGGCGGCATCCTGCCCATTCCCGGGGCGGGTTGTACCGGCCGCCCGGCGAAAAATTTTGACCAGTTCCCGGTCGGGGCCGTAGATGCCCCCCAGGCGAAACAGGCAGACCCGGCGAGCAGGAGTTGCCAGCCTGAGTAAGATTTGCTCGGTTTCCGCTAAAATTTCCCCATTCCGGTTGGCCGGGGCTAAGGCCGAGGTTTCATCGACCCAGGCCCCCTGGCGATCGCCATACACCGCGTAGCTGCCGGTATAAATGATCTGGCTGACGGAAGGCGTTGCTGCCACAACCTGCTCCAGAGTTTTGGCCGTTTGCAGATAGGTGGCTTCGTAGGCATCGGCCCTGGGGGCTCCCACACTTACCAGTACCAGGGATTTTCCCTGGAGTAACGAGGCCAACCCTGCCCGATCGTTTCCCTGCAGCACTACGACCTGCTGGGCGATCGGGGCTAATTCTGCGACTCGATCGGGGGTCGTGGTAGTCGCGGTAACCTGGAGAGAATTTTGCCAGAGACGGGCAACGGCCTGCCCGACATAGCCACACCCTAAAATAACTGCCTGCTCCAAACCCACTTACTCCTTGATTCTGCCGGGAGTCAGCAGCCAGGCTGCCAGGACACCACCGACGAAGCCAAACAGGTGCCCTTCCCAGGAAATGCCGTAGCGAATCGGCAATACTCCCCAGAGCAGGCTACCGTACAGGGTGGCAACTCCCAGGGAAATGGCGATGGAGAGGGCGCTGCGTTCAAAATAGCCCTTTAACAGGAGGTACCCCAGATAGCCAAAAACCACGCCACTGGCCCCGATGTGAACCCCAGTAGAACCAAATAACCAGGTACCGGTACCACTCACCAGGGCGGTAATAATGCTGACCCAGAAAAAATCCCGGGTTTCCCGCAGCATGATGAGCCAGCCCAGGGTAAGAAACGGAATGGTATTGCCAATCAGGTGGGGAAAATTCCCGTGGAGAAAGGGGGCAAACAAAATGCCTCGCAGGCCGATCTGGGTTCGGGGAATAATGCCATAGATATCCAGGCCTGGGCGTAGAAACCGCTGAAAGAAAATCTGATCAGCGATCTCCAGTCCCCACATGAGGGCTACCAGCCCTGCCAAAACAATGAACTGAGTTTTGAGTTCTGCAACGATCTCCCGCCCTTCCCCTCTGCTACTCATCGGTGTACCTCGGCTGTCTCTGGTTGGCTATCTCTGAATCTTGTATAACACGCTGCTTCTACCTGATGGCAATGGTAGAGCTACCCACCACCACAGTCACTACCATAATCACCACCACCGCAGTCAACAAAATGATGATGGCTGACCGGGGTATGCCTTTCAAGGCTACCCCAATCCCCGGTACTGACTTCGCTGTTACTGCCCCCGGGGCCATAACCGATGCCATTCCAGTTTTTAAGACGGGTAGGGTGCTTGAGCAGATCGACGACCCCGAACAGAAACCGGAAAAGCCCAAAGCCAGACGCAAGGGTCATTCCCGTTAGCAGAGTTGTTGCCACTGGATCGATGGGGCTTTTAGCAATGCCTATATAACAGCCGGCCAGAATTAAGGTCAGAACAGCTACTGTAAGCGCTTTTTTCGCATATTCCAGGGTATTCACCATTCTCTGCCTCCGCCGGGAAAATCTCTGTGCAAATCTAACGTCACTCTCCTGAGGAGCGAATCTGCCCTCTTCAGTAAAGGGGGCTAGGAACGGGGCTTTAGGATGGCAGGTCGTTCAACAAAAACTGCCGGATAAACATCACCGTGGCATAGAACTGGAAGTCGATATTTTTTTTCTTGGCAAAACCATGGCCCTCATCCGTTGCCATCAGATACCAGACCGGAGTGCCATTTTTTCTCACTGTCGCAACAATTTGTTCCGCCTCATTCAGCGGTACCCGGGGATCGTTTTTACCATGAATCACAAACAGGGGTTTACGGATTTTATCGGCATTATTCAGGGGCGAAATTTTGAGCAAGAATTCCCGCATTTTGGGATCGCGCTCATCGCCGTATTCTACCCGCCGCAGATCGCGGCGATAACCTTCGGTGCGTTCTAGAAAGGTAACGAAATTGGAAATCCCGACAATGTCGATCGCCGCCCGAATTCGATCGCTGTAGTGGGTAGACACCGCCAGGGACATATAACCGCCGTAGCTGCCCCCGGTGACAAGGATGCGATCGGCATCCAGGTCGGGTTGGGTGGCAATCCAGTCGAGTAAAGCCCCGATGTCTTTGACCGAATCTTCCCGCAGGTAGCCGTTGTCTAACTTCAAAAACGACTTGCCGTAGCCCGTAGACCCCCGCACATTGGGGAAAATCAGGGCTACTCCCAGTTCATCCAGATAGAAGTTATTCCGGCCCAAAAAGCCCGGGCGGTATTGGGCTTCTGGCCCTCCGTGAATGTTGATGATCACCGGGCGTTTGCCTTTAAACCGGGCCGGGGGACGGTAAAGGAATCCAGAAATTTGGCGCTGGTCAAAGCTGGGCCAGCGGATTAATTCTGCTTCAGCAAAGGCAGCGGTATTCAACCCGCCGGTTTCGCTCTCAGTCCAGCGATCGATCTTGCCGGTCGTCACATCCAGGGAATAGACATCCGCCGTTGAGCGGGCTGACATCAGGGTAAAGCCCAGATCCTGGTTGTTGCGATGCCAGCTCAGGCGAAATACCTGGCCTGGAGGGAGCTGGGGCGGGGGTAATTCCTGGCCGGTTTCCGTATTTAGCAGATGCAGCACACTGGCTCCATCTTCGTTGGTGGTAAAGGCCAGAACTTTGCCATTGTCTGAGAGGTCAAAATCTTCTACATCCCAGGGGATCTGGCTGGTTAGATAGGTATACTTGCCGCTGCTCAGGTCATAAAAGGCCAGTCGTTGAAACTCCGACTCCCGATCGCTAATCAGGTACAGCCCCCGACCATCCCTGGTAAAAATCGCTGCTTCGTAGGCAACGGGTTCTGCACCGGCAGGAGTCAACAGGCTTTTCTCACCGGAGCTGGTATCAAACAGCCAGAGGTAACTCTCATTAACGGAGATATATTGCAGCACCAGTAATTTTTGATCGTCGGGAGACCAATCGAGGGGCCACCAGCCTCCCCCTTCTACTGCCGCCAGCAGGCGATCGGAAGCCGGGTTGGTGGGGTCAATCAGGTAGAGGTCGGTGTCTTTACCGGTGCGCCGGGTAGAGGTGTAGGCCATACGATCGCCTGCCCGGGACCAGATACCCCGGCTATTTTTGGATTTACCATCCGTCAACAGGGTGGCCTCTCCGGTGGCCAGGTCATAGCGATAATTTTGACTAAACTCGTTGCCCCCGACATCCCGACTGAAGACGAAGTAATCGCCCCGGGTCGGTTGGTAGGTGGCTCCCGAAGGAGCTTCCGAGAAGAAGGTAAGTTGTTGCCTTGCTCCCAGGGGAAATCGGACACGGTGAACCTGGGCTATGTCACCAAAGCGCGTGGAAATGAGCATTTCTCGCCGTGTTGGGTGCCAGCTTGATAGCCCAGCAGAGCGAAATTCGGTGTAGCGATTAACCCGCTCAACCAGGCTCAGGGGAATTTGAGGGATTCCTTCAACAACCAGATTGGTGTCAGGGGTGAAAAAACTGGCAAGGGCTGGTTCTAAGGTCATGGCACTGAGAACAACCGCTAACCAGGCGGCAAACAAAAGACGGTAAAAACGTTTAGTAAACACAGATAACCGGGGGGAAGGTCACGCCCCAGAATTTAACTCGATCCTGGCAACCCCCGCAACTTGTTCAGGCAGGTTTCTGCCAGAACATTGAGGGTTATACCCAGTTGATACCACGTAACCACTTCCAGACCCCCGTAGTCCGCCGTACCAGAACCCCCTGACTCTGTTCCCTGGCAATGGACATGAGTTCATCTGTCGTGAAGCTATAGCCGAGCTGTTCAGTAATGCGTAAAAATTCCTCTGGACTGGTGATCCCCTCAAATTTTTCTCGCAGTGTCTCATCGTAGGCAACTGCTTCTAGAAATCGATTTGCACTCTCTATAGACATCCCCGATCCTCCTAGCGATGCAATCTCCCGCTGAATGTATTCACTACTTCTACCGTTATACTGCCCCATTTTGCCTTAGGGTTTATCGACGGTATGTCGAGAATTATCCCCACACTATAGAGAAGTATTACAATTTTGCGAAGATTTTATCAGGGGATCGGTTTTTTTAGAGGGAACTAACTTCCTTAATTGGCGATCGCAGCCAGGCGAGAACTCTCTAGCTCGCTGGTAGGGTTAGCCTGCCCTCCCAGTCGATCGCTCAGGTAACTATACAGTCGATCGTTGCCGTTAAAGTAAAGAACCAGGCTACTGCGCCGGGTTTCAGCACAGACAATCTGAACTTGTTGCCGGGGCGAAACTAAAAAATTGATCCAATCAGCAGATTTGCGATGGGGAATGGTTAGCTGGCCAACTCGGGCCCCTGCTTCGGTCTGTACAACACAAAACTGAACCTGCGCTGCCATAGCAGTCTCCTTCTGGTAAGAACCTGGAGATGACAATGCTGGATTGCAACTCCAAAAAGCATTCATTTCTTCTCATAATAGTACAAATGTATTAAAATGCAACTCAGTCTGAGGATTGGTCTGAAGACTGGTCTGAGGATGGCCCTCTAGTTATCGTAATTGCTCAACCCAGTAGCCAATCTGTCTGCTGAGAGGAAAGGGCACGAGAA
>ERZ1066136.334-NODE-334-length-41443-cov-23.591427_pt1 | contig 41443 bp, 35 predicted proteins | sample MGYA00382783_ERZ1066136 | MGnify/ENA primary metagenome ERZ1066136 (study PRJEB33369, sample SAMEA5778366) | biofilm metagenome | biome: Industrial cooling water; feature: Water cooling tower basin; material: Biofilm | place: United Arab Emirates | collected... | reverse complement strand
GCGGGGTGGGTGGTGGCGAGGGGACGGAGGTGGGTGTCCTTGGGGGCAGGTGCTTGGCGAGGCGCGGCGGGGTGAGGGGTGGCGAGGGGGCGGAGGGGGCTGTCCTTGGGGGCAGGTGCTCGGCGAGGCGTGGTGGAGTGGGGGGGGCCGAGGTGGTCTCGGAGGAGGGTGTCTTTGGGGGCAGGTGCTCGCGAGAGAGGCGCGGGGGGCGGGCGGCGGCGCGCGGGTGGGGCGGTCGTGCGCCCTGGGCTGGGCGCGCGAGGGGCGGTCGCGCGCGAGCGACGCGTGGGGGCGCGAGTGCGGCGTCGAATTTTTGCGGGGGTCATCGCTTGCGCGGCCCGGTGGCCGCCGGGAAGGTGCTCCGTGATGATGACTCGACGACTGACGATATCTGTGATCTTGCTGCTGGCATCCGCGTGTGGGGATGACGGCGTTGCGGTCTCCGCGACGGACGCGCAGACGACCGGCGGGACGACGAGCGGGACGACGGGCGGGACTTCGACGGGGACGCCGACGACCGGGGTCGACACGACGGGGGCGCCGACGACGAGCACGACGACGGAGCCGGGGACGACGACGACGGAGCCGGGGACGACGACGACGGAGCCGGGGACGACGACGACGGAGCCGGGGACGACGACGGAGGTGTCGAGCTCGAGCGGGAGCAGCAGCTCGAGCTCGTCCGGCGGCAGCAGTTCGACCGGGACGCCGGACGGCGACAATGACGGCGTGCCCGACGACGCGGACAATTGCCCCGCGGTCGAGAACGCGGGGCAGGAGGACGGCGACAGCGACGGGGCCGGCGACGCGTGCGACGTGTGCGTCGCGGACGCGGATCCTGGGCAGGAGGACGGGGACGGCGACGGGATCGGCGACGCGTGTGACCTGTGTGCGGCGGACGCGGACCCGGGGCAGGAGGACGGGGACGGCGACGGGGCCGGCGACGCGTGCGACAACTGCCCGCTGCTCGCCAATCCGGGGCAGGAGGACCAGGACAACGACGGCACGGGCGACCTCTGCGACAGCGAGGCGATCAACAACGGGCAGATCCTGTTCGTGCCCGAGGGCGTGTCGATCGACCTCGGCGGCACGCAGTGCTACAGCCAGTCGGTCGTGATCCACGGGACGGTCAACGTGCCGGTGTTCAACGGCAACATGAACACCGGGACGCTGACGCTGAAGTCGCAGACGATCCTGATCGGGCCGAAGGGCAAGATCGTGGCCGACAAGGCCGGCTTCCCCGGCGGGGCGACGGCGCCGAACCAGGGCGGGTTCGGCGGGCAGGGCTCGGGGGCCGGGTGCGGCGGCGGGCCGGGCAGCTGCGTCGGTCAGGCGGGCTCGGGCGCGGGCTACGGCGGGGCGGGCAACAGCCCGAACAATCAGTGGGGCAACAACAACCCGTGCAACCTGTGCAGCCAGGCGACGATCGCCCACTGCCGCGGGACGCCGGGGGCCGTGCAGGGGACCGACGCCGGAACCGACATCTCGATGGGCTTCGGCGGCGGGGCGGCGGGCAACTCGTGCGGCTGCAACAACGCGGGCGCGCCGGGCGGCCGCGGCGGTGGTTCGGTGCTGCTGCTCGCCAACGACTGGGTGCAGATCGACGGGTCGGTGACGGCGACCGGCGAGCAGCCGCCGACCGACAAGGCGAACTGCGGCTACCGCGGCGGCGGCGGCGGCGGGTCGGGCGGCGGGATCGTGGTGGCGGCCGACCAGATCGTCGGCGCGAACACGGGGGTGCTCGATGTCCGCGGCGGCAACGGCGGGGAGGCGCTCGGGGACGTCAACGGCGGGACGTGGGGCTGGGCCGGCGGCGGCGGCGGCGGCGGACGGGTCAAGCTGTTCACGCCGAGCAACATGTACACGGGCATGACGCTGGCCGCGGGCGGGCTCGGCGGGGTGGCGCCGAACACGGGGCAGAGCTTCCCGGGGCTGCCGGGGGCGGCCGGGACGTCGCAGGTGATCGCGCAGATCCCGGCGATGTACGACAACGTGAGCTGCAACTGAGCGTTCCGGCGCGCCGGCTGGAGACGCGTATCGGATGGTCGGATGGGGGCGACGACGTCGACTCCATCCGGCCAACGCCGCGCGAGGGTCCGCATGCCCGGCCCGCGGTCGGGCCCGGGCTCAGAAGAAGGCCTGGAGGCCGAGGCTCCAGCCGATCGTGTAGTCGCGGATCGCCGTGAAGGGGACTTGCAAGGAGCCGACCAGGCTCGCACGGCGGTGGAAGTTGTAGGCGAGGGTGGCGAGGCCGACGCCGCGGGCGGTGCCGAGCTCGCGGAACAGCTCGCCGGCGCGGTTGTCGGGGCAGAACTCGCGGCCGCCGCCCGGGAGGGCGCACCACGCGGCCAGGCGCGTGTCGACGAGGACGCCGAAGCCGGGGTTCAGCTTGCCGCCGAGGAAGCGACCGCCGACCTGGCCGCTGACGCCGAGGTCGATCGCCACGCCGGCGCGGCGGACGTCGAGCGTGCCGAGGCCGAGCACCTGCCAGAACCACTTGCTGTAGGTGCGGCTGTACACGACGAACGGGGTCACCGACCACACCGGGCCGGGGTCGACGGTGAAGCGGACCGTGCGGGTCGGGAACGACGCGGTCGCGCCGAGGGTCAGCACGCGGTGGATCAGCTTGCGGGCGTGCGGGGTGAAGCGCAGCTGCAGGCGCGTGTCGCCGTAGCCGACCCGGGTCGCGCCGTCGGTGTCGGCGCTGCGGAACATCAGCAGGGGGGCCTGGACGGCGACCGAGAGCCACGGCTTCGGGGCGAACTCGCCGAGCAGTGAGATCGAGTTGGTCAGGCCGGGGTTGAGGCCGAAGCGGGTGGCGACGAATTCGTTGAAGAGGTAGAGCCGGGTGAACGCGCGGCCGCCGGCGCCGCCGCCGAGCGAGTTGATCGTGCGCACGCCCTCGGAGGCGCCGTGGCCGGGGACGTGGTGCGCGGCGGCGCGGCCGGGCAAGGCGAGGGCGCCGGCGAGGGCCAGCGCGCTGGCGCGGCGGCTGGTGAGCTGGCGGGCGCGCGGTCGGGCGAGCTGTCTCATGGGCCACCCTTGACGCGGTGGCAGTCGACGCAGCCGCGGCGGTCGCGGACCATCCAGTCCTGGACGAGCGGCGGGCGGAGGATCGTGTCCATCTCGCGCATGTGACGGGCGAGCTCGGACGGCGGCATGGTCTTCATGCGCGCGGCCATGTGCGACTCGGTCTCGTGGCACTTGAGGCAGGCGCCGCTCGGCGAGTCGCGGGTCATCGCCGCGTGGTGCTCCTCGCGGCGGATGTTGGGGGCGAACGCGGTGATGCAGCCGAAGCCGGCGCCGAGCCCGGCGGCGGCGACGAGGAGCGCGAGGGCGGCTCGCCGGGTCGGCATCGTGGGACCTTGTATCACGGGCGGACCGGAGACGGTGCGACAGGTGGTCGCAGCGCGGGCGCCCGCGGGGTCGTCTATAGAGGAACCCATGAAGCGGCTGTGCGTGGTTTCTGTCTTTTGGGCCATGTCTCTTGCGGTCGGCGCCTGCCAGGACGACCCGGACATCGGCAAGGCCTGCGAGAAGGAGGAGGACTGCGCCGAGGGGCTGATCTGCGACGTGCACGACGGCAAGGGCACCTGCCAGGAGCCGCACGACCACTGAGCCCCGCGGAGCGAGGGGGCGAGCGGCTGGCAGGGCGGGCGCACGAAGCTCACCCGGGTCCTGGCGCCCGGGGGCGTCGGGGACGCGGACGTGCGGGGCGAGCGGAGCCCGGAGGGCTGGCCGACGGGGCAGGTCGACACGGGCGCACGCCGGCGCGTGGTCGGCGAGGACCCCGCGACAGGCGATCGTGCGGTGAGGTCGACCGGCGGCGGTCGGGTCAGTTGATCTGGATGTTCGGGCCGGCGATGCCGGTCGCGCCGGCCGGGGACACGCCGCCGTCGGGGTTGCTGGCACCCAGGCCGCCGAAGCCGGCGACGCCGGTCGTGCAGCTGTTGTTCTGGAAGGTGAAGACCACGCCGGGGGCGCGGGCGAGGCAGGCGCTCGGGCCGCCGCCGCCACCAGCGCCGGGGCCGCCGGCGCCGCCCTTGCCGCCGGGGCGGCCGATGCCGCCGTTGCCGGAGTCGTCGTTGCCGGAACCGCCGTTGCCGCCGTTGCCGCCGAGCTGGCCGGCACCGCCGTTGCCGCCGTTGCCGCCGTTGCCGCCCTTGCCGGTCTCCATGGTGTTGTCGGCGACGGTCAGCGTGCCGGCCGCGGCAAACACGGCGAAGCTGCCGCCGCCGCCGCCGCCACCCTGGCCGGGGGCGCCGCCGAGGCCGCCGCAGCCGCCCGCGCCGCCGCCGCCGCCGCTGTCGGAGTTGCAGGAGCACAGGCCGAGGAGCTGGCAGGAGCCGCCGCCGCCGCCGCCGCCGCCGCCGCCGCCCTTGCCGTTGGCGCCGGCGACGCCGTTGCCGCCGCTGGCCGGCTGGTAGAGCTGGGCGGCGACGGTGCCGAGGTTGGGGCCCGCGGTCCCGGAGCCGCCTTGTGCGCCATTGGCGCCGGCCTGGCCTGCGCCGCCGTTGCCGCTCTTCTGGAAGCACGCGCCGGTCGCGCTGCCGCCGGCCCCGCCGGTCGCGTTGCCGCTGCCGACGGCGCCGGCCTGACCGGCGCCGTTGTTGAAGCCGCCGTTGCCGCCCTTGCCGCCGAACTCGAGGCACTGCGGCTGCGGGGCGCCGAGGCCGCAGCCCTGGCCCTGGCAGCCGTTCTGGCCGTTGGCGCCCGAGGGGGCCTGGGGCTGCTGGGGCGCCTGGCCGCTCTGGCCGCTCGCGCCGTCCTGGCCGGGCGCGATCGTGAAGGTGTTGTAGCGGAGCACCAGCGGGGCGGTGCCGCCGGTCAGGCGGACGCCGTAGGTGCTCGCGCCGGGGTTCCCCGTCGCCTGCGCGTCGATCGTCACGCCCTCGAGGTGGGTCTCGGTGGTGATGTCGCTGGCGACGACGACGGTGCCGGCGGCCTGCAGCGTGGTGACGGCGTTCGGCGAGCGGCGGAACGGCAGGTCGGGGTCGAGGTGGTCGAAGCCGCCGTAGACGTCGATCCCGGGCTTGAGCGTGACGGTGCCGGTGTACAGCTCGCCGGACAGGCACACGGCGGGCAGCTCGGCCTGGACCGCGTAGTCGAGGGCGATCGCGATCGTCTTGAACGGCGCCTCGGCGGTGCCGTCGCCGGCGATGTCGTCGCCGAGCAGCGCCGACACGTAGACGCAGCTCTTGCGGACGTAGTCGGAGCCGTCGCAGTTGTCGTCGCTGAACTGGGGGTCGACGGGGTCGGCGTCGCCCTTCTTGGTGCAGGCGTACTCGCAGCCGCACTCGCCGGTCATGACGTCGCCGTCGATGTTGTAGAAGTTCGCCGGACAGCCGAGGTCGCACGGGTCGACCATGCCGGTGTCGGTGCTGCCGCCGGAGGTGTCGTCGGTGGTCGAGCCCGAGGTCGAGCCGCCGTCGGTGGTCGAGCCGCCGTCGGTGGTCGAGCCGGTGCCGGTCGACGAGCTGCCGTCGGTGGTCGAGGTGTCGGCGACGGTGGTCGCGGTCTCGGCGGCGGTGGTGTCGTCGGTGGTGCTCGAGGTCGGCTCGCCGGTGGTCGGCGTGCCGGTCGAGGAGGTCGCCGAGCCGGAGCCGTCGGTGGTCGGCTGCACGGTGGTCGTCGGCGTGGTGGTCGAGGTCGTCGTCGGCGAGCCGGTGGTGTCGCCGGTCGAGGTGCTGCCGGTCGAGCCGGTGGTGAAGGTCGCGGAGGTGGTCGAGTCGTCGCTGCAGGCCCACAGGGGCGCGAGCGCGGCGAGCAGCAGGAGGCGGCGCGGACGGGACATCGCCGCACCGATACCACAGCGCTCAGGTGGGCGGGTAGCGGGCGATCTTGTCCCGGAGCCGGGCGTCCAGGTGAGGGCTCGCCTCGCCGAGGGCGTCGGCGATCCGGCCGGCCTCCTCGCGATAGGCGGCGATCTTGGCCGGCTTCCAGTAGTGCGGCGGGGGCCCGAGGTTGACGATCCGGTCGCACAGCTTGACCAGCCAGACCTCGCGCGGCTGCGCCCGGATCCGCTGCAGGCTGTCGGCCATCGCCTGATCCTTGGGCAAGTCCGGGCGCTTGCTGAGCGCGAGCACGCCGGCGGCGACGTCGGGGCCGAACTCGGCGGCGACCTCGGCCGCGGTGACGGGGGTGTCCTCGACGACGTCGTGCAGCAGGGCGCAGGCGACCGCGAGGTCGGGGCGGTCCGCGGGCTCGACGGCGAGGGCGCCGATCACCTCGGCGGCGACCTGGGTGACGTGCAGGAGGTAGGGGAGATCGCTGCCGGGGATCGTCTGGCCGTGGTGGGCGCGGGCGGCGAAGTGGGCGGCCCGGTGGTACAGGTCGGGCGACCAGGTGCGACTGGACATCGCACCGAGGATGCCACGCGGGGCCGGCCGTGGCATGGTGGGCGCCGTGCCCACGGCGACCCAATCGGCGCAGATCGCCCTGCGCTTCTTCGTGGTCGCCCGCTGGGTGATGCTCGGGCTGATCGTGTTCGGCTGGGGCCTGCAGATCGCCGGCCCGGCGCTGTTCCAGCGGGTCGTGTCGTGGTTCCCGCCGCAGCCGGAGCCGATCGGGACCGGGGTGGTCGTGGCGATCTTGACCGTCGCCAACCTGCTGACCGACCGGCTGGTGCTCGCGCGCGGGCGCGCGACGATGAAGCTCGCGGGGGCGCACCTGCTGGTCGACGCGGCGGCGATGACGGCCCTGCTCGCGCTGTCGGGCGGGGTCAGCAACGCGTTCACGACGATGTACTTCGTGCCGATGACGCTGGCGACCCAGCTGTCGCCGCGCTGGACGTGGGCGATCGGCGGGGCGTGCATGCTCGGGTTCGCCAGCCTGTTCGTGCTCGCGCCGGTGACGGCCGCCCCGCCCGGCCACGAGGAGCACTTCCTCGCGCACATCCGCGGGATGTGGGTCGCGTTCGGGATGTCGTCGTCGTTCATGATCTACTTCGTCCACCGGATCGCGACGTCGCTGACGCGCCAGCGCGCGGAGCTCGAGCGGCTGCGGCTGTCGGCCCAGCAGGACCGCCAGCTCGCGGCGCTCGGGACCCTCGCCGCCGGGGCGGCCCACGAGCTCGGCTCGCCGCTCGGCACGATCGGGGTGCTCGTCGGCGACCTGCAATTCATGGACGCGAAGGAGCAGGCCGAGGCGATCTCGACGATCAAGCAGGAGCTGGCGCGCTGCAAGCACATCCTGCAGCAGATGTCGTCGCCGGAGGTGCGCGTCGGCAGCCTCGGGGCGGCGGCGGAGTCGTGGCCGCTCGCGGCGCTGGTCGACGCGCTGAAGACGATGGGCGCGGAGGTCCGCGTGCGGTCGTCGCCGCCGGAGCGCGCGGGCGCGACGACGACGCAGCCGCAGGAGGTCGTGCTGCAGATCGTCCGCGCGGTCGTGTCGAACGCGATCGACGCCTGCCGCGCGCGCCCAGGCAGCGCCGGGGTCGACGTCACCATCGACGTCGCGGCGGACACCGCGACGATCCGCGTCGTCGACGACGGCGTCGGCATGCCCCCGGAGGCGGTGTCCGCGGCGTTCGACCCGTTCTTCTCGACCAAGGCCGAGGGCAAGGGCATGGGCCTCGGGCTCTTCCTCGCGCGCGCCCACCTGCGCAAGCTCGGCGGGTCGATCGAGCTCGAGTCGGAGCTGTCCCGGGGGACGACGGCGACGGTCCGGTTCCCCCTGCGCGAGGCGCTGCGGGAGGGTGCGACCCCCGGTCGCCCGGTGTGAGCCAGCGCTCCGAAGACTTGCCGGAACGGCAGGTATGCGGGACCCTATCTGTCGAAAGGGAAGGAGCGCGTGATGTCGGAAGCAGAAGACAGCCGCAGCACGGTGCTCGTGGTCGACGACGACCGGGCGTTCTGTACGGCGCTCGCCGGGTCGCTGCGTCGGCGCGGCTTCGCGGTGGTGGTCGCGCACAACTTCGATGACGCGCTCGCCGAGGCCCAGGCGTGGTCGCCCGACCGGGCGATCGTCGACCTGCGGATGCCAGGCCGCGGCGGCCTCGAGCTGGTCGCCGCGCTGCGCCGGTTCGACGCGACGATCGCCGTCGTCGTGCTGACCGGCTACGGCAGCATCGCCACCGCGATCGAGGCGATCAAGCTCGGCGCGACCCACTACCTGACCAAGCCGGCAGACCCGGACGAGATCCTGCGGGCGTTCGAGCGCACCGAGCCGGTGATCGTCGAGCCGCCGAGCCCGCACCCGGCCAAGCCGCTCGACGAGCTCGAGTGGGAGCACCTGCAACAGGTGCTCACCGACTGCCGCGGCAACATCTCCGAGGCCGCCCGCCGGCTCGGCATGCACCGCCGCAGCCTCCAGCGCAAGCTGGCCCGCGGCCGCCCCCACCACGAGCCGGCCCCGACGTCATAGTGCGCTATAGTCGCGGCGATGCCGCGCCTCTTCGTCGGGATCGACCTGCCCCCCGAGGTCGATGACCACCTCGAGCTCATGAGCCATGGCCTGTTCGGCGCGCGCTGGGAGGGGCGCGACAAGTTCCATCTGACGCTCCGCTTCCTCGGCGAGGTCGACGGGCGGGTCCATCGCGCGGCGATCGATGCGCTGCAAGAGCTCGATAGCCCGCGCTTCACGCTGCAACTCAAGGGGGTCGGGGTGTTCCCGCCCCGCGGGCTGCCGGGCTCGGTGTGGGCCGGGGTCGCGGAGGCCGGGCCGGTGACGCTGCTCAAGCAACGTGTCGACGCGTGCCTGCGCCGGGTCGAGGGGATCGAGCCGGACCCGCGGAAGTTCGCGCCGCACGTGACGATCGCGCGCGTCGGCGACTGCACGGTCGAGGAGGTGATGCAGTACCTGGGAGCGCACGCGCTGTTCCGTAGCTCGGCGTTCCCGGTCGAGCGGGTGCTGCTGTACTCGAGCGTGCGGACGCCGAAGGGGTCGAGCTACCGGATCGAGGCGGGGTTTCCGCTGCGGGCGGGCTGAGCCGGGGCGGGCGCAGGGTGCGGCGCAGGGCAACTTGCCGAAGGCAGCTCGCAGCGGGCCGGACATGGGGGCCCTTGCGCGTCGTGGGTGGGATGGAGTCGCCGGGGGAGCTCGCGGGGCTCGGGCGGGCGGCGCTGCGGCGGGCGGTGGTCGCGGCGGCGAGCGTGGCGCTGGTCGCGGGGCTGGTGTTTGCGACGTTCGAGCTGCTGGCGGATCCGGCGGCGCTGCGGCTCGGGCGCGGGGCGAGCCCGGAGGCGGTGGCGGCGCTGCGGGCGGAGATGGGATTGGACAGGTCTTGGGGGACACGGCTCTGGGGACATGTCGTGGGGGGCCTGTCCTTCGAGTTCGGGGTGAGCCACGTGCGCGGGGCGCCGGCCGGGGCGTTGATGGCGCGGGCGCTCGGGCCGACGCTGGCGTACGCGCTGCCGGGGTTCGTGCTCGGGACGGTCGCGGCGGTGCTCGGGGGGCTGGCGGCGGCGCGGCGGCGGGCGATCGATCGGCCGCTCGCCGCGCTGTCGACGCTGCTGCTCAGCCTGTCGAGCGTGATCGTGGTGGTGCTGGCGCAGTACGTGCTGGCGCACCGGCTCGGGTGGTTCCCGGCGCTCGGGTGGCCGCTCGGCGCGGAGGCGGGAGGCGTGGCGAGGTTCGTGGCGTTGCCGGCGCTGGTGTGGGCGGCGCTGGTGTGGGCGCCCGACTGGCGGCACTACCGGGCGGTGTTCATGCACGAGTGGGCGGCGCCGCACGTCGACGGGCTGCGCGCGCGCGGGGTGCCGGAGCGGCGGATCGGGCGGCACGTGCTGCGCGCGGCGGTCGGGCCGATCGTGGCGCGGATCGGCCAGCGGCTGCCGCACGTGGCGCTCGGCAGCGTGGTCGTCGAGCAGCTGTTCAACATCCCGGGGCTCGGGGCGCTGCTGGTCGCGGCGGTCCACACGGCGGACGCGGCGCTGGTCCAGGCGATCGCGGTGGCGACGGCGGCGGTGACGATCGGCGGGCAGGCGGTGTGCGACGCGATCGTGTGGCTGGTCGATCCGCGGGTGCGGCGGAGGGATGTCCCGTGAGACAGGTGGAGCGGGCGGCGCTCGCGGGGCTGGCGGGGTTCGTGGTGCTGGCGGTCGGGGCGGCGGCGGGGCTGTGGGCGCAGGGCTGGGACGCGCCGGTCGGGCGGGCGTACATGGCCCCGGGGACAGGCGCGTGGCTGGGCACGGACGCGCTCGGCTACGACCTGCTGGCGCAGGCGATCCAGGGGACGCGGGTGTCGCTGGTCGCGGGCGCGGGCGGGGCGCTCGGGGCGGTGGCGCTCGGCGGGGCGCTCGGGAGCCTGGCGGGGCTGCGCGGCGGGTGGACCGACCGGCTGCTCGCGGGGGCGACCGACGCGTTCGCGGCGGTGCCGCCGGTGGTGGCGCTGCTCGGGCTCGGGCTGGCCCTCGGGCCAGGTCTGTCGACGGTGGTGCTGGCGATCGCGGCGACGCAGTGGACGGGGGTGTTCCGGGCGGCCCGCGCGGAGGCGCTGCGGCTGCGCGCGGCCGACTTCTACCGGGCGGCGCAGGCGATGGGCGCGGGGCCGGGGCACCAGATCCGCTGGCACGTGGCGCCGGCGCTGCGGCCGGTGTTGCGGTCGTCGCTGGTGGTGCTGTTCGCGTACGCGGTCCGGCTCGAGGCGCTGCTGGCGTACCTCGGGGCGAGCGCGCAGGAGCTGCCGAGCTGGGGGCGGCTGCTGGCGCGCAGCGGGAGCGAGCTGGCGCGCGGGGTGTGGTGGCCGACGGTCGCCGCCTCGCTGCCGCTGCTCCTGCTGGTGCTGTGCGCGCAGGTCCTCGCGGACGGCGCTCACGGGTGGGCGATCAGGAAGCGGTAGGTCGCGGGTACGGTGTCGTCGACCTGGCACGACTTGCCGTCGCCGCCCGGGTCGTACTGGGTGGCGCGCTCGACGATCAGGCGGTGGCCGTCCTGCAGGTCGACCGCGGCGCCGTGAGTGAGGGTGGCCGGGGCGAGGCCGTCGTCGACGGTCAGCAGCAGGTGGGTGGTGAAGTAGCAGGTCTCCTCGTCGGACTGGCGCGGGCAGGTGGCGCTGTCGACGTCGAAGCGCAGCGGGGCGAAGAAGGCGGGGTCGTTCGGGACGGTGGCGTGGCTCTGGTTGGCGCCGAGCAGGAGCTCGCCGTCGGCGCCGCGCAGGGTCCAGGCGCCGAGCTGCGGCGGGTCGGCGGCGGCGCGGCGCAGGTGGAATTCGACGGCGTCGCCGGGCGCGACCCCGGGGGAGATCGGCGGGTTGGTGGTCAGGGCGATCCGGATCGGGCGGGCGCCGGCGATCGCGTCGGTGCAGGTGAGATCGACGTGGGTGGCGCCGAGGACGGCGTCGACGGTGCACGGGGCGTCGATCGCCAGCGTGTCGCTGGTCGCCGGCCAGGTGCCGGTGTCGAGCTCGAAGCGGGCGAGCACGTCCTGCACGGCCTTGCACTCCTCGGGGAGCGGCGGGTCGGCGGGGTCGCAGGCGAGGCCGAGGCCGAGGGCCACGGCGGCGCGGGGGAGGCGGGACATAAGCCAGGACATGCCGCGAGCATACGCGACGCGGGAGGTTGCGGCCGCAAGGTTGGACGCGTGCGTCCGCCTGTGGGAGATTGCCGCGGGTGCGGCGGTTGCGGGGCCTGTTGGCGTTCGAGGACGTGCTGTGGGCCGGCTGGCTCGCGGTGCTGCGGCCGGTCCGCGGCGGGCTGTTCCTCGAGGGCGGGGCGGCGAGCGCGTTCCTGATCGCGGCGGCGGGCGGGTTCTGGGCGGCGGCGCTGGTGTCCGAGCGCGAGCAGGGGCGCCGGTCCGGGCCGACGCTGCTGATGAGCCTCGGGGTGTGCGCGCTGCTGATCGACGCGGGGCTGCGGCAAGCGGGCGCGGGGATCGCGGTGCGACAGGTCCACACGGGGGCGGTGGTGCTGCTCGCGATCGTCGCGGCGTGGCAGCACCGGGCGACGGCGGGGCGGACGTGGCGGCACGCGCCGCGCTGGCTGCGGCGCGCGCTGTCCTGGCCGTTCGTCATGGTCCTCGCGGACATGTTCTCGGGGATCCTCGGCGCATTGGCGGCGCCGGGGGCGTGGGACGGAGAGCCGGCCGAATCGGTGGTGTTCCAGGTCGTGTTCGTGTTCGCGGTATCGATGCCGACGATCTACGCGTTCTTCGTGGTCGCGCCGCGGCGGGCGATCGATCCCGGCGAGCCGGCCGGGGCCGGGACGTGGGCGCTGCGGTACCTGTGGGCGATCGCGATGGCGCTGGTCGGCGAGCGGGTGATCGGGCCGCTGGTCGGCGGGTGAAGGCGAGCGCGGGCGCGTCGGACCGGCGGGTCGGCGCCTGTCATGCGAGGCGCTGCGGGTCGGCGAGCGCCCGGCGCGGACGACCCTGCTCGCGCGGTGAGCCGGTAGAACGGTGATCTCGCGGGCCCCCGTGCGGCGGGCCGCGGGGCGATCGATGGTTTTGCGGCGAGTCGATCGCTGAGGGTTCGAGGCCGCGATCAGAATGGCGTCAATTGTGTTTGCCTTTCCGGCGGGCGGGCGCATGAACGGGGCATGGCGAGAAAGACAGTGATGGTGTTCGCAGGGCTGCTCGTCGCCGGGTGTAACGGCGGGGCGACGGGGGTGAGCGCGAGCGAGGGGTTGACGGGCGTCACGACGGGCGCGACGGGGCCGGAGGCGGCGCCAGAGGGCGAGAGCGGGGCGGCGCCGACGATGGGCGGATCGGATTCGCACGCCGGCGAGGGGTCGGCGACGGGGACGGAGTCGGGGGGCGGTGGGCCGTCGGGTGATTCGGTGACGGGCGGGGCGGTGACGGCGAGCGGGACGACGGGGGAGCTGGCGGATCCGACGAGCGGGCCGGGCGGGTCGACGGGTCAGGTCGACGGGGTGACGGCGGGCGGCGGGACGGGGGGGCCGGCGGATCCGATGGATCCGGCGGAGCCGATGGACGACCCGCCGCCCGCCTGCGTCCCGGTCGAGTGCTCGGGCAAGGTCTACGCCTGCGGCGATTGCGAGGACAACGACGGCGACGGCAAGACCGACGCCGCCGATCCGGAGTGCGTCGGGCCGTGCGACGACCGCGAGGACTCGTTCGCGACCGACATCCCGGGCGACAACATGGACCCGTGCAAGCAGGACTGCTTCTTCGACGGCAACTCGGGGCAGTCGAAGGGCGAGTGCGGGTGGAACCTCAAGTGCGACCCGAAGGAGCCGCTCGCCGAGGTGTGCGCCTACGACGAGGGCGCCAACTGCCCGGAGCTCGCGGAGGAGTCGTGCCTGGCGGTGTGCCAGGTGCCGAACGGGTGCGACTGCTTCGGCTGCTGCACGGTCGCGTTCGACGGGGCCGAGAGGGACGTGTACATCGGCGACGCGAACTGCTCGCTGGCCCACCCCGAGAAATGCATGGAGTGCACCAAGGTGAAGGCGTGCGAGAACGAGTGCGAGCCGGACGACTGCGAGGTGTGTTTCGGTCAGACCGAGCCGGCGCCGGGCTGTCCGGGGATCAAGTGCGAGGATGGCCTCGAGGCGTGCGTCGGCGGGTGGAAGTGCGAGCAGGCGAATCACTTCTGCTCGGCGGGCTGCTGCGTGCCGGCTCCAGCGTGAGCGCGCGCGTCGGGCGGTCTCGCCCGCGTCCGCGCGGCCGTGTGTCCGCGCGGGTGCGGCGCCGCGTCCGGCGGCGCGCACGCGTGGGCGGGAGGCCCCGCGCGGCCGCGTTGCAATCGCGGGGGAACGCGGCGAGCATGGCGGTATGCTGAGAACGACGCTGCTCGCGGTGTGCGCCCTGCTGCTGGCCTGCAAGGCGCCGGAGTCGGGCGAGACAATGACCTTGGGGACAGGTGAGTCGACGACGGCGACGTCGGTGACGACGGTCAATCCGACGGGCGACGCGACGACGGACCCGACGGGCGGGACCGGCGGGACGGGGACGACCGAGCCCGGGGCGACGACGACGGGGATGACGGGGACGGCGACGGGGACGACGGGGGAGACGACGGCGGTGTCGGCCTCGAGCTCGGGATCGAGCGGCGGCGGGGGGGCGTGCACGCCGCTCGACTGCGGGGGCGCGATCTACGCCTGCGGCGATTGCATGGACAACGACGGCGACGGCAAGGTCGACCTCGCCGACCCGGAGTGCGTGTCGCCGTGCGACGACCTCGAGGACACGTTCGCGACCGGGCTCCCGGGCGACAACATGGACCCGTGCAAGCAGGACTGCTTCTTCGACGGCAACTCCGGCGGGGGCAAGGGCGACTGCGCGTGGGACCTCAAGTGCGACCCGATGAGCCCGGGCGGCGACAAGTGCCCGTACGACGAGAACTTCAACAATTGCCCGGACATGCAGACGCAGGAGTGCGTCGAGACCTGTCAGGTGCCGAACGGGTGCGATTGCTTCGGCTGCTGCACGATCGCGGTCGACGGGATGGTCTACGACGTGTACCTCGGCGACGCCGACTGCTCGGTCGACAACATCGAGAGCTGCTCGCAGTGCACGAAGAACGCCGACTGCGACGACGACTGCAACCCGGAGATGTGCGAGGTGTGCTTCGGCGAGACCGAGCCGCCGCCGGGCTGCGAGGAGGCGATGTGCGACGGCGGGCAGTCGTGCACGATCGACGACATGGGCAACAGCGACTGCCCCGAGGGCTACTACTGCGCGACGGGCTGCTGCTACATGATCCAGCCCGGCTGAGCCGGCCCGCGCGATCCGCACGGGGCCGCGGACCGCCGCCGACGGCGTGCCCGCGGGGGCGATAGCGGCGTATACTGCGCCGCCCTCGCCCATGAGCACGCTGTTCCGCCGCTTCTTCGATCGTCTGCCCGTGCGCCCGGTGGCCAGCGACGGGCACCTGCACCTGCTCAGCCCGGAGGAGCTCCGCGCCGTCCGCCGCAGCCACCGCGTCGCGGTCGCGGCGGCGGCGGGCCTGAGCGTGATGGGCTTTCTGCTGTACTTCCTGCCGGTCTACAGCGCGCCGGACCTGTTCCCGTCGGCGCCGGTGACGCTGCTGGGCGCCGAGATCGTGGTCCCGTGGGCGGAGACGCTGTGGGGCCTCGTGCTGATGGTGGTCGAGATCTACCTGCTCGTGCTGCTCAACCTGTGGGGGGTGCACACGATCGCGGTCGAGACCGGGATGATGGGCGCGCACAACAAGGCGGAGGTCTCCGAGGCGCTGATCGACATCGGCCTCGAGAACAAGCACAAGGGGCTGCTGCAGTACGGGATCGACCCGTTCCTCGGGCTCAATCCGGTGGTGCTGTTCACCGTCAACCTGCTGCTGCGCCTCAAGGGCTGGCTCGGCAGCAAGATCCTGCGCTACGCGGTCCAGCGGCTGCTCGGGCGGTTCGCCGTCCGCGAGGTGCTCGATTTCGTCGGCATGCCGATCTACATGGCGATCAACGCCTGGAGCACGCACGCGGTGCTGCGCGAGGCGACGGTGATCATCATGGGCCAGAAGCTGATCGAGCACCTCGGGCGGCGCCTGCCGCCGGACCTGGCGACGACGGCCGCGGACCGCGACCTGCTGTTCGACACGTTCCGCTTCATCGCGGTCAGCAAGCGCGACTTCCACCAGAACCACTTCTTGCTGACCAAGACGCTGATCGAGAAGTACGGGATCGAGGTCGCGACCGCGAAGGGGTCGCTCGACGACTACCTGGTCCGGCTGGCGCAGGCGCCGGCGCCGCTGCGGCGCGCGTGCGTGCTGCTGATCGTGATCGGGTTCGTGCTCGACGGGCAGGTGTCGTGGCGCGAGCGCCGGCGGATCGCGCTGCTCGCCGAGAAGGGCGTGTTCGTCTACCGCGCGGACGATGTCTCGCGGTGGTGCCGCGACTTCGTCCGCGGGGCGGGGATCGAGGAGCTGCTGGCCAGGCAGCTCGACGGCGCTACGGCGCGGTGAAGTAGATCGGGTTCGAGACGGCGAGCCGGCGTGCGCCGCGGTGGAGCTCGGCGCGGACGAAGTCGCCGGGGCGGACGACGAGGCGCAGGCGGACCGCGGCGTCGTCGCCGGCGAGCGTCCTGGTGAGGAGGACGCCGGCGCGGCCGAGCACGCGCAGGCGCGCGCCGGCGCCGCCGAGCACGCGGAGCTGCAGGTCGACGGGGCCGGCGAGCGCGACGGCGTCGCCGGCGCGGGCCTCGGCGAAGTCGAGGGCGCCGCCGGCCTCGAGTCCGAGGACGAGCCGCGGGGCGCGGCGGTCGCGGACGAGCAGCACGTGGCCGGCGCGGAGCCCCGCGAGCAGCGTCGGCCGGTCGCAGGTCGCGGCGTCGACCCAGTTGAGCGGGGCGCGGTGGCGGCGGACGAGCAAGGCGCCCTGGTGGAGGTCGGTGCCGGCGAGCGCGAACAGCCGCTCGCCGCGGACCAGCCAGTCGTGCCAGCGCCGGGTCGCGCGTCGGTTGCGGATCCACACGCTGCGCAGGCCCCAGACCTCGACGCCGTCGACGCCGAAGGGATCGTTCGGCCATGTCCGGAAGGGCACGTCCGGGTGGGCGGCGACGACGAGGCCGCCGCGCGCGTGGGTCCGTTCGACCATGTCCCGGAGGTCCTGGTCGTCGGGATAGGTGCGCCACGGCGGCGGCAGGATGGCGTCCCACGGGCCGTCGGCGCGGAAGCCGAGCAGGAGGGCGTGGACGCGGCGGGTCGTCCACTCCTCGCCGAGCAGGACCGTGAGGCCGGCGACGGCCGGGAGCGCGGCGGGGTCCCACAGGCCGGCGATCGCGTTGTGGTCGGTGACGATCACGGCGTCGACGCCGTCGCGGCGGAGGGCGGCGAGGGCGTCGCGCAGGCCCGCGGGCGCGTAGGCCCGGGCGGCGTTCGCGGGGGTCGGGGCGTGGCTGTAGCGGTCGGAGGGGTGGGTGTGGACGTGGGCGGCGAGGAGGCAGCGCGGCGGCAGGGCGGGCAGGCCCGGGGCGGCGGGCAGCTCGGTCGCGGGGACCGGGGCGCGCGGCAAGACCGGGGCGCAGGCGGCGAGGAGGGCGGCGAGGAGGGTGGCGAGGAGGGTGGCGAGGAGCGCGGCGAGCCCGAGCCGCGGCGCGGGCAGGTCGGCGGCCCCGGGGCGCAGCACGGGAGGCGCGCGCATGGCGAGGAGGCAAGGTATCACCGCGGCCGGGGTGGGCAAGCGGCGATCTTCGGCGACGGCCCGGGGGCGGCGTATCGACAAGCAGGCGGGGGGCGACTTAGGATCGCGGGGCGTGACGCAGCCAGAACTTCAGGACATCTCCACGATCCCCGGCGTCTGCGAGGTCGAGCACACGCCGCCGCGCGCCGGGGCGCCGACGCTGCTGATCGAGCTGCCGCACGGGGCGACGCGGACGGCCGACTACGAGGCGCTGCGCGGGCGGCTCGTCGGGGCGCTGCCGGACAACCTCGAGCAATTCTTCTATGTCAATACCGATATCGGCACGCCCGAGTGCGCGGCGTGGCTCGCGGGGGCGCTGGCGGCCGCGGGCTACGGGTCGCTGGTGCTGCGCTGCGTGGTGCCGCGGACGTTCATCGACTGCAACCGCGTGGTCGCCGGGTCGGTGCAGGGGGCGGTGATCGACGGGCTGACGCCGGCGGTCGCCGGGTACATCACCGAGGCGGAGGACCGGGCGCTGCTCGAGGCGCTGCACCGCGAGTACCACGCGCTGGTCGAGCGGGCCTATCAGCGGATCTGCGGCGCGGGCGGGCTGGCCCTGCAGCTGCACTCGTACGCGCCGAAGTCGGTCGAGGTCGACCGGGTCGACGGCGGGATCGTGGCCGCGCTGCGCCGCGCGTACGAGCCGGCGGTCTACGCGACCTGGCCCGAGCGGCCGGCGGTCGACATCATCTGCGCAGGCACCGACGGCACGATGTACGCGGCGCCGGAGCTGGTGGCGGCGGTCCGCGCGGCGTTCGCGGCGATCGAGGTCGAGGCCCGCGAGAACGCGACGTACCGGCTGCACCCGGCGACGATGGGCTATCAGTACGCCCGCGCGTACCCGCGGCAGGTGCTGTGCGTCGAGCTCAATCGCGGCCTGGTCGCCGAGCCGTTCGTGCCGTTCGCGGAGTCGCCGATCGGGCCGGCGAGGGTCGAGCGGATGAGCCGTCCGCTCGCAGCGGCGCTGGTGGAGGCGCTCGCCCGCCTGAGCCGCTGACCGGGCCCCGCGCCCCTCGTCGAGCTGGACAGCCCGGGGCGGCGCTGTGCCGGCGAATTCGCGCGAGAGCAATTGCGCGGGCGGGGCGGTCTCGCATGAGAGCTCGCGGCGGGACGTTCCCGCAGGAGGGCAACATGCGAAATCCATGGATCCATGCGCTGACGATCGCGTTCGCCGGGGCGATCGGATCGGTCGGCTGCGAATCGCAGGTCAAGACGACCACCGAGACCGACGGCGATGCGACCGCCGCCGGGACGACGACAGGCACACCCGGGACGACCGGGGTGACGACGCCGGGGACGACGACGGCCGGCACGACAGCCGGCACGACGGCAGGGACGACGACGGCGGGGACGACGACGGCGGGGACGACGACGGCGGGGACGACGGCGGGCACGACCGCGGAGCCGACGGGCGGCGAGACCGCGGGGACGGGAGGGACGGGCGGGGACACCGGGGGCACGGGAGGCACCGGCGGAGAGACCGGGGGGACGGGAGGGACGGGCGGTGACACGGGCGGCGATACGGGCGGGACGGGCGGGACGGGCGGGACGGGCGGGACGGGCGGGAACACGGGCGGGAACACGGGCGGCGGCAACGAGGCGCTGCCGGGCCGGTGAGCGGCCCGCGGGTCGGCGCGAATCCACGCAGGCGACGGCCGCGGGAAGTTGTGCGAGCGTCGAGGGGATGGATCGTGACGATCGGTCGCCTCGAACGCTCCTCGGTCGGATCGCGCGCGCGGCCGTGCTGCTCTCGTCGGGCAGCCTGGCCGCGCTGCTGGTGCTGCGGTCGGGCGCGCCCGGCTGCGGCGGCGGGCCGACGGCGGGCGACACGACGCCGACGCCGGTCGTGACGCCGGCGGCGGCGCCGAAATCGGAGGCGGCGCCGGTCGTGAAGGAGAACGCGGGGCCCGGACCGTCGCCGAGGGTGAACGAGGACGTGGCGCCCGGGCCGTCGCCGGCCGCGAACGCGGGGCCCGGGCCGCTGCCGACCGCGAACGCGGCGCCGGCGGCGGGCGAGGCGAAGCGCGAGGCCAAGCCGCGCTTCTTGCCGGCCTCGAAGTCGGGGGTGTTGTTCGAGGGGCGGGAGGAGCCGCAGCAGGCGGGGCCGCGGTGATCGACCTGCTCCTCGGGACAGCCACGAGCGCGGCGATCCTCGCGCTGATCTTCGCGCCGCTCGAGCGGGCGTTCCCGGCGCGCCCGGAGCAGCCGGCGCTGCGGCCGGAGCTGCGGACCGACGCGGCGTTCTTCCTCGGGCAGTACCTGGTGTTCGCGGCGGTCGCGGTCGCGGCGCTGACGAGCGTCGACCAGGCGATCGGCGGGGTCGTGCCCGTGTCCGTTCGGACATGGTCGAGCGAGCAGCCGCTCTGGGCGCTGGTGGTCGCGTCGCTGGCGCTCGGCGACCTGCTGACGTACTGGTTCCACCGCGCGTGCCACCGCTACGACGCGCTGTGGCGGTTCCACGCGGTCCACCACAGCGCCGAGCGGCTCGACTGGCTGGCGGCGCACCGCGAGCACCCGCTCGACGGGATCGCCACGCAGCTGTGCGTCAACCTGCCGGGCATCGCGCTCGGGCTGCCGTTCGCGGCGCTCGGCTGGCTGGCGGTGCTGCGCGGGCTGTGGGCGATCTTCATCCACAGCAACGTGCGCCTGCCGCTCGGTCCGCTCGGGGTGCTGCTCGGCGCGCCCGAGCTGCACCACTGGCACCATGTCCGCGCCGAACGGACGCGGCACAACTTCGCCAACCTCGCGCCGTACCTCGACCTGCTGTTCGGGACCTACCACCGGCCCGAGGGGCCGGAGACGTACCCGCTCGGGCTGACGCAGCCGTGGCCGCGCCGCTACCTGGCGCAGCTGGTCCGGCCGTTCCGTCGGTAGCGCCCGCCGCCGTCGGTGCGCTCCTTCGCCCGCCATGTTTCGTTACCGTGGGCGATGCAAGGCGAGGTGATCGGATGCGGACGAACTGGGCGGAAGGTGCGGGCGGATGGTTGGCGGTCGGGCTGTGTGCGCTCGCCGTCGCGTGTGGTGACGACGGTCGGGCGATGACGACCGGGTTGACGGCGGTGACGAACGCGACGAACGCGACGAGCGCGGGGTCGACGACGGAGCCGACCGACGGCTCGACGGGGTTCGAGACGATGCCGGCCGGCGGCACCGAGGGGCAGACCTCGCCGACGACCGGCGCGGGGACGTGCGGCGACGGGATCCTCGGCGCTGACGAGGAGTGCGACGACGGCCCGAACAACGGCGCGGGCAAGGCGTGCAAGGCGGACTGTACGGCGAACACCTGCGGCGACGGCGACGTCGGGCCGACCGAGGCGTGCGACGACGGGGCCGACAACGGCCCCGGGAAGGCGTGCAAGGCGGACTGCACGGCGAACACCTGCGGCGACGGCGACGTCGGGCCCGGCGAGGCGTGCGACGACGGGCCGGCCAACGGCGACGCGGCGGCGTGCACGGCGGCGTGCGCGGCGGCGGTGTGCGGCGACGGGCTCGTGCAGGCGGGCGTCGAGGCGTGCGACGACGGCAACGACGTCGCGACCGACGCGTGCCTGCCGGACTGCACGGCGGCGGCGTGCGGCGACGGGGTCGTGCAGGAGGGCGTCGAGGGCTGCGACGACGGCAACATGGTCGACGACGACGCGTGCACGAACGCGTGCGCGCCGGCGTCGTGCGGCGACGGGATCAAGCAGAACGGCGAGGCGTGCGACGACGGCAACCCGGAGAACACCGACGCGTGCACGACGATGTGCCAGGCGGCGACGTGCGGCGATGGGTTCGTGCAGGCGGGCGTCGAGGCGTGCGACGACAAGATGCCGAGCGCGACGTGCGACGGCGACTGCACGGCGGCGCAGTGCGGCGACGGGGCGGTGAACATGGCCGCCGGCGAGGAGTGCGACGACGCCAACATGGTCAACACCGACCTGTGCGTCGGCGCGTGCAAGGCCGCCAAGTGCGGCGACGGGTTCGTGCAGGCGGGCGTCGAGGAGTGCGACGACGGCAACAACGTCAACAATGACGGCTGCAGCGCGTGCAAGAAGGACAAGTGCGGCAACGGGGTGATCGACCCGGGCGAGCGCTGCGACACCGCGCTGCCGGCCCCGTTCAACGGCGTCGGATGCAAGCCGGGGACCTGCCTGTACGACTTCTCGCAGGTGCCGCAGCTGTACTGCAACGGCACCTGCACGTGGGCGGGCGGGCAGAGCTGCGACCAGCCGGACGCCGACATCTTCTGCAAGCTGAAGACCGGCAACCAGAACAGCGTGGCGACCGCGTTCCAGACGACGGTCGCGCTGGCGACGTTCGGCTTCTCGTGCCCGGGCCTGAACAACAACCTCGGGCCGCTGCCGGAGTACGGCGTCAACGTCAACGTGTGGTACCAGCCGGGCAGCGTGCTGGGGAACCACGGCCCGGGGACGGTGGTCACCAACGTGACCTGCACGAACCCGTAGCGCGGCCGGCTGCGCGGGCGTGACCGCGGCTGTCCGTCGGGGCAGGGGCGCGGGCGCGCCCGCGCGCGGGCGACGCGCGAGGGGTTGTGATACACGGATCGACGTGGACGAGCGCGTGGCGATCGAGCCGACGGTCCGCGTCGCCGACGTCGAGACCCAGGCCAGCCGGCCCGCCCCGGCGCGGCGCGAGCTCGACGCGCGGTGGATCGGCCGCTTCGCGGTGCTGCGCAAGCTCGGCGAGGGCGGGATGGGGGCGGTCTACGCCGCGTACGACGAGCAGCTCGAGCGGCGCGTCGCGCTCAAGCTGCTGCACGACGGCGACCACGCGCGGCTGCTCCGCGAGGCGCAGGCGCTGGCCCGGCTGTCGCACCCGCACGTCGTGCAGATCTACGAGGCCGGCGAGTTCGAGGGGCACGTGTTCGTGGCGATGGAGTACGTCGAGGGGCCGACGCTGGCGGCCTGGCTCGCCGCCGCGCCCCGCGAGGTCGACGAGATCCTCGAGGTGTTCGTCCAGGCCGGCCGCGGGCTCGCGGCGGCCCACGAGCGCGGGCTGGTCCACCGCGACTTCAAGCCGGGCAACGTGATCGTCGGCGACGACGGGCGCGTGCGCGTGCTCGACTTCGGGCTGGCGCGGGCGCGCGAATCGCTCGCGACGCCCCGCCCGACGGAGCCGGCCGCGGCCCCCCGGACGGGCGACGTCGGCCTGCTGTCGAGCACCCTGACGCGGACCGGCGCGCTGGTCGGGACGCCGGCGTACATGTCCCCGGAGCAGTACGCGGGGCTGCCGATCGACGCGCGCAGCGACCAATTCAGCTTCTGCGCGGCGCTGTACGAGGGGCTGTACGGTCAGCGGCCGTTCGGCGGCGAGACGCTGCTCGAGCTGTCGGGCAACGTGATCGCGGGCGAGGTCCGGCCGCCGCCGCCGCGGCCCGACGTCGCGCCGGCGATCGCGGCGGCGATCGTGCGCGGGCTGGCGGCCGACCCGGCGGACCGCTGGCCGTCGATCGACGAGCTGCTCGCGGTCCTCGCCGGCGGCCGCGGCCAGCTCGTCGAGGACCGCGCGCGGCTGGTGGTGCTGCTGTTCACGACGAGCCTCGGCGCCGTCGCGCTGCTCGTCGCGCACATGCTGTGGGAGCGGCCCTACGAGGCGGGCCCGGCGCAGATGGCGGGGTTCGCCCTGGTGATGCTGCTGGTCGCGCTGGCGGGGCTGCCGTGGGCGTATCGGCGGCTCCACAAGCCGCAGCAGCGGGTGCTGATCCACTTCGGGCTGGCGATGCTGACCGCGAGCCTGGTGGTGCGGGTGGTGTTCTGGCGCGTGGGCGAGACGGCGCAGGTGGTCGGGATCGCCGAGAGCATCACCTACGCGGGGATGATCGCGGTCGGGGCGGTGGTGATGCGCGCGCCGTGGGTGCTGCTCGCGGTGCTGGTGATGCTCGCGGGGCCGGTGCTGACGATCGAGCTCGGCCAGAGCCCGCAGTGGGTGCCGGTGCTGTGGATCGCGTCGGTGCCGGTGGCGCTGCAGGGGCTCCGCCGCCGGCGCGCGCCGGCGTGAGGCCGGCGCCGATCAGGGGAGCGCGACGTCAGCGGGGGCGCCGGAGGGGGTTCGGCGGGGTCGTCGAGGACAGGTCGAGCGCGTCGAGCCGGCGTCGGACCAGGGTCTGCACGGCGTCGCGGATCCGTGCCCGGTCGGCGTCCGGCTGTCGCGCACGCAGCCGCACGCTCGTGAGCTGGTCCCATGCGGCCTCGTCGTCGAGGAAGTCGAGGACGAGGTCCATCACGAGGATCTCGCGCGGGCGATCGGAGAGGCTCTTCGGCCTCGGCCACATGCCGTGCGGGCCTCCGACCGGAGGCGGGGTCGGCGGGGTCTTGATGATCGGCCGGGTGAACGGACGTCCTTCCGCTGGACGGTTGATCTGGAGCGTGATCTCGCGGCTCTTGTGGGGCGCCTTGGTGGCGACCCTGAATTCCATGTTATCGCTGCCCTCGGCGAACAGGAGCTCGCACGAGGTGGTGGCGGCGTCGATCGTGAGGTCCCCGTTCTGCGCGCCCTGGATGCTCAGCTCGGTGCCGGTGGGGGCGTCGTGGGTCGTGATCCGGAGGTACACCGAGTCGAAGGACTCGCCCGCGTTGATCGGCCACGTTGCTGTGGAGAGATTGACGGGCGGGTGAGTGCCGTTGATGCCGGTGACGGTGATCGTGTCGGCGTCGAAGTCGAATTGCAGCGTCAGATCGAGAAAGGTCACGGGATCCTCATTTCTCTGGCTTGTGTTTCGCGGATAGCCACGCGCGTAGGACGTGGGGGTCGATGAAATCGTCGATCAGTTCGGGCGCCCTGTCCAGGGCGTCGGCGACCGAGCGCGCCAGCTCGCGAGCCGCGGCGTCGTGGCGCTCGCCCAGGCGGGCGCTCAGCCACCGGGCGTGCAGCTCGAGCTCGGGCGGCGGTCGTTCGCGCGTGCGGAGCAGCGCCGCGGCTTCGTGGAGGTGGGTGCGGGCCGTTGCACGTGCACCGATCTTGAGGTCGAGCTCGGCGAGCAGGAGGTGGACCTCGGCGGCGCGCTCCGGGTCGTCGGCCCGCGGGAGGAGCGCCGCGGCGCGTTCGAGGTGGTCGCGGGCCTCGGTGGGCGCGCCGTGCCGGTGCGCGGCGCGGGCGAGCAGGGTGTGGACGCTGACGACGCGCAGCAGGTGTTCGCGCCCGAGCTCGACCCCGGCGGCGAGGCGGAGCGCGCGGCGGAGATGGTGAATGCCGCGAGGCTCGTCGCGGACCGGGGACCTCGTGGTGTAGGCGTGCCCGAGGGTCTCGAGCAGCTCGATCGCGTCGGGGATCAGGGCGGCGGGCAGCCCGTGCCGATCGAGGATCCGGAGCGCCTGCTCGCCGAGGTCGTAAGCGGTGCGCGTATCACCGTGAGCGATCGCCAGGACGGCGAGGTAGCCGCTGACGCGGGCCGCGTCGAGGGAGCTGCCCTGTCCGCGGGCTTCGAGGGCGGCGAGGGCGCGGTGTAGGTCGACCTCTGCGGGGCCGGTCTCACCGCGCTCGAGGGCGAGGAGGGCGAGGACCTCGTGCAGCAGGGCCGTGTGCTCGCTGAAAGCTCCCTCGAGCGCGGCGGCCCGACGCGCGGCGTCCTCGGCGATCTGCGGCTCGCTCTGCAACATGGCGATCCGCGCCCGCGTGAGCAGGGCGGAGAGTCGGAGCTCGTCGGAAGGCGCGACCTCGGCGGCGAGATCGCTGAGGTCGTAGGCGCAGGCGAACGCGGCGTCGGCGGCCGAGCCGGACGGCGCGCACGACGGGAAGGTGCGCTCGCCCGTGCAGTCGAGTGGGCAGCGGACGCCTCGCTTATGCCAGGCCTCGTTGGCGATCAGCCACGCGGCCTGGGTGTGCAGCTCGCTCTCCTCGGTCGCGTTCGCGGCCGAGCGGCCGTCGAGCGTCGGCGCGTGCAGCTGCCCGATCGCGCCGTGATAGAAGGCGAGCGCGAGGTTCGCGTCCTCCGGGTGCAGGACGGCCTGCGCGAGGAGGTGCTTTAGCGCGTGGAGGCGGATGTAGTGGTCGCCGGCGGCCTCGGCGAGGCCGATGACCTCGCTGAATTGGCCCCGGGCGGCGTCGGTCCGGTCGCGCGCGAGGTCGATGAGCGCCAGGCGAAAGCGTGACCGGGCCCGGCCCACCGAGCGGGGGCTCGCGGCCGCGAAGGCGCGAGCGAACCAGTACTCGGCGGCGTCGAGACGGTCGGCGAGGAAGTGCTCGTAGCCGCGGGTGTAGAAGTGGTGCCAGTCGCCGTCGGTCGTGAAGCGCGGCACTTCGAGGCCGAGGTCGCCGAGCGTTCCGCCGGTCGAGGTCAAGGTGTCCGCGTCGGCGCAGTGGGTGGGGGGGCGCAGCGCGACGAGCCAGCGGTGGAGTTGATGCGGCAGGCGATGGTCCTCGCGCGGCGTCGCAGCCTCCGCCTCGATCGCGCGCAGGATCCGGGCGAGGTCGTGGCGGGCCGCGACGAGGCAGGCCCCGAACAGCTGGCGATCTCGGCGCGGCCACTGGGCGACGTTGCCTGTCCAGGCGGAGGCGCGAAGCTCGTTCCATCGGCTGACGAATGCGTCGACGGCCCGGAGGAGCTCCGGGCGGGCGCGCTCGAGGGGGCCTCCGGCGGCGGTCAACGCGGCCGCGAGCTGGCTCGCGCGCCGGGGGTTCCATGCCTGCTCGAGTCCCGGATCGTCGGACGCGAGCGGGAACGGTGGCCGCTCGGGCTTGCCGAGGAGCGATGTCAGGACGAGCGTCAGGGCGGTCACCGCGGTGGCGGCGAGCCACGGGAGCCAGGGACGTCGCGGGGCGAGGCGCGCCTCGATCTCGGCGACGAGGGCGGCCATGTTCGGCGGGCGGCGGGCAGGGGCGAACGAGAGGCCGCGGACGAGGATGTCGCGGAGCCACTTCGGAGCGCGGCTCGGCCAGGTCCGGGTGCGCAGGTGCGGGGTGTGCACCTGATCGGGGGCGGTGCGCGGGTCCAGCGAGTCGGCGGCATAGGGGAGCGCGCCCGAGAGGGCCTGCCACAGCGAGACGCACAAACTGAAGATGTCGCTGCGGGCGTCGATGGTGCCGCGCCGCTGGAGCTGCTCGGGGGCGGCGTAGCCGGGGGTGCCGCAGGACCCGCGGATCGTCAGGACGGGGGCCCACAGGGGCGAATTCCCGTGGGCCGAGGAGCGGGCCGCGGAGAGGCTCTGCGCGCTGGCGTCGGCCCGGGAGTCGCCCGGCGGGACGTCGCTGTGGCGGGACAGGCCGAAGTCGATCAGCTTGGCCGTGCCGGCGGCGTCGATCAGGATGTTGCGCGGGGTGATGTCGCAGTGGAGCAGGCCGCAGCGGTGCGCCGCGGCGAGGCCGCGCGCGAGGTGGAGGAAGACGGCGAGGACGTCGCGCCAGGGTCGGGGCGTCTTGAGCCAGTCCGCGAGCGTCGGCCCGTCGACGTACTCCATGACGATGATCGCGGTGCGGCCCTGCTCCTCCGGGCCGGGCTCCTCCTTCGGACGCTCGAGCGCCCACGCGGCGGCGCCGTCGATCTGATGGATCTGGACGACGTTGGGGTGCTTGACCTTGGCGAGGCAGCGGGCCTCCCGCAGCAGGCGCTCGCCCTGGCGGGAGCCCTCGAGGGCGATGTGGAGGATCTTCAGGGCGACCTCGCGGTTGAGCGAGTGGCTCCACGCGAGGTAGACCGAGCCCATGCCGCCGACGCCGATCCGGCGGCGGAGCTCGAACTCGCCGACGGTCAGGCGCGGCCGCAGCTGCCCGTCGCCCGGCGGGAACAGCCTGAGCTCGCCGACCAGCCGCTCGAAGGCGATGTCGAGCGCGCTCGGCTTGTTCCCGTCGGCCTCCTCGCCGTCGGTCCGGTACAACGACCGCATCGCGCGCACGTAGTCGGAGGGCGCCGCGAGCGTGGCCGCGCGCGCGATCTCACCCATGCGCTCGGGGTCGTCCATGCGGGATGCGTCAGGCATCTGGAGGGGAGTGCCCATCCAGTCCAGATGGATCACTCGAGCGCCGCGCGAAATCGCTGTCTTCCTATGAGGACCAGGAGGTCTGCGCGGGCGCCCGGCGGTGATCCGAACTGGGGGTTTCTGCAACATTAGGGGCATGAACAGGACGCCCGAGGAGCAGGCGGATCACGCGCGAATGGCCGCCTATCGCGCAGGGGACACCAAGGCCGGGAAAGACCTCTATTGGCGGCATTTCGGACGAATACGGCGTTACTTCGCCAACAAGGCCTGTCAGCAGGCCGACGTCGAGGATCTGGTCGGACGCACGTTCGAGATCCTGTTCGCCCCGGAGACCAAGATCGCGAGGGCCGAGAACTTCGCGGCGTACGTGATGGGGATCGCCCGGAACGTGTGGTTCCGCTACTTGCGAGACCGTAGCCGTCACGTGTGGATCGATATGCCGAGCACCTCGGAGCCGGAGGCGCTGGAGCGCTATCAGGTGGAGCACGGGGTCTCGCTGCGTAGCCTCGGAGCCGGCAAGACGACGATCATCGAGCGCGACGAGCGGCTGCGCAAGCTGCTCGACGCGCTGCGCGAGCTGCCGGCGATCTACCAGGAAGTGCTCGAGCTGTACTACTGGGAGGAGCTGACGTTCGAGGAACTGGCGCCGCTGCTCGGGGTGCCGGTGGGCACGGCGAAGAGCCGGCTGCGCCTGGTGAAGGTGCGGCTGTACGAGACGATGGAAGGGGCCTCGCCGCTGGGTGACGAGCGCCGGATCGAGCAGGTCGTCTCCCAGGTGGACGAGTGGGCCCGGAGCGTCGCCGGACGGATCCGGCGCGCCATCCCGGCGTGAGCCGGCTTGTCGCGGGCGCCGGGCCGCCGGTACACTGCCCGGCCGTGCCCCGGAGGCCCGTCGATCCATCCTGCTTGCGGGCGCTGCGCGAGCTGCTGCTCGAGCTGCTGACGGAGTCTGAGCTACGCGAGCTGCTGCACGATCTGCACGGCCGCGCGCTGGTGTCCGTGCTGCCATCGGCTTCGCCCGCGGAGGTGTTCTTCACGGCCGTTGACGCGCTCGATCGCCGGGGGTTGGTGTCCGAGGCGCTGTTCCTGCGGCTCGCGGAGCACGCGCCCGGGAAGCGCGAGCGGGTCGCCGAGGTCGCGGCGATGTGGGCGCTCGCGCCGGGGAGCGTCCAGGCTCCGGCGCGCGAGGTCGTCGCCGAGCTCGAGGCGCTCCACCGGCTGCTGCAGGCGCGCGAGCTCGGCGCGGTGCTGTCGCACGTGGTCGAGCGGCAAGCGCTATTCTTCCCGGCGTGCGGCGAGGACGACGGCCTGGACCGGACCACGTACAGGCTCGAGGCGCGGCCCGAGCACGGGGTGTTGTACGTGGAGAGGGTGACGACCCGCCGCTGGCAGTCCGGGATGATCGAAACGAGCTGGTACGCGCTGGCCGGGCCGGGCTGCACGCTGCTGTGCGCGCGGCCCGGCGAGGGCGCCGGCCATGGGTGGACCCTGGCGGAGGAGTGCGCGGCGGCGATCGGTCGCCTCGTCAGCTCGTTCCGCAAGAGCGCGTCCGACGACTTTCATGTGTTCGTCGGAACCCGGGTGCAGCTCGCGGATCACGCGAGGGTCGCGGCATGGAGCGAGATCAAGCGCAGGTTCGCCGAGGACCAGGTGTTCGTCCGGACGACCGAAGGCTTCATCGACGCGCTGGCGACGCGGGCGCTGGGCGAGCGCTGGTACGCCCTGGTGCCGCAGGGGAGCGTCCTGGCGCGGCCGCTCGGGTGAGCGGGCGGCGCGATCAGGGGGCCGCCCACACGTAGCCGGCGATCGCCTCGTACTTGTAGCCGTACATCGCGACGGCGTTGTCGCGCTCGGCCTCGCTGGTGGTGTAGAAGTGGTCGGCGTTGCCGTAGAGGCGGAACAGCGGGACGGCGCCGCACTGCGGGTCGGTGGCGATGTAGCCGAGGATCCCCTCGACCGGGCCGGCGTTCTCGCAGGTGCCGCTGGTGGTGTAGAAGCGGCGGCCGTCGCCCTTGAGGCAGCGGTGGAACGGGACGACGCCGGGGCCGACGGCGGCGGTGTACAAATAATAGTAGTTGAGGAACTCCGGCGTCAGGTCGCCGGACATCGTCTCGGCCTGGTCGATCGTGTAGAGGTGGCCGAGCGAGGGGCTGACGGCGCGGTGGACCGCCTGGCGGCAGCCGGGCAGGGCGCCGTCGTCGCAGGCGCCGTTGCAGTCGTCGTCGAACAGATTGCAGCCCTCGGGCTTGCCGTCCTTGCAGACGAGGCCGCACATCTGGCCGGGCGCGAGCTGGGCCTCGCAGCCGGTCAGCAGGTCCTGGTCGCAGTCGAACCAGCCGTCGTCGCACTGGCCGAGCGCGCACTGGCCGGCGGTGCAGGCGGGGGACGAGTGCGGGATCACGCAGGAGACCCCGCACTGGCCGCAATTCGACGGGTCGCTCTGGAGGTCGACGCACTGGACGCCGCAGACGTCGAGCTCGCCGCACTCGGGCGGGGGCTTGGCGCCGGTCGTCGTGGGATCGGCGCCGGACGTGTCGCCGGTGCTGCCGGTCGCGGCGTCGGTCGTCGTCGGGTCGGCGGTCGAGGTCGACGCGGGGCCGGCCGCTCCGCCGGGGCCGAAGCCGGTGTCCTCGGAGTCCTGTCCCGCGGGACAGGCGACGAGCGCCGCCAGCACGGCCGGGGCGAGGGCGCGCGCGGCGGTCATGCGAGGACGCCGGTCAGGTGCTCGGTCGTCTCGGCGCCGTTGAAGCCGTAGCTCGGGGTGTCGATGCCGAGGGCGCGCAGGATCGTGACATGGACCTTGCACAGGTTGCCGCCTGGCTCGCGGTAGTGGTAGCCGCGGACGAGCTTGCCGCAGGCGCCGCCGGCGAGGACGACCGGGGTCTCGACGTTGCTGTGCTTGTAGCCCTCGCCGTACTCGGAGACGCCGTAGATGCAGGCGCGGTCGAGCAGGCTGTTGTCCATCGGGTCCTTGGTCAGCGCGAGCTGGTCGAGCAGGCGGGCGAACGCGAGCATCTGGTACTCGGTGATGCTGCGGACCCAGTCCCACTGGCCGTCGTGGCAGACCTGGTGCATCCCGTTGGGCACGCCGAGGTTGCTGAACACGTGGGTGGTCGCCGGCGAGGTCAGCATGAACGAGAACACGCGGGTCAGGCCGCACTGCAGGGCGACGGCGAGGATCTGCGCGTGGATCTCGGTGCGGGCGATCAGGTCGCCGGAGTCGCCGGGCGGCGGGGGGACGTTCTCGCAGGTCCCCGAGGACAGCTCGAGGCGGCGCTGGACCTCGCGCAGGTGGTCGAGGTGGGCCTCGAGGCGCTGCTTGTCGGTGCCGCCGAGGCGGGCCTCGAGGCTCTTGGCGTCCTCGAGCACGGCGTCGACGAGGGTGGCGCGGCGGCCGACGGCCATCAGGTCGGCGGGGACGTCGAACAGCATCCCGTAGAGCTGGGCGGGGTTCGAGATCGGGATCACCGGCGAGTCGGGGCCGGTGAAGCTGATCGCGTTCCAGTGGCCGTAGTCGTGGAAGCGGGCCTCGCTGACGCCGAGGCACAGCGAGCGGAACCGCGGCGGGGCGTTGCCGTAGAACTGCTCGTGCTGGGCGACGTACTGGTCGAGCGTCGGGCGCAGGCAGGTCAGGGTGTGCGACGGGTGGTCGAAGCCCTCGGGGCGGATCCGGTCGCCGGTCATCGCGACCATGAAGCCGCGCATGTGACCGTCGCTCTGGCCGTTGTCGGGCTGCGGGACCTCGGTCTTGGGCTCGAGGCCGGTGGCGACGCTGACCTGGTGGGCCGCGAGCGGCGTCAGGAGCGGGCTGGGGGCGAAGCCGGGGCCGACGGCGGCGGGGGTCCACAGGTCGCCGCCCTGGCTGTTGGCGGCCTGGTCGCCGCCGTGCGCGGCGTGCCACGGGACGCCGTTGGCCCAGAAGAACAGGCCGAAGATCGGCTCGGCCTGCGGGTCGGCCGCCCTGGCGCCGCCGAGGCTGAACATCGCCTCGAGCGGGGGGATGGCGAGGGCGACGGCGGTGCCGCCGATCGCCCCGCGCAGCAGGGTCCGGCGCGACAGGGGCGGCCTCTTGATCAGGGGGCTCATGCGTCGTTCTCCTCGGAGACGGTGCGGAAGACGTCGCTGACGACGAAGTCGAGCAGCAATGGGCGGTAGCGGAAGCCTGACCGTTCGAACCTGTCGTGAAGTTCATTGATGCCGGGCCGCTCGGTCAGGGTCTCGAGGCGGCCGGTCGCGTGGCGGAACAGCTGGATCAGCATGCAGCGGCTGACCCGGGAGTCGTCCTTGAGCGCCTCGGCGAGCTCGCGCGCGTTGGCGAGCGGCTTGCCGTCGAGGTCGCCGGAGGCGTCGACCGGGTAGCCGTTGTCCTCGGTGCGGAAGGCGCCGATCGGGTCGAAGTTCTCGAACAGGTAGCCGGGCGGGTCCATGACCGCGTGGCAGCCGGCGCACACCGGGTCCTTGCGGTGCTGCTCGAGCTTCTCGCGCAGGGTCTTGGCGTCGACGACCTCCTCGTCGAGGTTGGTGTCGACGTCGCCGGGCGGCGGCGGGACGATCTCGCAGAGGACGCGCTCGCGCAGGTACTTGCCGCGCAGGGTGGGCGAGGTCAGCGTCTCGTGGGCGTTGATCGCCAGGAAGGCGCCGAGGGTCAGGATGCCGGCGCGCGGGCCGTCCTCGGGCAGGTCGACCGGGACGAAGGTGATCGGCGAGGCGCCGGGGGCGTCGATGCCGTAGAGCGCGGCGAGCTCGCTGTTGACGAAGGTGTGGCGGGTGCTGAACAGCTGGCGGATGTCGCTGTCGGTCCGGTAGACGAGGTCGTCGACGAGCAGCTGGACCTCGAGCAGCATCGAGCGCGGGAGCGTCGGGGTGAACAGCGGGTAGCGCTCGGGGTCGCGGGTGACGCCGTCGAGCTTGCCGAGGTAGAGGTACTGGGCGAAGAACTCCTGGATCGCCGTGCGGGCGCGCGGGTCGGCGAGCAGGCGCTCGGCCTCGGCGAGCACGCCGGCGTCGGTCAGCAATTCGCCGGTCTCGGCGGCGTCGAGCAGGGCGTCGTCGGGCGGGCCGTTCCACAGCAGGAACGACAGCCGGCTCGCCATCTCGTAGGCGGTGTAGCGCAGGCGCGAGGGGTCGTCGGGGTCGGGCTCGCCGAGCTCGACGCGGTAGAGGAAGTGCGGCGATTGCAGGATCCCGGACACCGCGTATTGCAGGCCGCGCCAGGGGTCGCCGGTCGACAATTGGTCGGCGACCGTGACCCAGCGGGTCAGCTCCTCGGGGGTCAGCGGGCGGCGGTAGGCCCGGCGGCCGAAGCTGCTCAGGAAGCCCTGCACGCACGGGTCGGTGGGGGCGGCGGGGACGCAGCCGACGAGCGCCTCGCGGCGGGCCGGGTCGTCGAACACCGCGTGCGAGATCTGGTCGGCGGCCTCCTCGTATTGCTGGACCCCGAGCTCGGAGATGAACGTGCTCGCGGCGCCGATCGTGTAGAAGAGGTACGGGTTGGTGTCGGGCTCGAGCGCGGGCGCGGGCAGGGCGGGGCCGAGCAGGTGCTCGATCGAATTGCGGTACTGCTTGATGGTCAGGCGCGGAAAGACGGCGCGGCCGGGCGCGAATTCCTTGCCTCCCGGCTCGCCGCTGTCGCCGGTGGTCGGGGCGTCGCCGGTCGACGGGTCGCCGGAGCCGCCGGAGCCGGTCGTCTCCGGCGGGGCGTCGCTGTCCTGCGGGGACGCGCCGTTGTAGCAGGCGGGGCCGAGGAGGGTGCCGGCGATGCCGAGGGGGACGAGGAGGCGCCTGGCCATACAGCGTGAAGATGTCGCACGTCCGGCGTCCGCGCACGAGGCCCGCGCATGGGGACGGCCCGATTATTTGGGCTGGATCGGCTCGCAGTTGAACTCGACGAAGATGTGCGCGTCGGGGTGGTTTTGCGCGGCGACACATGCGTCGGGGCAGAGGGTGACCTTGCCCCCGGAGACGTAGAAGGACATCGCGTCGCAGAGGGCCGGGTCGGCGACCTGCTGGAGCTGGATCGGGTCGATGAACCCCATCGGGAGGAAGCTGACCTCGATCGACGCCTCGTCGACGAGCTTGCCCTCCGGGGGCGCCGGGATCTCGATCTCGCACGAGATCTTGGCGTCGGTGATCACGCCGTCGGCGAGCGCCTGGAACACGACGTCGTAGCTCGTCGGGTCGCACAGCGGGAAGCGCAGCGCGCCGGTGAGGATGCTGAGGCCCTGATAGCCGGTGCCGCTATTGACGCCGGACGGGCACTTGGTGAGCAGCACCGGGTCGGTCGGGACGTACGGGAGGTCCGGGGGGTCATTGTAGCCGACCCCGGTGATGCTGTAGAAGCGATAATTGCGGGTCTCCTGGGTGGCGCCGAATTGCAGCGGGTCGGCGGCCCGCAGCGCGAGGTCGAAGGTGCTCGCCGCGCTGGCGCCGCCGACGATCGTGTTGTGGTCGTCGTAGTGCGCGCCGAGGTGATCGCAGACGACGCGGTCGTCGGTCAGCTCGACGAAGATCTTGAACGCATCGGGGCGCAGCCACTCGGCCCAGCCGTCGGGGGCGAACTTGAAGAGGTCGATCTCGGCGCCGTGGAGGGTGCTCAGGATCCGGCACCACGAGTCGGTGCTGTCGACCTCGACGCTGTAATGATAGAACTTGCCGGGGTTGTGGACCGGCAGGAGCGGGGGCTCGGCGCAGCCGCCCGGGGGGATCCCGCCGAGCGGCGCCTCGATGCACACGGCGGTCGAGGTCGCCTTGCCGTAGCGCGACAGCACGATCACGCGGTAATCGAGGCCGCTCGCCTCGATGATCTGGGCGAAGCTGGCGTTGATGTTGTCCTGGACGCCCTGGATCTCCTCGGTCATGCTGCCCGAGTTGTCGATCACGAAGATGATGTCGACCGGCCGCGGGATCAGCTCGGCCTGGACCGTCTGATGGGCGCAGGCCGACGGCAGGAGCGCGCAGGTCTCCGAGCAGCCGTGGTCGGGGCCGTTCATCGCCCCGAGGTCGCAGTCCTCCTGCGGGCCGAGGACGCCGTCGCCGCACTGGTTGCGGGTGCAGTCCTCGTAGCAATCGTGGTGCGGGCCGTTCATCGCCCCGTCGTCGCAGTGCTCGCCGGGGTCGATCACGCCGTCGCCGCAGAACGGCTCGGCCGGGCCGGTGCTCGTCAGTTTGGTGTCGAGGATCGTGTCGGCGTCGCCGGTGGCGGCGGCGGTGGTCGAGGCGGCGGTGGTCGAGGCGGCGGTGGTCGAGGCGGCGGTGCTCGCGGTCGCGTCGGCGCCGGTGGCCCCGCCCGTGCCGCCGGCGGTGCCGGCGGTGCCGTCGGTGCCGCCGGAGGTCGCGGCCGGCGGCGCGGCTCCGCTGCCGGCGGTGACGCCGAAGCCTGCGCTCCCGGTGGCCCCGCCGCCGTCGTTGCAGGCGGCGATCAGGGCGAACCAGCAGGCTGTCCGTGCAGGGCGATCGATCGACATGGAGGTCCATCTCCGGCCGCGATCCCGCGGACGAGGGGAGCGGGGCTCGGGCCAAGAGACCATGAGTGGAGGTCGCCCCTGGTGCCAGCGATCTGCGTGATCGGAGGCACCGGGGATCGTCGGCTGTGACGCGGCGCTCAGCTCGTATAGCGGTGGAAGGTCGGGTCGAGCGCGGGGCCGCGGTGCAAGATGTCGGTCGCCTGGGCGACGCCCTCGGGCGCGCCGGCGAGGACGACGACGTCGCGGACCTCGAGCCGGTCGCGCGTGTTCGGCTGGACGTGCCCGGCGCGCTCGCGGTGGATCGCCAGGACGCTGACGCCGGTGCGCGCGCGCAGGTTGAGCTGACCGAGCGTGTGGCCGACCGCGGCGCTGGTGTCGTCGAGGCGGACGGAGGTCAGGCCGGGCAGGCCGGGCAAGACGTCGCGCAGCTGGGCGCTCGAGTCGCGGAGGTCGTGCGCCGGGTGGCTCTGGCGCGCGACCATGTCGACGACCAGCTCCGTGCCGGCGCGGACGTGGCCGTGCAGGTGGCCGAGCACGTGCCAGATGTTGTAGGCGAGCGCGAGCGCGAGCAGGATCAGGACGGCGAGGCCGGAGCTCAGCGGGACGAACGGCGCCGAGAGGGCGACCAGCGGCAGGCCGACGGCGAGGCACAGCGCGAGCTCGAGCGCGACGGTCAGGGCGGCGCGCGGGGCGTGGCCGAGGTCGGGGCCGTGGGCGTCCTGGTCGGGCAGGACGACCCGGGCGAGCCGGCGCGCGAGCGCGGCGGCGTGGCGCAGGGCGCCGACGAGGAACAGCGCGGCGACGAGCAGGGTCGCGCCGGTCCACGCGACGTCGACGGCGCGCGGCGGGAGGGTGAAGCGCCCGGCGACCGCGCGGACGACGGCGCCGCGGACGAAGTGCGAGCCGGCGACGGCGGCGAGCAGGAGGCAGGCGTCGAGGGTGAGGAGGACGAGGTCGCGCCGGACGACGCGCGTGGTCGTGGCCTCGCGCGGGCGGGCGCGCAGCTCGGCGATCCACAGCTCGTGGAAGGCGACGAGGGTGCGCACGCGCGGCGGGAGGCGCCGCTCGACGGCGTCGGCGACCGCGCCGGCGCGGCGGATCAGGGTCGGGGTGAGGACGCTGGTCAGCATCGAGACGGCGACGACGATCGGCAGCAGCGAGGCGTCCGCCGCGCCGGTGGCGAGGCCGAGGCCGGCGATGATGAACGAGAACTCGCCGATCTGCGCGAGGCTCAGGCCGGCGCGCACGGAGCCCTGGAGGCCGTTGCCGGTGACGAAGGCGCCGAGGCCGACGCCGACGGTCTTGCCGAGCAGGACGAGGCCGGTCAGCGCGAGGATCGTCGGCCAGTGCGCGAGGACGTCGGCGGGCCGGATCGTCATGCCGATCGAGATGAAGAAGATCGCGGCGAAGATGTCGCGCAGCGGCAGGACGAGCCGCTCGACCTGCGGGCCGTCGCCCGACTCGGCGACGAGCATGCCGGCGAGGAAGGCCCCGAGCGCGACCGAGTAGCCGGCGGCCGCGGCGAGCGTCGCCATGGCGAAGCAGACGGCGACGCCGGCGATCAGGGTGGTGTCGGGCGAGCCGACGCGCACGAGCTTGCGGAAGAACCGCGGGACGACGAACAGGCCGGCGACCAGCAGCGCGAGCAGGAAGCCGAACAGCTTGCCGATCTCGCCGGCGAAGCCGAGCGGCGAGAGGCCGCTGCCGGTGGTGACGCCGGTCAGCAGCGCGAGCAAGAGGACGGCGAGCACGTCCTCGCAGACGAGCACGGCGAACACGAGGTCGACGACGCCGCCGCGGACGCGCTGGTCCTCGAACGACCTGGCGACGATCATCGTCGAGGAGATCCCGACGCAGGCGCCGACGACGAAGCTGGCGAGCGGCGGCCGCCCGAGGAGCCGCCCGACGAGGTAGCCGAGCGAGATCATCAGGCCGACCTCGATCACGGCGGTCAGCCCGGCGACGACGCCGATCCGCGCGATCTTCCGCAGGTTGAACTCGAGGCCGATCGTGAACATCAGCAGGATCACGCCGAGCTCGGACAGGCGGACGGTCAGCGCCCGGCTCTCGCCGCCGACGACGATCCCGGGGACGTGCGGGCCGAGCAGCATGCCGGCGAGCAGGTACCCGAGGACAGGCGGCAGCCGCAGCCGCTGGCACGCGAAGCTGGTCACCGCGGCGGTGCCGAAGACGACGCTGAGGTCGCGCAGGTGCTCGTCGACGCCGGCCTCCATCGCGCGAAAAAATACGCGACGCGGTCCGGGCGCCCCGGCGGCCGGGCGCGCGCGCCGGGCTCTGCGGCGGGCGTCGACGGTGGCCTGCCCGCGCGGACGCGCGAGGCGAGGGCGCGGCGCTCGTCAGTCGCCGCGGGCGGGGGCGCCGCAGGCGAGCCACTCGCCGAGGCGGGCGCGCTCGTCTTCGGGGGGCGGGCCGACCGGGGGCATCGTCGCGTTCTGGTCGCCGGCGCGGGCCCAGATCCGCGCGGCCTGGGCGCGGACGTCGGTCAGGCTGTCGAAGTCGACGCCGAGCGGGGCGCCCGCCCGCTCGCCCTCGGGCAGCGCGCTGTGGTGGCAGCCGGTGCAGTAGGTGAGCATGAACGGGCCGCCGAAGTCCTCGGCGGTCAGGGTGCTGTCGTCGGGGCAGGGGCGCTCGTCGAAGCTCGGGTAGGCGGCCGGGCCGGTCGCGGCGTCGGTGCTCGCGGCGTCGGTGCTCGCGGCGTCGGTGGTGGACCCGCCGTCGCTGGTCCCGGGGCCCTGGTCTTCGGTACAGGACGCGAGGGACAGCAGGAGGGCGAGCAGGCTAGGCGGTGAACGCACGCAGGGGCTCCCCGGTGAGGATGTAGGCGCCCGGGTCGACGCCGACGTGCGCGAGGATCCCGGCGGCGAAGTCGGCGTAGGTGATCGGGCGGCCGCTCGGGTCGGGCGCGCCGGTCTGCAGGTCGACCGGGGCGGCGTCGAGCTTGTCGGTGGTCGCGCCGACGACCTTGCCGCCGGCGACGCCGGCGCCGAGCACGAGGGCGCTGGTGACCGGCCAGTGGTCCTTGCCCTGGGCGCTGTTGAGCAGCGGGGTGCGGCCCATCTCGCTGGCGACGACGACGACGGTGTCGTCGAGCAGCTTGGCGGCGGCGAGCGACTGCATCAGGGTCGACAGGCTGGCGAACAGGTCCTGGTGCTTGATGCCCTGCTCGGCGTTGTTGCTGTGGGTGTCCCAGTCGCCGCTCTCGAGCTGGACGGCGTGGCACAGGCCGCGCGACAGGGCCTCGACGGCGAGCTTGACCTGGGTGTCGAAGGTGCGGGTCAGCTCGAGCTCGCTGACCTGGCCGAGCTCGCGGAGGAGGTCGCCGCGGTCGAGCGCGTCGAGGAAGTCGCGCACGCGCGCGGCGCCGCCGACGGCCGCGAGCTCGGCCTCGGCGCGGGCCTGGACGTGGGCGCGGATCAGCGCCTCCTCGGCGCTGGTCGGGGCGAGCGGGACGAGCGGGGCGCCGACGGCCGGGAAGGTGAACTGCGAGTCGAGGAGGGTGACGATCTGGTTGGCCGCGCCGGTGCGGGCCGACAGCGCGCCGTAGGGGCCGCTGAAGGCGGTGCGGCCGAGGATCAGGTACGGCGCCGGCAGGTCGGGCGCGTGCACGGCGGAGGCGATCGCGGCGACGTCGGGGGCGCCGTCGGCGGTGACGCCGGTGAGGATCCGGCGCTGGCAGTCGGGGTGGGCGATCGAGGCGACGCTGATCCCGCGGACGATCGCGCAGGCGCTGCCCCAGTCGTTGAAGAAGGTCGCGATCGCGGGGCGGCCCGGGTCGGTGAGGACGTCGAGGCCGCCGAAGCTCTGGATCGCGCCGGCCGGGGCGTCGACGCTGCCGGAGTCGGGCTTCGGGTCGATCGCGTAGGTGGTGTCCCAGCCGCCTTGCACGTGCACGAGCACGAGCCGGCGCGCGGGCGCGGCCGGGGCGGCGGCGAGGCGGCGGCCGCCGGCGAGCAGGCTCGCCGCGCCGAGGGCCATCAAGCTGCTCTTGAGCCAGGTACGTCGGGTCAGGGCGTTCATGACAGGTTCCTCGGGTCAGTAGAAGGCGATCCGCACGTCCTGCAGCAGGGCGGTCAGGGTGATCTTCCAGGCGCGCTCGGTGTCGCCGGGCGCGAGCGCGAGGGCGTCCTGGAACAGCTCGAGGGTGGCGGTGACGGCGGGGTCGTCGTCGGGCAGGGCCTTGCCGAAGAAGCGGCGGTGGAGCAGGGCGATCTGCGGGCGCAGCTTGGCCTGGCCGGTGTCGACGGCGGAGACGAGGGTGAACAGGCGGCGCTCGGCCTTGTCGGCCTGGGCGAAGTCGGCCTCGACGACGACGTTGGCGGCCTGGCGCGCGAGGGTCCGCAGGGCGAGGCTGGCGGTCGCGCTGTAGGTGTACGACGGCTGGTTGACGAAGATCGCGTCGATGCCGCCGGCGAGCACGTGGTAGCCGACGAGGCTGTCCTCGAACAGGTCGATCACGCCGACGCCGTAGGCCTTGAGGTCGGCGCGCCAGCGGAAGCCGGTCAGGTCGTCGACGAGGCGGGCGAGCTGGAGCGGGCGGGCGCGCCGCGGGTCGTCGGCGCGCATGAAGCCGTCGTCGAGCACGAGCGCCTTGATCATCGCCTTGTAGTCGAAGCCGCTGTCCAGGAGGACAGCCTGGAGGGCGCTCGCGCGGTCCGGCGGGACCTGCTCGAGGCCGACCTGGTGGAAGTAGGCGTAGGCGCGGCGGGCGGCGCACAGCGAGAAGCGCGGGTCGATCGTCAGCAGCTTGCCGAGGTCGGCGAGCGTCTTGCCGGGGGTCCCGAAGTAGTGCGGGTCGCGGCGCTCGACGCCGAGGACGTTGGTGAAGTAGTTCTCGGCGTAGTTGTCGAGCGGGTAGCTGGCGATCAGCGGCGGGACGGCCGGCTTGTAGCCCCAGAAGAAGCTGGCGAGCGGGTCGAGGGTCTGGTGGCAGGCGGCGCAGGTCTCGTTGTCGCGGACGGCGTCGGCGACGACGTTGGGGTCGGCGAGGTTGACGGTCGAGTCGACCTCGAGGTCGCGGTCGAGGAAGTCGACGCAGAGGAAGGCGCGGGCGATCGCGTTGGCGCGGCCGCGGTTGGCGCTGGTGCGCGTCGAGTCGTGGCGCTGGAAGATCCACGAGTCGGCGAGCAGGCCGGCGCTGCGGCGATCGGCGGGGGCGGGCTGGACCTGCCAGGCGTCGCCGCTCGGGTCGTACGGGAGGCCCCACGCGGCCGCGGAGGCGGCGCTGACGAGGGTGTAGTCGGCGGTGACGATCTCGGTGTACGGGCGGTCGCCGGCGACGACGTGCTCGATCAGCCGCAGCGGGGCCTCCATGATCGCGCGGTTGGCCGCGTAGACGTCCATGCCGGCGAGGCCGTCCTTGGGGACGAAGCCGGCCGGCGGCGCGCCGAAGTCGGCGAGCAGCAGCAGCGCGTCGTTGTGCAGGTCGCGGACGATCGCGCCGAAGTCGGCGGAGTCGAGGTAGCCGTCGACGATCGCGGGGAGCGCGGAGGGGTCGGCCTCGACGGCGGCGAGCTCGGCCTCGCTCGGGCGGCGGCCGCGGAGGGCCATCGACGCGCGCAGCAATTGATCGGCCGGGGCGAGGCGCGGGGCCTCCGGGTCGCCGGTGTCGCCGGTGTCGTCGGTGGTCGCGCCGCCGGTCGCGGGCGCGCCGGTGGTGCTGTCGGCAGGTGGGTCGTCGCCGCAGGCCGCGGCGAGGACGAGGACGAGTGGGACCGCGAGCGCTCGAGTCACGGGGATCCTCCGCGGGCCGTCCGCATTCAAGCGCCGTTCCACGCGCGGCGCGGCCCATGACGCGCAGCCGGCGGCCCGGCGGGTGCCGGTGTGGCAGGCTGCGACGCTGCATTTTACGACGATCGCGCCGCGGGCGCGCGGTGGGGCTGTCCGGGAGGACAGCGGGCGAGCGCGCGCGCACGCCGGCCCGGGGGCCCTGGGCCGCGGGGGGCGACGCATACGCGGACGGTCGCCTCCCGTGGGCTCGAGGACAAGCGCGCGGTGATCACCGGAGGCAGCCGCGGGATCGGCCTGGCGATCGTCCGGGCGATCGTCCGTGTGGGCACGACGAGTTCGGGAGGTCGTGCCAGCAGGTCGAGGCGAGCGACGTTCGCCAGGATGTCGCGGCCGATCTGGGGGGTCGCTCAGCGCAGGCCGAGGACCTGGGCCTCGAGGGCGCGGCCGATCGGGCCGCGCGCGTCGGCCAGCTCGGCGTCGACGAGGCCGAGGCCGGTCGGCTGGCTGCGGTGGGTCGCGCGCAGGAGCACCCACGGGCCGGTCGGCTCGCGGTGGAGGTAGATCGTCAGGTCGGCGTTGATGAAGGTGTAGCGGGTGAAGTCGAGGGCGAAGCCGACGCCGTTGATCGCGTCGGCGGCGACGGCGACGCGCTGGGCCGGGCTCGGGTCCTCGCCCGCGACGAGGCGGCCGCGCAGGCGCAGCCACGCGGCCCCGGAGCCAGGTTCGAAGGGACCTGTCCCGTAGCGCACGTCGACGGAGGTGTGGTAGCCGACCGGCTCGCCGAAGAAGGAGAAGGTGTGCGCGGGCCAGGCGAGCGGGTCGGCCGGGGCGGCCGGCGGGACGAGCTCCTCGGGGACCGGGAGGTCGGCGCGGCGGACGAACAGGCCGTGGGCGCGGGCGCAGGGGCGGCCGGCGACGGCGAGCGCGGCGGTGAAGCCGAGCGCGCGCCGACCGTCGCGGGTGCGCTCGGTGGTGACGGTGCAGCGGTCGATCGGGACGCCGCGCAGGAACTCGACGGTGAGGCGGGCGAGCTGGAATTCGCGGCCGGCCTCGCGCTCGAGCGCCCGCAGCATCAGGGCCGCGGGCGGTCCGCCGTGCTGGAGCCGCGGGTCCCACGGGCCGCGGGTCCAGGCGCTGGCGACGAAGCTCGCGGGGCCGTCGGGGGCGTAGTAGGCGTCGTCGGGCTGCATCGGCGCCGCGAACGTAGCACCGGCGGCGGGCGGGCGCGGGCGGCTAGTGCTGCGCCCGAGGCGTAGTGATTCCGTCGTAGCGGAAGACCCGGCGAGCG
>ERZ1066136.333-NODE-333-length-41472-cov-11.877393_pt1 | contig 41472 bp, 42 predicted proteins | sample MGYA00382783_ERZ1066136 | MGnify/ENA primary metagenome ERZ1066136 (study PRJEB33369, sample SAMEA5778366) | biofilm metagenome | biome: Industrial cooling water; feature: Water cooling tower basin; material: Biofilm | place: United Arab Emirates | collected... | reverse complement strand
TGAGGCGCGTCCATGAGGCGCGTCCGCGCGGTGCGCCCCTCCGGTGCGGCCGTGCCGCGGCTCAGCGCAGCCGTGCCGGGGTGAGCAGGGCGAGCGCGGGGTCGGCCTCGCGGCCTGCGAGCTGCGCAGCCAGCCACTGCGCGCTGCCGCAGGCCAGGGCCCAGCCGTGGCCGCCGTGCCCGAGGTTGAGCCACACCCCGGGCTGGCCCGAGGGGCCCACCACGGGCAGGCCGTCGGGCAGCATGGGGCGCGCGCCGCGCCAGTGCACGGCCTCGCGCATCACGGCGCTGCCGGGGAACCACTCGTCGAGCGTGCGGTACAGCTGGCGCAGGGTGCGCAGCTCGGGCGGGGTGGTGGCGTGGCCGCCCAGGCTCTGCCCGCCGCTCACGCGCACCCGCTGGCCCAGCCGCGACAGGGTGGCGCGGCGAAGGGGGTCGACCACCGCCGCGCGCGGCGCCTGCGGCAGCTGACCGTCGACATGGTTGACCGGGGCCGTCACCGACACGCCCCACACCGGCCGCAGCGGCAGGGGCTGTCCGATGCCCGCCAGCAGCGCCGCCGCGTCGGCGCCGGCGCACAGCACCACGGCGTCCGCCTCGAGCGTCGAGCCGTCGGCCAGCAGCACGGTGGCCGGCTGGCCCGGCCGCAGGCCGCGGACGGCGCAGTCGAAGCGGAAGCGCGCCCCGAGCCGCACGGCCTCGGCCTTGAGGCGGTGCGCGAACTGGCGGCCGTTGCCCACGGCGTCCTGCGGCAGGTGGATGGCGGCGCGCAGCGGCGCGGCCGGGTTCAGCGCGGGCTCGATCTGGCGCGCCCGAGCGGCATCCACCAGCTCGAAGGCCACGCCCAGGTCGGGCAGCCGCGCCAGCAGCTCGCGGTGGGCCTTGAGCTGCCGCTCGTGCCGCAGCAGCACCAGCACGCCGTCGGCCTGCTCGAACTCGATGTCGTGGGCGCGGGTCAGGGCCAGCAGGCGATCGCGGCTGTGCTGCGCCAGGCGCTGCAGGGCCGCCCGGCGCGGCGACAGGCGCCGCGGCGAGCGCGACCGCAGCGCGCGGGCCACCCAAGCCGGGTGGCGCAGCGCGAACAGGCCCGCACGCGCCGGCGCCAGGCCGGCCCAGGGCTCGACGAGGGCCGGCGCCACGACACCAGCGGGCGCAAAGCTGGCCTCCGCGGCCACGCTGCCGCGGCGCTCCAGCACCACGACCTCGTGGCCCTCGGCAGACAGTTCAAAGGCGGTGGTGACGCCGACGATGCCGGCTCCGATGACGGCTACCCGCATGGGCGCCCGGTGTGCCGGCCGGCACGTGCTAGACTCTTCAGGTTTTGCCTCGATGCACTTCTTGGTGTGCCCACCCTCGGTGGCCGCTCAAGACAAGCAGCGCATCGGTGCAGATCAATCGCGAACCCGACCGAACCAAGGTGTCGTGGGGTGTGCAACCAGATGGAAAAACGGTTGCGGCACGTCACGATGTAACGGCGGGATTCTAGACCCAACCTTCGGAGTTTCCATGTCTGTCTCCATGCGTGAAATGCTGGAAGCGGGTGTCCATTTCGGCCACCAGACGCGCTTCTGGAACCCCAAGATGGCCCCGTACATCTACGGCCATCGCAACAAGATCCACATCATCAACCTCGAGAAGACGCAGCCGCTCTTCGAAGAGGCGATGAAGTTCATCCGCCAGCTGTCGGCCCGCCGCGGCACCATTCTCATGATCGGCACCAAGCGCCAGGCGCGCGAGGTGGTGGCGCTCGAGGCCCAGCGCTGCGGCATGCCGTACGTGGACCAGCGCTGGCTCGGCGGCATGCTGACCAACTTCAAGACGGTCAAGGGCTCGCTGAAGAAGCTCAAGGACATGCAGGCCACCAAGGAGGCCGGCATGGAGCAGATGATCAAGAAGGAAGCCCTGCTGTTCGACCGCGAGCTCGTGAAGCTCGAGAAGGACATCGGCGGCATCCAGGACATGGGCTCGCTGCCCGACGCCATGTTCGTGATCGACGTCGGCTACCACAAGATCGCCGTGGCCGAGGCCAAGAAGCTGGGCATCCCGGTGATCGGCATCGTCGACACCAACCACTCGCCGCAGGGCATCGACTACGTCATCCCCGGCAACGACGACTCCGCCAAGGCCGTGGCCCTGTACGCCCGTGCCGTGGCCGACGCCGTGCTCGAGGGCAAGGCCAACGCCACGAACGACGTGGTGCAGGCGGCCGCCGGTGGCGACGAGTTCGTCGAGGTCCGCGAAGAAGCCTGACGGCCCCGCGGGGCCCGCCCGGGGCTGCCGCCCCGGGGCAGCTGATCCCGCGGCGGGCGCCTGACGCCCGCCGCTTTTGTTTCCACACCCAGGAGAGATACCTATGCCCGCGATCACCGCCAGCATGGTGGCCGAACTGCGCGCCAAGACCGACGCGCCGATGATGGAGTGCAAGAAGGCACTGACCGAAGCCGACGGCGACCTCGGCCGCGCCGAGGAGATCCTGCGCGTCAAGCTCGGCAACAAGGCCAGCAAGGCCGCCGCGCGCATCACCGCCGAGGGCGTCATCGCCGCGTCGGTGGCCGGCAGCACCGGCGCCATCGTCGAGATCAACTGCGAGACCGACTTCGTCAGCAAGAACGACTCGTTCCTGGCCTTCGCCAAGAGCACGGCCGAACTGGTGGCCCAGCACGCGCCCGCCGACGTGGCCGCGCTGTCGGCGCTGCCGCTGGCGCAGGACGGCTTCGGTCCCACGGTCGAGGACGTGCGCAAGGGCCTGATCGGCAAGATCGGCGAGAACATGTCGATCCGCCGCTTCAAGCGTTATGCCGGTGGTGGCCAGCTGGCCAGCTACCTGCACGGCACGCGCATCGGCGTCGTGGTGGAGTTCACCGGCGACGAGAGCGCCGCCAAGGACGTGGCCATGCACGTGGCCGCCATGAAGCCCAAGGCGCTGTCGACCGCCGACGTGCCGGCCGACCTGATCGAGGTCGAGCGCCGCATCGCCACCGAGAAGGCCGCCGAGAGCGGCAAGCCGGCCGAGATCGTGGCCAAGATGGTCGAGGGCTCGGTGCAGAAGTTCCTGAAGGAGGTCTCGCTGCTCAACCAGCCCTTCGTCAAGAACGACAAGCAGACGGTCGAGCAGATGCTCAAGGAGAGGGCCACGAAGGTGGCCAGCTTCACGCTCTACGTGGTGGGCGAGGGCATCGAGAAGAAGGTCGACGACTTCGCCGCCGAAGTGGCGGCCCAGGTCGCCGCGGCCAAGGGCCAGTAAGCCCGCCAGCCGGGTTTTGCCGGGGGTCGCGCCCCGGCGCCGCGGGCGGGCCGGCAAGGCCCGCCCGCTACACTTCCGACTCTCAACCAGCACCGCAGATCGCCGAATGCCGGCCTACCAGCGCATCCTCCTCAAGCTCTCCGGCGAAGCCCTGATGGGCGACGACGCCTACGGCATCAACCGCGCCACCATCGTGCGCATGGTCCAGGAGGTGAAGGCCGTCACCGACCTCGGCGTGCAGGTGGCGGTGGTCATCGGTGGTGGCAACATCTTCCGCGGCGTGGCCGGCGGCTCGGTGGGCATGGACCGCGCCACGGCCGACTACATGGGCATGCTGGCCACCGTGATGAACTCGCTGGCCCTGGCCGACACCATGCGCCAGGAGGGCATCACCGCGCGCGTGATGTCGGCCATCAGCATCGACCAGGTCGTCGAGCCCTACGTGCGGCCCAAGGCGCTGCAGTACCTCGAGGAAGGCAAGGTCGTCGTGTTCGCCGCCGGCACCGGCAACCCCTTCTTCACCACCGACACCGCCGCCGCGCTGCGGGGTGCCGAGATGGGCGCCGAGATCGTGCTCAAGGCCACCAAGGTCGATGGTGTCTACAGCGCCGACCCCAAGAAGGACCCGGCCGCCACGCTGTACGAGCGCATCAGCTTCGACGAAGCGATCGCCAAGAACCTGCAGGTCATGGACGCCACGGCCTTTGCGCTGTGCCGCGACCAGAAGCTCCCGATCAAGGTGTTCTCCATCGTCAAGCCCGGCGCGCTGCAGCGCGTGGTGCGCGGCGAGGCCGAGGGCACCCTGGTGCACGTCTGACGAGGACTCCCCGCGATGACCCCCGCCGACATCAAGAAGACCGCCGAGACCAAGATGGGCAAGTCCATCGAGGCCTTCAAGAACGAACTCCACAAGATCCGCACCGGCCGCGCCCACCCGGGCCTGCTCGACCAGGTGCATGTCGACTACTACGGCTCGATGGTGCCCATCAGCCAGGTGGCCAACGTCTCGCTGCTCGACGCCCGCACGATCAGCGTGCAGCCCTGGGAGAAGGGCCTCGGCGCCAAGATCGAGAAGGCCATCCGCGAGAGCGACCTCGGCCTGAACCCCAGCGCCCAGGGCGACCTGCTGCGCGTGCCCATGCCCGCGCTCACCGAAGAGCGCCGCAAGGAGCTGACCAAGGTCGTGCGCCACGCCGGCGAGGAGGCCAAGATCGCCGTCCGCAGCGTGCGCCGCGAGGCCAACGAGCAGCTCAAGAAGCTGCTCAAGGAGAAGGCCGTCTCCGAGGACGACGAGCGCCGCGCGCAGGACGAGGTCCAGCGCCTGACCGACGGCACCATCGCGCAGATCGACAAGCTCGTGCAGGGCAAGGAAGCCGAGGTGATGGCCGTCTGAGGCCGTCGCAGGCACGCTGCTCCCTTCGATGACCGACCTTTCCGTCGCCGCGGCCCCCGGGCAGGCTGCCGCCGACTCCGCGGTGCCGCGCCACGTGGCCGTGGTGATGGACGGCAACGGCCGCTGGGCGCGCAAGCGCTACATGCCGCGCTTCTTCGGCCACAAGCAGGGCGTCGACGCGCTGGTGCGCGCCGTCAACACCTTTGCCGACCGCGGGGTGCAGTACCTCACCGTGTTCGCCTTCAGCTCCGAGAACTGGAAGCGGCCCACGGAGGAGGTCTCCGGCCTCATGAGCCTGGTGCTGGTGGCGGTGTCCAAGTACCTCACCAAGATGCACCGCGACGGCGTGCGCATCCGCATCGTCGGCGACCGCTCGGCCGTCTCCGACAAGCTGCGCCAGGCCTGGGAGCAGGCCGAAGCGCTCACCGAGCACAACACGCGCATCACGCTGGCCGTGGCCTTCAACTACGGCGGCCGCTGGGACGTCGTCCAGGCCTGCCGCGACGCCATCGCCCAGGGCCTGCCGCCCGAACAGCTCGACGAGGCCTGGCTGTCGCGCCACATGGCGCTGAGCTTCGCGCCCGACCCCGACCTGTTCATCCGCACCGGCGGCGAGATGCGCATGAGCAACTTCCTGCTCTGGCAGGCGGCCTACTCGGAGCTGTTCTTCACCGACTGCCTGTGGCCCGATTTCGGCGAGGCCGAGATCGATGCCGCGCTGGCCGCCTACGCCCAGCGCGACCGCCGCTACGGCGGCATCCAGCCGCCCGCCGTGGCGCTGCCCGGCGCCTGAGCGCCGCGCCGCCGGCCGCCGCGGACCACGCCTTCCCTGCCGCCGGCATGCTGGGCCAACGCATCGTCACCGCCGTCGTGCTGGTGCTCCTGCTGCTGGGCACCCTGGCGGCCCAGAGCACCTGGCCGTTCGCGCTGCTCACGCTGGTGCTGATCGCGGCCGCGGGCTGGGAGTGGGGCCGCCTCAACCAGGCCGACGGCTGGCTGTCGGGCGGCCTGGGCGCGCTCGTGGGCCTGGCGGGTGCCGCGGCGCTGCTGGCCGGCTGGAAGCAGGACGCCCCGGCCGCCCTGTGGTGGGCCGTGGCGCTGCTGTGGGTGGTGGCCGGCGGCCTGGCGCTGCGCCAGGGGCCCGCGCCCTGGCCGCGCCTGCCGCGCGCGGCGCGCTGGGTGCTGGGCGTGCTCATGCTCTGGGCCGCCTGGCTGGCGCTCACGCAGGCCCGCGCCATCGGCGTCAACTTCCTGCTCTCGGTGCTGGCGCTGGTCTGGATGGCCGACGTCGCGGCCTACTTCGGCGGCCGCGCCTTCGGGCGCCGCAAGCTCGCCCCCGCCATCAGCCCCGGCAAGAGCTGGGAGGGCGTGTGGTCCGGCATGGCGGGCGTGCTGGCGCTGGCGGCGCTGTGGATCGCCATCGACCAGCGCTTCGCCGTCGACTCCGCCAGCCTGTACACGCGGCTGTGGCAGCACGGCGGCCCGGTGGCCACGGTGCTGGCGCTGCTGGCGCTGAGCGCGCTCAGCGTCGTGGGCGACCTGATCGAATCGCTCGTCAAGCGCGCCGCCGGGGCCAAGGACAGCAGCCGCCTGCTGCCGGGCCATGGCGGCGTGCTCGACCGCGTGGACGCCTTGCTGCCGGTGCTGCCGGCGGCCATGGCCTTGCTGACCTGGGCACGATGAACACACGACGCCAACGCCTGGCCATCCTGGGCTCCACCGGGTCCATCGGCACCAGCACGCTCGACGTGGTGGCGCTGCACCCCGAGCGCTTCGAGGTCTTCGGCCTCACGGCCTTCCGCCGCACCGACCTGCTGCTCGAGCAGTGCCGGCGCTTCCGCCCCAGCGTGGTGGTCGTGCCCGAGGCCGCGCAGGCGCCGGCGCTGCGCGAGCAGCTGGCCGCCGCGGGGCTGGCGACGCAGGTGAACACGGGGCCGCAGGCCCTGGCCGAGCTGGCCGCCGCGCCCGAGGTCGACGCCGTGATGGCCGCCATCGTCGGCGCCGCGGGCCTGCCGGCCTGCATGGCCGCGGCGCGTGCGGGCAAGCGGCTGCTGCTGGCCAACAAGGAGGCGCTCGTCGTGGGCGGCGCGGCCTTCATGCGCGCCGTGGCGCAGGGCGGGGCGACGCTGCTGCCCATCGACAGCGAGCACAGCGCCATCTTCCAGTGCCTGCCCGAGGACCGCGCGGCCTGGCCGCGGCGCATCGACCACATCGTGCTCACGGCCAGCGGCGGCCCGTTCCGCGAGCGCGAGCACGCCAGCCTGGCCGAGGTGACGCCGGCCCAGGCCGTCGCCCACCCGAACTGGGTCATGGGCCCGAAGATCTCGGTCGACTCGGCGACGATGATGAACAAGGCGCTCGAGGTCATCGAGGCGCGCTGGCTGTTCGACCTCGCGCCCGAGCAGATCCGCGTCGTCATCCACCCGCAGAGCATCATCCACAGCATGGTGGTGTGCCGCGACGCGAGCGTGCTGGCGCAGCTGGGCACGCCCGACATGAAGGTGCCGATCGCGTACGGGCTGTCGTTCCCCGAGCGCATCGAGAGCGGGGCGTCGCGGCTGGACTTCCTGGGCCTGAAGCCGCTGACCTTCCTCGAGCCGGACCGCGCGCGCTGCCCGGGCCTGTTCCTGGCCTGGGACGCCCTGCGCGCGGCCGAGGGCACGACCGCTGTGCTCAACGCCGCCAACGAGGAGGCGGTGGCCGCCTTCCTCCAGGGAACCATCCGCTTCACCGACATTCACAGCGTCAACGCCGAGACGCTGTCGCGGCTGCCGCCCGGCCTCGGCGCCGACCCCGCCGTGGACGACCTCATCGAGCTCGACCAGCGCGCCCGCGCCACCGCCCGCCACGTCATGCAAGGCCTGCCCCGAGGAAGCCGATGATCACCACGGTGCTGGCCTTCCTGCTCACGCTGGGGGTGCTGATCGTCATCCACGAGTACGGCCACTACCGCGTGGCCGTGGCCTGTGGCGTGAAGGTGCTGCGCTTCTCGGTGGGCTTCGGGCGCGTCGTCTGGAGCCGGCGCTGGGGGCCCGACGGCACCGAGTTCACGCTGAGCGCGCTGCCGCTGGGCGGCTACGTGCGCATGCTCGACGAGCGCGAGGGCGAGGTGCCCGCGCACGAGCGCCACCGCGCCTTCAACCGCCAGCCGCTGAAGAAGCGCGCCGCCATCGTGGCCGCCGGGCCGCTGGCCAACCTGGGGCTGGCGGTGCTGCTGTACGCCGGCTCGCACTGGATCGGCATCGAGGAACCCAAGGCCGTGCTGTCCGCGCCCGCCGCCGGCACGCCGGCCGAGCAGGCCGGCCTGCGCGCCGGCGACTGGGTGCGCAGCGTGCGCGCCGGCGAGGCGGGCGAGTGGACCGAGCTGCACTCCATGGCCGACCTGCGCTGGCAGGCCACGCGCGCGGCCATGAACCGCCAGGACCTCGAGCTCGAGGTCACCGCCCGCGACGGCCGCGAGCGCCGCAGCCTCACGCTGCCGCTGGCCGGCTTCGACCCGCGCGAGGTCGACTCCGGCTTCCTGCGCCGCGTGGGGCTGGCCGGCAGCTTCAGCGAGCCGGTGCTCGGCGAGGTCGTGGCCGACGGCCCCGCCGCGAAGGCCGGCCTGCAGCGCGGCGACCGCGTGCTGGCCATCGACGGCCGCCCGGTGGTCGAGGCGCTCGCCGTGGTGGAGGCCGTGCGCGCAGCCGTCGAGCGCGGGGCCGACGGCCAGGAGCGGCCGCGCACGCTGGCCTTCAGCATCGAGCGCGACGGCCGCACGCTGGCGCTGGACGTGACGCCGCGCCTCGTGCGCCAGGACACCCGCGAGGGCCCGCGCACGCTGGGCCGCATCGACGCCCAGCCCGGGCAGCCGCCCGAGCGCGTGCTCGTGCGCCACGGGCCCGTCGATGGCCTCGTGCTCGGGGCCGAGCGCACCTGGGAGGTCTCGGTGCTCACGGTGCGCATGCTCGGGCGCATGCTCATCGGCGAGGCCTCGCTCAAGAACCTGTCCGGGCCCATCACGATCGCCGACTACGCCGGGCAGAGCGTGCAGCAGGGGCTGGCCTTCTACCTGGGCTTCCTGGCGCTGGTCAGCGTGAGCCTGGGCGTGCTCAACCTGCTGCCGCTGCCCATGCTCGATGGGGGGCACCTCATGTATTACATTTTCGAGGGCGTCACCGGGCGCCCGGTGTCCGACGCCTGGCTGGCCCGGTTGCAGCGCGGCGGCATCGTGGTGCTGCTGGCAATGATGTCCGTGGCGCTGTTCAACGACATGGCCCGCCTGCTGGGCCTGCACTAGATTCCATGCTCCCTCTCTCCCCCTGGGCCACGCCCCTGGCTCCGCTGCGCCCTGCCGCGGCATGGGTGCTCGCGCTGGCCGCGGCCGGCGCCTCGGCGCAGACCCTGCCGCGCGCCGTCGACCCCTTCGTCATCGCCGACATCCGCATCGAGGGCCTGCAGCGCACCGACCCCGGCACCGTCTTCGCCGCGCTGCCCTTCCGCATCGGCGACACCTACACCGACGACAAGGGCTCGGCCGCCGTGCGCGCGCTGTTCACCACGGGCCTGTTCAAGGACGTGCGGCTGGAGATCGAGGACCGCGCCACCATCATCGTGGTCGAGGAGCGCGCCGTCATCGCCGCGGTCACCTTCGTGGGCCTCAAGGAGTTCGACAAGGACCCGCTGCTCAAGAGCCTGAAGGACGCCGGCATCGGCGAGGGCCTGCCCTACGACCGCGCGCTCATCGACCGCGCCGAGCAGGAGATCAAGCGCCAGTACCTGAGCCGCAGCCTCTACGGCGCCGAGGTCACGACGACGATCACGCCGCTGGAGCGCAACCGCGTCAGCGTCACCTTCACGATGAACGAGGGCGATGCCGCGCGCATCGCCGAGATCCGCGTGCTCGGCACGCGCGTGTTCAGCGAGCGCGAGCTGCTCGAGCAGTTCGAGCTCACGGCCTCGGGCTGGTTCACCTGGTACACCAAGTCCGACCGCTACTCGCGCAGCAAGCTCAACTCCGACCTCGAGAAGCTGCGCGCCTGGTACTTCAACCGCGGCTACCTGGAGTTCGCGGTCGAGTCCACGCAGGTCACGATCTCGCCCGACAAGCAGTCCATCACCATCGCCATCAACGTGCGCGAAGGCCAGCCCTACACGGTGACGGCGGTGCGGCTGGAGGGTGACTACCTCGGCCGCGACGCCGAGTTCCGCGAGCGCGTGCTGCTGCGCCCGGGCCAGCCCTTCCGCGGCGAGGCCGTCACCGAGACGCAGCGCCGCTTCCAGGATCTCTTCGGCCTCTACGGCTATGCCTTCGCGCGCGTGGAGCCGCGCACCGAGATCGACCGCGCCACCGGCCAGGTGGTGGTCACGCTCGCGGCCGAGCCGGCCCGGCGCGTGTACGTGCGCCGCATCGAGGTGGCCGGCAACACGCGCACGCGCGACGAGGTCATCCGGCGCGAGTTCCGCCAGCTCGAGAGCGCCTGGTACGACGGCAGCCTGATCAAGCTCAGCAAGGCGCGCGTGGACCGCCTGGGCTACTTCGAGAACGTCGACATCGAGACCAACGAGGTGCCCGGCGCCCCCGACCAGGCCGACCTCATCGTCACGGTCAAGGAGAAGCCCACCGGCAACCTCGCCATCGGCGCCGGCTATTCCAACGCCGAGAAGCTGACCTTCAGCGCCTCGGTGAGCCAGGACAACGCCTTCGGCTCGGGCAACAGCCTGGCCTTCGAGGTCAACACCAGCCGCTTCAACCGCCAGCTGTCGATCCGCACGGTGGACCCGTACTTCACGGTCGACGGCGTGTCGCTGGCGGTCGAGGCCTACTACCGCACGGAGCGGCAGATCAACTCGGTGTTCCAGGAGTTCGACCTGCGCCGGCCGGGCCTGGCGGTGCGCTTCGGCGTGCCGTTCTCGGAGTTCGACACCGTGTTCATGGGCCTGGGCTGGGAGCGCACCGAGCTCGGCACGCGGGTCGGCGTGCCCCTGTCGTGGCTGAACTACGTCGCGCTGTACGGCAACAACGCCGACGCCATCAGCGCAACCGTGGGCTGGGCGCGCGACGGCCGCGACAGCCTGCTGGTGCCCAGCTCGGGCCGGTTCCAGCGCGTGCTGTTCGAGTACGCCTTCGCCGGCGAGGTGCGCTACCTCAAGACCAACCTGCAGTACCAGGAGTACTGGCCGCTGCCCTGGCGCCTGACGCTGGGCGTGAACGCCGAGGTCGGCATCGGCAAGGGCCTGGGCGGCAACCCCTTCCCGGTGTTCAAGAACTTCTACGGCGGCGGCCTGGGCACCGTGCGCGCCTTCGAGCAGAACTCGCTGGGCACGGTCGACCCCACCGGCGCCTACATCGGCGGCGCGCGCCGCTTCAACTTCAACACCGAGCTGTACTTCCCGGTGCCGGGCTCGGGCAACGACCGCACGCTGCGCATCTTCGCCTTCGCCGATGCCGGCAACGTGTGGGCCGAGGACGAGCCCACGCGCTGGAACTCCCTGCGCACCTCGGCCGGTGTCGGCCTGAGCTGGATCTCGCCGGTGGGCCCCCTCAAGCTGAGCTGGGGCCGCCCGATCCAGGTGCAGCGCAACGATAGAATCCAGCGTTTCCAATTCCAGATCGGGACTGCCTTCTGATGAAGACGTTCGCTCGCTCCCCGTTCACGCGCGGCATCGCCGCGGCGGCGCTTGCCACGGCCGGCCTGGCCGCCGTGTCGACGGCCTCGGCGCAGGAGCTCAAGATCGGCTACGTGAACAGCGAACGTGTGCTGCGTGAGGCCGCGCCCGCGCAGGCCGCGCAGCGCAAGCTCGAGGCCGAGTTCGGCAAGCGCCAGCGCGAGATGGCCGAGGCCGAGCAGCGCCTGAAGGCCGCCGCCGACCGGCTCGAGAAGGACGCCCCCACGCTGGCCGCCGCCGACCGCACGCGCCGCGAGCGCGAGCTGGTCGAGCAGGACCGCGACCTGCAGCGCAAGCGCCGCGAGTTCCAGGAAGACCTGAACCAGCGCCGCAACGAGGAGCTCTCGGCCGTGGTCGAGCGCGCCAACCGCGCCATCAAGCAGATCTTCGACAGCGAGAAGTACGACCTCATCCTGCAGGAGGTCATCTTCGCCGGCCCGCGCGTGGACATCACCGACAAGGTGATCCGCGTGCTCAACGCGCCGGCCGCCCCCGCCGCGCCGGCCCAGGCGCCGCGCTGAGCCCGCGGGCGTCGGCCATGACGCCGCAGGGGCCTGTCCGGCTGGGCGAGCTCGCCCAGGTGCTGGGCGCCGAGCTGCGCGGCGATGCCGAGCTGGCGATCGCGCGCCTCGCGCCCCTGGACACGGCCGATGCCGCGTCCCTCAGCTTCATCGCCCACCCGCGCTACCAGTCGCAGCTCGCGGCCACGCAGGCCGCCTGCGTGATCGCCGCGCCGGCGCTGGCCGAGGCCGCGGCGGCGCGCGGCGCCGTGCTGGTCTGCGCCGACCCGTACCACGCGTTCGCGCGCCTCACCCAGTGGTGGGCGGCGCGCGGCCGGCGCCCGGCCACGCCCGGCGTGCACCCCAGCGCGGTGGTCGAAGAGGGCGCGCAGATCGCCGCCTCGGCCTCGGTGGGCCCGCTGTGCTTCGTGGGCCGCGGCGCGCGCATCGGCGAGGGCGCCGTGCTCGGCCCGCAGTGCCACGTGGGCGAGGGTGCCGAGGTCGGCGAGCGCACCTGGTTCAAGGCGCGTGTGATGCTGTCCGAGGCCTGCCGCATCGGCGCGCGCGGCATCGTGCACGGCGGCGCGGTCATCGGGGCCGACGGCTTCGGTTTCGCGCCGCACGAGGGCCGCTGGGACAAGATCGAGCAGCTCGGCGCCGTGGTCATCGGCGACGAGGTCGAGATCGGCGCCAACACCTGCATCGACCGCGGGGCGCTCGACGACACGGTGCTGGGCGACGGCGTCAAGCTCGACAACCTCGTGCAGATCGGCCACAACGTGCGCATAGGCGACCACACGGCCTTCGCGGGTTGCGTGGGTGTGGCCGGCAGCGCGCGCATCGGGCGGCACTGCACGGCCGGCGGCGGCGCCATCATCCTGGGCCACCTCGAGATCGTCGACCACGTGCACATCACGGCGGCCACGCTGATCACGCGATCCATCCTCAAGCCGGGCCAGTACAGCGGCGCCTTCCCCTTCGACGACAATGCGTCCTGGGAAAAGAACGCCGCCACGCTGCGGCAGCTGCACGCGCTGCGCGAGCGGCTGCGCGCGCTCGAGAAGAAGAACACCTGACGCGCCACCTGCCGCGTCTGCCGACGGGGACCGGTCCACACCATGCTCGACATCCACCACATCCTGCGCAAGCTGCCGCACCGCTACCCGTTCATCCTGGTCGACCGGGTGCTCGAGATCGAGCACGGCGTGCGCATCAAGGCGCTGAAGAACGTCACCATCAACGAGCCGTTCTTCCAGGGCCACTTCCCGGCGCGGCCGGTGATGCCGGGCGTGCTCATGCTCGAGGCGCTCGCGCAGGCCGCGGCCATCCTGAGCTTCGAGAGCGCGGGCACCGAGCCCGGCGAGGACACGGTGGTCTACTTCGCCGGCATCGACGAGGCGCGCTTCAAGCGGCCCGTGGAACCGGGCGACCAGCTCATCCTCGAGGCCGCGATCGAGCGCCAGAAGGCCGGCATCTACCGCTACAAGGCGCGGGCCACGGTCGATGGGCAGCTCGCGGCCGAGGCGGTGCTGATGTGCACCATGCGCAAGGTGCGCTGATGCCGGCGCGCGTGCACGCCACGGCGCTGGTGGACGCCGCGGCCGAGCTGGCCGACGGCGTGGAGATCGGCGCCTACACGACCATCGGCGCCGGGGTGCGCGTCGGCGAGGGCACGAGCATCGGCTCGCACTGCGTGATCGAGGGCCCCACGACGATCGGCCGCCACAACCGCATCGGCAGCCACAACGCGCTGGGCCTCGCGCCGCAGGACAAGAAGTACGCCGGCGAGCCCACCGAGCTGGTCATCGGCGACGGCAACACCATCTTCCAGTTCTGCACCTTCAGCCGCGGCACGGCGCAGGACGGCGGCACCACGCGCGTGGGCGACGACAACTGGATCATGGCCTACGTCCACCTGGCGCACGACGTGCGCCTGGGCAGCCACACCATCCTGGCCAACAACGCCACGCTGGCCGGCCACGTGCACGTGGACGACTGGGCAATCGTCGGCGGCCTGTCGGGCATCCACCAGTTCTGCAAGATCGGCGCGCACGTGATGACGGGCTTCCAGAGCCACGTCAGCCAGGACGTGCCGCCCTTCATGACGGTCTCGGGCAACCCGCTCTCGGTGCACGGCTTCAACGCCGAGGGCCTGCGCCGGCGCGGCTTCAGCCGCGAGCGCATCGGCCTCGTCAAGCAGATGCACCGGCTGCTGTACCGCGAGGGCCTCACGCTCGAGGCGGCCAAGGCCGCGATCGCGGCGCTCCAGGGCACGGTCGAGGGGGGCGACGGCGACGTGGCGCTGCTGCTCGACTTCCTCGCCGCGTCCACCCGCGGCATCGTCCGCTAGCGAGCGCGGCCGTGCAGTTGGCGATGGTCGCCGGCGAGGCCTCGGGCGACCTGCTCGCCTCGCTGCTGCTGGGTGGGGTGAAGGCGCGCTGGCCGCAGCTGCACATGGCCGGCATCGGCGGGCCGAAGATGGCCGCGCTGGGCTTCGACGCCTGGTGGCCCAGCGACAAGCTGGCCGTGCGCGGCTACGTCGAGGTGCTGCGCCACTACCGCGGCATCAAGGCCATCCGCGACGCGCTGGGCGACCGCCTGCTGCACGAGCGCCCGGCCGGCTTCGTGGGCATCGACGCGCCCGACTTCAACCTCGGCCTCGAGAAGCGGCTCAAGGCCGGCGGCATCCGCACGGTGCACTTCGTGTGCCCCAGCATCTGGGCCTGGCGCGGTGGCCGTGCCCGCAAGATGGCCGAGAGCTGTGACCACGTCCTCTGCCTGTTCCCCTTCGAGCCCGCGCTGCTGGCCGCGCACGGCGTGGCCGCCACCTACGTCGGCCACCCGCTGGCCGACGCCATCCCGCTGGAGCCGCCGCGCGCGGCCAGCCGCGCCGCGCTGGGCCTGGGCGAGCACGACGAGGTGCTGGCCGTGCTGCCCGGCAGCCGGCGCAGCGAGATCCAGTACATCGCGCCGCGCTTCCTGCAGGCGGTGGCGCGGCTGGCGCGGTCGCGGCCGGGCCTGCGCTTCGTGCTGCCCGTGGCGCCGGGCCTGCGTGCGCTCGTCGAGCCCCTGGTGCAGGCCCACGCGCCCGAGGCCGGCGTGCGGCTGCTCGACGGCCAGAGCCACGCCGCCCTGGCCGCCTGCGACCTCACGCTCATCGCCAGCGGCACGGCCACGCTGGAGGCGGCGCTGTTCAAGCGCCCCATGGTCATCGGCTACGCCATGCACGCGCTGAGCTGGCAGCTGATGAAGCGCATGGCCTACCAGCCCTGGGTGGGCCTGCCCAACATCCTGGCGCGCGAGTTCGTGGTGCCAGAGCGCATCCAGGAACACTGCCACCCCGAGCAGCTCGAGCGCGACGTGCTCGGGTGGCTGGACGACCCCGCGCGCCGCGAGCGCGTGGCCGCGCGCTTCACCGACCAGCACCTGCTGCTGCGCCAGAACACGGCGCAGCGGGCCACCGATGCCCTCGCGCACGTCTTCGCGCTCTAGGCCCGCGCGCTACGAGCAGCTGGGCCTGGGCTTCGACACGCCCGGCCTGATGGCGGGCGTGGACGAGGCCGGCCGCGGCCCGCTGGCCGGCCCGGTGGTGGCCGCGGCCGTGATCCTGGACGACCTGCAGCCCATCCGCGGCCTGGCCGACAGCAAGGCGCTCACGGCGCTCAGGCGCGAGCGCCTGTTCGACGAGATCCGCGCGCGCGCCCTGTGCTGCAGCGTGGCGCAGGCCAGCGTCGAGGAGATCGACCGCCTGAACATCCTGCAGGCCACGCTGCTGGCCATGCGCCGGGCCGTGGAGGGGCTGCGCCTGAAGCCGCAGCGCGTGCTGGTGGACGGCAACCGCGTGCCCGTGCTGCCCGTGCCCGTGGAGGCCATCGTCAAGGGCGACGCCAAGGTGCCGGCCATCTCGGCGGCGTCCATCCTGGCCAAGGTCACGCGCGACCGGCTCTGCGCCGAGCTGCACGAGCGCTTCCCGCACTACGGCTTCGACGGCCACAAGGGCTACCCGACGCCGCTGCACCTGGCGGCGCTGCGCGAGCACGGCCCGTGCCCCGAGCACCGCCGCAGCTACGCGCCCGTGCGCGCCTGCCTGGGCGAGGGCGCGGCGTGAGCGAGCCGCAGCGCATCGCCTCGCGCGACAACGCGCTGCTCGTGCGCCTGCGCCGCCTGGCGCAGGACGGCACGGCCTACCGCCGCGTCGGCCAGGTGTGGCTGGAGGGCGACCACCTCTGCAGCGCGCTGGTGCAGCGCGGCGGCCGCCCGGCCCAGGCCGTGTTCACCGACGAGGCCTGGCAGCAGCCGGCCCTGCGCGCGCTGGCCGCGGGCGCGGCGCGCGTGGTGCTGGTGCCCGCGGCGCTGTTCGCGGGCATCAGCAGCCTGCCCAGCCCGGCGCTGATGGGTTTCCTGGTCGACCTGCCCCCCGCGGGTGCGCTGCAGCCCGCGGCGCCCACGCTGGTGCTCGACCGCGTGCAGGACGCCGGCAACGTGGGCAGCATGCTGCGCAGCGCGGCCGCCTTCGGCGTGCGGCAGGTGGTGGCGCTCAAGGGCACGGCGGCTCTGTGGAGCCCGAAGGTGCTGCGCGCCGGCATGGGGGCGCACTTCGGCCTGTCGCTGTTCGACGGCGCCGAGCCGGCCTTGCTGGACGAGCTGGCCGTGCCGCTGGTGGCCACCAGCTCGCACGCCGCGGCGGCGCTGCCGGCGGCCGATCTGCCCTGGCCCTGCGCCTGGGTCATGGGCCACGAGGGGCAGGGCGTCGATGCCGCGCTGCTGGCGCGCTGCGCGCACACGGTGCGCATCCCGCAGCCGGGCGGCGAGGAGTCGCTCAACGTGGCCGCGGCGGCGGCCGTGTGCCTGTACGAGTCGGCGCGGCGCGCCGGCGGGGGGCCGGCGGCTCAGTAGATCAGCCGGTCCGGGCGCAGGTCGCGCAGGATGGTGGTGGCGATCTCCTCGATGCTCTTGTGCGTGGACGACAGCCAGGCCACGCCCTCGCGGCGCATCATGGCCTCGGCCTCGTGCACCTCGTAGCGGCAGTTCTCGATGGCGGCGTACTTGCTGCCCGGGCGGCGCTCGTGGCGGATCTGGGAGAGGCGGTCGGGGTCGATGGTGAGCCCGAAGCACTTGCGCTTGTAAGGTGCCAGCGGCGTGGGCAGGCGGCCGCGCTCGAAGTCCTCCGGGATCAGCGGATAGTTGGCGGCCTTGATCCCGTGCTGCATGGCCAGATACAGGCTGGTGGGCGTCTTGCCGCTGCGCGACACGCCCAGCAGGATGACGTCGGCCTGCTCGAGGTTGCGCGCGCTCTGCCCGTCGTCGTGCGCGAGGCTGAAGTTGATGGCCTCGATGCGGTCGGTGTACTCCTGGCTCTTGCTGACGTCGGAGAAGCGGCCCACGCGGTGGTTGCTCTTGACGCCGAACTCGACCTCCAGCGGCTCCACGAAGGTGCGGAACATGTCCATCACCAGGCCCTTGCAGCCCTCGGCGCCGTCGCCGGTGAGGATGTCGCGCACGTCCTCGCGCACCAGGGTCACGAAGACGATGGGGCGCTTCCCCTCGCGCTCGGCCGTGGCGTCGATCTCGGCGCGCACCTGGCGGGCCTTCTCGGGCGTGTCGATGAAGGGCCGGCGCACGTGCCGCGGCTTGGCCGCGAACTGGGCCAGGATGGAGTTGCCGAAGGTCTCGGCGGTGATGCCGGTGCCGTCCGAGACAAAGAACACGGTGCGTTCGGGCATGGGGGCGGGCGGTGCGGCCTGGGGGGTGGAACGATCAGCTCATCATAAGGAAACAGTCCCTAAAATCCGGTGCATTGATCCGCATGGATCGCGCCACGCCCCACCGACGTGAACCTCACCGGCACCGAACAAGCAGAACAAGCCGCCGGCAGCAGGACGATCGGCCAGGCGCCCATGGCGGCACCGGTTTACCCACATCACGGAGCTTTCCCATGGCACAGGCATCGTTGGCGACCGCCCTGGTCGTACCGTTCGAAGAACTGAGGATGACCGACGTCGAGGTCGTTGGCGGCAAGAACGCCAGCCTCGGCGAGATGATCAGCCAGCTCGCCCACGCGGGCGTGCGCGTGCCCGGCGGCTTTGCCACCACGGCGCACGCCTTCCGCACCTTCCTGCGCGAGGGCGGCCTCGAGCAGCGCATCAACGAGACCCTGGCCCGGCTCGACGTCGACGACGTGCGCGCCCTGGCCGAGACCGGCGCCATGGTGCGCCGCTGGGTCGTCGAGGCGCCGTTCCCGGCCGCGCTGGAGGCCGAGGTCCGCGCGCACTACGAGCGCCTGGTGGCCGAATCGCCCGAGGCCAGCTTCGCCGTGCGCTCGTCGGCCACCGCCGAGGACCTGCCCGACGCCAGCTTCGCCGGCCAGCAGGAGACCTTCCTCAACGTGCGCGGCATCGACGAGGTGCTGCTGCACATGAAGGAGGTCTTCGCCTCCCTCTACAACGACCGCGCCATCAGCTACCGCGTGCACAAGGGCTTCGCCCACCACGAGGTGGCGCTGTCGGCCGGCGTGCAGCGCATGGTGCGCTCCGACCTCGGCGCCGCCGGCGTGCTGTTCACCATCGACACCGAGAGCGGCTTCTCCGACGTCGTGTTCATCACCGCCAGCTACGGCCTGGGCGAGCTGGTGGTGCAGGGCTCGGTCAACCCCGACGAGTTCTTCGTGCACAAGCCGACGCTGGCGGCCGGGCGCTTCCCGGTCATCCGCCGCGTGCTGGGCAGCAAGCTGCAGCGCATGGAGTTCGCGACCGACGCCGACCGCGCCGCGGGCAGCCGCCTGGTGAAGACGCTGGACACCCCGCCCGAGCAGCGCAACCGCTACGCCATCACCGACGCCGACGCCATCGAGCTGGCGAAGTACGCGGTGATCATCGAGAAGCACTACGGCCGCCCGATGGACGTGGAGTGGGGCAAGGACGGCATCGACGGCAAGCTCTACATCCTGCAGGCGCGCCCCGAGACCGTGAAGAGCCAGGGCCACGGCGTCGAGCAGCGCTTCAAGCTCAAGGGCGACCACAGCAAGACGCCGGTGCTGGCCGAGGGCCGCGCCATCGGCCAGAAGGTGGGCACGGGCCCCGTGCGCCTGGTGCGCAGCACGGCCGAGATGGAGCGCGTGCAGCCCGGCGACATCCTCGTCACCGACATGACCGATCCCAACTGGGAGCCGGTCATGAAGCGCGCCGCGGCCATCGTCACCAACCGCGGCGGGCGCACCTGCCACGCGGCCATCATCGCGCGCGAGCTGGGCATCCCGGCCGTGGTGGGCTGCGGCGACGCCACCGAGAAGCTCAGCGAGGGCACCCTGGTCACCGTGAGCTGCGCCGAGGGCGACACCGGCTTCATCTACGACGGCCTCATCGAGACCGAGGTGACCGAGGTGACGCGCGGCGAGATGCCGTATTGCCCGATCAAGATCATGATGAACGTCGGCAACCCGACGCTGGCCTTCGACTTCGCGCAGATGCCCAACAGCGGCGTCGGCCTGGCGAGGCTGGAGTTCATCATCAACAACAACATCGGGGTGCACCCGAAGGCCATCCTCGACTACCCCAACATCGACGCCGACCTCAAGAAGGCGGTGGAGAGCGTGGCGCGCGGCCACGCCAGCCCGCGGGCGTTCTACGTCGACAAGCTGGTCGAGGGCGTGGCCACCATCGCCGCGGCCTTCTGGCCCAAGCCGGTGATCGTGCGCCTGAGCGACTTCAAGAGCAACGAGTACCGCAAGCTCATCGGCGGCACGCGCTACGAGCCCGACGAGGAGAACCCCATGCTGGGCTTCCGCGGGGCCAGCCGCTACATCAGCGGCGACTTCGCCGACGCCTTCGCCATGGAGTGCGAGGCGCTCAAGCGCGTGCGCGTGGACATGGGGCTCACGAACGTCGAGATCATGGTGCCCTTCGTGCGCACCGTGAAGCAGGCCGAGCGCGTGAAGGGCATGCTGGCCGAACGGGGCCTGAAGCGCGCCGCCGAAGGCGGGCAGGACGGGCTGCGGCTCATCATGATGTGCGAGGTGCCCAGCAACGCCATCCTGGCCGAGCAGTTCCTCGAGCACTTCGACGGCATGAGCATCGGGAGCAACGACCTCACGCAGCTCACGCTGGGCCTGGACCGCGACAGCGGCCTGGAGCAGCTGGCGCACGACTTCGACGAGCGCGACCCGGCCGTGAAGGCCATGATCTCGCGCGCCATCGCCGCCTGCCGCGCCACGGGCAAGTACGTCGGCATCTGCGGCCAGGGCCCGAGCGACCACCCCGACTTCGCCGACTGGCTGGCGCAGGAGGGCATCGTGTCGATCTCGCTCAACCCCGACACGGTGGTCGAGACCTGGCTGCGCCTGGCGCGCCAGTAAAGCGCTTAAGCGATCGCTAGAGTCCCCATGGAGCCCCGGGTCATGGCCCGGGGCGACCTAGGGAAAGACCTATTCGGGGATGCGATGCAGGCGGGCGTGCACGTCAGAAAGTCGTAAGCGCCCCCGCAAAAAGTCCACGTCAGCGGATCAACAGGCCTCAAGGCCGCCCATGCTGACTTTCCTCAACATCGCCCAGGTCGTGCTCTACGTGGCGCTCCTGTCCCTCATGGGGCAGGGCATCCTGTACGTGCTCGCGGGCGAAAAGCGCGAGTCCAACCTCTTCTACACGCTGCTGCGCGTGGTCGGCAAGCCGTTCACGACGCCCGTGCGCTGGGTGGTGCCCAAGGTCTTCTCGGACCAGCAGGTGGGCGTGCTCACCTTCGTGCTGCTGCTCATCGTGAGCTTCATCGTCTTCGTGGAGCGCGGTTTCCTGCTCTGCGAGCAGCTGGGCCACACGGGGTGCCGCGGATGAACCGGCTCGACTACCTCTGGGACAAGTGGCGGGCCATCGGCTGGCTGGTGCTGGGCCGCGAGGCCCAGGCGCTGGCGCTGTTCGACCAGATGGCCGTGCACTGGCCCGACGACGTCTACGTGCTGGCCAGCCGCGTGCAGCTGCTGGCCAACGCCGGCCGCACGAACGAGGCCCTCGACGCCTCGGCCCGCCTGATCGCCGTGCGTCCCGACAACGCCGGCCATTGGTTCAACCGCGGCTACCTGTTCGAGCAGGCCGAGCGCTGGGACGACGCGCTCGAGGCCTTCCGCCGCGCCACCGAGCTCAGCCCCAAGCTCGACCGCGCCTGGTACGGCATGGGCCTGGTGCTCATCCGCCTGCAGCGCTACGACGAGGCCGTGGTCGCGCTCAAGCGCAACACCGAGCTGCAGCCCATGAGCCCGTACGGCTGGTACCAGCTCGCGCGCGTGCACGTCGACCGCCAGGCCCCCGAAGAGGCCATCAAGATCATCAAGCACCTGCAAGGCTTCGAGCCCAAGGTCGCCGCGCAGCTGGCGCGCGAGACCGGGCTCGTGCCCGTGCAGCCCACGCTCTGACGCAGCCGCGCGGCCTACAAGCGCGGCGCCACCGAGGTTTTTTGTGAGAGAGACAGGCCCGCTCCGGGCTTAACACTGAGAAGGGGTGAAACCATGCAGGTGAGTGAGAACCACCAGCGATACTGGTCGAAGAACCTCAGGATCACCGCGATCCTGCTGGCGATCTGGTTCGTGGTGACTTATGTGGTCGCGTACTTTGCGCGCGACCTGAGCTTCAACTTCTTTGGCTGGCCATTCAGTTTCTGGGTGGGCGCGCAAGGTTCGCTGGTGGTCTACGTGGCCATCATCGCGTTCTACGCCCACTACATGAACAAGCTGGACATCGAACACGGCGTTGCCGAGGAGGAATGACATGGCTGGCTTGTCGTTCGAACCCGATTCAGGCGTCTCCAACAAGGAGGCCAACGCGGCCTTCAAGAAGGGCCTGAACAAGATCTACGGCTGGTACACCGGCGGCTTCTTCGCGTTCATGATCGTCCTGGCGATCGCCGAACAGATGGGCCTGAGCCGCGGTGCCATCGGCATCGTGTTCCTGCTGGCCACGGTGGGCCTGTATGCCGGCATCGGCATCATGAGCCGCACCAACGACGCGGCGGAGTACTACGTCGCAGGCCGCCGCGTGCCCGCCGTCTACAACGGCATGGCCACGGGCGCCGACTGGATGAGCGCCGCCTCGTTCATCGGCATGGCCGGCACGCTGTACCTCACCGGCTACGGTGGCCTGGCCTTCATCATGGGCTGGACCGGCGGCTACTGCCTGGTGGCGCTGTTCCTGGCGCCGTACCTGCGCAAGTTCGGCCAGTTCACGATCCCCGACTTCCTGGGCGCGCGCTACGAGGGCAACACCGCCCGCTTCGTGGGCATCCTGATCGCGATCCTGGTGTCGTTCGTGTACGTGGTGGCGCAGATCTACGGCGTCGGCCTGATCACCTCGCGCCTCACCGGCCTGGCCTTCGAGATCGGCATCTTCGTCGGCCTCGGTGGCATCCTGGTGTGCTCGTTCATGGGCGGCATGCGTGCCGTCACCTGGACGCAGGTCGCGCAGTACATCATCCTGATCATTGCCTACATGATCCCGGTGGTGTGGCTGTCGGTGAAGCAGACCGGCGTGCCGATCCCGCAGGCCGTCTACGGCGCCCAGCTGCAGAAGGTCACGGAGCGTGAGGCCCAGCTGATCGCCGACCCGAAGGAGCAGGAGGTCCGTGCCGTCTTCAAGCAGCGCAGCGACGAGCTGGCCGCCAAGCTGAAGGACATCCCGACCGCCCTGGCCGCCGACCGTGCCGCCGCGCAGCAGAAGGTCGACGAGCTGAAGGCCGCGAGCGCGCCCCTGGCCGACATCCAGGCCGCCGAGAAGGCCCTGGCCGCCGTGCCCAAGGACGAGGCCGCCGCCCGCACCGCCTGGACCGCCGCGAAGGCCGCCGCCGACGCGCGCACCGGCCCGCTGGGTGGCATGCCGCGCCACGCGCAGCAGTACGCCGGTGACCCGAACGGCGACGAGAAGGCGCAGGCCGCGTACGACACCTCGCGCCGGAACTTCCTGGCCCTGGTGTTCTGCCTGATGGTCGGCACGGCCGCGCTGCCGCACATCCTGATGCGCTACTACACCACCCCGTCGGTGAAGGAAGCCCGTCAGTCGGTGACCTGGTCGCTGTTCTTCATCTTCCTGCTGTACTTCACGGCGCCGGCCCTGGCGGTGCTCGTCAAGTACGAGGTGTTCAACGTCCTGGTGGGCACGCCGTTCGACAAGCTGCCGGCCTGGATTGGCGCCTGGGCGAAGGTGGATCCCTCGCTGCTGCAGATCGCCGACGTCAACAAGGACGGCATCTTCCAGCTGGGTGAGATGCGCATCGGTGGCGACATCATCGTGCTGGCCACGCCGGAGATCGCGGGTCTTCCGTACGTGATCTCGGGCATGGTGGCGGCGGGCGGCCTCGCGGCAGCCCTGTCCACCGCCGACGGCCTGCTGCTGACGATCGCCAACGCGCTGTCGCACGACCTGTACTACAAGATGATCGATCCCAACGCGCCCACCGCGCGCCGGGTGATGATCTCCAAGGTGCTGCTGCTCGTCGTGGCCCTGGCCGCCGCCTACGTGGCTTCGCTGAAGATGGCCGACATCCTGTTCCTGGTGTCTGCCGCCTTCTCGCTGGCCGCCGCGGGCTTCTTCCCGGCCCTGGTGCTCGGCATCTTCTGGAAGCGCGCCACCAAGTGGGGCGCCATCCTGGGCATGCTGGCGGGCGTGAGCATCACGCTGTACTACATGATCACGACGCACCCCTGGATGCGCGGCCTGTTCAACGTGACCGGCCCGGTGGCCGACTACACGTGGTTCGGCATCGCCCCGATCTCCGCCGGCATCTTCGGCGTGCCGCTGGGCTTCGCGGTGATCATCATCGTGAGCTACCTGACCAAGGCCCCCAAGGCCGAGATCCAGCAGCTCGTGGAGCACGTGCGCTACCCGAACCTGGCTGGCGCCAAGTAAGGACCGGGGCCTGAAGAGGCCCTGAGCGAAGGCCGCCCCCGGCAACGGGTGCGGCCTTTTTTCCTGGGCGGCGGCGACGCGGCCGCGCGGGCCGCGGCTTGACGTGCGTCAGCCCCGCCGGCGCCGGCTGCGCCCTAGCATCGCGCCATGAACGACGATGCCCTCGCCGCCGCACCCGGGGCGCGCTCCACGCCCTCGGGCTCGCTGCTCGGCCACCTGCGCGCCGAGCTGCAGCAGCACCTGCCGTTCTCGGCCATGAAGCCCGAGCACGTGCAGCAGTTCCTCGCCGCGGCCACGCAGCGCTACTTCGCGCCCGGCGAGCGCGTGCTCGACCCCGCCAGCGGGCCGGTGCAGGAGTTGCTGTGCGTGCGCCGCGGCAGCATCAGCGGCCGGCGCGGCGTGGCCGACTCGACCGGGCCCATCGAGTACGTGGCGGGCGACCTGTTCCCGGTGGGCGCGCTGTTCGCGGGCCGTGCCGTCACTGCCACCTACACGGCCAACGAGGACACCTTCTGCCTCGGCCTGCCCGCCGCGGCCGCGCAGGCCCTGGTGCAGGTGAGCCCGGCCTTCGCGGACTTCCTCAACGGCCGCGTGCTCAACTTCCTCGAGCTCTCGCGCCGCGCCACGCAGGCGGCCTTCGCCTCGCAGACGCTGGCCGAGCAGTCGCTGGAGACGCGGCTGGCCGAGCTGCCGCCCAAGACGCCGCTGGCCGTCGGCCCCGAGACGCCGCTGTCCGAGGCGCTCACGCGCATGCACGAGCGCCGGGTCGGCTCGGTGCTCGTGCAGGACGAGGCCGGCGGCGTGCGGGGCATCCTCACGCGGCACGACATCCTGGGCCGCGTGACGCTGCCGCAGCGGCCGCTGTCGACCGCCATCCGCGAGGTCATGAGCGCGCCCGTGCACACGCTGGACGACGGCCATCGCCTCTCGGACGCGGCGATGCTGATGTCGCGGCACGGCCTGCGCCACGTGCCGGTGCTGCGCGAGGGCCGCGTCGTCAACATCGTCTCCGAGCGCGACCTGTTCGCGCTGCAGCGGCTGTCGCTCAAGCAGCTGGGCGGCAGCCTGCGCGGCGCGCCCGACGAGGCCACGCTGGTGCAGCTGGCCGGCAGCATCCGCGAGTTCGCGCGCAACCTGCTGGGGCAGGGCGTGCACGCGCGGCAGCTGACCGAGCTCGTGAGCCACCTCAACGACCTGCTCGCGGTGCGCCTCGTGGAGCTCGTGGCCGCGCGCCGCGGGCTGAACCTCGCGAAGGCCTGCTGGCTGGCCTTCGGCTCCGAGGGCCGCGGCGAGCAGACCGTGGCCACCGACCAGGACAACGGCCTCGTTTTCGCGAGCGCCGACCCCGGGGCCGACCGGCCGGCCTGGCTGGCCTTCGGCCAGGAGGTCAACGAGGCGCTGGACCGCGCGGGCTACCCCCTGTGCAAGGGTGGCGTCATGGCGGGCAACCCGGCCTGCTGCCTGTCGGTGGACGAGTGGGCCGAACGCATCGGCGGCTGGATCGAGCATGGCGCGCCCGAGGACCTTCTCGCCGCCAGCATCTACTTCGACCTGCGGCCCATCGCCGGGCAGCTGGAGCTCGCCGCCCCGCTGCAGAAGCTCATCGCGCAGTCGCCGGCGCGCGTGCCGCGCTTCCTCAAGCAGATGGCCGACAACTCGCTGCGGCACGGCCCGCCGCTCAACTGGCGCGGCGGCCTCGATCCCACGGAGGACGGCGAGCACGCCTGGATCGACCTCAAGCTGCAGGGCACGGCCATCTTCGTGGACGTGGCGCGCCTGTACGCGCTGGCGCACGGCCTGGCGGTGCGCAGCACGCGCGAGCGGCTGGAGGCCGCGGCGCCGCTGATGGGCGTGTCGGCGCGCGAGAGCGGCAGCTGGGTGGCCTCGTTCGAGTTCCTGCAGATGCTGCGCCTGCAGCTGCAGCTGGGCCACCGCGGCGCGGTGCCCGGGCGCGACGACAACCCCAACCGCATCGACGTGCGGCGCCTCAACGACATCGACCGCCGGCTGCTCAAGGAAAGCCTGCGCTCGGCGCGCACGCTGCAGCAGCGGCTGCAGCTGGACTACCAGCGTTGAGCGCGATGGCGAACTGGTGGCGGCGGCTGACCGGCGCGGCCGCGCAGGGCATCGAGCCGCGCTGGGTGGTGCTCGACGTCGAGACCAGCGGCCTCGACGCCCGCCGCGCGCGCCTGCTGGCCATCGCCGCCCTGGGCGTGCACCGCGAGGGACGCACCTGGCGCATCGTGCCGGCGGACAGCTTCGAGGTCGTGCTGCGCTACGAGGCCGCCGAGGCCGAGGCGCCCGACCGCGACAACATCCTGCTGCACGGCATCGGCGTCGGCGCCCAGCGCGAGGGCGTGGGGCGGCCCGAGGCCCTGCGGCGCTTTGCCGACTTCGTGGGCGACGCGCCGCTGGTGGCCTTCCACGCCGCCTTCGACCGCACCATGATCGAGCGCGCCTGCCGCCGCGAGGGCCTGCCCGTGCCGGCCAACCCCTGGCTCGACCTCGAGCCCCTGGCCGGCGTGCTCATGCCCCAGGTGCGCGCGCGCTCGCTCGACGAGTGGATGGCCGTGCTGGGCATCCCCTGCCTGGCGCGCCACGAGGCGGCGGCCGACACGCTGGCCACGGCGGAGCTGCTGCTGCAGCTGGCGCCGCGGCTGGACGCCGAGACCGGCGGCGCCGGCTTTGCCGCGGCGCAGCGGCTGGCGGCGCAGCGGCGCTGGGTGGCGGGCTGAGCGGGCCGGGCGCCGGCCGCGCGCGGCTTGTTCCGCGCTATACTCGTGGGCTTTCCTTGCCGCACCCGACCACTGGCAGTTCCGCCAGCGGACCCCGACGCACCGGGGCGGCTACCCCGAACCCCGTTCGGACACCCACAAGGAGATTCCATGCGTCATTACGAGATCGTGCTGCTGATCCACCCGGACCAGAGCGAACAGGTTCCGGCCATGCTGGAGCGCTACAAGGGCCTGGTCACCGCCGCCGGTGGCAAGGTGCACCGCGTCGAGGACTGGGGCCGCCGCCAGCTGGCCTACATGATCCAGAAGCTGGTCAAGGCGCACTACCTGTGCCTGAACATCGAGTGCAGCAAGGAAACGCTGAACGAGCTCGAGACCGGCTTCCGCTTCAACGACGCCGTGCTGCGCCACCTGACCGTCGCCCGCGACAAGGCCGAGACGGCCCCGTCGGTGATGATGAAGGCCGTCGAGCGCGAAGAGGCCCGCAAGGAACGCGCGGAGGCGCAGGGCTGAGCCCGCACCCCCGTTGCCCGCAGGGCGCGCCGGCATGAACCGCCTGGTTCTGCAGGCCACCCTGGTGCAGCGGCAGGCGATGCGCTACACCCCCGCCGGACTGCCGGCCCTGGACCTGAGCCTCGCGCACAGCTCCACGGTCAGCGAGGACGGCCAGCCCCGGCAGGTGTCTTTCGAGATGCGTGCCGTGGCGATCGGGGCGGTGACGCGCGTGCTGCAGCCACTGCCGCTGGGAAGCACCGGCCTCTTCGCCGGGTTCCTGACCAGCCAGCGCAACGGACGCGGACTGTCGTTCCACATCACCGAGGTCGAGGCCATCGCCCAACCGGCACCCAGCCCCGACCCCGAAGGTTCACTCGGATCCCACTGAATTCAGCCAGGAGCTTCATATGCCCCCGCCCCGTGGTAAAGGTCGTTTCTCCAAGGACAAGCGTCCCAAGCGCAACAGCCAGAGCCTGCTGTTCCGCCGCAAGCGTTTCTGCCGCTTCACCGTCGCCGGCGTCGAACAGATCGACTACAAGGAAATCGACGTGCTGCGCGATTTCATCGGCGAGAACGGCAAGATCACGCCCGCCCGCCTGACCGGCACGCGCGCCTTCTACCAGCGTCAGCTCACCGTCGCGATCAAGCGTGCCCGCTTCCTCGCGCTGCTGCCGTACTCCGACCAGCACAAGGTCTGACGGAGAACACCCCATGCAGATCATTCTTCTCGAGAAGGTCGCCAAGCTCGGCAACCTCGGCGACGTCGTCAAGGTCAAGCAGGGCTACGCCCGCAACTTCCTGATCCCGCAGAAGCTGGCGCGCCGCGCCACCGACGCGGCGATCGCCGAGTTCGAGGCCCGCCGGGCCGAGCTCGAAAAGGCCGCCCAGGCCAAGCTCGACGCCGCCAAGGCGCTGGGCGAGCAGATGGCCGGCAAGACCGTGCGCATCGCGCAGAAGGCCGGCGTCGACGGCCGCCTGTTCGGCAGCGTCACCAACCACGACATCGCCGAGGCGCTCACCAAGATGGGCCTGGCCGTGGCCAAGTCGCAGATCCGCCTGCCCAACGGCCCGCTCAAGACCGTGGGCGAGCACGCCGTGGCGGTGGCCCCGCACACCGACGTCGTCGTCGACGTGACGGTGCAGGTCGTCGCCCAGGCCGACTGAGTCGTCCCGCGCACCCGCAAGGCCGGCCTCGAGCCGGCCTTTTTCTTGGCGGGGCCGCACTCTTCACAGGCCACGCGCAGGCTGTCCACAGCCTTGTCCACCGCGTGCCGGCCGCAAGGCGGCATGCTCATCGATTCCCCGACTGGCACGCCGCCGACGGCGCGGCCTAATCAAGCCCGATGGACCTGCTGACCACCCACCGCGACCCCGGCGCCCCGCGCGACGAGGAGGTCGAGCGCCTGCGCGTGCCGCCGCACAGCACCGAGGCCGAGCAGAGCGTGCTCGGCGGCCTGCTGCTCGACAACCTGGCCTTCGACCGCGCCGCCGAGCTGCTGGCCGACAGCGACTTCTACCGCCACGAGCACCGGCTGATCTTCGGCGCCATCCGCAGCCTCATCCAGGCCGGCAAGCCGGCCGACGTGGTGACGGTGTTCGAGCACCTGCAGAGCCTCGGCAAGGCCGACGACGCCGGCAAGCTCAAGTACCTGAACGACCTCGCCCAGAGCGTGCCCAGCGCCGCCAACATGCGGCGTTATGCGGAGATCGTGCGCGAGCGCGCCATCCTGCGCAAGCTGATCGCGGCCAGCGACGAGATCGCCACCACCGCCTTCAACCGCGAGGGCCGCGCGGTGAGCCAGATCCTCGACGAGGCCGAGAGCAAGATCCTCAAGATCGGCGAGGAGGGCAACCGCCAGCAGCAGGGCCCGCAGCCCATGAGCGGCCTGGTGCTGCAGCTGATGGACCGCGTGAGCGAGCTGGCCGAGAACCAGGCCGGCGACGTGACCGGCGTGCGCACCGGCTACTACGACCTCGACAGCATGACCGCCGGCCTGCAGAAGGGCGACCTCATCGTGCTGGCGGCGCGGCCCTCGATGGGCAAGACGGCGTTTGCGCTGAACATCGCCGAGCACGTGTGCGTGAAGGAGGAGCTGCCGGTCCTGGTGTTCTCCATGGAAATGGGCGCCGCGCAGCTGGCGCTGCGCCTGGTGGGCAGCCTGGGCCGCATCAACCAGCAGAACCTGCGCACCGGGCGGCTGGCCGACGACGAGTGGGGCCGCCTGGCCGACGCGGTCGAGAAGCTCGGCCGCATCTCGATGTTCATCGACGAGACCGCGGGCCTGAGCGTGGCCGAGCTGCGCGCGCGCGCGCGCCGCATGGCGCGGCAGTTCGGCGGCACGCTGGGCCTCATCGTGGTGGACTACCTGCAGCTCATGAGCGGTTCGGGCGGCAACGAGGAGAACCGCGCCACCGAGCTGGGCGAGATCTCGCGCGGCCTCAAGGCCCTGGCCAAGGAGCTGCAGTGCCCACTGATCGCGCTGTCGCAGCTCAACCGCAGCGTCGAGACGCGCACCGACAAGCGGCCCATGATGAGCGACCTGCGCGAGTCGGGCGCCATCGAGCAGGACGCCGACATCATCATGTTCATCTACCGCGACGAGTACTACACCAAGGAGGCCTGCAAGGAGCCTGGTGTCGCGGAGATCATCATCGCCAAGCAGCGGAACGGCCCCGTGGGCACGGTGAAGCTGACCTTCCTGAAGCCGCTGACCAAGTTCGACAACCTGGCGCCGGGCGCCTCGAACGACTACTGAGCGGATCGAGTCCCCGGCCGCGGGCCGGCCCCGCTTGCGGCGGGCGCGGAGACTGTATAGATTTACAGTATGCGCCACGCCCGAAGCCTGCCCCTTGCCCACGAGCGCGCGGCACCCAAGGGCCGCGGCACGGGCTGGATGCTGCAGCACCGCTTCAGCGCCGACGCGCGCGAGGCCGCCGACGACGGCTGGGGGTCGCTCGAGCAGCAGGCCCTCGAGCAGCCGCTGCCCGCGGCCACGCAGGTCATCGAGGAGAACGTCGGCCGCATCCTGTCGGGCAACGACTCGCCCGACATCGGCTTCGACCTCTCCATCAACCCCTACCGGGGCTGCGAGCACGATATGTGGAATTCGCAGCTGCTGACCGCAGATCCACGGTAGCTAGGGAGTGCGCGGCGTCGCCGGGCTTGGCCTGATCGCCATGTGAGGAGTTGTAGAATTGTTCACCAACTGATAGAATCACAGGCAAACGGTCGAAAAATGCATTGAAGTTGTTCTTCATCATCAGGGTGAATCCTCTAGGCCATGAACGATTTCTTATCGTCGGATCTCAGGCTCGTGAAGGTGCGCGATCGTCTTGGGGAGGTCGTGTCGCATCAGCCGGTTCTCTTTCAGTATTGGAGAGATCAAGCCACCGTATTTGAAGAGCCAACCATCTTCCTCGGCGAAAAGGTTGTCGCAGTCGGGGCAGCGCCGAGCAAGCACACCTGGGAAGCTGCTGGCTACGACCTGTTGACCTGGTTCCAGTGGTGCCAACTCACCGGGATTGACTGGCGCGATGCAACGGAAGCGAATCGCCAGCAGTTTGCGGACGACTACGCAGCTGCTGCAAGCGGCGCTAAGACCATCAACCGAAAGTTGACGATCGTCAGACGCTTCTACGATTTTTGTCGTAAGGAGCGCTGGTACCACCGTGACATCGGAAGCGCGATGGAGCAAAGGCGGGTCGGAAGTCGGCTCATCGATGAGGATGCGCTGGCCCATACGCGAACGCCAAGAGTAAATGCGGCAAAGGACCCGCTAATGCGGAAAGTGGGCCGCAACGACGTGGTGAGGCCCATGCAGCTCGCGCAATTGCGCAAGTTGCTGAAGCACCTCGGTAGCGATTCCCAGGACAAGGAGGACCGACGCTCAGTTCGTGACCTTCGCATGGTCGAGTTAGCGTTATTTGGAGGCGCACGCCTCGGCGACGTGATTGCACTGACGACGCTTCAGTTCTTGAGCATCACTGTAGAGCCACACCAAATGCTCGAGGAATTCCCGCTCATCGTCACCGGCAAAGGAAACGTAACACGTAAGGTGGCCGTACCCGGTTGGCTCGTCGTGGGGGTCCAGAGGTACATCGATGGCGAACGCGCTGAAAGCGAGCGTCGCGGTAAGAGGCGTGGGGCTAAGCCGATTACAGCGCTCTTCCTAGGGCATCCGGAAAGCAAGGCTGCGGGGAAGCCCGTCACCCGGTCAGCCGTTCAGAAGATGTTTGAACTTGCTTGCCGGCAGTGCGCAATCGTCGAAAAGGTTGAAGTTGTGGACGCTGAGACAGGTAAGACCCACATCAAAACCAGGGCAGCGCACTCGTTTCACGACTTGCGCCACAACTGCGCCGTGCTCACTTACCACGCAGAAAAGGCGATCGGAAATGCCGAGCCCTGGAAGATTGTGCAGACCAAGCTCGGCCACAAAAACCTTAAGGTCACCATAGACACGTATCTGGCCCACGTGGAGATTTTTGGAGAAAGACAAGGTCTGACGGATATCCGCCGGTTGATCGGCATTCGGGATGGTCAAGGCGACTGAAATGAAGAAGACCCGGGTCAGCGCAGCGAGAAAGGTGATTGCGACCGCGCGACGCCTCAGTCAAGAGCAGGGAAATGTCCAAGCGCTTCCGGCAACACGCCTTGAGAGAGGTAGTGCTGAAGGCAAGCCCACCCTGATGGTCGTTTATCCGATGACCGGGGGTGGGGAACCTCACCGTCTCGATTTGAGCTTTCTGCTTGAGTTTCCTTTGTTGGTTGAACTCTTTGCAGAGGGGGCAATGCAAGCATGGAAATCAGTTGGCCTCAAAACTCGACGCGCTCACTGCGTTACCCTGCGGAGCTACTGGTTTGCGTACCTATCTGAACGTCGTCTTTTCGATGTCGCGCCCGAGAGGCTTGATGAGCAAGTTATGGGAGGCTTCAACGCTTGGCTCCTAGAGAAGCGCCAACCGAACGGAAAGCCCCTTCATCCCAACACCATTAGGAAGGCTCTTGGTGCGCTACGCATCGTCCTAGCCTGTGCTCCGGGGGCAGGAGCGCTGCGGGACATTGTCCCAGCAGGGCCGCGCGGCGCCGCGCGAAAGACTGAACCCACTGAGGTGCTGCAATTCGATGACCTGCTGCGGGTCATGGCTGCGGCAGAAAAGGAGGTACTGGCTCTACGCGCCCGATGGGAGCAGGGTAGGCGCCTGCTCAAAATTGGGTATGCACTGCTTGAGCAAGGAGCCGAACTCGTACCCAATCCCACAATTAATCCCCAGTCACGCTTGGAGTTTAATGTTGCCCTCGCTTTGGCGATGCTGGACAAGCGCTATCCGGGTGTTATCCCCGGCAGCGAGGTAATCCGTGCCCACGACCCGAAGCTCGCAGCAACGGTTCGAAACGCGATCGGGAATAAGACTGCGAGTGGCTATTTCTACGCAGGCAGTCGTGATCTGGTCCCTCTAGCACTTTGTATCGCGTTTGCGACCGTCTTCAATCCGGACACCTTGCTCGGACTGAAGTGGAGTGGCATCGACCGCACTGTGGATCGCTTGGGCAAGGCCGCGGTGCAGTTCGATGTTCGGGGCGGGGAGAAGAACGAGCAAGCCGAAGAAGTCGATTCTGATGACCCCGCCCACATGCCTCTGGTGAAGATCATCGGCGACAAGCCCCGCGCGAATCGCCAGCTGGTGCGGCTGCTTGATCCGGAGGCGAGTGGCCCCGAGCAAGTAAGCTTGAACCTAGTTCTGGATTTGCTGACCTCGCTGACGGAGCGCATCCGTCCGCACGTCATGGCACAGGAGTACAGCGATCGCGTGTTTTTGTTTGTTCAAAGGTCGCGCGCAAAGCGCGCCAAGGGCTTTGGGAGTTCAATAGCCAGCGAGTCTGGTGATATTACTTGGCAGTTTTTGCTGCGCGACTTTATTATCGACCACCAACTGCCAGGTTTCACCCTGCAGACTCTCCGCGCGACTCTCCTTGACTTCGTCCAACTCTTCAATCGAGGTGATCTGGAGGCTGCACAGCATGTGGGTAGTCATAGAAGCCGGGTGACAACATGGACCCACTACACCAGTAATCTTGTGAGGCGATTGCTGCAAGAGGCGACCGGTGAAACCCTTTTGGTACGTGAGCGCTGGCTCGATTCGGAAGGGCATCTAGATCCCCGCAAGCATCGGGAATCGACCAGCAAGGGCTGCGCGACACCCGGCTGGATGTGCTTGGACCCGTATGAATCACCGCGCCCTAACCAGCGTAAAGGCCGACTGTGTACGGCCTACGGCGAGTGCCCCGACTGCCCACTCGCTGCTGCACGCCCCGACAATCCTCGAAATGTTATGTTGTACGAGGCCTTGCGTCGTGCCATCTACCGCAGTGTGGGACGGGTGACACCTCTGGTTTGGCAGAAGCGCTGGGCACCCGTGGTTGTGGCGCTGGATGTTTTGCTCGCGCGTGTCCAGCCCGCTGTTCTTGAGCGATCACGCGCGCTGCATGTCGAACTGCCCGACGTCGGCTAAAGATCAGACAACATACATGAAAATTTCATCCATATCACCCGCACCAACGACGGCCATTGATCTAACGCCGCTGGACGGCTCGCGCGGCAGCGGGTATCGCCCGCTTTGGGAACTGACCCCAAGCGAGTTTGCTGAGTTCGCCATCACGCCATTGAGCAAAGGGGGGGATCCAGTCTGGACTCTGCCGGTGACCACGCCAGGGGCAAGGTGGAGTGACGGCAGTCTGAACTGGTCCATGGAACTCTTCAACGGTACTCGTCTCAACGATCCTGAGAATGCGAAGAGGCAGGGGTGGGCAAAGAAGTTGATGGCTCTGCTCCTCCATGCTCCATCGAAGGGTGAGCCGCCTGCAGCGCTGTCGATGCCGACCTTCCAACGCGGGTTCAAATGGCTTATCAGTTGGATGGCAGAGCGATGCATTCATACCCCTGGAGAATTGAGCCCTGAGGAGTACATTGAGGATTTGCCGCGCTACATCGCTGCAGTGAATCGGGATGATGAAGAGATCAGTGAAGCGCAGGTCAGGCGGGCGCTTCACATCATTCCATTTCTTTGGTCCGAACGTCGCTTGCTGCACAAGTGGGGTGTGCCAAGTCTCACCCACGACCCGTTTCGTGATCAGGGAATTCACCACTATGGCAAAACGATCGCGACCAAGTTGAACGGTTGGATTCCCCCGCTGCCCGATGAAGTCGCAATCCCGCTCTTCAACAAGGTTGCATGGTGGCTCGGTCAGCCTGCTGATGATGTAGTCCGGCTTTTGGAGTATGTCGAGGACTCACTCGCGGGGATGGAAGTCGAAGTTTTGACCCCCATGGCTCGGTCGGGTGTCCGCAAGCAAAAGGCCGGCAGTGGACAGCGAGCCCGGAATGCTCGCGCCAGCCGCTTCCTTGCCGAGTTCCGCTTTAGCTCTCTTGACGACAATAAGCCGTGGCACGTGGCACTGGACGAAGCTTTCGAACTCGGTGGAACGCTACCCCAGGCCCAAGTAAAAATACTGTTCGACGCGGTGCGCGATGCATGTGCAATTTGCGTCCAGGGGATGTCTGGCATAAGAATTAGTGAGTTGTTGGGCATTGAAGCGGGAATCGACGCGCTTACGGGCTTGCCGAAAGGAGTTTGAGTTGAGCTGTCGGCCACCGGCCTCTATGACGTGTTCGTTCTCCGCACAGTCATGTCGAAGACCGAGACAGGTTTACCACGGGAGATGGATTGGGTGCTGGGAATGCGGCCCGCGGGATCGCAAGAGGAACCCTTGCCAGTCCGTGCCCTACGGCTTTTGAACCGACTGTACGCGCCATGGCGGAATTGTGCTCGGACGACCAAGTTGCTGTTGATGGGTGTAGAGGGCTCGAAACTGCCGCTCAAAACAACTGCGCTTCGTGCAATGGAATCCGCCAGAATGCTGGCGAGCATGAAGCGCTTCATCGCACGCTGGGTCGATCTGTCGACTCTTCCGGACCAGTCCAAGCACCGCATCAAGGACAACAACTTGGTCGAGTGGCGCGAATCGAAGGGAAAAATCTTCAAGAGCCACATGCTGCGCAAGTCCTGGGCGCAGTTCATGTTTGCGGTGGACCCCTTGCTCAAGCCGGCTATTCAGTTGCAGTTTCACCATCTTTCGTTGGCGATGACGGACACGGGCTACATCTCCAACAACCTGCTCCTGATGACAGACATGGACTCCACGGCAACCCAGGCCAAGAACCTGATGATTCTTGAAATGCTCAATGGAAAGAACCCGCTGGCTGGCAGGATGGGCGAGCAACTTGAGCAGGCCACGCAGGACCTTGCCGCGAGGGTCAAGGGGCTTCCGACGAGCGATGCGTACAAGGAAGTCGTGCGGTTCTGCGAGTCGGCGCAATTGCAGATCTTCTTCTCGCCGCACGGCGCCTGCATGCCCGTTCAGACCCACTCAATGCGATGCCATGACGAAGCGGGCACGTCGCTGCTGCTGCGCATGCAGCCCAATGCGCGCACGCGACAGCCATCGCTGTGTGCGGGCTGCGACTGCTTCGTCCTAGATGCGAGGCATTCCGACTTCTGGGCGACGCGCTACGTCAACAACTGGCTGGCCTACAGGCGGGCTGAACGCAGAGGGGACACCAACGGATTCAAGGTGATCAAAGAACGGGCGCAGCAGGCAGGGAAGTTGCTCAAGAAAATTGGCATCAGTGTGGCCAAGTTTGACGCCGAGATTGAAAGAACGCTGGAGTCCGAGCATGTCGGGGACTGACAACGCCCGCAGGCCCGATCCCATCGAGCAGGACCTGCTTGATGCCCTGCAGCGGCTGGTAGAGGGCAAGCCGACCAACAAGACTCTCAAAACCAAAGCCAAGGAGGGCAAGCTCAAAGTCAATGCGTCAAACGTGGCCCTTGAGGCGGGGCGTAGCCGGACCCTCATCGCTCTCGAAGACTGCCGTTACCCGAAGGTACGTGAGGCCGTGAAGCTTGCACAGGGCGGCAAGAAGGCCCTGCCTACTACTTACACCCAGCTGATCGCGAGCCTTCGAGCCGACCTGGCGACCGTCAAGGCCGAGAAGCGCCTGCTGGAGGCAACAATAGCCGACCATTTGCTCGCGCGTCGCAAGGCGGAAGTGCATGCGCGTCGGGATGCAGCGGAGGCCGCCCGCTTGCGCAAGCAGATTGTGGAACTGGAAAAGATCGTTCACCTGCCTCGCCGCGAGGCCGACCCCTTACCGCGCCTCGTGCTGATCCGGGGGATGCCTGGAACCGGCAAAACGACGCGAGCCATGGGCTATGTCAACGACGGCTACAAGCATTTCGAAGCCGACCAGTTCTTCATGGTGGGCGGACGGTATTGCTTCGATGGTGAGCGCTTGCAGGAAGCTCACGCATCGTGCCTTGAGCAAACCAAAGAAGCTTTGGCGGCTGGCGAGCTTGTTTGCGTCGCCAACGTTTTCGCTACGTTGGAAGACATCAAACCTTACACAGAACTCGGCGTGGATTACCAGATTCTCGAGGCGGCCTATCCGGGCCAGTCAACCCACAAACTGCCGACGGCCGTGATACACGCGATGCGAGCAAGCTGGATGCCTACCGACCGCCTGCTTGAAGTATTGAAGGGAAGGCCGCAAAGCAAGGCGAGCGTGACGCCAATCACGGCCAAAAAGGAAAAGCGCTGATGGCTGCCAAATCCATTCTGCCCGAACTTCTCCCAAAGCTGGAGACCTACATTGACGAACGGATGGCAGAGTGGAAGGCGCGATCCGCCGATCGCCCTGAGCCAACACTGCCCAGCACCAAGGAAGGCAAAGTGAACGTGCGCGAGCTGGCACTCGCGCTTGGCCTGAAACGGAGTCAAGAGCAGCACTTCTTCAAGCATGCGGAACTGCGTGCTGCGGTCAATGCGGCCGCTGCGGCACAAGGGCTGGCCCCAATCGGTTCTCGGGCGGAAATCGATGCAAATGATGTCGCCGTCGGCAAGCGCATCGAGAAGACCAGCGCTTACTTGAGCGACTTGCAGAAGGTCTGCGCTGAGCAGGCTGCCCAGATCGTAGTCCTGCGCAGCCGCGTGGCGTCACTCGAAGAAAAGCTCCGGCTCAGGGACGAGACTGGAATGGTGTTCAGGGGTGGTCTCTGATGCTCATCAGCGTCACCTCGATCATCATTGAGAAGGACTTCGGCACGATCTTCGCCGGCAAGATTACAGACCCTCGACACGCGCAGCACGGCGTGCCGATCCGTGTCAACGTCCGCTCCGACGCCATGCTCGGGCGCCCCGCCAAGGGGGAGGTTTGGGATGTGGAAGGTCAGTTGCAGGACACCCCAGCTTGGGGTTGGCAGATCAAGGCCACAAAAGCATTCCGCCCGGAACCCATCTACCTGGACAACGAACTGCGCGACCACAACCTGTTCCAGGCTATCTGCCGCACGAACCGCCTGGACGGCGACGACAAGGACTACGGCCACATCGTCGACTACAAGGAGCTGTTCAGCAACGTGCAGAACGCGATCGCGGTCTACACCTCCGACGAGCTGGAGACGGAGTCCTGCGGCGACGACGCCAACGTGATCGTCAAGGACTGGTTGCAGGAGGGCAAGGCCAGGCTGGATGCGGCGCGGGAAGCACTGATCTACCTGTGCGCGCCGGTGAAACAGCCACAGGCGATCGAGCAGCACATCCACTACTTCTGCGGCGATGCGGCCAACCCGGCGGCACTGAGCGACACCGAGCCGCTGCGCATCGCCTTCTACAAGGCGGTGGCGGCCTACGTTCGGGCCTACTCCGACGTGGCGACCAACCTGCAAGAGGCGGGCTACACCGCCACGCAGATCACGGCGTTCGAGAAGGAGACCGAGTTCTACGCCGAGGTGCGGGCGGCCATCAAGAACCACTCGGGCGAGGAGCTGGATGTCAAGCCGTTCGAGGCGGACATGCGTCACCTCATCAACACCTACATCCAGGCCGACCCGGCCAACCTGCTCGGTGACCCGGCGCGGGAGGCCCAGGTGCTGAACGCGATCTACCCGATCATGAAGAAGGACAAGGCGGCGACCCTGGCCATCTTCGAGATCATCAAGAACCAGCCGGGCTACTGATGGGTGAAGTGATCGAGCTGGGTGAGGTCACGATCCGGCTCACCCGCAAGAGCGTCAAGCACGTGCATCTGACGGTGCATCCGCCCGACGGCCGCGTGACGCTGGTGGCGCCGCCCAGCACCCGCTCCGAGGTGGCTCGGGCCTATGCGATCTCGAAGTTGGCGTGGATCCGGCAGCAGCAGAAGGCGCTGAAGAGCCAAGCCCGCGAGTCGCCGCGTCGATACGTCACGCGCGAAAGCCATCAGCTCTGGGGGCGACGGCATCTGCTGACGGTCGTCGAGGTTGACGCCAAGCCGCAGGTGACGCTCGACCATCGGCGCATCATGCTGGCGGTGCGCCCGGGAAGTGATGCGGTCAAGCGGGCCGAGGTGATGCACGAGTGGCACAAGAAGCTGCTGCACGAAGAGATCCGGCCGATGATCGCCCGCTGGGAGACCCGGCTCGGCGTGAAGGTCGCGGGCTACTTCTTGCAGCGAATGAAGACCAAGTGGGGCAGCTGCAACCACCGAGCCGGCAACGTCCGGCTGAACACCGAACTGGTGAAGAAGCCGAAGGACCTCGTCGAGTACGTTGTGGTGCACGAGATGCTGCACCTGGTGGAGCCGACGCACAGCGATCGGTTCATCGAGTTGCTGGGCAAGTGGTGGCCCCAGTGGCAAGAGTCGCGGCGGGAGCTGAATGCGCTGCCGCTGGCGCCAGGGGCGTGGACCGAGTGAGCAACGCGCGCTGGCCTACTTGGCCATGCTCAGGCAATGCGATCCACTCCAGGATGGCTGGGCTGACGAGCACCGGCCGATTGCCCAAGCGCGGGACCAGCGGAGGGGTGCAGGCTCGCCAGGTTGGAGTGCGCCTCGATCAGGCCTTCGAAGCGGATCTAGCCGGCCACGTTGATGTCCACGTGGTGAGACGCCGCCAGCAGGCTCGCGGTCAGGCTGTGATTGAAGCGAATTGCAGCGGCTCACTTGAATTCAAGCTGGTCACTTCAAGTCGGCCCGAGCCGCGCCCGTACCGTTGGATCGGGTGGTACACGGTGCTGTTTGCCGCCGGCGACCTACCGCTTCGCAGCGGTTGCGGTCCGTCGCCTCTACAGGTCGAACGTCCGCTGCCTGCGACAAGACGGTCGCTGATCATGGCGACCGCGCGACGCGCGAACGCCTGCTTCCCGAGCAACAACGGCCGTCGCCCTCAGGCTTCGCGTTTAGCGCCCAGTCGATGACCGCTTCTGACCGGCCTGACCTCGCGCTCCCGACCCGTTGCGGTCACACGCCTTCATCGAAAGCGGACTAAAAGGTAGGCGCCTACCTACTCAAGAAAGCGATGCTATGCATAGCTTGCTTCCTGCGGCATCGATCTGGGGAGCAGGCAAGTCCTCAACGCCGCGCGGTCGATACAGGCGCAACTCAATTGCAAGCTGCTGCCTGCCGCGGCTGCCTGGCATCCGATGCTTGCCGCCTCATTCGGCTCGCGTTACCGCCAACTGTGCGGAGCAGTCTCGTAGATCATCGCCGCAGGTCCAGGTCGGCGACGAGCTTCGAAACCTGAGCCCGCGTCTTGATTTCAGCGATCTGCGCCGATGCCCATCTAAAGCTCGCACCCCACGGCCATTCGGAACCGATCAGCTCGACGGCGCGAAGATCGCCGGCCCGGCCCTCGATAGCAATCTCGATCGTCTGTCCCTTCCACTGCGTCGATACCTTGTGTGCACCCGGAGCGAGGCGCACGCGCACCAAGGACTCCGGAATCGTCGCCGCGGACGCCAAGCTGTCCACCGTGACAGGTACTACCAACAATGCGTCACCCCAACGCCGCCGAAGGATGTAGAGGGTCAACGCGGCCGGGTCGGCATCGAAACGCTTGGCCTCGGCCTCTACGAAATCGCTGGGGACCGCGGTCGGGGTACAGGTGCGCGTCGGCCGAAAGCTCTTTCCGATGCTGTGGCAGTAGGTGCCATCGGCGTTCACCGGACGCAGCGGTTTGGTCATGCAGCCCGAAGCACCCAGCGCCGTTGCACCAAGCGCCATCAAGACGAGGCGACGGGGTGTCGCGTCTTCCTGCGAGGTGTTCATATCGCGCTCCTCATTTGATCGCGAAGCGCACGTTGGCGGGCTTCTTGCCTTGCAAGTTGACGGTCGCGACCATGCGCGCACCCGGGCCGACCTTGAAACTGCCCTTGGCTTCCAATCGATCGTCACCGGCGGGCGCCAGAGCCACTTCAGTCTTCTCGGTGCCCATGAGCAAGGTGAGCTTGCCTGTCGCACCCTTCGTGCTCGCCGGCTTGCCATGGTCGCGCACGTGGATCGTGATCAAGTCGGGCTTGGCAACGAGTTCGAAGTCCATGTCGTTGGCCTCGACGACGATGCCGCCATGCTTGGGGCTGTGGTCATGCGCGCCGGCTGCGTAGGCGGCACCGCTCATGGCCACAGAAGCGGCGAAGACAGCAGAGAAGATGAATCGCATAGTGGTTCCTTTCGGGTTTGGTGTGGAACGAAACGTGGCGTGCAACAACGTCAGAACGCTTCCGCGTTCTTGTCGTCCATCAGCCGTTCGGCGTCCTTGCGTCCGAACAGCCAGAACATCGCCGGGGTGAGAAAGGTGTCGAGTAGCGTCGAGCTGACGAGCCCAGAGAAAATTACCACGGCCACCGGGTGCAGCACCTCGGTGCCGGGCCGCTCGGCCTCGAACAGCAGCGGTGCAAGCGCAAAGGCGGTCACCAACGCTGTCATCAGCACCGGGCTCAGCCGCTCCAGCGAGCCGCGCACGATCATCTTCTGGTCGAAGTTCTCGCCCTCGAAGCGCATCAGATTGATGTAGTGGCTGACCTTCAGGATGCCGTTACGTACCGAGATGCCCGCCAGTGTGACGAAGCCGACCATGGCCGCCACGCTCAGTGGCTGCCCTGACAACCACAGTCCGATCACCGCGCCCACTAGGGCCAGCGGGATGTTCACCATGATCAGCGCCGAGAGCACAGCGCTCTGGTAGCGCGTGTATAGCACCACGAACATCAGCGTCAGCGACACGATGGACAGCAGCCCGATCAGGCGCGAGGCCTCCTCCTGCGCCTGGAACTGGCCGCCCAGCGTGATGAACATGCCCTCGGGCAGCTTCGTCTCGGCGGCCACCTTGCGGATGTCGGCCACGATCTCCGACAGCGGCCGGCCCGACGCGTTGGCCGACAGTACGATGCGCCGCTTGCCGTCGTCCCGGCTGATCTGGTTGGGGCCATCGCTTTCCTCGATGCTCGCCACCTTCGACAGCGGGATCCGCCCGCTGGGCGTCTCGATGAGGATCTGGCTCAAGCCCTCGATCGAACGCGCCGACTCCGGCAGCCGCACCACGAGCGCAAAGCGTCGGTTGCCCTCGACGATCTGCGCCACGCGCTCACCTTCCACCAGGCCCTGCAGCGTGGCCAGGATCTGTGGCGCCGGCACGCCATACTGCGCCGCTGCCGCGTAGTCCACGCGCACCTTGATCTGTGGCGCGAGCACCTGCTTCTCGATCTGCAG
>ERZ1066136.332-NODE-332-length-41564-cov-11.858850_pt1 | contig 41564 bp, 49 predicted proteins | sample MGYA00382783_ERZ1066136 | MGnify/ENA primary metagenome ERZ1066136 (study PRJEB33369, sample SAMEA5778366) | biofilm metagenome | biome: Industrial cooling water; feature: Water cooling tower basin; material: Biofilm | place: United Arab Emirates | collected... | reverse complement strand
ACCCCGTGGCCGGCCACATCCCGGGCGCGCTCAACCGCTTCTTCAGGCTCAACCTGGCCGACGACGGCCGCTTCAAGCCGGCCGCGCAGCTGCGTGCCGAGTACGCGGCGCTGCTGGGCGGTCGCGCGCCCGTGCACCAGTGCGGCTCGGGCGTGACCGCCTGCCACAACCTGCTGGCCATGGCCGCCGCGGGCCTGGACGCCGGGGCGCTCTACCCCGGCTCGTGGAGCGCCTGGTGCAGCGACCCCGCGCGCCCGGTGGCCCGGGGCGCTTGACCACGGTCAAGCCCCCTGGCGCCCGGCGCCCCGAACATGCCAGCATCGGCCAGCGGGCGTTCCGCCGCCACCACGGAGACTGACACCATGTACCAGCGCATCCTCTTCCCCACCGACGGTTCCGAGATCACGATGAAGGCGCTGCAGACGGCGCTGTCGCTGGCCAAGCTCTGCGGCGCCGAGCTGCACGCGCTGGCCGTGATGGAGCCCTTCCCGTACAGCGCCATCTCCGAGATGCAGCCCGTGCCGCCGCAGGAGTTCTTCGACGCGCAGCAGCGCGTGGCCGGCGCGCGCGTCAAGGCCGTGGCCGACGCCGCCGCGGCCGCGGGCGTGCGCTGCCAGGGCTTCACCGTCGAGGCCCTGCACCCGTGGGAGGCCATCCTCGACCACGGCAAGGCGCAGTCCTGCGACCTCGTCGTCATGGCCTCGCACGGCCGCCGCGGCGTGAGCGCGCTGCTGCTGGGCAGCGAGACGCAGAAGGTGCTGACGCACAGCAACCTGCCGGTGCTGGTCGTCCGCTGAGCCGCGGCGCCCGCGCCGGCGGGCGCCGGTTCAGGCCACGCCGTGGGCCTTGAACCAGGCCAGGCAGCGCTTCCAGCCGTCCTCGGCCGCGGCCTGGCGGAAGCTGGGCCGGTAGTCGGCGTGGAAGGCGTGCGGCGCGTCGGGGTAGATCACGAACTCGCTCCTCCTCGCCGCGGCGCTGCCGGCGGCCAGCGCGGCCTTCATGCGGTCCACGGTGTCGAGCGGGATGCCCGTGTCCTTCTCGCCGTAGAGGCCGAGCACCGGGCCGTGCAGCCGGCCCGCCACGTCCACCGGGTGCGTGGGCTGCAGCGGGTTGGGCTGGCCCACGAGCCGGCCGTACCAGGCCACGCCGGCCTTGATGCCCGGGTTGTGCGCGCTGTACAGCCAGGTGATGCGGCCGCCCCAGCAGAAGCCCGTGACGGCGGCCTTGCTGGTGTCGGCGCCCTGGCCCTTGGCCCAGGCCAGCGTGGCGTCGAGGTCGCCCATCACCTGCGCGTCGGGCACCTTGCTGATGACCTCGGCGATGAGCTTGCCGATCTCGCCGTACTCGGTGGGGTCGCCCTGGCGCACGAACATCTCGGGCGCGATGGCGAAGTAGCCGGCCTTGGCGAAGCGCCGCGCCACGTCGGCGATGTACTCGTGCACGCCGAAGATCTCGGAGACCACCAGCACCACCGGGGCGCCGGCCTTGCCCTGCGGCGCGGCGCGGTAGGCGGGCATGCGGAAATCGCCCACGGGGATCATCACCTCGCCGGCCACGAGCCCGGTGCTGTCGGTCTTGATCACCGTCTGCGCCATCACCGGCAGCGCCGCCGCGGCGAAGCCGGTGCCGACGGCGCGGCGCACGAAGCCGCGGCGCGTGTCGGGCGTGTCCACCAGGCCGGTGGCGGGCACCAGGGTCTCGAAGTCTTCCTTCAGCATCGCGGGTCTCCTGTGGGGTGTGGTGTGGCCGACGCGGCGCGGCGCATTCTAGGAAGACCCCCATAGCCCCACGGGTACGATCGCCGCATGGAGAAACGCGACGCGCCGACCACGCCTGCCCAGGCCCTGCTGGCCGCCATCGACATGGGCTCCAACAGCTTCCGCCTCGAGATCGGCGCCCTGCCCCACGGCCGCTACCGGCGCGTGGACTACCTCAAGGAGACCGTGCGCCTGGGCGCCGGCCTCGACAGCGCAGGCCAGCTGACCGAAGACGCCGCGCAGCGCGGCCTGGCCTGCCTGCGTCGCTTCTCGCAGCGCCTGGCGGGCTTCGAGCCCGGGCAGGTGCGCGCCGTGGCCACGCAGACGCTGCGCGAGGCGCGCAACCGCAACGCCTTCCTGCTGCGCGCGCAGGATGCGCTGGGCTTTCCCATCGAGGTGATCACTGGGCGCGAGGAGGCCCGCCTCATCTACGCCGGCGTGCACCACCTGCAGCCGCCGGCCGATGCCACGGCCGGGCGGCTGGTCATCGACATCGGCGGCCGCTCCACCGAGCTGATCCTGGGCCAGGGCCGCACGCCGCGCGTGGCCGAGAGCTTCGCCGTGGGCTGCGTGAGCCTGTCGATGCGCTTCTTTCCGGAGGGCCGCATCACGCAGGAGGGCTTCCGCGGCGCCCAGGTGGCCGCGGGCGCCGAGCTCGAGGAGGCGCTGCAGCCCTTCGCGCGCGAGCACTGGCAGGAGGCGCTGGGCTCCTCGGGCACGGCCGGCGCGGTGTCGCAGCTGCTGGCCGCCAGCGGCGTGACCGACGGGCGCATCACGCCGGCCGGCCTGCGCTGGTGCATCGAGCGCTGCCTCGAGGCCGGCCACATCGACCGCATCAGCCTGCCCGGCCTCAAGCCCGAGCGCCGCGCCGTGCTGCCCGGGGGCCTGGCCATCCTGTACACGCTGGCCACGCACTTCGACATCGCGGCGCTGCAGCCGGCCAAGGGCGCGCTGCGCCAGGGCGTGATCGTCGACCTGCACGACCGCCGCCAGGCCCTGCTGCACCGCCGGGGCGCCGACATGCGCGACGAGACCGTGGCCGCGCTCCAGCAGCGCTTCGCGGTGGACGTGGCGCAGGCCGCGCGCGTGGCCTCGGTGGCGCTGGCGCTGTTCGACGCCGTGCGCCCGGCGCTGGGCGAGCGCGCCGACGACGACAGCCGCCGCGAGCTGGGCTGGGCCTGCGCGCTGCACGAGATGGGCCAGATGGTGTCGCACCACGACCACCACCGCCACAGCGCCTACCTGCTGAGCTACGTGGACGCCGCCGGCTTCTCGCAGAGCCAGCAGCGCCGCCTGGGCGAGCTGGTGCTGGGCCAGCGCGGCGGCCTGCGCAAGCTCGAGGCCGCGCTGGCGCAGCCGCTGTTCGCGTGGCAGGTGCTGTGCCTGCGCCTGGCCGCCATCAAGTGCCATGCGCGCGGCCCGGTCAACCCGCAGGCGCTGCAGCTGGCCGCGCAGGGCGCCGACGCGCAGCTCTCGTTCACGCCGGCCTGGGCCGAGACGCACCCGCGCACGCTGTACCTGCTGCAGGAGGAGGCCGCGGTCTGGGCCCGCCAGGGGCCGATGCGGCTGCTGCTGCCCTGACGCGGGGGCGCGGCTCAGCCCGTCAGCTCGGGCGCCATCACCGCGTGCAGCACGACCTGGCGCACCCCCTCGCGCTCGCGCGCGCGAAGCCACCACACCGCGCCCTTGCGCACGGCCCAGGGCAGCGGCTGGCCGGCCAGCAGGTAGGCCGCGGCCAGGCCCAGCGTGGGCTGGTGCCCCACCACGAGCACGGGCTCGCGCGAGTCCGGCCAGCGCGCCGCATGCAGCAGGCCCTCGACGCTGCCGTCGGGCGCCAGCGCGGGCACGGTCTTGACGCGGCGGTCCAGCGCCGCGGCCGTCTGCTGGGCGCGCCGCGCCGGGCTGGCGAGCACGCGCGTGCTGCTGGGCAGCTGGCGGTTCAGCCACTCGGCCATGCGCTGGGCCTGGCGCTCGCCCTTGGGCGTGAGCGCGCGGTCGAGGTCGTCGCTGAGCTCGCGCAGCTCCAGCGCCTCGGCGTGCCGCCACAGGATGAGGTCCACGGCGCCGCCCCGGCTCAGGAGAAGCGCTGCATCAGCGCCTGCTGGGCGCTGGGCCCGCCCTCGCCGGCACGGCGGTAGCGGCCCGAGCCCTCGAGCTCCCAGGCGTCGGCGCTGTCGTGCAGGTAGGGCACGAGTGCCTCGTCGATGACGCGCTGGCGCAGGGCCGCGTCGCGCACCGGCCAGGCGATCTCGACGCGGCGGAACATGTTGCGGCTCATCCAGTCGGCGCTGCTCAGGTACAGCACCTCGTCGTCGGCCTCGGCGCCCCAGCGGAAGTACAGGATGCGCGAATGCTCGAGGAAGCGACCGACGATGCTGCGCACGCGGATGTTCTCGGTGAAGCCCGGCACCCCCGGCGGCAGCATGCAGGCGCCGCGCACCACGAGGTCGATGCTCGCGCCGGCGCGGCCGGCCTCGATGAGCGCGTGGATCAGCCCGGGGTCGGTGAGCGCGTTGAGCTTGGCCACGATGCGCGCCGGCCGCCCGGCCTGGGCGGCCTCGGCCACCTGGCGGATGTGCCGCAGCATGCGCTTGTGCAGCTGGAACGGCGCCGTCACCAGGTGGCGCGGCGGCTTGGCCGCGGTCTGGCTGGCCAGCTGCAGGAACACCGCGTCGGCGTCGGCCGTGAGGCCCGGGTCGGCCGTGAGCGTGCCGAGGTCGGTGTACAGGCGCGCCGTCTTCGGGTTGTAGTTGCCGGTGGACAGGTGCGCGTAGCGGCGCAGCTTCGCGCCCTCGCGCCGCGTCACCAGCAGCAGCTTGGCGTGGGTCTTGAGGCCGACGACGCCGTAGACCACCTGCGCGCCCACGGCCTCCAGGCGCTCGGCCCAGTTGATGTTGGCCTCCTCGTCGAAGCGCGCCTTCAGCTCCACCACGGCCAGCACCTCCTTGCCGCGGCGGGCCGCCTCGATGAGCAGGTCCATCAGCACGCTCTGCGCCCCGGTGCGGTAGATGGTCTGCTTGATGGCCAGCACGTCGGGGTCGTGCACGGCCTCGCGCAGGAACTGCACCACCGGCTCGAAGCTCTCGAAGGGATGGTGCAGCAGCACGTCGCCGCCCTCGCGCAGCCGCGCGAAGAGGCTCTGGCCGCGCGGCAGCCGGCCCTCGGGCCAGCGCGGCTCGAAGGGCGGGAAGCGCAGGTGGTCGGCGCGCGCCTGGTCGATGAGCTGGTTCAGGCGCACCAGGTTCACCGGGCCGTTGACCTTGTACAGCGCCACCTCGGGCAGGTTGAACTGCTCGAGGAGGAACTGCTGCAGGTCCTCGGGGCAGGTGCTCACCACCTCGAGCCGGATGGCCTGGCCGAAGTGGCGCAGCGTCAGGCCCGAGCGCAGCGCCTGGCGCAGGTTGGTGACGTCGTCCTCGTCGACCTCGAGGTCGGAGTCGCGCGTGACGCGGAACTGCGAGAACGCCACCACGCGCCGCCCCGCGAACAGCGCGTCGAGGTGGGCGCGGATCACGCTCGTGAGCAGCACGAAGCCCTGGCGGCCGCCGCAGAGCTCGTCGGGCAGGCGGATGACGCGCGGCAGCACGCGCGGCACCTTGACGATCGCGATGGAGTTCTCGCGCCCGAAGGCGTCGCGGCCGTCGAGCCGGGCGATGAAGTTGAGGCTCTTGTTGGCCACCAGCGGGAACGGGTGGCTGGGGTCCAGGCTCAGCGGCACCAGCAGCGGCTGCACCTGCGACTCGAAGAACTTCGCCACCCAGGCGCGCTGCGCCGGGCTGCGCTCGGCGTGGTTGAGGATGAGGATGCCCTCGGCGGCGAGCGCCGGCATGACCTCGTCGTTGAAGACCTGGTACTGCTCGTCGATGAGCTCGTGCGCGGCGCGCGCCACGGCCTCGAGGTCGGCCTGCGTGATGCCGCTGCCGGGCTGGCGCACGGCCTCGATGTAGTCGGCCACGCGCACCTCGAAGAACTCGTCGAGGTTGCTCGAGACGATGGTCACGTAGCGCAGCCGCTCCAGCAGCGGCACCTCGGGCCGCCGCGCCTGCGCCAGCACGCGGCGGTTGAACTGGATCAGCGAGCGCTCGCGGTCCAGCAGGTTGAGCTTGGCCGTCTGGGCCGTCTTCTCGCGCAGGGCGCGGGTGCGGTCGTCGTCCAGCGCGAGGCGCGGCTGGGCGCGCGGGGGCGCGGGCAGCGCTGCGCGGGGCGTGGGTTCGCTCATGTCGAGCAAGTGTATGAAGCTCCCGCGTCAGCGGCGTGACAGCGGCCCACGCCGCGGTGGGGCTACACCGCCAGCAGGTGCGTGCGGTAGTGGATGAGCTCGTCGATGGACTCGTGGATGTCGGCCAGCGCCGTGTGCGCCTGCGCCTTCTTGAAGCCCTCCAGCGCGGCGGGCTTCCAGCGCCGCGCCAGCTCCTTGAGCGTGCTGACGTCGAGGTTGCGGTAGTGGAAGAAGGCCTCCAGCGTGGGCATGGTGCGCGCCAGGAAGCGGCGGTCCTGGCAGATGCTGTTGCCGCACATGGGGCTCTTGCCCTTGGGCACGTAGGCCTTGAGGAACTCGATCACCGCGGCCTCGGCGGCGGCCTCGTCCACGGTGCTGGCCTTGACGCGGTCGATCAGGCCGCTGCGGCCGTGCGTGCCCTTGTTCCAGGCGTCCATGCCGTCGAGCACGGCGTCGCTCTGGTGCACGGCGAAGACCGGGCCCTCGACGCGCACGGTGAGCATCGGGTCCGTCACGACGACGGCGATCTCGATGATGCGGTCGCTCTCGGGGACGAGGCCCGTCATCTCGAGGTCGATCCAGATCAGGTTGTGCTCGCTGGGGGCCAGCACGGGGGCGGTGTCGGTCATGACGGTGTGGGGGGTGGGGGCGCGAGAGCCGGGGACGGTGCCGTGGATTGTCGCCGCAGCCTACACTGCCGGCCCGCATGGAACCGAACCTCCTGACCACGGCGTTCGTCGCCGCCCTGCTGTCGTCGCTGCTGGTCAAGCTCTGGCTGGCCACGCGCCAGATGCGCCACGTGGCCGCCCACCGCCACGCCGTGCCGGCGGCCTTTGCCGGCAGCGTGTCGCTCGAGGCCCACCAGCGCGCCGCCGACTACACCCTGGCCAAGGGCCGCCTGGGCCTGGCCACCACGGCCATCGGCACCGCCACCGTGGTGGGCTGGACGCTGCTCGGCGGCCTCGAGGCGCTCAACACGCTGCTGCGCGACGCGCTCATGCCGGGCTACGGGCCCATGGCCTACCAGCTGGCGCTGCTGGCGGCGGTGTCGCTGATCGGCGGCCTCATCGACCTGCCGGCCGAGTGGATCGCCACCTTCCGGCTGGAGCAGCGCTTCGGCTTCAACCGCACCACGCCCAGGCTGTGGTGGGCCGACCAGGCCAAGGGCGTGCTGCTGGGCGCGTCCATCGGCCTGCCGCTGGCGGCGCTGGTGCTGTGGATCATGGCCGCCAGCGGCGGCCTGTGGTGGCTGTGGGCCTGGGGCGCGCTGGTGGGCTTCAACCTGCTGATGCTGGTGCTGTACCCCACGGTGATCGCGCCGCTGTTCAACAAGTTCGAGCCGCTGGCCGACGCCGCGCTGGCCGAGCGTGTGCAGGCGCTCATGCGGCGCTGCGGCTTCGCGGCCAAGGGCCTGTTCGTGATGGACGGCAGCCGCCGCTCGGCGCACGGCAACGCCTACTTCACGGGCCTGGGCTCCTCCAAGCGCGTGGTGTTCTTCGACACCCTGCTGGCCAAGCTCACCCCCGGCGAGGTGGAGGCGGTGCTGGCGCACGAGCTGGGCCACTTCAAGCTGCGCCACGTGCCCAAGACCATGGTCGGCCTGTTCGCCACCAGCCTGGCCGCGCTGGCGCTGCTGGGCTGGCTGGCCGGCCAGAGCGGCTTCTACGCCGGCCTGGGCGTGCAGCCCAACCTGGCCGCGCCCAACGACGCGCTGGCGCTGCTGCTGTTCATGCTGGTGCTGCCGAGCTTCACGTTCTTCGTCTCGCCGGTGATGGCGCTGTTCTCGCGCCGCCACGAGTTCCAGGCCGACGCCTTCGCCTGCGAGCAGGCCGACGGCCGCGACCTGGCCAACGCCCTGCTCAAGCTGCACGCCGACAACGCCAGCACGCTGACGCCCGACCCGCTGTACGTGCGCTTCTACTACTCGCACCCCCCGGCCAGCGAGCGCCTGGCCGCCCTGCCCCTGCCCACCTGGAAGCCCGCCTCCGCATGAGCCCCCTCGCCGCCCGCCGCTGCCAGCCGCTCGAAGGCCACCCGGCCATGACGGCCGACCAGATCGCCCGCCATCTGGCCGACGCCCCCGGCTGGGCCCTGGTGGACGGCGCCATCCAGAAGCGCTACGACTTCGCCGACTACCACCGCACCATGGCATTCGTGAACGCGGTCGCCTGGATCGCCCACGCCGAGGACCACCACCCCGACCTGCTGGTGAGCTACAACCGCTGCACGGTGCGCTTCAACACGCACTCGGTGGGCGGCATCTCCATCAACGACTTCATCTGCGCGGCGAAGCTCGACGCGCTGCTGGGCTGAGTGGGTTCGCCGGCGGCGCTCGACACGGGCCTGGTGGTGGCCGCACACGGCCGCCACGTCATCGTCGAAACGCCAGAGGGCACGCGCGTGCACTGCGTGCCGCGTGGCAAGAAGAGCGAGCTCGTGGTCGGTGACCGCGTGCGCTGGCAGCCCACGGGCGACGGCGGCGTGGTCGAGCACATCGAGCCGCGCCGCAACCTGCTGCACCGCCAGGACGAGTGGCGCAGCAAGAGCTTCGCCGCCAACATCGACCAGCTGCTGGTGCTGGTGGCGGTGGAGCCCCCCTTCGGCGAGATGCAGCTCACGCGCTCGCTCATCGCGGCCGCCGCGGCGGGCATCCCCGCGGCCATCGGCCTGAACAAGATCGACCTGCCCGGCGCCGACGCGTCGCGCGCCCGGCTGGCGCCCTACCGCGCCATGGGCCTGACGGTGCTGGAGTTCGCGCTCAAGACCGACCCCGCCGGTGCCGCCGCCGTGCTGGCGCCCTGGCTGGCCGGCCGCAGCACCCTGGTGCTGGGCCCCAGCGGCATGGGCAAGAGCACGCTGATCAACCGCTTCGTGCCGGAGGCCGCGGCCCAGGTGGGCGAGATCTCGCAGGCGCTGCAGACCGGCCGCCACACCACCACCACGACCACCTGGTACTGGCTGGACGCGCAGCGCCAGGGCGCGCTGATCGACTCACCCGGCTTCCAGGAGTTCGGACTGCGCCAGGTGGCGCCCACCGAGCTGGCGGGCCTGATGCCCGACCTGGCGGCGCACCTGGGCCAGTGCCGCTTCGCCAACTGCAGCCACCGCCACGAGCCCGGCTGCGGCGTGCGCGCGGCCGCGGCGCGCGGCGAGATCGGTGAACAGCGCATGCGCCTGTACGAAGCGCTGCACGAGGAGCTGTCGGCCCCGCCGCGTTACTGAGGCTCAGCCGAGCAGGTTGGCGAAGGTCAGCAGCAGCACCAGCACCATCCACAGCAGCACCGAGCGCCACACCAGGCCCACCACGCTCTGCAGGTGCGCCAGCTGCGCCGGCTGGCCCTCGGTGGAACCCTGGGCGGCGGCCATGCCGGCCTCGCCGCCGGCGCTGAAGGTCTTGCTGCGGTCGGGCGTGACGCCCGGGGCCGCGGCGCCGCCGAGCTGGATGCCCACCGCGCCGGCCGCCGCCGCGAGGATGACGCCCTCGTTCGCGTGCTGCCACAGCCGCGCGTCGCGCCGCCAGGCCGCCACGGCCTCCTCGAAGTTGCCGACGATGGCAAAGCCCGCCGCCGTCAGGCGTGCCGGCACGTGGTCGACCAGCGTGAACAGCCGCTGCGACAGCGCCGCCAGCCGCTCGTTGGACGGCGCGTCCAGGCTGCGGCTGCGGTAGTTCCAGTAGCGCGACGCGAACTCGGCCATGCGGTAGAGCACCGCGCCCAGCGGCCCCAGGCCCAGGGCCGAGAGCAGCACGAACCAGAAGAACACGCCGAACACGTGGCGGTGCGCGGCCAGCAGCGCGTGCTCGATCACGTGGCGCAGCAGCTCGGTGCGCGGCAGCTCGCTGGCGTCGAGGTGCCGCCACTCGGCGAGCAGGCGGCGCGCGGTGGCCTCGTCGCCGCGGTCCAGCGCGTCGCGGATGTCGGTGAAGAAGTGGCTGAACTGGCGGAAGCCCAAAGTGAGGTACAGCACCAGCACGTCGAAGGCCAGCGCCAGCAGCAGGCTGTGCCAGGCGATGAACAGGTACAGCCCGGTGACGATGAGGCCGGGCACGGCCACCGACACGCCCCACACCACGGCCGCGTGGTGGCGCTCGCCGGCGTTGAAGTTGCGGCCCGTCCAGCGCACCCACTGCTGCATGGCGCCGTGCACCGCGTTGTCGCGCGGCAGGGGCTTGAGCTGCTCGATCAGCAGCGCGAACAGGACGGCGAAGAAACTCATCTGGGCCGCGATGATAGAAGCGGCCGCGGCCCGCCCCGGCCGGGGTTCACCGCGCGAGGAAGCGGTAGAAGTTGCGCAGCATGGCCGCGGTGGCGCCCCAGATGAAGTACTCGCGTTCTTCACCGCCCGGCCCCGTGCCCTGCCAAGGCATGGAGAGGAACTGGCGCTGCCCGCCCTCGTACTCGAAGCGGTGGCGGCGGTGGTTGGCCGGGTCCATGAGCCAGGCGAGCGGCACCTCGAAGGCCTCGGCGACCTCGAAGGCGTCGAGCGCCAGTTCGAAGCGCGGCCGCACCAGCGCCACCACGGGGGTGACGACGAAGTGGGTCACCGTCGTGTAGGTGGGCAGCGCGCCGATCACGTCCACGTGCGCGGGCGCGAGCCCCACCTCCTCGTGCGCCTCGCGCAGGGCGGTGCCGGCGGGGCCGTCGTCCTCGGGTTCGCTGCGGCCACCCGGGAAGCTGATCTGGCCGGCGTGGTCGCGCAGGTGCTCGGTGCGGCGCGTCAGCAGCACCGTCAGGCCCTCAGGGCGCTCGACCAGCGGCACCAGCACGGCCGCGGCCGCGGGGCTGCGGCCCTCGAAGGGCTTGCCGTCGCCCGGGTGCTCGGGCTCGAAGGGCTCGCCGGCGGCGAAGCGCTCGCGCAGGCGCTGCGGCACCAGCTGCGACGCCGCCACGGGCGGCAGATGTGAATCGACCCCCGCCACGGGCACGCGGCGGGGGTCGAGGATGCGCGGTGGCGCGGCCAAGGCGGCGCCTTCGTCGCAGCGGGCCTTAGGCCAGCTTTTCCTTGATGCGCGCGCTCTTGCCGCTGCGCTGGCGCAGGTAGTAGAGCTTGGCGCGGCGCACGTCGCCGCGGCGCTTGACCTCGATGCCGGCGATCAGCGGGCTGTAGGTCTGGAAGGTGCGCTCCACGCCTTCGCCGTTGGACACCTTGCGCACGATGAAGCTGCTGTTGAGGCCGCGGTTGCGCTTGGCGATGACGACGCCTTCGTAGGCCTGCACGCGCTTGCGCGTGCCTTCGACCACGTTGACGTTGACGATGACGGTGTCGCCGGGGGCGAAGGCCGGGATCGTGCGGTTCAGGCGCGCGATCTCTTCCTGTTCGAGGGTGGCAATCAGGTCCACAGGGGTTCTCCGAAGTGATCGTGCTCTGGGCTGGGTTGCGGATGTGTCCCGAAGGACTGTGGCCCGGCAGAGGATCGAAAAGCCTTCGAGTATAGCCCGAACGGCCTCAGCCCTTGGGCAGGCCGGCCAGGAAGCGCTCGTCGGCCTTGCTCAGCCGGCCGGCGGCGCGCGCGGCCTCGATCAGCTCGGGCCGGCGACGCGCCGTCAGCGCCAGCGACTGCTCGCGGCGCCAGCGCGCGATGTCGCCGTGGTGGCCCGACAGCAGCACCTCGGGCACGGCGCGCTCGGCGCCATCCAGCAGCAGGCGCTCGGGGCGGCTGTAGTGCGGGCCCTCGAGCAGGCCGTCGGAGAAGCTGTCGCCCTGGTGCGAGGGCTCGGCCAGCACGCCGGGCTGCAGCCGCGCGATGGCGTCCAGCAGCGCCAGCGCGGGCAGCTCGCCGCCCGAGAGCACGAAGTCGCCCAGGCTCAGCTCCAGCGTCACGCGGGCGTCGACCAGGCGCTGGTCGATGCCCTCGTAGCGGCCGCACAGCAGCACGGCGCCCGGGCCGGCGGCCAGCTCCTGCACGAGGGCCTGGTCGATGCGCCGGCCGGTGGGCGTGAAGTGCACCACCGGGTGCGGGCCGGGGCCGCGCTCGGCGGCGATGGCGTCCAGCGTGCGCAGCAGCGGCTGCACCAGCATCACCATGCCGGCGCCGCCGCCGTAGGGGCGGTCGTCGACGCGGCGGTAGGGGTCGTCGGTGAAGTCGCGGGGCTGCCAGCACTTCACCTGCACCGGGCCCTCGTAGGCGCGGCGCGTGATGCCATGCACCAGGTGCGGCGCGATCAGCTCGGGGAACAGCGTGACGAGGTCGAAGCGCATGGGGCCGGCGGCCGGCGCGCGGCGGCTCAGTAGTCGGCCTGCCAGTCGACGCGGATGCGGCGCTCGGCCTGCTCGACGCCGTCGACGTAGGCGTCGACGAAGGGGATGAGGATCTCGTCGGCCTCGGGCGCGGCCGGCTGCACACGCAGCACGCAGTGCGGGCCGGTCTCGATGAGGCCGACCACCGTGCCCAGGGCCTGCTGCTCGCGGTTGGACACCGCCATGCCGATGAGGTCGACCCAGTAGAACTCGCCCTCGTCGGGTGTGGGAAAGCTGGTGCGCGGCACGAACACGCGCGCGCCCTTGAGGCTTTCGGCGAGGTCGCGGTCGTCGAGCTCCTGCACGGTGGCGACGATGCCGTCACCCTGCTCGCGCGCCTGCACGATGCGCAGCAGCACCGGGTGGGCCAGGCCGCCCGGGCGGGCCGGCTCGGCCGGCGCCAGGAACCAGCGCTTGGTGGAGAACAGGGCCTGCGCGTCGGCGGCGAAGGGCAGCACCTTGATGCCGCCCTTGATGCCCCAGGCCCCGAGGACGCGGCCGACCTCGACCGCGTCGTCCGGCAATGCCTCGGCAGGCCCTAGGGCAGCGTGCACGGCCGGAACAGGGGGAGCCGGGTCAGGCCGTGGCCTTGGCGGCCTGCGCGACCAGGCGCGCGACCGTGGGCGACAGCTGGGCGCCGACGCCCTTCCAGTGCGTCACGCGGTCCATCGCCACGCGCAGCGGCTGCTCGGAACCGGCGGCCATGGGGTTGTAGAACCCCACGCGCTCGATGAAGCGGCCGTCGCGGCGCTCGCGCGAGTCGGCGACGACGATGTTGTAGAACGGGCGCTTCTTGGCGCCGCCACGGGCCAGTCGGATCACGACCATCGGAAACCTCGAATCTTCGATTGGACGACGGCCGGGGCCCGTGGACACGGCCGGGCAGGCCATCTGCGGTGGCCGACGCCGTAGATACGCCCTGCGGCGAGTGGTGCCGGGGCCAGCGTCGGAAACCGCGCATTATAGACTGCGCGCCGCGGTGGCCTGCACCACCGTGTCACGCCCGTCCGCCTGCCCGCCCGCCCCATGAACCCCGCCGCCGCCGCGCCCTCGCCCGCCACCTCGCCCTACCGCAGCAAGACCCTGGCCGTCTGGCTGGCCGTGCTCTTCGGCACGTTGGGCCTGCACCGGCTGTACGTGCGCGGCTTCGGCGACGTCTGGGGCTGGCTGCACCCCCTGCCCACGGCCGTGGGCGCCATCGGGCTGCACCGCCACCTCACGCTGGGCCAGGACGACCGGCTGTCCTGGCTGCTGCTGCCGCTGCTGGGGCTGAGCATCTCGGTGGCCATGTTCACGGCCATCGTCTGGGCGCTGACGCCCGACGAACGCTGGGACGCCCGCCACAACCCCGGCCACGAGGGCACGGCCACTGGCTGGGGCCCGGTGCTGGGCGCCATCCTCGCGATGCTGCTGGGCGGCGGCATCCTCATGGGCACCATCGCCTACAGCGGGCAGCGCTTCTTCGAATCGCAGCTGGGGGTGATGGCCCCCGTCATCACGCTGCGCGCCTGAGCCGCGCGCCGCACCGGGCGCTCAGGCCAGGCGCTCGATCGCCTGCCCGGCGGTGCCGGCCCGCCAGGGGGCCAGGGCGCCGAGGGTCGGGTGCGTGAAGCCCGGCGCCAGCTCGAGCAGCGGCTCCAGCACGAAGGCACGCTGCTGCAGCCGCGGGTGCGGCACGGTCAGCGTGGGCGTGGCGATGCTGCGATCGCCGACGAACAGCACGTCGAGATCCAGCGTGCGCGGCGCGTTGCGGTAGGGGCGCTGGCGCTCGTGCCGCGCCTCGATGGCCTGGAGCGCGCGCAGCAGGACCTCGGGGTCCAGCTCGGTGCGCAGCTCGGCCACGGCGTTGACGAAGTCGGGGCCCCGGGCCTCCACGGGCGCCGTGCGGTACAGCGACGAGCGCGCCACCACCTGCGTGCCCGGCAGCGCGGCCAGTGCCTCGAACGCGGCGTTCACCGTGGCCCGCGCGTCGCCGAGGTTGGCCCCCAGGCCGATGAACACCCGCTCGGCGTTCATCCCGCGGCCGGGGGCGGGCCGCCGGCCGCGCCACCCTCGGGGCGCGGGCCCCGGCGGCGGCGCCGGCGGCGCTTGCGCGGGGCCGTGGTCTCGCCCTCGCCGGCCGGCGGTGTGTCGTCGTCGGTCTCTGCCCCTTCGTCGGCGTCGCCGTCGTCCGCAGGCGCCGTGGCCGCCACCGGGGCCGCCCGCTTCACGCGCTGCGGGCCGCTGGCGGGCTTGACGTCGGCGAGCAGCGCCTCGCGCTCCTCGTCGTTGCCGAGGTGGTAGTCCTCCCACCAGTCGGCCAGGGCACTGCTGGCCTCGCCGGCGTCGGCGCGCAGGCGCAGGAAGTCGTAGCCGGCGCGGAAGCGCGGCTGCGCCGCCAGGCCCGCCGCGCCACTGGGCGTGCGGCGCTCGAAGCGCGGCTGCATGAGCCAGATCTCGCGCATGTCGGCCGCCAGCTTGCCGCGGCCGGAGATGTCGCCGATGCGGGCGTCGAACACCGCGTCCACGGCCTGCTGCAGCGCCGGGAACGGGGCTTCGCCCTGGGCCTTGATCGCAGTCCATCGGTCCTGCACGTCGTGCCAGAGCAGGCAGGCCAACAGGAAGCTGGGCGCCACCGCGCGGCCCTCGGCGACACGGCGGTCCGTGTCTTCGAGCGCCAGCCGCACGAAGGTCTCGCGCGCCGCGCTACCGCCACCCAGCGCGGCCTCCAGCACCGGGAAGATGGGCGTGCCACCGCCCACCAGCCCGAAGCGCTTCATCTGCTCCAGGCTGGCCAGCGCGTGGCCGGTCTGCAGCAGCTTGATCATCTCGTCGAACAGGCGCGAGATGGGCACGTTGGCCAGCAGCGGCACCATGCCGCGCACCGGGGCCTCGGTGGCCTTGTCGAGGCCGAAGCCCAGCTTGGCCGCGAAGCGCACCACGCGCAGGATGCGCACCGGGTCCTCGCGGTAGCGCGTGGCCGGGTCGCCGATCATGCGCAGCACGCGGCCGCGCGCGTCGGCCAGGCCGCCGTGGTAGTCGACCACGGTCTGCGTCACGGGGTCGAAGTACATCGCGTTGATCGTGAAGTCGCGGCGCGCCGCGTCCTCGATCTGCGGGCCCCAGACGTTGTCGCGCAGCACGCGGCCCTCGGCGTCGACGACGTGCTTCTTGTCGGCGATCTGCGTCTTGCTGGTCTTCTCGTTGCCGGCCACCTGCTCGGCGGCGGCGGCGTCCATGTAGGCGCGGAAGGTGCTGACCTCGATGGTCTCGTGCTCGCGGCCGCGGCCGAAGACCACGTGCACCAGGCGGAACCGCCGGCCGATGATGAAGGCGCGCCGGAACAGCGACTTCACCTGCTCGGGCGTGGCGTCGGTGGCGACGTCGAAGTCCTTGGGGCGCAGACCCACGAGCAGATCACGCACGGCGCCGCCCACGATGTAGGCCTCGTAGCCGGCGTCCTTGAGCGTGCGCACCACGCGCACGGCGTTGGCGTCGAGCAGCTTGGGGTCGATGCGGTGCTCGGCGGCGGCGATCTCGACGCGCGCGCCCAGCGGGATCACGGGCGCGGCGGGCGCGGCCGGGGCTGCGGAGGCCGCGGGCGCGTCGCCCGCACCGAACAGTCGCTGGATGAACTTCTTGATCATGTGAACAGGTGGATGACGGGCCAGCCGCGTTCGGCCGCGATGCGCGCCAGGCCGGCGCCGGGGTTGGTGGCCACCGGGTGGCTGGCGGCCTCCAGCAGCGGCAGGTCGTTCGTGGAATCGCTGTAGAAGGTGCAGCGCGGGGCCTCGGCCAGCGCCGTGCCCAGGCCGGCGAGCCAGGCCTGCACGCGCACGATCTTGCCCTCTCGGAACGAGGGCGTGCCGGCGATGCGGCCGGTGACGCGGCCGTGGGCGTCGCGCTCCAGCTCGGTGGCGATGAGCGTGTCGATGCCGAACAGCGCCGCGATGGGCCGCGTGACGAACTCGTTGGTGGCCGTCACCAGCGCCAGGCGCTCGCCGGCGTCGCGGTGGCGCTGCACAAGCTCGAGCGCCGCGGGGTGCAGCATGGGCCGCACCACGGTGTCGACGAACTCGGCCAGCACGCCCTGCTGCTCGGCCTCGGGCCGGTGGCGCCAGGCCGAGGTGGCGAAGTCGACGTAGGCCGTCATGTCGAGCCGGCCTTCCAGGTAGTCGGCGTAGAAGCGGTCGTTGGCGCGGCGGAAATTGTCGCTCGACACCCAGCCGCGTTGCACCAGGAACTCGCCGAAGGCGTGGTCGCTGTCGCGCGGCAGCAGCGTGCCGTCCAGGTCGAACAGCGCGAGGGCGGGCGTGGTGCTCATGCGCCGGCCTCCGGCAGGCCTTCCTCGGCCAGCATCTGCCGCACCAGCGGCAGCGTGATGCGGCGGCCCTTGGCGAGGCCGAATTCGTCGAGGCGGTCGAGCACCTGCATGAGGTGGCCGAGGTCGCGGGGGAAACGCACGAGCAGGTAGTCCATCACGTCGTCGGGCAGGAAGATGCCGCGGTGGTCGGCCTCGCGGCGCAGCGCGGCCCGGGTTTCGCTGTCGGCCAGGGGCTCGAGCGCGAAGATGTGGCCCCAGCCCAGGCGGGTGCGCAGGTCGTCGCGCAGCGGCATGTCGACGGGGGGCAGGCGGCCGGCGGCCAGCCACTGCACGCCCTGCGCCAGCGCCGCCTCGAACAGCGCAAAGGCCGCGTGCTGGGCCACAGGGCTGAGCAGCTCGCAGCGGTCCACCACCACCAGGGCCCAGTGCGGCTGCAGCACCCAGGGCTCGGGGTCGGCGGCATCGAACCAGGCGGCCGTCTGGCCCGCCGCCTGGCAGCGTGCCACCAGCGCCTGCAGCAGGTGCGTCTTGCCGCTGGCCGCCGGGCCCCACAGGTACACCGGCGCCGTGGGCATGGCGAGCGCGGCCAGGTGCTGCAGCGCCGCGGCGTTGGCGCCGGGCACGAAGTTGTCGAACGAGGGCCGCGACTCGGGGCCGATGGCCAGGGGAATCTGCTTCATGCGGGCATCAGGAGGCGGCCTGCCAGGCCGCGAGGTGGCGCGCCAGCGTGGGCGCGTCGTCGGCGTCGGGGCATTGCGAAAGGTAGATCGACAGTGCCGCGGCGGCCTCCTGCCGGGCGCCGAGCTCGGCCAGCACCAGGGCGTGGTCGCGCCGCTCCGTCCAGGCCTCGGGCAGCAGGATCACCAGGCGCGCCAGCACGCGCTCCAGGCGCCGCCAATCGGCGTGGGCGCGGTGGATCTCCTTGAGGTTGCGCAGCATGCGCGCCAGCGTGTCGCGCGGCGTGGCCGCCAGAAGAAAAAGGCCCAGCGGCATCTCGTCGTCGCCGCCCAGCCGGCGGCGGAACGGGGCCAGGCGCTCCTCGAGCTCCTCGCGCGCCAGCGACTGGCCGCTGAAGGGGTCGATGATCACCTCGCCGCGCGGCAGCGACACCTTCACGAGGAAGTGCCCCGGGAACGAGATGCCGCGCACCGTGAGCCCGGCCTGCGTGCCGATCTCCTGGTAGAGCACGGCCAGCGAGATGGGGATGCCGCGGCGCGTGGCGAGCACGGCGGGGATCAGGCTGTTGCGGCGGTCGTGGTAGTCGTTGACGTTGCCGGCGAAGCCCAGCTCGTTGAAGAAGTAGCGGTTGAGCAGGCGCAGGCGCTGCAGCGGCGCGGCGTCGGCCGGCAGGCGCGCCTTCAGGCGCTGGGCGAGGCCATCGATCTCGGCGAGCACGCCCTGCACGTCGAGCGCCGGGTCGTCGTCCTGCGCGATGGCCACGGCCGCCTCGAGCAGCGGGAAGCCCTCGTCGCTGGCCACCAGCGAGGCGAAGTACGCCAGGGGCGTGACGTCGTGGACCAGGGGCAGCTGCATGGGGCGTGGGGGCGTCGCGGCAGTGTAGGTCAGGCCCGGCGCAGGAACTGCCGCGGCCGCACGCCCAGCGCCAGCAGCACCAGCGCGTACAGCAGCGCCACGCCGCCCAGCACCGCGGCCACCGCGCCGGCGCGCTGCGCCCACTGGGCCTGCAGGCCGATCCAGTCCACCGCGCCCGCGGCCCAGGCCAGCGCGGAACCCAGCGCCAGGTTGGCCAGCAGCACCTGCAGCGCAAAGCGGCCCCAGCCCGGCTGCGGCCGGAAGGCGCCGCGCCGCAGCAGGCCCACCAGCAGCAGCCCGGCGTTGACCCAGGCCCCCAGGCCGATGGACAGCGCCAGCCCGGCGTGGCCCAGCCAGGGCACGAGCACCAGGTTCAGCAGCTGGGTGGCGATGAGCACGCCGATGGCGATCTTCACGGGCGTGCGGATGTCCTGCCGCGCGTAGAAGGCCGGCGCCAGCACCTTGATGGCCACGATGCCCAGCAGGCCGACGCCGTAGCCCTGCAGGGCCAGCACCGTCATCTGCACGTCCTCGGCGTCGAAGCGGCCGTAGTGGTAGAGCACCGCCACCAGCGCCTGCGGGAACAGCAGCAGCGCCAGCGCGCAGGGCACCGTGAGCAGCAGCACCAGGCGCAGACCCCAGTCGAGCATGGCCGAGAAGGCCTCGCGGTCCTCGCGCGCCTGCGCCGCCGAGAGCTGCGGCAGCAGCACCACGCCCAGCGCCACGCCCAGCAGCGCGGTGGGGAACTCCATCAGCCGGTCGGCGTAGGTGAGCCACGAGACGGCGCCCACCGCCACGTGCGAGGCGATCTGCGTGTTGATGAGCAGCGAGATCTGCGCCACCGACACCCCCAGCAGCGCCGGCGCCATCTGCCTCAGCACGGTGCGCACGCCCGGGTGGTGCCAGGCCGCCGCGATGCCGGCCGGCGCCAGCGCGATGCGCGGCAGCATGCCCAGCCGGGCCAGCGCCCACAGCATCGCGCCCAGCTGCAGCACGCCACCCAGCATGACGCCGCCGGCCAGGGCGTAGATGGGCTCGATGCCCTGGCGCTCGAACCAGGGCGCGCCCCACCAGGCGGCGCCGATCATGCTGAGGTTCAGCAGCACCGGCGTGGCCGCCGGCACGGCGAAGCGCTTCCAGGTGTTGAGCACGCCCGCGGCCAGCGCCACCAGCGACATGAAGCCGATGTACGGGAACATCCAGCGCGTGAGCACCACGGCGGTGTCGAAGCGCTCCAGCCCGGCGCCCATGAGCCACACCAGCACCGGCGCGCCGACCACGCCCAGGGCGCAGGTGATGAGCAGCGCCCAGGCCAGCACCGTGCCCACGGCGTCGACGAGCGCGTGGGTGACGGCATCGCCCTCGCGCTCGCGCGTGGCGGCCAGCAGCGGCACGAAGGCCTGCGAGAACGCGCCCTCGGCAAACAGGCGCCGGAACAGGTTGGGGATGCGGAACGCGACGTTGAACGCGTCGGTCAGGGCGCCGGCGCCGAAGCTGGCGGCGATGAGCTGCTCCCGCACGAGCCCCGTCACCCGCGACAGCAGGGTCAGCAAGGAGACGGAGGCGGCGGCCCGGAGGAGATTCACCTGGGGAGGGCGGAGCAAACGCCGGAGTATAGACACGCCCCGGCGCCGGCCTGGACGCATTCCCAGGGCCGTGCTACACTCGACAATCTTTGCATCCCGCCAACCCAACCTAGTTCATGGCCACCTCGTCCAAAGCCAAGAAGAAGACCGTCCGCATCGCCTCGGGCCGCAAGCGCGTGCGCCAGGACGTGAAGATCAACGCCGCCAACACGTCGCTGCGTTCGCGCTTCCGCACCGTGGTCAAGAACGTGCAGAAGGCCGTCCTGGGCGGCGACAAGGCCAAGGCCGGCGAGAGCTTCAAGCTGGCCCAGAGCGTCATCGACTCGGTGGCCGACAAGGGCGTGTTCCACAAGAACAAGGCCGCGCGCCTGAAGAGCCGCCTGGCCGCCAAGGTCAAGGCGCTCGCGCTGGCCGCCTGAGGCCCCCGCCTCTCCAAGCCAAAGGGCCCATCCGGGCCCTTTTGTCGTTGGTGAGCCGCCTGCTGCGGCGGCATCGCTTCAGCCCTCAGCCACCTCGCTCACGCGCAGGTGGTTGTCGCGCGCGAAGTTCATGACGAAGTCCCAGGCCATGGGCTCGAGGTCGCGCAGCGCCTCGTTGACGCGCACGCACTTCACGCCGTCCACGACCTGCGGCACGCAGTAGGGCGAGTAGCCGATGTAGGCACCGATGCCGCCACCGCCGCCGGGGCGGAAGCTGCTCATGGCCCCCGCCAGGCGCTCGGCCCAGTCGCTGGGGCGGAACGTGCGGCCCTCGAGCGTGAGGCCGTGGATGAGGTACTGACGGGGCTTCTGGAAGGTCATCGCGAACCGCACAGGCCGTCGGGGCCGCCGGCTGCGGAGCCCGCATTGTGCCTTGCCTGTTGCGATGCAACATCCGCATCACGTCACGCGAAGCTGCCGCGGGGGCGGCACCTAGAATCCGCCCTCCCCCGACCCCCTTGTCACCCCAGGAGCGCCACGCGATGAACGCCCCCGAGCCCGCGGTCACCCGGCCCATGCCCCACGTGATGAACACCTACGGGCGACTGCCCATGGCGTTGTCGCACGGCCGAGGCTGCTGGGTCTGGGACACCGAGGGCAAGCGCTACCTCGACGCCCTGGGCGGCATCGCCGTCAACACCCTGGGCCACGCCCACCCCAAGCTGGTGCCGGCGCTGCAGGACCAGGTCGCGCGGCTCATCCACTGCTGCAACTACTACCAGATCCCGCTGCAGGAGCAGTTGGCGGCCAAGCTGTGTGAGCTCTCGGGCCTGAGCGCCGCGTTCTTCTGCAACTCCGGCCTCGAGGCCAACGAGGGTGCGCTGAAGATCGCGCGCAAGTACGGCCACGACAAGGGCATCGCGCGGCCCGAGGTCATCGTCTACGAGAAGGCCTTCCACGGCCGCAGCATCGCCACGCTGTCGGCCACCGGCAACCCGAAGGTGCAGAAAGGCTTCGAGCCGCTGGTCGAGGGCTTCGTGCGCGTGCCGCTGAACGACCTCGCCGCCGTCGAGCACGTGGCCGCGACCAACCCCAACGTCGTGGCCGTGTTCCTGGAGACCATCCAGGGCGAAGGCGGCATCAACCCCTCGCGCGCCGAGTACCTGCAGGGCCTGCGCCGCATCTGCGACGAGCGCGGCTGGCTGCTCATGCTCGACGAGGTGCAGTGCGGCATCGGCCGCACGGGCAAGTGGTTCGCCCACCAGTGGGCGGGCATCCGGCCCGACGTCATGCCGCTGGCCAAGGGCCTGGGCTCGGGCGTGCCGGTGGGCGCCATCGTCGTGGGCCCCAAGGCGCTGAACGTGCTGGGCCCGGGCAACCACGGCACCACCTTCGGCGGCAACCCGCTGGCCATGCGCGCGGGCGTGGAGACGCTGCGCATCATGGAAGAGGACGGCATCCTGGCCAACGCCGCCGCCGTGGGCGAGGTGCTCACCGGTGCACTCCGTGACGGCCTGGCCGCCGAGATCGCCGCCGGCACCGTGAAGGACCTGCGCGGCGCCGGCCTCATGATCGGCCTCGAGCTCGACCGCCCCTGCGGCGTGCTGCTCACGCGCGCGGCCGAGGCCGGGCTCATGATCAGCGTCACGGCCGACAGCGTGATCCGCCTCGTGCCGCCGCTCATCATGACGGCCGACGAGGCGCGCCAGGTGGCGGCCATCCTCGTGCCGCTGGTGCGCGACTTCCTCGCCAAGGGTTGAGCACGCGCATGAAGCCCGGCCATTCGCTGATGCGGCACTACCTGCAGTTCAAGGACTTCCGCGCCGAGGAGTACGCCTACCTGCTGGAGCGCGCGCGCATCATCAAGACGCGCTTCAAGAACTACGAGCGCTACACGCCGCTGACCGACCGCACGCTGGCCATGATCTTCGAGAAGGCCAGCACGCGCACGCGCGTGAGCTTCGAGGCCGGCATGTACCAGATGGGCGGCTCGGTGGTGCACCTGACCACCGGCGACAGCCAGCTCGGCCGCGCCGAGCCCGTGGAGGACAGCGCGCGCGTCATCAGCCGCATGGTCGACCTCGTGATGATCCGCACCTACGAGCAGAGCAAGCTCGAGCGCTTCGCGGCGCACTCGCGCGTGCCGGTGATCAACGGGCTCACGAACGAGTACCACCCGTGCCAGATCCTGGCCGACATCTTCACCTACATCGAGCACCGCGGCTCGATCGCCGGCAAGGTGGTGGCCTGGGTGGGCGACGGCAACAACATGGCCAACACCTGGCTGCAGGCGGCCGAGATCCTGGGCTTCACGGTGCACGTGAGCACGCCCAGCGGCTACGAGATCGACCCCGCCGTGGCCGGCATCCGCGACACCGGCTGCTTCAAGGTCTTCGACCACCCCATGCAGGCCTGCGAGGGCGCGCACCTCGTGACCACCGACGTGTGGACGAGCATGGGCTACGAGGCCGAGAACGAGGAGCGCCGCAAGGCCTTCGTCGACTGGTGCGTCGATGAGGAGATGATGGCCGTGGCCCAGCCCGACGCGCTCTTCATGCACTGCCTGCCCGCGCACCGTGGCGAAGAGGTGACGGCCGAGGTCATCGACGGCCCGCAGAGCGTGGTCTGGGACGAGGCCGAGAACCGCATGCACGTGCAGAAGGCGCTCATGGAGTACCTGCTGCTCGGGCGCATCGGCTGAGCCGGCGCCCCGCGTGCCGTTGCGCGGCTCAGCTGCGCACGAAGGCCGTCACCAGCGGCTGGTCGTCGAGCGCGCGGCTGCGGTGGCCGTGCACCGTGGGGTCGAAGGTCGCGCCTGCCGGCAGCGTGTCGGCCGAGTAGAAGTGCTGGCCGGGCCCGAAGACGCGCACGCTGCCATCGGCCAGGCCGATCTCCATGCGGCCCTCCAGCACGAACAGCCACTGCGGGTGCGTGGTGCAGTGCATGGTGCTCGCAAAACCCGCCGGGCTGCGCCGCAGCTGCAGGCCGCCGCTGGGCATGACGGCGCTCAGGCGCGACATCGGCGAACCCTCGGTGAACGGCACGGCGCGCTCGGCGAAGCGCGCGCGGCCGTCGGGGCCGGTCTCGAGGATGACCTGGGTGAAGCTGTCATCGGTGTGCATCGTGCCGATGCTAGCGCCGCCGCTCAGCCCCCGAGGCCGTCCCAGAGCAGCTTCACGCCCGCCACGGCCATGCCCACGTAGGCCAGGCGGTAGAACCAGGTGGGGTCGGTGCGCTTCACGAGCCACACGCCCAGCCACACGCCCAGCGGCGCCAGCGGCAGCAGCAGCAGCGAGGTGGCCAGGTTGCGCAGGTCCATCAGCCCCAGCGCCGCGTAGGGCACCAGCTTCACGAGGTTGATGGCCGAGAAGTACACGGCCATGGTCGCGCTGGCCACCACGGGCGCCAGCTTCAGCGGCAGCACATAGGCCATCAGCGGCGGCCCGCCGGCGTGCGCGACGAAGCTGGTGAAGCCCGAGGTGGTGCTGCACAGCCGCGCCACCCAGGCCGGCGGCGGCCGGCCCTCGCGGCGGATGGGGAACAGCAGCCGCTGCGCCAGGAACAGCAGCGTCAGCGCGCCCAGCACGCCGGCCACGGCGCGGTCGCTCAGCACGCCGAACAGCAGCGTGCCGATGACGATGCCCACCACGCCCCAGGGAACGAGCCGGCGCACCAAGGCGCGGTCGCGGTGGCGCCACATCTGCTGCACGCCCGTGGCGTCCATCGCGATGAGCAGCGGCAGCATCACGGCCGCCGCCTGCGGCGCGGGCACGGCCAGCGCCAGCATGGGCGTGGCCAGCGCGCCGAAGCCGCTGGCGAAACCGCTCTTGGCCAGCCCCGTGATCAGCACCGCAGGCACCGCCAGCGCGTAGAAGAAGGGGTCGGTGATGAAGGGCCAGGCCGAGGTCATGCAGTCCGCGCGGGCGAAAGCGCCGCATTGTGGGCGCGCGGCACGGGGTGCGTGCCGCGCCCGGGCATGGATACTCGCGGCCGCTTCCCCACACGCCACGGAGAAACGCCCACCATGGACCGCATCGCCATCGTCACGGGCGCCGGCAGCGGCATCGGCCGCGCCTGCGCCCTCGCCCTGCTGGCCGAAGGCTGGCAGGTCGCGCTGCTGGGCCGGCGCGCCGACGCGCTCGAGGCCACGAAAGCCGCCGCCGGCACCGCCGCCGCGCACGCCCAGGTCCAGCCCTGCGACGTGGCCGACGCCGCCCAGGTGGCCGCCGCCTTCGACGCCGTGGCGGCGCGCCACGGCCGGCTGGACCTGCTGTTCAACAACGCCGGCGGCGGCCTGGGCGGCAAGACGCCCGACCTCGTGACGCCCGAGGAATGGCGGCGCGTCGTCGACGTCAACCTCCACGGTGCCTTCTACTGCCTGAGCCACGCCTTCCGCCTGATGAAGGCGCAGCAGCCCCATGGCGGCCGCATCATCAACAACGGTTCGATCTCGGCGCACGCGCCGCGGCCGGGCTCCATCGCCTACACGGCCACCAAGCACGCGGTCACGGGCCTGACCAAGACCGCCGCGCTGGACGGCCGGCCCTTCGACATCGCCGTGGGCCAGATCGACATCGGCAACGCCGCCAGCGAGCTCACGGCGCGCATGGCCGAGGGCGTGCCGCAGGCCGACGGCAGCGTGCGCCCCGAGCCGCGCATGGACCTGCAGGCCGTGGCCGACACCTTCATGGCCATGGTGCGGCTGCCGCTGAGCGCCAACGTGCTGTTCACCACCGTCATGGCCACCAAGATGCCCTACGTGGGCCGCGGCTGAAGGGAGCCCGACCGATGAAGCTGCTGCGACTGGGCCCGCGGGGCCAGGAACGCCCCGCCCTGCTGGATGCCGACGGCCGCCTGCGCGACCTGGGCGCCCTGCTGCCCGACATCACGCCGGCCACGCTGGCCCCCGCGGCGCTGGCGGCGCTGCGGTCGGTCGATCCGGGCACGCTGCCGCTGATCGACCCTGCCACCGCCGGCGCGCCCGCCGTACCCTGGGCCGGCATGGGCAAGTTCATCTGCATCGGCCTGAACTACGCCGACCACGCGGCCGAGGCCGGCATGCCCATCCCCAAGGAACCCATCGTGTTCCTCAAGCCGCCCTCGGTGGCCGTGGGCGCGAACCACGCCGTGGTGCTGCCGCCGGGCAGCGTGAAGAGCGACTGGGAGGTCGAGCTCGGCGTCGTCATCGGCACGCGGGCGCGCCAGGTGGCCGAGGCCGACGCGCTGGCCCATGTGGCGGGCTACTGCGTCGTCAACGACCTCTCCGAGCGCGAGTGGCAGCTCGAGCGCGGCGGCACCTGGGACAAGGGCAAGGGCTGCGACACCTTCGGCCCCGTGGGGCCCTGGCTGGTGACGGCCGACGAGGTGCCCGACCCGCAGGCCCTCGAGCTCTGGCTCGACCTCAACGGCACGCCGCGCCAGCGCGGCAGCACGCGCACCATGGTGTTCGGCGTTGCGCAGCTGATGGCCTACTGCAGCCGCTTCATGACGCTGCACCCGGGCGATCTCATCAGCACCGGCACGCCGCCCGGCGTGGGCATGGGCATGAAGCCGCAGCCTCAGTTCCTTCGGCCCGGGGACACGATGCGCCTGGGCATCCGCGGCCTGGGGGAGCAGCAGCAGCGCGTGCACGCCTGGGACGAATCGCTGCTCGACGACTGAGGGATACTGCCGGCCATGAACACCCTCCGCACCACCCTGACGCTGATGCTGGCCGCGGGCCTGGCCGCCGGCTGCACCACCACCGAGACCTCGCGCGCCGTCGAGCCGGCGCGCACCGTGGCCGCGGCCACGCCCGCACCGGCCAACGCCGGCCCGCGCGCGCCCATCGCCGTGGGCAACTTCGACAACCGCTCCAGCTTCGGCCGCGGCATCTTCGCCGACGGCGGCGACCGCCTGGGCTCGCAGAGCAAGACCATCCTTGTGGCCCACCTGCAGCAGAGCAACCGCTTCAGCGTGCTCGACCGCGAGAACATGGCCGAGGCGCGCCAGGAAGCCGCGCTGCGCCAGACGGCCCAGGCCCTCAAGGGCGCCGACTACCTCGTCACGGGCTCGGTCAGCGAGTTCGGCCGCAAGGAGGTGGGCGACCGCGCGCTGTTCGGCCTGCTGGGCCGCGGCAAGACGCAGGTGGCCTACGCCAAGGTCACGCTGAACATCGTCAACCCGCTCACGTCGGAGGTCGTGTTCTCGGTGCAGGGCGGCGGCGAGTACACGCTGTCCGAGCGCGAGATCCTCGGCTTCGGCAGCACCGCCAGCTACGACGCCACGCTCAACGGCAAGGTGCTCGACCTGGCCATCCGCGAGGCCGTGGACCGCCTGGTCGCCGGCATCGACAGCGGCGCCTGGAAACCCGTCAAGCCGTGACCCGACCTGCCTGGGGCCAGCGCGGCCTGCTGCTGGCCGCCGCGCTGATGCTGGGCGCCTGCGCCAGCCCGCCGACCACGCTGTACGACTGGGGGCCCTACCCGCAGGCGCTGCTCAAGCACCTGCGCGAGAGCGGCGGCGACGCCGCCCGCCAGGCCGCGCTGCTCGAGGAGCAGCTGCAGCGCGCCGGCGGCGCCGCGCGCGCCGCACCACCCGGCCTGCACGCCCACCTCGCGCTGCTGCACACGCAGCTGGGCAACGAGGCGGTGGCGCTGCGCCACCTGCAGGCCGAGAAGGCGCTCTACCCGGAGTCGGCCGCCTACATGGACTTCCTGATGAACAACGCCCGCCGCGCGGCGCGCGAGGCCCGGCCATGACCCACGCCCTGCCCCACCCTGCCGGCCCGCGGGGCCTGGCCCGGCGCGGTGCCCTGGCCCTGCTGGTGCTGCTGGCCGGCGTGCTCGGCGGCTGCGCCACCGTCGACAAGGCCCCGGCCGACCCCTGGCCGGCGCTGCGCGAGGCGCGCCCGGCCTCGGTGCTGGTGCTGCCGCCCATCAACAACACACCCGACGTCGAGGCGCCGGGCAGCGTCATGGCGCAGGCGGTCTATCCGCTGGCCGAGGCCGGCTACTACGTGCTGCCGGTGGCGCTGGTGAACGAGACGCTGCGCAGCAACGGCGTGCAGACGCCGGCCGATGCGCACCAGGTGCCGATCCAGCGCCTGCGCGAGGTGTTCGGCGCCGACGCCGCGCTGTACCTCGAGGTGCGCAAGTTTGGCTCGGTCTACCGCGTGATCAGCTCCGACTCCGAGGTGGCCGTCGACGCCCGGCTGGTGGACCTGCGCGACGGCCGCGTGCTCTGGACCGGCAGCGCCAGCGCCAGCAGCGCCGAGCAGCGTGGCCAGCAGCAGGGCGGCATCCTCGGCGCGCTGCTGCAGGCCGTGATCGAGCAGGTGGCGTCCAACTTCAGCGAGCGCAACCACCAGGTGGCGGGCATCGCGATGCGGCGGCTGCTGGGCGCGCAGGGCCCGCGCGGCCTGCTGCCCGGGCCGCGCGCGCTGGCGGCGACCGCCGCCACCCGCTAGGCACGCGGGCGGCGAGCCGGGCTCAGTACAGCCCCGGAACCAGCCGCCGCGTGCGCCGGCAGTAGTCGGCGTAGCCGGCGTGGTGCTCGGCCAGCCAGCGCTCCTCGAGCCCGGCCTTGCCCACCAGCACCGCCAGCAGCGCCGCCCAGCCCAGCGCCGCAGCGGCGCTGCCGGCCACCACGGCCGCGGCGGCCGTGAGCAGCAGCACCGCGGCGTACATCGGGTGGCGCACCCAGCGGTAGGGGCCGCGGGCCACGAGCCGGCCGCCGGCGCGCGGCTCGGGGTGGATGTTGAAGTTGCCCGGCCGGTTGGCCTGCAGCGCCGCCAGGCCCAGCAGCGCCCCGGCCAGCGCCAGCGCCGCCGCCAGCAGCAGCTGCGGCATCCCGGGCCAGGGCTGCAGCGCCTGCGCCCCCAGCACGACCAGCAGCGCCATCAGGCCGAACTGCGCCCCCACGAGCAGCGTCCCCAGGCGGCGGGCCTGGCGGGCGTTGAGCGGCGGGCGGGCGCTGGTCATGGCGGGGGGGTGTCGCAGGTCTTTCGCGCGGGGCTGGGGCCAGGCCTTCCATATCAGTCTAAACTGATATTCCATGGACCCGCCCTCGCCCCTGCCCCATCGTCGCCGCTGGCTGCGGCAGCTGGCCATCGCGCCCCTGGCGGCGGCGCTGTACGCGGCGGCGCCCGCGCTGCGCGCCCAGGGTGCGGCCGACGCCGTGTCGCTCGATGAAGCCCGGCGCCTGCACGAGGCCGGCGAGGCCATCCTGATCGACATCCGCGAGCCCGACGAACACGCCACCGGCGTGGCCGCCGGCGCGCGGCTGCTGCCCATGAGCCAGCTGAACCGCCGCGTCGGCGAGATCCCGCCAGCCGGCGACAAGCCCGTGCTGCTGATCTGCCGCACGCAGAACCGCAGCGCGGCCACGCTGCGCGCGCTGCGCCGCCATGGCTACGGCCACGTGCGCTTCGTCGACGGCGGCATGAGCCAGTGGGCGCGCCGCGGCTGGCCCCTGGTGCCGCCGCCCGCCTCAGGCGGCCGCTGAGGCCCGCGCGGCCACCGCCTCGTCGAAGGCCGCCACGGCGCTGGCCGCGTACATGAGCGACGGCCCGCCGCCCATGTAGGTGGCCACGCCCAGGGTCTCGTCGACCTCCTGGCGCGTGGCGCCGAGCTTGGCCAGGGCCTGGGTGTGGAAGCCGATGCAGGGGTCGCAGCGCACGGCCACGCTGAGCGCCAGTGCGATGAGCTCCTTGGTCTTGGCATCGAGCGCGCCCGGCGCCGTGGCCGCGCGGCCCAGCTCGCCAAAGGCCTTCATCACGCCCGGCGTGCTGCTGCGCAGCCCGGCCAGGTGCTGGCTAACCTGGGCGGTGAGTTGCTGGTAGCTGTGGTCCTGCATGGGGCGGGCGTCCTCCGGGGGCTGGGCAACCGCGCCATTGGGCCGCGCCGGGGCGGCCACCGCCTTGATGGCCGTCAAGCCCCTGCCGGGAGTGCCGCCGACTCGCCCAGCAGCACGCGCCCCAGGGCCTCGGCCGCCTCGATGCCGTCGACGCCGGCGGACATGATGCCGCCCGCGTAACCCGCACCTTCGCCGGCTGGGTACAGGCCGCGCACGTTGACGCTCTGGTAGTCCGGCCCGCGGCGGATGCGCAGCGGCGACGAGGTGCGCGTCTCCACGCCCGTGAGCACGGCGTCGGCGCGCGAGAAGCCGGCGATCTGGCGCTCGAAGGCGGGCAGCGCCTCGCGGATGGCGTCGAGCACGTAGCCGGGCAGGCTGGGCTCGGCGGGGTCGGCCAGGTCGGTGAGCGTCACGCCCGGCTTGTACGAGGGCTCGACATCGCCCAGCACGCGCGAGCGCTGGCGCTTGATGAAGTCGCCCACCAGCTGGCCCGGCGCCTTGTAGCCGCCCTGGCCCAGCTGGAAGGCGCGGCTTTCCCAGATGCGCTGGAAGGCCACGCCGTCCAGCGGGTTCACGGGGCCGCTGCCGGGCGCCTGGCGGTAGTCGTCGGGGTTGATGCCCACCACGATGCCGGCGTTGGCGTTGCGCTCGTTGCGGCTGTACTGGCTCATGCCGTTGGTGACCACGCGCTCGGGCTCGGACGTGGCCGCCACCACCGTGCCGCCCGGGCACATGCAGAAGCTGTAGACGCTGCGGCCGTTCTTCGCGTGGTGCACAAGCTTGTAGTCGGCCGCGCCCAGCAGCGGGTGGCCGGCGCGGGCGCCGAAGCGCGCGCGGTCGATCACGCCCTGCGGGTGCTCGATGCGGAAGCCCACCGAGAAGGGCTTGGCCTCGAGGAACACGCCGCGCCGCTGCAGCATGGCGAAGGTGTCGCGCGCGCTGTGGCCCAGGGCCAGCACGAGGTGCTCGCAATCGATCTGCTCGCCGCTGGCGAGCGTGAGGCCGCGCAGCGCGCCGCCTTCGATGTGCAGGTCGGTCACCTGCTGCTCGAAGCGGATGGTGCCGCCGAGCGACTCGATCTCGGCGCGCATCTTCTCGATCATGCTCACGAGCCGGAAGGTGCCGATGTGCGGCTTGCTCACGTAGAGGATCTCGTCGGGCGCGCCGGCCTTGACGAACTCGGTGAGCACCTTGCGCGTGAGGTGGCGCGGGTCGGAGATCTGGCTCCAGAGCTTGCCGTCGCTAAAGGTGCCGGCGCCACCCTCGCCGAACTGCACGTTGCTCGTGGGGTCGAGCACGCTGCGGCGCCACAGGCCCCAGGTGTCCTGGGTGCGGCGGCGCACGTCCTTGCCGCGCTCCAGCACCAGGGGCTCCAGGCCCATCTGGGCCAGGATCAGCGCCGCGAACAGGCCGCAGGGGCCGAAGCCCACCACCACCGGGCGCTGCCGGCCCGTGCGCGAGCCGGGGGCGGCATGGCCCACGAAGCGGTAGGTGGTGTCAGGTGCCGGGCGCAGGTGGGCGTCACCCGCGGCGCGGGCCAGCACGGCGGCCTCGTCGGCCGCGTTCGCGAGCGCCACGTCCAGCGTGTAGACGAGCTGGATGTCGGACTTGCGCCGCGCGTCGTAGCCGCGGCGGAAGACGTGGATGTCGCCGACGGCGGCATCCGGCAGCTTCAGCCGCGCCAGCACCGCCTCGCGCAGCGCGGGCCCGGGGTGGTCGAGCGGCAGGCGGAGTTCGGTGATGCGCAGCATGAGAGACAGGGTGGGCGCTCGGCGCCCGCGGGCTCAGCCGCCCGACTTGGCGCGCTTGCCGGTGTTCTTCTTGCTGCGCGTGTGCGAGCCGCGCTCCAGGCTGACGCGCTGGCCGCGGATGGTGGTGACGGTCACGCCCTTGGGCGCGACGGGGCGCGGCGAGGCCTTGCGGTCGGCTTCGGTGACGATCTTGTTGCCCATGGTGCTCTGCTCCGGATGGTGGCGGGTGAAAACGGCAAAACCCCGGATTAGGCCACAAAGCCGCCGGCCAGGCCCGGCTCAGCGGCCTTCGAAGGTGTTGCAGCCGTCGATGCGGCCGCCGTCCAGCCCGCGCTTGAACCAGCCCATGCGCTGCTCGGCCGTGCCGTGCGTGAAGCTCTCGGGCACGACGTGGCCCTGGCTGGCGCGCTGCAGCGTGTCGTCGCCGATCTGCGCCGCGGCGCGCAGCGCCTCGTCGATGTCGCCGCGCTCCAGCCAGCCCTTGCCACGCTGCGAGTGGTGCGCCCAGACGCCGGCCAGGCAGTCGGCCTGCAGTTCCACGCGCACGCTCAGCGCGTTCATCTGGGCCTGCGAGACCCGCCCGCGCATCGCGTCGACCTTGGCCGTGATGCCCATGAGGTTCTGGATGTGGTGGCCGACCTCGTGCGCCACCACGTAGGCCTGGGCGAAGTCGCCCGGCGCGCCCAGGCGGCGGGCCAGCGTGTCGAAGAACGCCAGGTCGATGTAAACCTTGGCGTCGCCCGGGCAGTAGAACGGCCCCATGGCGCTCTGCCCGGTGCCGCAGGCCGTGGGCGTGGCGCCGCGGAACAGCACCAGCGTCGGCTCCTGGTAGCGGCGGCCGGCGGCCTGGAACTGCTGCTGCCACACGAGCTCGGTGTCGCGCAGCACGGTGGCGACGAACAGGCCCTCGCGGTCGCGCGGCTGGCCCGTGGCGGCCGGCGCCGGCTGCGCGGTGGGCACGCCGGCCTCGCCGCCCGAGAGCAGGCCCAGCACCGTCATCGGGTTGATGCCGAACAGCCAACCGGCCACCAGCGCGATCACGATGGTGCCGAGGCCGATGCCCCTGCCCCCGCCCAGGCGCGGCGCCCGGCCGCCGGGGCTGCCGCGGCGGTCTTCGACGTGGCGGCTGGTCTCGTGTCCTTCCCACTTCATGCCCGGCCCTCCTGATGGCCCGGGCATTGTGGGGGCTTGCCCCCCCGCGCGGGACTCAGTGCGGGGCTTCGGCCTGGGAGCGCTCGAAGGCCGCGAACAGGCTCACGGCCAGCTCGCGCAGCGGCTCCAGGTCGCTGGCGTGGGCGCGGGCCAGCAGCTCCAGGGCGTAGACACGGTCCACGCACAGGCGCGGCAGGCTCACGCGCTGGCCGTCGAGCGCCATCCAGGTGCTCAGCTCGCGCAGTTGCTCCAGCCGCACGGGGGCCACCAGGGGCACCAGCGGCGCCGGCACCATGCCAGGGAACTGGGGGAACGGGGCGGGAGCTTGCATCGTCGACCTCGGCCGCCGGTGTGCAGCACCGGCCATGGAGAGCCAGTGTCGGCATCCGGCCGCCGCGCCATGCGCCGATAAGCGGCCCCAAACGCCCCGCTTTTGCGCCGGCCCACCCGGCGCGCCGGCCGGGCTCAGGTCTTGGGCAGCGTCACGCCGCGCTGGCCCTGGTACTTGCCGCCGCGGTCCTTGTAGCTGGTCTCGCAGACCTCGTCGCTCTCGAAGAACAGCACCTGGGCGCAGCCCTCGCCGGCGTAGATCTTGGCCGGCAGCGGCGTCGTGTTGCTGAACTCCAGGGTCACGAAGCCCTCCCACTCGGGCTCGAAGGGCGTGACGTTGACGATGATGCCGCAGCGCGCGTACGTGCTCTTGCCGAGGCAGATGGTGAGCACGTTGCGCGGGATGCGGAAGTACTCCACCGTGCGCGCCAGCGCGAAGCTGTTGGGCGGGATGATGCAGACGTCGGCGTGGATGTCGACGAAGCTCTTCTCGTCGAAGTTCTTCGGGTCCACCACCGTGCTGTGGATGTTGGTGAAGACCTTGAACTCGGGCGCGCAGCGGATGTCGTAGCCGTAGCTGCTGGTGCCGTAGCTCACGATCTTGTGGCCGTCGGCGGCAAAGCGCACCTGCCCGGGCTCGAAGGGCTCGATCATGCCGTGCTGTTCCGCCATGCGGCGGATCCACTTGTCGCTCTTGATGCTCAAGACGCTCCCCTTCGGTGTTGCCGCGGATTCTAGGAGCCGGCCCTGCGCGCTAGAGTGCGTTCGTGACGCGGCCCCGGCCGCGAGGAGTACCCCCACCATGGCCAGCCCCTTCCGCCCTGCCCTTGCCCTGCTCGCCCAGTACGCCGAGTACCACCGCGACCGCCGCAACATCGCCACCCACTTCGTCGGCGTGCCCATGATCATGTTCGGCGCCCTGGTGCTGCTGTCGCGCCCGGGCTTCGAGCTCGCGGGCCTGGCGCTGTCGCCGGCCTGGCTGCTGCTGGCCCTGGTGATCGCCTGGACGCTGAGCCGCGGCGCCCTGGCGCTGGGCCTGGTCACCAGTGCCGTCTGGGTGGCGCTGGCGGTGCTCGCGCACGCGGTGACAGGCCCATGGTGGGCCTGGGGCCTGGGCTTCTTCGGCGTGGGCTGGGTGATCCAGTTCGTGGGCCACTACTACGAGGGCCGCAAGCCGGCCTTCGTCGACGACCTCGTGGGCCTGTTCGTGGCGCCCATGTTCGTGCTGCTGGAGCTGCTGGCGCCGGCCGGCTTCTTCAAGGGCCTGATGGCCGAGGTCGAGCGCCTGGCCGGCCCCACGCTGCTGCGCGACCTGGCCCACCCGGCCACGCGATGAACCCGGCGCCGCGGCGCGAGGCGATCACCGGCCTCGTGCTCTGCGGCGGGCGGGGCACGCGCATGGGCGGCGTCGAGAAGGCGCTGCTGCCCTGGGCCGGCCGGCCGCTGCTGGCGAAGGTGCTGGAGCGGCTCGTGCCGCAGGTGGGCGGCGTGGCCCTCAACGTCAACCGCGAGGCCGCGCGCTACGCCGGCTTCGGCCTGCCGCTGTGGTCCGATGCCGACGACAGCCTGCCCGGCCCGCTGGCCGGCTGGCAGGCCGCGCTGGGCCGCATGCCCACCGAGTGGCTGCTCAGCGTGCCCTGCGACACCCCCGGGCTGCCCACCGACCTGGCCGAGCGCCTTGCCGCGCCGCTGGCGGGCCCGGGCGCGCCGCCGCTGGCCATCGCCGCCACGGCCGACGGGCCGCAGCCCGTGTTCGCGCTGCTGCACCGATCGCTGGCCCCGGCCGTGGCCGCGGCGCTGACGCGCGGCGAACGCGGCGTGCAGCGCTTCGCCCGCACCCTCGGCGCGGCCGAGGTGCACTTTGCCGACGCGGCGGCCTTTGCCGACCTCGACACGCCCGAAGACCTGGCCCGCCTGGCGCCACGCTGAGGCGGCGCCGGCGGGGGCCGGCCAACGCGCGTCAGCCGTGCTGGATGGCCAGCCGCCCGCGTGCGCCCAGCACGCTCTGCTCCAGCAGCTTGGTGGCCGCGTAGACGGCCTCGATCGTGGGCGTGGCCACGCCCGCGATCTGCCCCAGCTCGATGACCGCGCCCACCAGCGCCTCGAGCTCCAGCGCGCGGCCGGCCTCCACGTCCTGCAGCATGCTGGTCTTGTGCGCGCCCACGGCCTCGGCGCCGGCCAGGCGCTGCTCCAGCGTGATCTTGAAGCGCACGCCCAGGGCCTCGGCCACGGCCTGGCCCTCGGCCATCATGCGGCGCGCCAGCTCGCGCGTGGGCGCGAAGCGGCAGATGCCCTCCAGCGTGGCGTGCGTGAGCGCGCTGATGGGGTTGAAGCTCAGGTTGCCCCAGAGCTTGATCCACAGCTCGCTGCGGATGTCGCGCGACACCGGCGCCTTGAAGCCGGCCTTCATGAGCGCCTGGCTCAGCGCCTCCACGCGCGGCGTGCGCTCGTTGCTGGGCTCGCCCACGGTGAAGCGGTTGCCCTCCACCAGCTTCACGAGCCCCGGCGCCACCAGCTCGGCCGCGGGGTAGACCACGCTGCCGATCACGCGCTCGGCCGGGATGGCGCGGGCGATGGCGCCGTCGGGGTCCACGCGCGTGACGGCACGGCCCTCGTGCGGCCCGCCCAGGGCGTGGAAGTACCACCAGGGCACGCCGTTGACCATGCTCACGACCATGGTGTCGGGCCCGTACAGCGCGGGCAGCTCGTCCACCACCTCGCGCAGCTGGTGCGCCTTCAGCGTGAGCAGCACCACGTCCTGCGGGCCGGCCTCGCCCATGCGCTCCACGGCGCGCACGCCCTTCGCGTGTTCCTGCGTGCCGTCCTCGAGCACGAGGCGGAAGCCCTCGGCGTTGATGGCCTCCAGGTTGCGCCGCCGCGCGATGAAGGTGACGTCCTCGCCGGCCAGCGCCAGCTTGGTGCCCAGGTAACCGCCGATGGCGCCGGCGCCCACGATCGTGATCTTCATGCCTTGTCCGTTGTTGTTGAGGGCGGCCGCTCAGCCGCCCGCCGCGCGCTCGCGCGCCCGGGCCACCGATTGTGCGTAACCCCACAGCGGCCACAGCAGAAGCGCCAGGGCCACGGCGGTGAGGCTGCCCACCAGGGGGTTGCTCCAGAAGATGCTGATGGAACCCTGCGACAGCAGCATGGCCTGGCGGAAGCTCGACTCGGCCATGTCGCCCAGCACCAGCGCCAGCACCAGCGGCGCCAGCGGGTACTTGAGCTTCTTGAACAGGTAGCCCAGCACGCCGAAGATGAGCATGAGCCAGACGTCGAACACCGAGTTGTTGACGGTGTAGGCACCGATGGCGCAGACCACGATGATCACCGGCCCAATGATGGTGAACGGGATGCGCAGGATGGAAGCCCACCAGGGCACGGTGGTCAGCACCACGATGAGGCCGACGATGTTGCCCAGGTACATGCTGGCGATCAGGCCCCAGACGAAGTCCTTCTGGTCCACGAAGAGCATGGGCCCGGGCTGCAGGCCCCAGATCATGAGCCCGCCCAGCAGCACCGCCGCCGTGGGCGAGCCCGGGATGCCCAGCGTCAGCATCGGCAGCAGCGCGGCGGTGCCGGCGGCGTTGTTGGCCGTCTCGGGCGCGACCACGCCTTCCACCTCGCCACGCCCGAAGTTCTGCGGGTTCTTCGAGGCGCGCCGCGCCAGGCCGTAGCTCATGAAGCTGGCCGGCGTGGCGCCGCCGGGCGTGATGCCCATCCAGCAGCCCACGATGGACGAGCGGATGAAGGTGCGCCAGTAGCGCAGCATCTCGCCCCAGGTCTTGAGCACCACGCCGAGCGTGATGCGCGCGCTCTTGCCGCGGAAGGCCAGGCCCTCCTCCATGGTCTGCAGGATCTCGCCGATGCCGAACAGGCCGATCACCGCCACCAGGAAGCTGAAGCCCTTGAGCAGCGCCGGCTGCTCGAAGGTCATGCGCAGCTGGCCCGTCACGCTGTCCAGGCCCACCGCCGCCAGCGCGAAGCCCAGCATCATCGAGGCCAGGGTCTTGGCCGCCGGCTCCTTGCTGAGGCCCACGAAGCTGGCGAAGGTGAGCAGCTGCACGGCGAAGAACTCCGCCGGCCCGAACTTCAGCGCCATGCGCGCCAGCAGTGGCGCCAGGAAGGTGATCATCACCACCGCCACCAGCGCCCCCACGAAGCTGGAGGTGAAGGCCGCCGTGAGCGCCTGCGCCGCCCGGCCCTGCTGGGCCATGGGATAACCGTCGAAGGTGGTGGCCACGCTCCACGGCTCGCCCGGGATGTTGAACAGGATCGAGGTGATGGCGCCGCCGAACAGCGCCCCCCAGTAGATGCAGCTCAGCAGGATGATCGCCGAGGTGGGGTTCATCGTGAAGGTCAGCGGCAGCAGGATGGCCACGCCATTGGCGCCGCCCAGGCCGGGCAGCACGCCGATCAGCACGCCGAGCACGATGCCGCCGAACATGAAGGCGATGTTCATCGGCGTCAAGGCGACGCCGAAGCCCTGCGCGAGGGCCGAGAGTTCTTCCATCGGAGTCTTTCGGGAGAGGGCCGGGACTACAGGCCGAGCAGGGCTTCGAGGGGGCCCTTGGGCAAGGCGACGAGGAACCAGCGCTCGAACACCACGAAGAAGAACAGCGGCACGCCCAGCGCCACGCCCAGCAGCGCCGGCACGCGGTAGCGGCCGTGCCGCCGCATGAAGTAGGCGATGAGCAGGGCCGACGCGACGTAGATGCCCAGCGGCTGCACCAGCGCCACGAACAGCGCCAGCGGCCAGGTGATGGCCCACACCATGGCCAGCTGCCCGCGCTCGGCGAACACCGGGTCGGTGCGGCGCCAGCGCAGCAGCTGCTGCAGCAGGATCCAGCCGCTGGCCGCCAGCAGCAGGCAGCCCACGCGGAACGGGAAGTAGCCGGCGCGCGGGCCCTCGAACTCGTCCCAGCCGATGCCCACGCGCAGGGCGTCGGCGATCACGATGCCGGCCACCGCCATGAGCAGCAACGCCACGCCGAGCTCGAACCAGCGGCTGCCCACGGGCGCCGCGGCGCCGGTGGCGTCGCCGCCACCGGGGTTGTCGTCGTTCATCGCGGCCGCCCCGTCACTGAGCCAGGAAGCCGGCTTCGCGCATCAGCACGCGGTGCTGCTGCTCGGTGCGGGCCAGCCAGTCGAAGAAGGCCTGGCCGTTCATCGTGGTCTGGTTGAAGGCCCCTTTGGCCATGAACTCCTTCCACTCGGGCAGCGCGCGCACCTTGTCGAGCAGGCCCACGTAGTACTTCAGCTGCTCGGGCGTGGCGCCGGGCGGCATGAAGATGCCGCGCAGCATCAGGTACTCCACCGGCAGGCCGGCCGAGGCGCAGGTGGGCAGGTCGGCCCAGCTCTGCGTGGCGGTGACCTTCTCGGTGTAGGGCAGGCGCTTGGTGTCCATCACGCACAGCGGGCGCAGCTTGCCGGCGCGCCAGTGGCTCTCGGCCTCGATGGGGTTGTTCACCGTGGCGTCGACGTGCTTGCCCACGAGCTGCGTGGCCACCTGGCCGCCGCCGCCGTAGGGGATGTAGGTGATGCGCTTGCCGGCGGCCTTTTCCAGCATCACGGTGATGATGTGGTCCTCCTGGCGCGAGCCGGTGCCGCCGACCTTGAAGGTGCGGTCGGGCGCGGCCTTCACGGCGTCGAGGAAGGCCTTGGGCGTCTGGTGCGGCGAATCGGCGTTCACCCAGAGGATGAACTGGTCCAGCGCCAGCATGGACACCGGGGTCATGTCGCGCCAGTTGAACGGCACCGCGGTGCCCAGCGGCGTCGTGAACAGGTTCGACAGCGTGATGATCAGCTTGTGCGGGTTGCCCTTGTCGTTCTTGACGTCGAGGAAGCCCTCGGCGCCCGCCCCGCCACCGCGGTTGACCACCACGATGGGCTGCTTGGCCAGCGAGTGCTTGGCCACCACGCCCTGGATGAAGCGCGCCATCTGGTCGGCGCCACCGCCGGTGCCCGCGGGCACCACGAACTCGATCGGCTTGGTCGGCTCCCAGGCCTTGGCGGCCGGGGCCGTGGCCCACAGCGCCGCGGCGGCGAGGAGGGGGGCGGTCATGCGCATCACCTGCGACGCGAGCGTCGGGAAGGTGCGTGCGATGCCGGTCTTGCGAGGTGCGTTACAGCTCATGTCGTCTCCTAGATTCAGAGGGAAGTCACATGGAACAACTGCGTGGCACCACCTGGGCAGGCGGTGGGGCGGCGATGACGGAACGGGGGTCGTGCGCTAGCGGGGTCTCCGGAACGGGGGGTGATGCGGGAGGGGCGTCCGTGTCAGGCCAGGCCGAGCTTGGCCGCGAGGCCGATGCGCTGCAGCTTGCCGGTGGCGCCCTTGGGGATCTCGTCCATGAAGAGGATCTTCTTCGGCACCTTGAACTCGGCGGCGCGCGTGGCCACGAAGGCCTGCAGCTCGCGCTCGGTGGCGGCCGCGCCCTCGCGCAGCACGACGACCGCGGCGACCTCCTCGCCGAGCTTGGGGTGCGGCATGCCGAAGCACACCACCTGGGCCACGGCGGCGTGGTCCATGAGGATCTCGTCGACTTCGCGCGGGCTGACCTTCTCGCCGCCGCGGTTGATGATCTCCTTGAGCCGGCCGGTGATGCTCAGGTAGCCCTCGGCGTCCATCTGGCCCTGGTCGCCGGTGCGGAACCAGCCGTTGACGAAGGCCTCGGCGTTGGCCTTGTCGTTGTTCAGGTAGCCGGGCGTGACGTTGGGGCCGCGGATGACGATCTCGCCCACCGCACCGCGCGGCAGGATGGCGCCGTCCTCGCCCATGATGGCCACCTCGGGGCCGGCGGCCACGCCCACGGTGCCGGGCTTGCGGGCGCGCGGCGGCAGCGGGTTGCTGGCCATCTGGTGCGTGGCCTCGGTCATGCCGTAGGCCTCGACCAGGGGCGCGCCGAAGGTGGCCTCGGCCTCGGCGATCACCTGCGGCGGCATGCTCGAGCTCGACGAGCGCATGAAGCGCAGCGGGTGCTTCCGGATCACGTCCAGGCTCTTGGAGGCACGCGACAGGATGGCCTGGTGCATGGTCGGCACGGCCGTGAACCAGGTGGGCGCGGCCTCGTCCATCCAGCCGAAGAACTTGAGCGCGTTGAAGCCCGGCGTGCAGAACACGAAGGAGCCCGCGCTCAGCGGCGCCAGCACCCCGGCGATGAGGCCGTGGATGTGGAACAGCGGCATGATGTTCAGGCCGCGGTCGCGCGCCGTGAACTGCAGCGTGGCCGCGATGTTCTGCGCCGAGGCCGCCAGGTTGGCCTGGGTCAGCGGCACGATCTTGGGCCGCGAGGTCGTGCCCGAGGTGTGCAGCACCATCGACACGTCGCCCGGCTGGGCGTCGCCGCCCTGGGCGGCCGGCGTGGTGGCGGGCAGGTCGAGGTCGAAGTCGCCCGCGCCGCCGTCGGCCCGCGGCACCAGTTCGATCAGGCGCACGCCGAGCTTGGCCGCCACCTCCACCGCCGGGCTGGCGCTGCCACGCTCCACGATCAGCGCCTTGGCCTGCAGGTCGGCCAGGTAGAACTCGAACTCGTCGGCGCGGTAGGCCGGGTTCAGCGGCGCGCTCGTGACGCCGCTGGCGCAGGCCATGTAGCAGGCCGCCATCTCGGGGCCGTTGGGCAGCACGATGGCCACGGCGTCGTTGCGGCCGATGCCGGCGCCGTTGAGGGCGGCCACGGTGCGCGCGATCAGCGCGCGCAGCTCGCCGAAGCTCAGCGCCCGCCGCCCGGGCGCGCCGAGGGCGGGGGCCTCATCGGCACCGGCGGCGAGCAGGGGTTTCAGGGCCTGGAGCATGGTGTGTCTGGGTTTGTCTTGGACAGAAACCCATCTTCGCAGGTCATCCCGGGCCCCGGGTTGCCCCGGCGCCACCGATAAGGGTAAACACTGAGCTCCAGAACCCTCGGGCCTGGAGGGGTTGTCGCCACTCAGGTGTCCTTGGACACCGTGATGGTGGGGAACTTCGCCGTGTAGTCGCGCGCCTTCTCGGCGATGCGCAGCGCCACGCGCCGCGCCACGGCCTTGTAGAGCCCGGCGATCTCGCCCGCCGGATCGGCCACCACCGTGGGCCGGCCGTCGTCGGCCTGCTCGCGGATGCTCAGCGCCAGCGGCAGCGAGCCCAGGTGCTCCACGCCGTGCTGCGCCGCCATCGCCTTGCCGCCGTCGGCGCCGAAGATGTGCTCGGTGTGGCCGCAGTTGGGGCAGCAGTAGACGGCCATGTTCTCGACGATGCCGAGGATGGGCACGCCGACCTTCTCGAACATCTTCAGCCCCTTGCGGGCATCGATGAGGGCGATGTCCTGCGGCGTGGTCACGATCACCGCGCCCGTGAGCGGCACACGCTGGCTGAGGGTGAGCGCGATGTCGCCGGTGCCCGGGGGCATGTCGACGAGCAGGTAGTCGAGGTCGGCCCAGTTCGTCTGGCGCAGCAGCTGGTCGAGCGCCTGCGTGGCCATCGGGCCGCGCCAGATCATGGCCTGGTCGGGTTCGATCATGAAGCCGATGCTCATGACCTGCACGCCATGCGCCTCGAGCGGCCTCATGGTCTTGCCGTCCTCGCTCTCGGGGCGGTGCTCGGGGCCCGCCAGGCCCAGCATGGTGGGCTGGCTGGGGCCGTAGATGTCGGCGTCGAGGATGCCCACGCGGGCGCCCTCGGCGGCCAGCGCCAGCGCGAGGTTGACGGTGGTGGTGCTCTTGCCGACGCCGCCCTTGCCCGAGGCCACTGCGACCACGTTCTTCACGCCGGGCAGCAGCTGCACGCCGCGCTGCACGGCGTGCGAGACGATGCGCGTCAGGATCTCGGGCCGCACCGCCGTGACGCCCGGCACCGTGCGCGCCGCCGCGGCCAGCGCCTCGCGCATCTCGGCATGGCGGCTGCGCGCGGGGTAGCCGATCTCGACGTCGAAGGCGACCTCGCCGCCCGTGATGCGCAGGTTCCGCAGCGCCTTCGGGCCCACCAGCGGCTGCCCCGTGGCGCTGTCGGTCACGGTGGCCAGGGCGGCGTGCAGGGCGGCTTCGGAAACGGTGCTCATGCTCGGGGGCGACGGGGTAGGACCAGGGGCCGGCGAGTCTAGCGGCGGCGCCTGCCCCTGGCGGCGACGCGGGCGCCGCTCACTGCAGCCGGCGCACCCGCACGTGCGCCCGCACGCCCTCGATCTCGATCATGTAGCTGCCGAGCGCGGCGCGGCGTACCACCACCGGGGGGCTGTCGAGCCAGTAGGCGCCGCGGCTGTCGTCCGTGACCTGCCACACCTGGCCGTTGGCGAGCCGGATCAGGCTGCGCGGCGCCCAGCCCTCGAAGCGGCCCTCGATGCGGCTCTCGATGCGCTCGATGTGGTCGGCGGGCCGCCGCTCCTCGGGCAGGCCGAAGCGGGCGGCCAGCGCGGCGGCGGTGGGCGCGGCCGCGGGTGCGGCCACGGGTGCGGGTGCCGGGGCCGGCACCCGCACC
>ERZ1066136.331-NODE-331-length-41673-cov-65.922101_pt1 | contig 41673 bp, 40 predicted proteins | sample MGYA00382783_ERZ1066136 | MGnify/ENA primary metagenome ERZ1066136 (study PRJEB33369, sample SAMEA5778366) | biofilm metagenome | biome: Industrial cooling water; feature: Water cooling tower basin; material: Biofilm | place: United Arab Emirates | collected... | reverse complement strand
CCGCATGGCAGGTGGTGTGGGAGGGGAGGGTTAAATGCCCTCCTCGACCCGATTAGACCGTGCAATCCCTAACAACAAAGCTCTACTGACCACGCCCTGGTTTGCAGTCTACAAAACCCAACGCCTCTGCATCAAGGAAACTTGCGATCGCCATCTCAATCACTGCTTCAATGGGATACTCAATCTCAGCAGCACGATCAATCAGAGCCATCCGAATTCGCTCAGGCAATCGTCCTAAGATGACTTCAGCGTCAGCCGGAGAAAGTTGCTCTTGAAGTTTGGCTTGCATAGCATCACCTTTCAGTGGGAATCTGGACGTTGTAAGGGGGTTCAGTGGCTCTTAGAATAATGGTTTCTAGCTCCAATAATAGCGCGGGGTTTCCCCAATGCGAAATGACCTGTACTACGATCCGCACATCTTCATCATTGTACTTGTCAAGCCATGCCCACAAAAAAGCTTTATGCCCACCACTAAAGCGACCACGTAAACTCTTTGTTTTACCGATATAGAGCAGCCCATCAGTTTTGTGCCGAATTGCATAAATACCGGGACGCGCAGGAATACTACTAAACTCACGGCTTAATGGTTGGCAATATTCAAAGGGGGTAAAGGCGATCTCATCTAGAATATTTCGGGCTTGAGCTTGCAACTCAGAATCACTCGTTGGCATGGGAATGAAAACTTTGACCGAACAAAATTATATTCCCATCTGGATTCAGAGTGAGCATTTGTAAAGAGTCTAGCTATTGAATTTAGGTCGTTGGTTATAGCCGATGTTAGGATCGTTCGCTCTAAATAGCAAAATATATTCTATTTCCTTCGTATTAACCTCTTGATTTGAAGCTGTTTCTGACTCCCAAAGTATTTCTTTCCTAATTACAAAGTCTCTCCTTTGTTCCCTTGTAAAGCCTTTTTCAATCAATTTACTATTAGCACTTCCAAAATAATTAATACTATCTGTCAAATCTTGCCCTATATAGATTTTTCTATTTGGACAAGTTATTTTATAAATCACTTTCATGATTTGAGTTGAAACTACAAGAGTAGTTGATAAATATCTGCTTCACACACAGACAAACTTCAAACTACGTCCCAACCGAAATTCAGCGGTCTAACGTTTGAGTTCACCGGGTGTAGTAGACTCTCAACCCTAACCTCGATCGCTCTCAACTGTCCGGTGCAATGAGGGGTTAGCTGGCTACCACATCAAGCACTGCCACCAACAAATCCTATATTCTGTCTAGATTACTGCTTGCTACGGACTCCAACGAACTCCAATAAGAGCAATTCCATTTGGACCACTTGAAGACAAGATTATTGTTCCATCCTTCCTATTTACAGCCGTAGGCGCAAAATCAACTAATTTCCACAAATGAGGAAAAACGCTATCCTGATATGTCCGGTCATTAACCTCAAAGGATTTCTCAACTCGGCTATTTCTATACCAAATTGCACGATCAAAGCCATAAGTTAGCATCTTGTCTCCCTCAACAGCAACCACACTCATAGTGGGATTGTATGGAAAACTGAATGATGGGTTGGTGTATTTAGCAGGCAAGCTATGAAACTTTCCATTAGATAAGCAAACATCTGCTTGATTATCATCCGTAAGAATAGACACAAAAGCTTCGCCAGTTGTTGTTAACCCAACATTCTCTATCTTTAATTCTTCACTTCTTCCCGTGGCATCATAAGCAAAGATCCAACTTCCTCTAGTAAGCAGCGTATCTTTTGTGACTGATAAAATTTGTCCCCCCTTCGGTTTGATTAACCAATTTAGAGCAATAAAATGCTCTCGACCATCAGGTTCTAAACAACGTAAGCGACGCCGTTCTAGCTTCCTGTCCCAACCACAAAGGGACTTGCCTATTACCGTTGAACTCGTCCACCCCTGCCACGGCCAACCACCGCGAGGTTTTCCCTCTGCACTGACAAACCAAGCTTGATTAAGACTTAAAATCCAGCTTGTATCTCCCTCTGCTCCAATTAAATGAGAGCCCCCAGGGTTGTCAGTAGTTTGCAATGCTTTACCTTGAACATCGTAACGAGTTAGAGTCTTTCCAAATAAGACCCAGGCGCCACCGTCGCTATTCGTGCTAACTCCATAGGGAGTGTCTGGCAGAGAAATAGGGGTAATCGTTCGGTTGAGCAAAATAACCAATGGTTGAGTTCGCCCGTTCCCATCCTCTACAACGCCTGCCAGTCCACCTGGACTCCACACCGGAACTAAGCGTGGTCTCAATGGATAAGTTTTAGGTCCTGGTAAATCCGAAAGGTTAATTGCTGAAAGTGCTTGAGGAGAATCTGGATACTGCCAAGCAAGATTTAACTTTACAGGGTTGTTCCACTCAATCCTGGCAATCGTCCAGATTTTAATCTTTTTGCAGGTATCAGAAAACTTAGCCTTTTGAGTCCCTGAATAAGCAACGTCCTTATTTGCCAGAAGAAATAGTATAGAAACTATGAGTAAACAACCTAATGAATGCTGAGAATATTTCCTTAAATATTTCATGGCAATCAAATTAAAGTTTAATCAACTAACTAGTCATCAGGGCTTTCTTTGCATCATACCCTGCTAAAGAATACCGAGTGTCTAGAGAACTTCTACCCGAGCACAACCGCCCTCTCCAAATCAGGTTTTAGAGCTTCAGAGATAGGGAAAATGTAATTCCACCAGCGGAAAACGGAGGAAATGGAGAGATTACAGTACGAGAAAGAGGTACTACCCAAAGAAGTGGGAGAAACGAAGGAAGTCCTTACTCAATACAAACGCTCTCTCTTTCTCCTGCTAACGTCTAAGTTGAGCCGACACAGATCATCTTTGATTGAACAGTAATCGCTCTTGGTGTTCGGCTCCAATGCCAGGTTAGACCTCGTCATCGGTAAGCAGAACATCGAGCATACGCCCAGGATTGGTGAGGAAGTTATGCATAACACGGTAATGTTCGGTCTCATAGTAGTCAACACGTTCGATAGCCTCACTAGAGAAAGTGTAGATGTATGCCTGGGGATACGCTAACAGAATCGGCGAATGCGTCACTATGATGAACTGTGAGCCCATTTGGATAAGGTGATGAATCCGGGCAAGTGCGGCAAGCTGACGTTGCGGTGATAGCGCTGCTTCCGGCTCATCCAGCAAATACAGTCCGTCACCTCGGAATCGGTCGAGCAACAAAGCCATAAACGCCTCCCCGTGGGATTGCTCATGGAGTGATCTACCGCCGTATGAATTGATTAGTGATCCTCCACCTTTCTTAGAGTCCAGTCGCTCAATCTCGGTAGCAACGTTGAAGAAGCTCTCGGCACGTAGAAAAAAGCCGTCCTTCCATCGGCGCACGCCCTTGGCGATGCGGATATACTCATGAAGCAGCGAGTGAGACGCGCGGGTTCCGAAGCGGAAATTCTGAGAGCCCCCTTCTGGATTAAAACCAATGGAGACAGCTATTGCTTCTAATAGCGTCGATTTACCCGAGCCATTTTCACCTACAAAGAAGGTCACTGCAGGATGCAGTGGTAACGATTCCAAGGTTCGCACCGTTGGAAGTGAGAATGGATACCGCTCGAAACCCGGTACCTCATTTCGCTTGAGCCGAACCTCAATCAGGAACTGACGAGAGACCATTGCATCTAACAATAAAAAGGAATGCTAGCAGTATTCTCGAACTTAGAACCGACTTGATTCTTCATACCTTTTGTACCCAAAGTTCTCTGTCAATATGGACTAACGACCCGCTTCACCCACCGCAGATAGCTCCTTACTCCCAATAAGTAACCCTAATACAGGCGGTATGCAAGCAGACTGTTAGATTAGCCCGCCACAAACAGGGTTGTCTAGAAACTGGACAGGTACATTATCGTCTCTTCCCGATAATCTTTATTTACTCTGATTCCTGAGATACGCTCGAAGCTCATAGCTGAGCTTTTCTTCATCTTCCAGATACGCCCGAAGCTGCTCATCACAATTCTCATAAAACCTTTGACGCCTCTGAATGATATCGTCAAAATTCAATTCCTCAACCGCTGTAACATGAGAGGCGCATACCTGTAAAATTTGAGCTTGGGTTAGCACTTCTCGTATACATAAGAACTGTTCAGTAAATACCTCTAAAGCTTTCATTTTCAGTGTCGCATGCTTTTGTTGTTCCTGGCGAACTTGCTGATTTGAAGCTGAACTAACTAAAAGTTTGTCAAACTCATATTCTGCCTGGTAAAGTTCCTGTTTAAGTTGGCTGGTTTGACTAAAGTATTGAATCTCAATTGCTTTAAGCTGCTCAATTTGAATCTGAGTTAATTTCAATTCTTCAATCCATTCAGATATTTGATTTTGAAAATAGCTATCATCTTCGTAAAGATGCAATTCCACGATGAGAATAGTTTCTCCAAATTGAAGAATTCGATTAACCCAGAAGGGCAATAGAGAAGCCAGAATAGTTTCCAAAAATTCTCCTAAAAAGGTAACAGTAAGTTTGGTGACGGACTAACGGTGAGGGGTATGGCAATGATTCGTGAAAAAATAACCGTTTGCTCTAAAGAAGTAGAAATCTCTATCAAGATTACTAATCAATTCAACCAATCATAGCTTTTGCTAATAGCGTTGTGGAGTCTGAACAACTGCCGGGCCAGCAGAAGGGCCACGACAAAATTGGACTTCTGAGGCGTTCAAACCTACGGGATTACGATTGTAGTATGTTTTTTTGAGTGTCGCTTAGTCCAGAAACAGGCCAAACCTTTTGTAGTATGGCTTTTCCTACTTTAGTAGAACTTATCAATGGTTGTCTAAGACCCTCCAGCTTGCTTGCAAGGATTTGAAGAGAAGACATACCGATTAGGGGTGTCTAGCGGGACTCGTTGGCGAAGCCTGCCGAAGGCATACCCTGCTAATAACTTGCTACCCTTCGGGAGCGCTTCGCGAACACAGGCAAGCGTCTCGACCACTTCGACTTTAGACACCATAGGTGGATCTGATCGGAATCGAACCGATCTCCTCCCGATGAGAGTTGCACTCATCCCTCGTACAAGTTCACAAAGCTGTTTTTGCTTCTTAACAGGAAGTTAGTATGTAAGCTTTGCCTGTTGGGGTACAAGGTGGTTTGGGCGCTCTGCCACTGGAGCTACAGACCCAGGTTTGGTGGATTCTGGTCGGATTTGAACCGACATCTTTCTGCCTGCCGGGCAGACGCTTTCCCAGTTAAGCTACAGACCCAAGTTTGGTGGATTCTGGTCGGATTTGAACCGACATCTTTCTGCTTGCAAGGCAGACGCTTTCCCAGTTAAGCTACAGACCCATGATTGACAGGTGGCAATATTTGAAAAAATGGCAGGAGTGGTAGGGATTGAACCTACACAGGTCGATTTAGAAGATCGATGCCCTTATCCATTAGGCGACACTCCCAAAAGTTGGTAGTCCTGGCAGGATTTGAACCCGCAACCCTGTTCTTGTAAGGAACCCGCTCCACCATTGAGCTACAGGACTATAAGAGCAACTGCCTCTCGGCATGCTCAAGCGATCGATGGGACTCGAACCCATGCGCTGAGTGTGGCGCACTCAGATGCTCGCCGCTACATCACGATCGCGTTTGGTATGGACAGTGGGACTCGAACCCACACCAAGAGGTTGGAAGCCTCACATGCTGCCGCTACACCATGTCCACATTCTGGGGCTGGTGACAGGAGTTGAACCTGCAACCGACTGTTTACAAAACAGTTGCTCTGCCGTTGAGCTACACCAGCACATCTGGATCAGACGATGGGGATTGAACCCATATCGGGAGCGTACCAGGCCCCTGTGTTGCCAGTTACACCACGTCTGCATTTGGAGCAGGTGACAGGAGTTGTAGGCTTTGCCTTCCCGAAGGGTACCTGCAAGAAGGCTGTACGAAAGCCTCATGTTGCCTGTTACATCACACCTGCATTTGGTAGCGGAGCCGGGATTTGAACCCGGTACGTAAAGGCTTATGAGACCCCAGAGCGCACCATAGCTCCATCTCCGCGAGTACCCCTGACAGGAATCGAACCTGCAACACACTTGTTTTAAGCAAGCGATGTCTACCCGTTGCATCACAGGGGCATTTGGTGGGCTGTGTAGGCTTTGTTCGCGCAGCGTTCCCGAAGGGTACCTACGCGCTTCCGCTTAAGAGGCGGCTGCTCTGCCAACTGAGCTAACAGCCCATTTATGAATTGCTCAACTTAAAGTTGAACATGGGTCGCCCAGGGGTTGAACCTGGATCTCTCCGCTTAAAAGGCGGCTGCATATCCGCTCTGCCAACGACCCAAATGGTCTGAGTGGTAGGGATTGTAGGCTTTGCCTTCCCGCAGGGTACCTACGACCTCCAGTTCCCCGAACCGACGTGCTCCCACTGCACCACACCCAGATGTTTGGTACACCGAGCAGGAGTCGAACCTGCTAATAACACGCTTATCGGGCGTGCGCGTCCACCACTTCCGCCTTCGGTGCTTGGTACTCCCGACAGGATTTGAACCTGCACAATCTAGGCTCTCGACCTAGCACGTATTCCAGTTCCGTCACGGGAGCATCAGTACCCCTGGTGGGACTCGAACCCACAAAATCTGGTCTCTGAAGCCAGCACGTCTGCCAGTTCCGTCACAAGGGCAAATGGTCGGGATGGTAGGATTTGAACCCACGACCTTCCGCTTCCAAAGCGGCAACTCTAAACCAAACTGAGCTACATCCCGATCGTTGGTACTGCTGGTGGGAGTTGAACCCACAACCTCTGGTTTCTAAGACCAGCACCTCTTCCAGTTGGGCTACAGCAGCATGATTGGTACTCCTGGCGGGAGTTGAACCCACACTTGACTGGTTTTGAGACAGCCGCCTCTGCCGTTGGGCTACAGGAGTGAAAAATGGGAGGAGTACAGAGGCTTGACCCAGACAACCGTTAACCTCCCAACTGCCCCGCCAGGGTTTGAACCTGAAACTTCGCTTTCAAAGAGCGACGTGGATACCAGTTTCACCACAGGGCATTGAATTGGATGCCGAGGCTGGAGTCGAACCAGCATCTCCGTGATTCAGAGTCACAGCGACTTTCCATGTCGTCCACTCGGCAATAAATGGCTGCCCCAGTAGGACTCGAACCTACAACCTTGCGGTTAACAGCCGCTAGCTCCACCATTGAGCTATGGGGCAATGAGTGGGAAGTGACGGGATTGAACCGCCTTCTCGCCGTCTTCAGCGGCACGTGAGCACCAGCTTCACCAACTTCCCACAAGCGGAAAGCAGAGGAATCGAACCCCTAGCCCGAAGACTACCCTGGTTTTCAAGACCAGTTGCCGGCCATTCAGCGGTGCTTCCCATGATTGGCGAGGACGGAGGGACTCAAACCCCCACTCTACCCTTCGGGAAGCGAGCTACAGGTTCGTAATCTGAGATGTTTATCCAGTTACACCACGTCCTCAAAGGCGGAGAGCAGTGGACTCGAACCACAATTGTTCATCCATCTGTTTAGCAAACAGCGCCGACCGCCTGATCGATTTACTCTCCATTTGGGGTGTCTGACGGGGCTCTAACCCGTTACTACTGGAGTCACAGACCAGCGCCGCGATCACTTTGGCTTCAGACACAGTGGGTAGAGAGGGATTTGAACCCCCAGCGGTCAGGGACAACTGATTTACAGTCAGTCTGCTTCAGCCATTTGCATACCTACCCATTTGGCAGTGCAGACGGGACTTGAACCCGTTAGTTACACGCTTGAAAGACGTGCCGCTCGACCACTTCGCTTCTGCACCATCAATGCCGTGCGAGTTGAAAAAGCTGTTGTTCACACACAGGATTTGAACCTGTAGTTGACTGTTCTTGAGACAGTTGCCTTACCATTAGGCGAGTATGTAAGCTTTTCCGATTAGGGCACGACAACGCACAGACCAGGATTTGAACCCGGACAAAAGGTTTTGGAGACCCTTGTGCTGCCGTTACACCATCTGTGCATTGGTCGCAGCGGCGGGAATTGAACCCGCAGTGACCAAGTTATGAGCTTGGGGCTTTGCCATTAAGCTACGCTGCTATAGTTGGACTCCAGGGTGGGAATCGAACCCACGAGTAGTCGGTTTTGCAGACCAACGCCTTCCCACTTGGCGACCTGGAGATTTGGTGGAAACGTGGGGAATTGAACCCCAATCTTGCAACCGTCCGTTTGTTGGTTTCGGAGCAAGTGATGCCAATCCGTTCCCATAAGCGAGGATGACAGGGATCGAACCTGTGACCACTTGCCTCGGAAACAAGCACTCTGTCCATCTGAGTTACATCCTCATTGGGAGCCTTGACGGGAGTTGCACCCGCTTCTTTCTGGCTGAGAACCAGAACGACTTCTCTATTCGTCCACAAGGCTACACGGGGATGATGGGATTTGAACCCACGATCTTTCGCTCGACAGGCGACTGCTTTGAGCCAGACTAAGCTACACCCCCAAGGTGGCGATTCAGTTTTCAAGGTGCTTGCTGGCTGATCCATCAGCCGGAATTAGAAGAAGCAACGCCGTTCCAGAGCATAAGTTTGCTGCAGGTGGCGGAGTGCTTGCGTGCGTTAAGTGAAAAATGACGTTCCCTGACTCAATGAGTCGTCTTGAACTGGCCTGGAAGTGCCAGAAGGATGAGTGGCTAAACACTCTAAGAACTTCAAGAGGCAACTGTTTCTAGTAAGGGAGTGAGTGTTCATTGGATGGGCTCCTCTGTGTCTCATCTCATACTACAAACATAATACAACATACTACAAGACGTCAAGAGGGTACTACAACTTTTTTGAGAGGGGAGAGAACGACGGTCAGAAACTACTTGTATCGCCCTCTCCCAGCGGAGGTCAGAGTTCAACGGGTTGCTGTTCTTTCCAGAACTGCTCAGCAAATGCAATCGCTGGATGAATCGGGGGTTTGGGTTTGCTTCTCAGCACCATTCCGGTCTCATGCAACAGGCGATCGCTTTTGGTTGAGTTGCACTTCTCACAGGCGGTCACCACGTTGTCCCAGGTATGGGTTCCACCTTTGGAACGGGGAATGACGTGATCCAGCGTCAGACGCTTGGTGCTGCCGCAGTACTGGCAGGTGTGGTTGTCACGCCGGAAGACTTCCCGTCGATTCACGGGAGGGACTTTCCAATGCCGCTCTGGATTACCACTGGTCAACCGGATGTGATCCGAGATTTGTAGTACAAGATTGGGGGAGCGGACTTCCCATTGCTGGGTGCTGCTGAACTCCAACGTCTCTGCCTGTCCAGTTACCAGGAGCACAATTGCCCGTTTCAGGTTGATGCGTGCCACAGGCAGGTAGTTCTTAGAGAACACCACGACCTGGTTCTGAAGTATGGGAATCTTCTGTCGCTGTTGAGTCTGCATGAGTTTTCTCCTCAAAAAACAACCCCCGCCTCTGATAATGACCAGGAGCGGGGGTTGGGGAAGTGAATATGCTTTTCCCTATGTCGGTGTCAGGATTACCCTGCACCTCCCGCTGCTGGTCAGTTGATCCGGATTGAGCCATCCGGCGATCGTGCGATGAATGCCTTCGCTGACGGATTTACCGCCACTAAATCGATACGTTCCCTCACAGGCAAACAGCACCAATGCTCTACCCAACCTGGGTTGGAGTCGAACAGAGACGCAGCTTAATGTGGTGGGACGAAGGCGGATCATGGAAGGCCGTAGTATATGTATTACAATTTTGGCTATCTAAATACTACATTCGTAGTATCAGATTGTCCACCCTTGATTGAAATTCAGGGTGTTCGGCTTATGGATACACACAGGGGAGGGAGCACTTCGGAAAGACAGTGTGAGTATCCAGCAGCCATCGTAGGAGCGATCGTCCAGAAGATTTCTGGTGAATCAGGCTGTCAATCCCTTATCCAAGACATGTTCTGGTAATTTGTGGAGTAAAAGATGATTCAGCTGAGGTGAGTCGTACCCCCGTGAAAATAGGCGATCGCCTTTCCAGACTCTACATTCAAGTCCTAAAACCCTGGATCATTGCAGCGTTTCTGACGGTGGCTTGAACATACCACGGTTATAGTTATCCCACAGCTTAGATAGCAACCTACGCCTTTCTTTAGCAGAGGCAGAATAGGCTTCAATCTCAGCCTGTACTAACCTTTTTACGAGCGGTTGCTTGACCAAATTTAGTAATTCTCTTAGTTCGGCTTCTGAAAATTTTTCTTTTAATTGAGTTGTGTATTGATCTTCAATATGACTCCACCCAGCTTCTTTTGCAAAAAGCGCCTGTATCCAATTCATGAATCGGACATTGCTTGTTGTTTCTGGAGGCAGTGCTATATCAATACTATTACCAAGGTACAAATCATATCGGTTGGGGGTTTTGGCTTCTGATAAAACAGCCATTACCAGATCTTCTTTGGCTTTAGCTGTAATTACCATATCTGGATGGGTTTCTCCTAAAGATGCCTGCTGAGAATGAGTTACACAACTAACTACCAATAGACAAAACAGTAGCAGAAGCACTAAAAGTGACTTAAGTTTGATCATCTAAATCCAGTAAGAAACTGCTATTAATATCTTTACAAAGAACTACCTGTCTACTAAGTCTTGCAATCCAATCTGGGCTGAAGCTACTGGTGACAACTACTTTCACCCTGAAGTGTGTCTGTACCTGGATTGCTAACTATGTATTATTGTCAGATCTACTGAACAAGCACTCATTGTCCATGATTATCTGCCAGACCTGCAGGGTAATAGCCATTTTTAAGAAATTCAACAGAAACTTTATTTGCGTTGGGTAATCCCTTCTATCAGCTACTGGTATTAGCTTTTACTTCTGCTTGGCGATCGCTAGACCCTTTTACACTCCTGGCAGAAATGCAACCCAGGAATGCGGCTTCGAGCCACCAAGAACGCTCCGTTGTGATTTTAATCCTACTGAAAGAGTGATTTGATGCGGCTTGGCCTAGATAACCCTGTCACCCAAAACAGCCCTAAATCTCACAACCCATTGCTTGTTTCAATCACTCTCTAAACCAGAAATAAACTGCATGATTAATCCTGTAAGCCACAGAGCAAACCACTCTACCCCCTCATCTCAGGAGATACTTCCATGCAGCTGGTCTATCGCGCTCAAGCCGTCAGCTTCACTCCCGGCCCCCAATGTTCCATTCGGCCTCGTGTCATTAACTGGCGCTACCAGGTTGCAGGTGAAACGGTAGAACCCGTTGGTGTTTCGGCTTCCTTTCAGCCTGGCTTGCCGGCTGCGATTAATTGGCGCTACCAACTGCCAGTAATGGCCTAATTACCCCAGCCCTTCATTTCAAAGTTTTGCCCCCTACTTCACCCAGGACAGTGCCATGCAACTCTTAAACCGCGCCACCCGCAAAAGCCAATCCCCTTCCGTTGAAATCGTTGCTCCAGTTCAGCCTACCGAGGGAGTGAGCTACCAGCGACACCGGGGTGTCTACGCCCAGTGGCAGCAGGTTGATGGCAAACTCACCTGTCAGTGGTTCAATAATCCAGACTAAAAGCTACTTGCCCCTAAGCCAACAGTCTGAACAACCTCCTTTCCTCCCTTGCAACGACAAATCTCTCCGCCCCTGGTGTTTACTGGGGGCTTTTTGTTGCCGCTTCATCCGTGACATCCATCACCTCAGAAACTCGGTCAAATCACGCGATCCAGACTCTAGCCATCACCTCAAATTCTGGTCATTATCACGCCAGCCTGATCGTTTCCATCACCTGCTCAACCCGCTAAAAATCCGATAGTAAGAACATCGAGTTCCAGCCGTGCCAATGCCTGCCCTCAATCTACTCCCAGGTGCTATCTCTGACCTGTTTGCCCAGGCATCTCACACGGGCAAACTCACTCTGGCCGATCGCTACGGGCTGCTGGCAGCCCTGGTGGATGACTCGACCAGCGATGAAGAGATGCAGGCAGTCGATCGATTGCTGCGGGCGGTACGGCAGGGACGAGTGCAACTCGTCGATGAGATTTCAGTGGTGCTGTGACAATTGGAGATTCGGAAATGCAACTGATTGAACTGATTCAACAAATTCTGCAGACAGGCACTCTGCCCCTGGCAACGGAACGCCAGCTCCAACGCCTACTTCGAGCCACCGCAACCGAGCCTCTGGATGACCACACCCTGCAGCTGATTGACCATCTGCTTGAGTCGCTCTGCCAGGGCTCCATTCGTCCCACGGCTTGACCCCTGCCCGAATAAACTCTAGCCGCAGGAATAGCTAACCTATCTCGTTGGAGAGGCAGGAACACCGGGTCAGGGGTGATAAATTTTGACCATATGATAAACACCTATAACTAAACCAAGGGGAAGGGAACACCGGATAACGGAGATTCTTTCCCCTTTAACCCTGACTGCTCCTGGCGAGCTACCCACACCTGCAACAACCGAGAGAAGAACCATGCCCCCAGTTCTCCTCCATTCACCTCCAATCAGTACCGATCTCACTCCAATCGGTACTCCAGCCCCAAGCCCTGCTGATTGAACCGCAGGCAATTATCCCTTACTTAGTATGTATGGCTTTTTACGGGATAACAGTCAGGAAGCTCGATCGCCCGCTGCTCCTGGCTTCTAGAACTTCCGCCCAAGCAAAGCTGTTCCCCATTCAGTTATTCTTGGCCCTGAAATGCTTACAAGCACTACGTTCCAGGCATTAATCCCAGTTCCTATCGGCGTTTGGTGCGCTTCTGCTCCCGCTTTTCATACTGTTGGGAGAGTGCAAGCAAAACCTTATCCCGATCTCTCCGAATCTTTGCCTCGTCAGACAAAGTGAAATGCTGGGTCAATTCTGGCTTGTCATCCTGGTTATGAACCAGGCGTTGCCCATCCTGGCGGCGATCGATGCGGGTAAATCCCCGCCGACGGCTGAAGCTATACTGCTGCCCTTTTCTCTCGATCGACAGGGACAGTATGAGCATGAATGTGTGGCGTAATTTCGTCCAGATGCAGCACGGCTGAGACACAATACGGCCCAAATTCTTGCTGAAGAAACTGGGTCACACCCTCGGCAACCTGATTCATTTTTTTGGGATCAATGGGCTGTTATGAGTTGGAAGGATGATAACCTGAACTCTTTGTGATGCCCCCTTTCATCTGCATCTTCAATCCTGAAAAGCCATTTCGGTGGCAACCAGGTGCAGGAAGATATTTCAGATTTATTAACCCAGGCAGAACAGCGGTTGGGGATGGCGTAAGGTAGCCTAGCCATCGGTCAAGAATTAATGTTGCGATCGCCGATGCAGACAGGCCAATTCAAGTGTATTTAGCCCGATTCACCACGATCGCCCTCCCCAGGAGCAGATTGCTGAACAGGCAGGCAAGTCATTGCCCTGACAGAAGCGCGGTGTTTGCCGCCGACAGAACTAGTACAGCAAAAAATAAGTTTTGAAAGGGGTGAAGGGGTTCCACCCCTTCTTGGGGGCTTCGCCCCCAGCCCCCCTTATGTTGCAGAACTTTGTGTTTGCAACACTAGAACTTTTGCGCCTGGCCTATTCAGCAATTATGGATGACCTATCCTACTCCTGGCCAGGATACTAAGCGGTGATGTTAGCTGAATTAGCCGTTGTCGTAAGGACTTGGGCCACCTGAGCCGGAGCCAAATTGGGATTTGCACTCAAGACCAGAGCCGTAACTCCAGCAACATGGGGGGTTGCCATTGAGGTTCCATCAAAGCTGTCGTAGCTGTCTCCTGGAATTGTGGAATAAACCGAGACACCTGGTGCAACCACATAGTTCACAGGAGAACTTCCCGATCGATTGGAAAAACCTGCCATCCTTCTGTTACGGTCTACGGCACCGACAGCTATGCCCCGTTGAGTTGATAGGTTAGCTGGAAACTCAGGTTGGCTACCTCCTGAGTTACCTGCTGCCATCACCACCGTCACGCCCCGTTGAGTTGCGTATTCTATCGCGTCTGCCATTGTACTGGAGTACCCTCCTCCAAGACTCAGGTTGATTACAGAAGCGCCATTATTTGCAGCATAGCGAATTCCGGCTGCAATAGCGATGGGGTCTCCAGAGCCACTGGCATCGAGAACCCTGACTGGCATGATGCGTGCATCGTAGGCCACCCCAGTAATACCAAACTCGTTATTCTCTGCAGAAATAGTTCCAGCTACATGGGTGCCATGTCCGTTCAAATCCATGGGATTATTGTCGTTGCCAACAAAATCCCAACCCTGCACATCATCTACGTACCCGTTACCATCATCATCTAACTCATTGTTAGGAATCTCTCCTGTATTGCGCCAGATATTGGCATCCAGGTCTGCGTGGGTGTAATCTACCCCAGTATCAATCACCGCAACTACAATTCCCTGGCCTGTGTAGCCTGCAGCCCAGGCTTCTGGTGCGTTCACCATATCAACTCCCCACAAATTACCATCCAAATTGGGAACGTCAGGGAAAGGAGACTGAGACACTGCCTGGGCCACAGCCGCCGCTGCATCAACGACACCGTAGCCGTAGGTAGCACTATACCCTGGGGGAAGGGGAGCACTATTAATGTTGATAGAGTAGTTGCCCGTAGCGCCTGCATAGTAGCTGGTAGCCCGTAGCAGATAACTGACTCCAGCCTGGGCTGTGAAGTTGAGTTCGGCGTTGAGCGTACCGTTCGCATCATCATTGAACTGAATCACATTGCCTGTGGCGGCATCGACCAGTTGCAGGTAGTTATCAAAGCTGGAGGTCATGTTGACTCGCACCGCCTGCCCGACAGTCAGACCCGTCAACAGAAAATCATCTCGATAGCGACCGGAACGGGTGGGATTAGCCAGGTCAGAAGTGTCTAGCACTCCGGTTACGGCCTGCCCAGGTGTGAGAAATTGGCCAACATTAGTGCTGATAGAGTAGTTGCCCGTAGCGCCTGCATAGTAGCTGGTAGCCCGTAGCAGATAACTGACTCCAGCCTGGGCTGTGAAGTTGAGTTCGGCGTTGAGCGTACCGTTCGCATCATCATTGAACTGAATCACATTGCCTGTGGCGGCATCGACCAGTTGCAGGTAGTTATCAAAGCTGGAGGTCATGTTGACTCGCACCGCCTGCCCGACAGTCAGACCCGTCAACAGAAAATCATCTCGATAGCGACCGGAACGGGTGGGATTAGCCAGGTCAGAAGTGTCTAGCACTCCGGTTACGGCCTGCCCAGGTGTGAGAAATTGGCCAACATTAGTGCTGATAGAGTAGTTGCCCGTAGCGCCTGCATAGTAGCTGGTAGCCCGTAGCAGATAACTGACTCCAGCCTGGGCTGTGAAGTTGAGTTCGGCGTTGAGCGTACCGTTCGCATCATCATTGAACTGAATCACATTGCCTGTGGCGGCATCAACCAGTTGCAGGTAGTTATCAAAACTGGAGGTCATGTTGACCTGCACTCTCTGCCCGTCAGTCAGACCTGTCAACAGATAACCATCGTAGAACGTGCCCGAACGCAGGTTATTGGCAGAATCAGAACTTTCTATCGTGCCATTAAAAGTTTGGTTCGCCTGAATAGGGGTGGCGGTGGTTAGCCGACCGATATTGGTTTGTAGATCGTATATACCCTCAGTTCTGGCATGATAACTGGTCGCCCGGACAATGTAATTGACACCAGCTTGAACGCTAAAGTTCAATTGAGCATTCAGCCCATTCGTATCATCATTGGCAGTAATCACCGCTCCCGTGTCGGCGTTAACCAGTTGCAGGTAGTTATCAAAACTGGAGGTCATGTTGACCCGCACCGCCTGCCCGGATGTCACCCCGGTTAGTAAAAAGTCATCTCGATAGCGATCGAAACGGGTTGGGTTGGAACCATCCCCCACAGAAAGCGTACCTGTGAAGTGATTAGAGGTAGGAACGCTGCTTGCTCCAACCATAGAACTATGTAGCTGGAATGGAGCATTGAGATAGAACGAATCTCTAAAGGCTAATCCAGCAATCTCACTAGATTGAGAACTTGCGGAACTAAGAAAGCCTGAACTCAGGGTATTCACCTGACTTTGAGCCATAGAGTCAACTGGCATAGCTTTTCATCCTTAGTAATAAATCTTTAACCTATGAGTAACTGCTGAGAGATAAACAGCTACCTGCGTTCCACTCGCTACACACTGATTCTGAATCTAGATACATTCCAGTTATGCAGTCAGAAGAATTCTCGGACGAACTATTTAAGTAGACTCAATTACGCTGAAGGCAATTCCTTAAACAGCTTGGAGCGCGCATTCAGCTATCAGAACACAATGAACGCAGACATTGGGCCCTAAATGCTGCATCGTTGAGCCTATCTCAATGGACAATTCTCAAACTGAGACTCGCAGACTGGAAAGTGCCCCCTGCTGTCGTCTAATTCCTCCACCCGTTGACTCAGAGCATGAAGAGACACTCGGGTTTCCTTCTCTTTTCGGAGGACAAACGTCTCATTCCGAGCATGGGCAACCAGGGTATCAATCTCATCCTGAACGGGGGGGTAATTGAGCGGCCAAAAAAGTGCTGACCCTCTGGTGATAATCCAGGGCCAATTCATTGATTGCAGGAGTTGGTAAAAACACCACTCTTTCCAGATCTGGAGTAGAAATTTCTCGCTGAATTCGACCGTAAAAATTCTGCATCGTTTCATGGTCTGCGATCGTCCCTCGCACCCCCCGCACGAGTCCTAACAGCTCCATAAATTTTGCGTAGCGATCGTGAAATTGACGCAGCTTTTCTGGCCCACCAAATCGATCGTCCCAACTGAGTCATCCGGTCTCTCGATCGACAGGGACAATATGGGCATGAATATGCGGAGTTATCTCGTCCAGATGCAGCACGGCTGAGACACAATATGGCCCAAATTCTTGCTGAAGAAACTGGGTCACACCCTCGGAAAACTGGTCCACTTTTTCCAGATCAATCTCTTCATTCAGGTCGTCCTGTTTCCGATACCAGGTGGGGCTGGCCGTGAACAAAATTTCCCCCGCCAGGTTCGCATCAGAACGAATTTTTCGCTTCTGGGTAGTGGCATCAAGAATGACCTGAATCTGCTCCAAAAGCGTCTCGATATTACCCAATAACTGGCGGTTCGAGGGAGTGCGATCGGGGTCTGCATTTTTGGTTTCACGCGTTCGATTACAGTGCGCTTGTGAAGCTTTAATGGCACTCACTGATTTGAGGCGTTGCACCCGTGGAATAGCATAGTTCATCCTCCTAGAATTCATCACTTTTGCGAATCAGCATGGTGTCAAACGTCTTCTGGTTGACACTTCAAATCTCACAGGGTTTCCAAGTCCCAGCACTGTACAACGTTTCGTTATGGCAGAGCGTTGGGCCTCTATATCTCACGGTCTGCACCTTGCGATAATAGCCCGACCGGAACTCATTGACCCCAATCATTTCGGTGTTACTGTGGCTAGCAATCGCGGACTCTCAGCCAATGTTTTCACTTCCGAGCCCGATGCGATCGCCTGGCTTCTTGAGCCTACCCCCAAGAGATCCTATTTCTATGACCCCTAACTCCCCAAGTGCATTTCTAGTAGAAGTGAGAGGGAGTGAGGTATGGGAATGTTTAGCCTTTGTACAAGTCTATGTAAATAGTCTGGAATTGATGCTACCAGCTTCGTGAGCAAAGCTCTCATGCAAGAAGTGTAGACAGAAAAATCCCCTGACCGGAAAACAGCAGGGGAAGCAGAGGATTGGATGTCAAGAAATCATCCTCATTTCAACAATAGTTAAGTTGGATGGTACACCCTCAGTCCGGAGAGGTAGGAAACGGAGATCGAACAGGAAAATTGTCTCCATTCAAATCAGGTGGTTCGTCATTCTGGATACCTGGTAACGGCAGTTCGTTTTGAATCAGCCAGTCCCGGACGTACTGCACCCGCCGTTTCGCAATGAGTCCCCGACGTTCCAGTTTGGTACCGAACCGATCGACGACATCTGATAAGGACTTGGCTTCTGGATAAATCTTCTCCAGGTATTCGCGTTTTAAGCTGGCCAGAGTAGCCGCAACTTTCGCCGCATTCTTCTCCTGCTCGAACTGGCCCATATCTTCATAGGTCAACCAGGCACGGGCGTAGTCGATGCCCTGCTTGACCTGATTCAATAATCCCGATTTTGGTTCGGCCAATCGGGTATCCCAATCTTTCAGGGGCACCAGTTTTAAATTGGGGTCGGCGGGTACTCCGGGAATTAAAATCTGTTCGCCTTTGTAGGGGGCAAAAATCCAGTAGCCTTCCCGCAGAGCGTTCAAAAATCCCCGGGTGCTGGCAGGGATATGGCCAAAACTGCGGTGAGTCAAACGCAGCGCATCGTAGCCACTGTCTTCTGAACCGAGGGCAAAGCAGGCCAGGTTGTAGGCTTTGCCACCGGAGCCTAATTTCAACTCTTCCAGGTTGCCGCTCTGGGTGATTAACCCCAGCTTTAAACCCAACCCGGAGGCTTCACTCAAGAACCGCCGCATGATACCGAGGGCTTCCTTCACCTCTGGCCTCTCCAGGCTCAACCCGATGCTGTCGATCTGAGTCTCCCATTCATCAATGAAAATCCAAACCTCCGATCGATCCTTATTCCGTCGCCGTTCTTCCCGCAACCTATTAATGACCTGGAGGTAGTCATAAAAGTCCTGGGCATCTTCCATGAAGTAGGCTTCGACTCCAAACGGCATCGCATCGTCCTGCTTGGTGGTGCAATAGAGAATCCGTTGGGGTCGGCGATATTTCTGAATCAGCCGAATAAAGTGACGCAGAAAGGTAGTCTTGCCGCTCTGGGTGGGGGCGAAGAATAATACGTGTTTGGTCAATCGAGCTGCAATATGTTCTAGCACTGTGGAATCGTAGATTCTGGCCTGCCCTGGGGGTAGTTCGGGTAAACATTCACTGTCACTGGGTTCGGGTGTTTTAAGTAGTAATCCCTCCACTCCCTCTACGCCTTCTAACCGCTGAGCGTCCAGCACATCCAGGGGCGTGTCGAGGTCGGCGGCTAATAACCGCTCCTGGGCCACACCGGAATATTTCATCCAGGCATCGGGGGAGTCTTTGATTTCCCGAATTTTCTTGAGCGAACTTTGGGTGTGGTTCCAGGCATCAAACAGAGCCACCAGGGTTCCCAGGGGAGCCAACCACCAGATTCCGGCCAACAGGGACAGGCCAAAAGAGCTACCCAGAATCCCGTAGAAGCTGATCCAGTTAACGCAATTAGAAGCGACATCATTAATAGTCGCTCGTTCCAGTAGATCAGCCAGGGTGGGTTGCGGTCTTACCATTGGGAATCTCCATTGGGGAAGAGGGCGAGGATGCGGGATTTGGGGAGGAAGCGGTGTAGGGCACCACGTAAAACCGGGGAGTGGAGCGAGGAAGAGAACCAGATTTAGAAGTGCTAGCTTTGGAGGTATCGGCAGGTTCTGAGTCTGAATTGGTGGTGGTGTCAGAGTCAGATTGCTGGAAGCGGGACTTGAGGGAATCCATTAGTTGCCCCAGGTTCGGGAAGCCATCACTGGATTCTTCGATCGCCAGCTTCACCGCCAGGGGGATCAGCCAGACCGTACCCAGGGTCTTCCAAACGTTCTCCCAAACAATCAGGCCGGGATTCATGGTCAAAATGACGGTGCCCAGGCTGACACCGGGCTTGATAATTGGCGTGAACAGGAACAGAACGCACAGGAGTAAATCAATTCCGGTGAAAATCAAGGCTAGCCACTTGGCCCGAATCAGCCTCTTGTGGCGGATGGCTTGCTCTTCTTTGAGCTGTACGACCAGCGGCTTCAGGTCTTTATCTTTATCTTTGGCCTTCTCGGCAAAGTCCAGCAGCTCGGCGGCTTTATTGTGGAGCTTCTCCATCAGGATGGGACGGATTTCGTTGGCTTGAATCAGCCAAAAGGCAGCGATCCCAATCCAGATCGCCAGGGCACTGGCAGCTCCCAGATTAATCAAGACTCGCTCGTAGGCTCCCACGTTGACATAGGCCAGGTAGGCGACGATCACCATCAAAGAGAGAAAGATGCCCCATTGAAAAATGGTCAGAATAAGGCGCAGCATTCGCATTGGTTAAGCCCCCTGTTTTTGAGGTTGGGGTTGGGGCCGCAACTGAAGTTGAGGTGGTGCGGCAGGCTGCACATCTTTGTAGAAGCGCCGGAAGCCCTGGGGGTCTAAGACCTGCTTGGGAGTGGTGGAATACAACCGAGCGAACTGAGTAACGATGCCTCCACTCATCACTCCGGTGTTGCCGCTGCTATCACAGATCAGCACACCATCGGGAATGTCCAGATTGGTCATCGGGTCTTTTAATGCCATCCCAGGGGCGATCGCAATGCCCTGGCCGTTGCCGTTAGTTGGCACCCGGCAGTTGGACTTATATCGTTGCAGGGCGATTTCATCTTCTCGGGCGACGCGTTCGGCTTCCAGTTGTCGCAGTTTGGCTTTGGTCTGGATTTCGGCTTCGGTCTGTTGCTGGAGCAGGTCTAATTTGGCGTGGTTGATATCCGTGGCCTGAGTTTCGGCTTGCAGGGTTTTAGCCGCACTTATCTGAGTCTGGATATTGTCTTTTCCAAGGGTGACTCCGATCCCGGCAAGCGCCAGGAACAGAACCACCCCCAGGGCGGAATCTTTCATTAGGTTGACCTTAGGTAAATGGATAATGTCTGTCTGGTTGTCTGCCTGCCTGTCTGCCACCCGCTTCTAGCAAGGATTAGAGCGGGTTTTATGGATACCAAACAGACAGACAGAATGAGACAGACACCTAGTAAGCGAGGGCGCAGATCCCGGCTCCCCAGGCTTCGGTAATGCCGGTCAGGGGAAGCGGATCAACCAGCCAGCAGGTTTGAAGAAATCGGCGAAGAGCTTTCAGCATGGAGTCTTGAAGAAATGAACGCGGGAGTTACAGGGGCAGGCATCCCGCCACGGTGGAGGGAAGAATGGTGAGAAAGTCGCTGGTCAGGTCGGGGACCTCCAGGGCATCGTCAATCATCTCGGCAAAGTCTGACCCTGCGGTGTTTTGAGTCGCTAACTCTTCCATCAGGTATTGCTGAATCCGAAGGGGGGACTGGCGCAGACGATCGGCCATAGCCTGAGCCATATCCCGCTCGTAGCGAGTGAGCTTGCTATCGAAGGCGAAGACCTGGGCATTAATCGAGTTCACGCCAGCCTGGGCCAGGGCGTTAATCGCTCCCGCGGTGGTCTGGTCTGCCTGCTCAAGCTGTTCTCGTTGCCGTTCTGGGCTTGGTTGAGGACGCTTGGGTTTGGGCTTTTGGCCGTTCAGGGAGTCTTTCAGAGCATCGGTGTTAATCGGCATGGGTTGACATCTCCTGTAGCAGTAAGGTTTTGAATTTGGCGATCGACCGGCAGCGCTTGAGAAATAGGACAAGGCTAATAAGCACGGCTAAATCGCTGTCGTCGTAGAGTCCGTAGTCGTTTGGTTCAATGTGGATTTGTTCCATCCACCAGCGCAAAGTGCGGAGGGGGACTTTCTTGCGTCTCACTGTTGAAAGTCGCCAAGCGAGTTCCTGTAAGGTATGCCCGTTGGCTTGAATGACCTGTGGTGCCATGGCTTCACCGCTCTCATTGCCACCTCATTACAGGCTGATCCCTGTGAAATAAACCGGCAACGAAATTCAATTCACGATTTGGATGCTAACATACAATGAAGCATAGTGCTTCACAGCGCTTCAAAAGCGAGAAAAAGCAGCTAAGGGATTAACATTGAGGTGAAGTAGATGGACGAACTTGTGGCTGCTAAAGACCGTATTTCGGTCGATATAACCGACATAAAAGACAGAGTTGAGAGGTATCGGGATGATCCAGCATGGCGTGAACTATCTATGGCTGGAAAAATTCGAGCGTTGGTTATTGAAAAGTTAGAAGAAAAAGATTCGAAGCAAGACAAGTAGGGGGCGATCGCAATGACGAACACCGTCACCAGGGACGAATTTGAAGAGGTTAAACAGCTACTCGGATCTGCTGCCCGGTATGCCGAATCTGCTAACCGTGGACTGGAGCGATTAGAGGTCGCCCAGCAGCGAAGCCAACTGCAGATTGACCAACTGACGGCAAAAATTGACCAGCTAACCATCAAGCTTGACCAACCGAGCGATCGGGTCGATTCCTTCATTGCCGAATCGCAGCGAATCATGACTGGGCAGACTGAACGGATTGCCCAGCTAGAAGGGATTTCAGGCAGGTTAGAAGCGATACTTTCCTATCTGGTCAGGCAAGAAGGGCCGGGGGAGTAATGCCAGACTTCCCATGGATAAAGATAACCCTCATGGAAGCTGTCGCTTTACGTAAAGTGAGGAACTGATGAGCGTTTGGAAGGTTAATCCAGTAAAGGCAAGTAGGGAGCGATCGCTATGATCCAAACACTTGAAAAACCAGGGAATTTTGACCACGTGACGGTCTACCACGATCGCACCTGGGAACAGTTCAAGCATATCGAGAAGGGTCTGGAAGGCACTCCCGGCGTCCGACTGAGCTTCTTTGAGGGAGTCGTTGAAATATTCATGCCCGGTCTACCGCACGAGCTTTTCAGGAAAATCATCGGCTACCTGATTGAGACGTTTCTTTTTGAGCAGAATGTACAGTTCACTCCCAGCGGGTCTGTCACCCAGGAGAAGGTAGGGGAAGCTTCAGCCCAAGCCGACGAGTCTTATTGCTTTGGGTCGGTTAAGCCCATCCCTGACCTGTCGATCGAGGTCATCTTTACCAGTGGCTCTGTTGCCAAACTGAAACGTTACCAGGCGTTGGGGGTGCCTGAAGTCTGGTTCTGGGAAGATGGGCTTTTTACCCTGCATCGGCTGGGTAAGGACGGTTACACCCAGATTGAATGTAGTCAAATCCCTGAGCTAGCAGGGCTGGACATGGAACTGCTAACCCGGTGTGTCTTGTTGGGTGAAACTGACTGGTTGGGAGCTGTTCGCACGTTCAAACAGGGAATCAGATAACTGATACCCCTATAGATGACAAGAACCCCCATGGAAGCTGTCGCTTTACGTCAAGAGAGGAACTGATGAGCATTTGGAAGTTGAACCTGTCAAAAGCTTTCCTAAAAACTGCGGCATTTTCCCAGATCTGCGCTTAGATCGCTTAAGCTACTCACTACGGTAAATTCGCTGATAAAAGCGTCAACCGCAGATAGATAAACAGGTTTCCCCGTTTGAACGACCCAGGAGGTGACTCGATGACATAGCAGCCTTTAAAAGTCGAAACCCCAACTGCGCTAACAGAAGGGGCCAAAGACTTGATATTCACTTTTAGATAGGGTTTGGGGACCTTAACTGCCGCTCGGGAAAAGCAAATGTTAAGTCGCCCGAATTGCTATGCCTAATTTTAGTGGCAATTTGTCAAATGGTGCAACATCTTTGACGAATTGGCCCAAATTTTGCATGGCTTCCTATCCGTCACCCCTACAGACAAAGGAAGTTTTACTGTGCATCCAAACATCTCGACCGACCAGGAGGGCAGCCTGTGACCCTGGCCTCCAAACCCAAGTTTCAATCAATCCAAGAATCAACCGATTTCTTTCTCGCCCTCTTTCCCCACCGCTATGACTACCTCTGGGCAGAGCACCCCCAGCCCACCGATCGCCCCGACTGGAAAACAGAAAGCCGCCATCCCCTGAGCGATCGCTTAATTCAGCAGGGTTCCTACCTCTATGGCGTGCGCTTTGGCCCCACCACCCGCTACATCCTGCTCGACATCGATAAGTGCAGCATCTACCACCCCAGCCGCGATCGCTTCGCCTGGAAACGCCTGCTTGCCGCCCTCGAATCCCTGGGCCTGGTGCAGGCTGTTCTCTGCACCTCCAGCTACAGCGGTGGGATGCATCTCTATATCCCCTTCCAGACAGAACAGAAAACCTGGGAAATTGCCCTGGTCGTCAAAACCCTGCTGGAAAACGCTGGCTTCAAACTCACTCCGGGGCAACTGGAAGTTTTCCCCAACTGCAAACCCTACAATCCCCACGGCGAACCGAGCCATTACAACGGGCATCGGCTCCCCATGCAAGCAGGCTCCTACCTGCTCAACGACGACCTCCAAATGATCTGGGGTGACCAGGCCACCTTCGTGCGGCAGTGGCAGTTTGCCCAGAAGCGGAACAGCATTGATGCTAAACGGCTCGATCGCCTTCTCAAAGTTGCCCGTCGCCGCCAGTACCATATCACCCACAAAGCTGACAAATTCCTCAACGACCTGAACACCGAGATCGAACGGGGCTGGACAGGTCCAGGCCAGACCAACCGGCTCCTGGGGCGGATCACCTTACGGTCGTTTATCTTTGCCCATGTCACCTACTCCAACAAATTCCTAAACGGCCAAGAGTTAGTCGATGATATTGTCAGCGTGGCCCGATCTCTTCCCGGCTACACCGACTGGTGCCAGCACCAGCAAGAGATAGAAGAAAGGGCAAAAGACTGGGCGAGGGCGATCGAGCAGAGCCGCTACTACCCCTACGGGACCGACAAGCCCGAAGTAGCTCTAAATCAAGACGCAACCACTGAAACCAAAATCAGCCGCAATCAACAAACTCGCTTAGAGGCCAGAGAGCGAATCCGGCAGGCCGTAGCAGACCTATTAAATAAAGGAACCCTACCCATGGCAATAACAGAGCGGCACAAAGCCCTGGTGACCTACGGCATTAGTGGTCAAACCCTATACCGCCACCGGGATTTGTGGCATCCCCAGAACTTACAGGAAGAAGCGGGCGGCGACTTTCAAGGTGATGCTGGGCAGGATTGCCCGTGGGGGGCATCCTGCCCAAACAATCACACAAACTTATTAGGAGAGATCGGGTGTAATAGCTTACCTGGAGAGGATTTGAGCGATCTAGATCGAGTAAGTTCTCTCGAAGTCGGGTGTAATAGCCTGCCTGGAGAGGATTTGAGCCCTTCCGAACCCCGCAGTATGACCACAGAAGAGGGACTTGCTTACATCAAACAGGTGCTGGAGCAGATAAAAGCCAGGAGTCAGGCGGAGAAAGCTAAGAAAAATGACAAAATGGCAGGACAATCACAGTTAGTTTTTCCAATTTGGGACGAAAATTAATGTTGTAGTAATTTCGAGCAACTTGTTGCAACATTGTGATTCCACCACCTGTCATCTAATTGGGTGATGGAACCAACAACCACGTTGTCTGCCTGAAGGAGTTTCTATGCCGGGTGGGTTTGGGGTTACACAACCAAAACGTCGAGACAGTAAGATTCGTTCTCAAGAAAGTCAGAAACCGGGTGAGGGGTCAGACTCAAATCACCAGGAACCTCAGCCGGATCTGGCGTTGCAAGCGGAAGTGGGGGTGTCCTTCGCTCAGCATCAGCAAGAGCATCCAGAAGATGTTGCTTTAGCCTGGTCTGCAGGGGTTTATAACCCACTTGCTAATGTCAATCTACTGGCTATGGGTGCTCGTTCCCTGAAACCAGAGGAAGAAGACTGGTTAGGGATCGCCCGCTTGATTGGATGGTTGGATGTTGCAGACTGCATGGATGCCATCTACTTCACAGCACCACCGCCAGATTTTGCTCTGAAACAGGCAGATTGGTATGTCCGCCCTGACCTATCTTCGTTTCTAGAAGAACCGATATTACTGAAGCAGGCGGTTGAACAGTATCCCATCCCAGTGGAAGAGATTCAGAGGGAGATCGCCCAGCGGTTCATCCAGTCAGGCTGGACTTCCCAGCAGCAGCAGGGGTTTTTCCTGGAGTTGCTTGACGATCCAGAGGCAGAGCTGACTAAAGATACCTGGCAGTTCCTGTTGTATGAACTGGAGAGCCGCTTGCAGAACAAGCGTTAGGGCCAACGGTGCTGGTTGGGGAAGCGTTGCTCGATTTTAGCGATCGACAGTAACAGGCTGTTCCAAAGGCAGCATGATTCAGCATAATGAGAGCGTAGTACAGTTTTGTGGCATGACAATCGCACGCATTGCAGTAGCAGCTCGTAAAGGTGGCGTAGGCAAGACAACCATTGCCTGTGGTCTTGCGTCTGTACTGGCAAATCAAGGAAAACGGGTTTTAGTCATTGACCTTGACCCGCAATCGAATGCTGCTTACGTGCTAGGGGCCAATCCAACTGCCCCTGGAACCGCCGACCTCCTTGCAGGAGGCTCACCCGAACCGCTGGAAGCCGCCCCAAGGCTTTATGTGTTACCGGGTGGCCCCGACTTATCAGGGCACATGATTCAATCCCTCGACCCTGAGGATCTGGCGGATATCGTTGTGTCAATGTCCTACGATGCTTTCATTTTTGACTGCCCTCCCGGTGTTGAGTATTTAGAACGCCTGGGTCTGGTTGCAGCTGATGCAGCGCTGGTTTGTACCGATGCCCATCCTCTGGCCGTCATGGGTGCAGGGCGTGTCTTGAACGAGCTGAAACTGAGACAGCAAAAAGGACGGAGAGGGGCCAGCCGGTGGGCGTTAGCCCTGAGCCGAATTGATTTGCGGCGATCGATGGACCAGGCTCTGGATCAACAGCTTGCAACGGCCTATCCATCCATTCAACGGTTAATGGTGCATCAAGATTCTTCCCTGGCCTGGGCCGGAGCCGAACGTATCCCGTTGATGCAGTATGATGCGTCTTGCAAAGGGGCAAAAGATTTACAAGCGATCGCCGATTGGGTGTTAGATGGCTAGAAAACGAACCAGTGGAGCCGCCGTGTTTGCAGCGGCCGCTGCTGCTGCAGACGAAATCCATGAACAGGACCAGGCAGTAGCCGCCAAGGCTGAAAAAGAACGTGGACAAAAGACCAGACTTCCCCTGGCTCAAATTAGAACCAGAAAGGAAGATACTCGGCCTTTACACCCTGATCATGTCACTGAACTCGCTGAATCCATCGCCGCCCTTGGGCTGATTGAGCCCCTGGTGGTGGACTCCCGAGGAGTTCTCCTTGCAGGTGGGCATCGGCTTGCAGCAATTCAGGCTCTTAAAGAAACAAACCCAGAGATTTACGACCAGCATTTTCCAGACGATCTGGTTCAGGTTCATATGCTGTCCTTTAATGCAGACGCAGAACCGGAGCGAGCGTTACAGGTAGAACTGGCAGAGAACGAGAAGCGGGTAAACTACACCCGTGACCAGATTGAACGCCTTGCCGATCGCCTCAAGGCATTGAATTACCGAAACATTCGAGGCCGTCCCAAGGAAGGTGAAAAAGCCCTGGGGCCAGCCCTGGCAGTCGCGATCGGGGTCTCTACCCGTTATGTAAGAAAAGTTTTAAGTGAACAGAAACAGGAACCCGATCAGAAAAATAGGAACTCAGTTCCTATTTTCCAGGAGAAGCTGAAACTACTGAAGAAAATTGGGTCTGCCTTGGAGGAACTGGCAGCCCTGCCAGAATCGGATGAAGCAACAAGGGCCGAGAAGGCTCTCTATAAAGCACTTCCTGCTTTCCTCAAAACAGTGCAGAGTAATCTCGATGAGGCAAAACAAGCGGTTAAAGCCCAAAATAGCCAACCAGAAAGCAACCGTTCAACTTAAATTACAATTTTCTCTTTACGTTCTCATCCCAGAGCCAAAAACCACCAAAACCTGGGGTATCTCTTGGGCAACGAAAGGAAGGCATCAACCTATTAACCCATCACCCACCAACCATAAGCAACCACTCCAAGCAAGGCTGTTCCCAGGAGCAATTCTTGCTGTTCATTCCAGCTATGCCGGATTGTATCGAAGAAGTAGCGAAAAGCAGCTCGACGAGACTGTCCTAGCTCTGTCATCAACACTTTTACTCTGGCATCAACCTCTTCTAAGGTGACTTCACCAGAACGGTAAGCAGCATCCAATTCATTCAACTTCCGCCAGTAATCGTTAGTCGCCTCCAGCAAATTCGGACTCATAACCAAAACCTCAATTCTGTTAACCTTTGTAACAAGGCTAACGTGAGGATCTTTTGGACGTTCTCTGTTGAAGGTTAGAGCCTTTAGCATCAATAGCTAGAATCTTGCCATTGGTTCTGGTATATACCTACATCCTTTGGCTAAAACTCATCCCATGAAAGAGGTTATTTAACTTATTTCCAGGACTGATCCAGACTATCCTTCAATTTTCTCTGGGCAGGGCAGGATCTCTCCGACAGGTACTTAGCGGTAGCTGTTTAGCCCTATAAATAGTGGTGATCCTCATGGTTTTTGAATTAGCGTCTACATCCATACAGGCGCAGGCATAGCCATAACTGCCGTTGGTTGTAACATACTGGCTGCGACTCAAGTCTGGAATTTTCTCCATTCCCCGGGCGCTACGCCCTCCCTGGGTTGAAATGGTCCATGAACCATCTCGATCGACTAACCACCAGTTTGCTGGTGTAGGATTTCGCAACCATCCACATCTTCTCTCGGTTGCATGACTGGCTGGCGAGAAATTAACAAACAGGGTTGCTAAGGAAAGGCAAAAGAGTAAGCTCTTTTTCATTCAGGTGCCTCTTTAAGAATTGAGTTCAAGGTAGCGACAATTACTGCTTCACAGCTTTAACGAGCCAAAACGCAAAAAACTTTAACTACCTCCGAAAACCAGAATGCCCAATCAAGCGGTTCCTTGAACGCCGATGTTAAGTTGCTCCAGATTTTAACTCTGTTGTTGGAGAACTACGATTGCTTAACCTTAGTTCTACGGGCAGAGTTCTCTGGCATCAATGTCTACTCAGCCTGCAACATCTGGCGCAGGACTTTTACCATCTCGGTTATTGGCTGAAAGATGGAAAAGGCTGAACTAAAATCATGGGTAAGAAAAATAATGCCCCTAATTGACTTGGGGACTGTTTTGCTACTAAAAATAATTCCCTACTTTTTCCGTCTGGAAGTCTCACAGCCAATCCCATCTTTATCACCATCAAATCGATGGGGGTCAGGCTTTAGCACGCGAAAGTTACGATGAGGGATATCTTTACAATCAAGATCAGGGGGTGGGGAAGGAATACAAACATCAGGGTAACTGGCATCACAGTTAGTACGATTTTCAGCTATTTGAGCACTGGTGGTTGGGAGCTGCATCAGAACAAGGGCGATCATGATAGTAAACCCAGCTAACCAATACCCCCAATTTTTCATACATCAGCCCCAAATGAAGGTTAGATCAATCATAGTTGAACTGGTTGAAAGTGCTCCCCAATATACTTGAAACTAAGCTATTAACATTCACCTCTCACATCTCTTAGCCTTCTCAGACTCAGAGTTCGCTTGAATCACGACTGAAGCCAGTGGGTTTTATCCTCTACCGCAACGGGCATATTCCCTGGAACTACGCCCGCTTCCTCGATCACGCCACAGAGCGGCTATTCCTGCACAAAGTTGGCTGTGGCTACATCTTTATCCATCGTCTTCCACTGGAACACATCGCCCAGTTAGACCCGTAGGCCTTCAGAACCTGGTCTGAATAATCATTACCCACACTCTGCTTACAAACACCCCTACACTGGTTATAGCGCTGCCTGAACTCCTCTCGTTTCACTCATGCTGCAAATCACCCAACGGACTGCTATCCCCCTCAGCGAAATTGAACTAACAGCCATTCGCTCTCAGGGCGCAGGTGGGCAAAACGTGAATAAAGTTGCCACGGCAATTCATCTCCGGTTTGACATTAACGCCTCATCTCTGTCGCCGCTGTATAAAGAACGTCTGCTCAACTTGAATGATAGCCGCATCACCAAGGACGGCATTATCATCATCAAAGCCCAGCAGCACCGCACCCAAGAGCAAAACAAAGAAGATGCCATCAACCGCCTTCAAGAATTACTTCAAAGTGTCACGATCAAACCCAAAAAGCGTCAGCCCACCAAGCCTTCCCGTGGTGCCAAACAAAAACGGCTGGACAGCAAAGCCAAACGGAGCCAAATCAAAGCGCTCAGAAAAAATATTGAGGAGTAAAGCTGTTTCAGGAGGAACTGAACTACACCAAGATGGGCAACTGGGGCGATCGCTTCCCAGCCTACACAACTCAATTCCTGCCCCATTCGCAGAATACCGGGACATCCTTAAACGCGAACCCTTAAGAAATGAGTCCTGGGTTTGTTAAAGTTCAAAAGTCTCAATCTCCAAATAAGTATTTTGTCTGCATGAGTGATCTGCTGCCCGGTGACTACCCTGACTTTCTCAAGGAGTTAAAAGCCAAAATTAAGGCTCGGCAGACCCGAGCAATGCTGGCAATGAACCAGGAGATGATCTCCCTGTATTGGGAAATTGGGCAACAGATTGTGCAGCGGCAGGAGCAATCGGGTTGGGGCGATGCCATACTCACCCAAATTGAACAGGACTTGAAGCGAGAAATGCCTGACCTGCAAGGGTTTTCCCGCCGTAACCTGTACCGGATGCGAATGTTGTACTTGACCTACCGCAGTCAGGGTGAATTTGTGCCACAGCTTGTGGCACAAATTCCCTGGGGGCACAACACCGTCCTGATGGAAAAGGTGAAAAATCCGATCGAGCGCGACTGGTATATAGCACAGACCCTGGAACATGGCTGGAGCCGCAATATCCTGCTGCAACAGATTGAGAGCAATCTGTATGCTCGCCAGGCCAGCCTGAAGAAAAGCCATAACTTTGAGCAAACGTTACCTGATCCCCAGTCAGATTTAGTAGAACAGGCGTTGAAAGACCCCTATATATTCGATTTTTTGACGTTAAGGCAGGGAGCCAGGGAACGAGAAATTCAGGCAGGTTTGGTGGAAAAAATTCGAGACTTCCTGGTGGAACTGGGCAGCGGGTTTGCCTTTATGGGCAGTGAATACCCCCTCCGAGTCAGCAATCAAGATTTTTTTCTGGATCTGCTGTTTTATCATTATCGCTTAAGGTGCCTGGTAGTGATTGACCTGAAAATTGGGGAGTTCAAACCCGAGGACGCAGGCAAGATGAATTTCTACCTATCGGCTCTGGATGACCAGGTGAAGCACCCGGACGATCGCCCCTCAGTAGGCATTATCCTGTGCCGGACTAAAGACAAGTTAATTGCGGATTATGCCTTAAGAGATTTGAATAAGCCGATCGGGGTGAGTACCTATCATCTGGGTAAGCTGCCGCCAGAGTTGCAAGCCGAGTTGCCAACCGTGGAGCAATTACAACAGGCCCTAGAGTTACCCGAGCCCGATGCAGAAGAGTCCTAAATTAACCATATCTGTCAATCAAGGTACCTCGTTGAGCGTTTGCGGAGTAGATTGACCTTCATAATTATTACCAGCTATCGCCACTTCCCCCACCATCGGTGGAGCCTCCACCAAAATCGCTGCTAGAAGAACTACCGGAAGAGGTATCCCAGCTTGTAGTGTTGGATGAGTCGTAGGAGTCGTAACTGGTGTAACTGGATGAGCCCCTGCCATCTCCACTGCTGGCAGCCGTATATCGTTTTGGTTCCTGGGTAAACAGAAAGACCCCGGCTGCGGTCACGGTAGGATGACAGGTCGAACACTGCCATCCCCGATAGGTCGTGCTGACCAGTTTGGGAAAAAGACTGACTAAACGGCTGCGCTCCTGCATTTCCTCGATCGGCTGCTGGCAGATCTGACAGCGGTACTGCGGCGGCACTCGCAGCATCCCCGTATTTTCCTTAGCAAACCATCCAGCAATCAACCCGTTCCACAGCCCAACGTAAGCCGGAACGGTCCACAGTAGATCAGCGATGGTTGCCGTCTCCCAGGTTACCCGTTGAACAGCCAACACCAGACCAAACGCGGGGAGGCACAGTCCCACTGCCAGGATCGAACTCGTTAAGCTACCAGAAATGATCTGTTGCAGGTTCATGGTAGACCGCTTCAGCCAGCAGTCTACGGGGTAGAGGAAGGCCGTACTCAGGACACAGCCTCCACCAATCAGCAAAAGGCGAGCGTAGAGATGATCAGCGATTTGGGGTTGAGCCAGTAACTGTAAGGCGATCGCGGCCAGCGCACCGCTGAACAGCGATAAACCTAGAGTCAGCAGGATAAAGGGCGATCGCGGCCAGCCTACCCGATAGGGAGTGAGGGCCACCAGGCGATCGAAGGACAGGTCGTTGATGGAAAAACCGTAGGGTTGGTGGTGATGGCCCGTCGGCGGTAGAACCACAGGTTGTTGCCGCAGCCAGCCTACCCAACCGTAGCCACAGCCAGCAACCACCAGGCCAACCCCACCTAGTCCAACCATGAGGAATAGAACCCAATCGGCCATCAGGGGACGATCGGGATCTTGCCCAGTTAATTTGGCTGAGATCTGGGTGACTCCACGAATAATTCCATCCTCCAGATGGTTCTGCCGAAAAGCGGGTTTGATTTGAGTCTGGATCAGGTCATACAGATAGGTGTCAGGGAGGCGCGTACCCATGCCAGTTCCAGTGAGAATTTCAATCCGGCGATCGGCTACCGCTACCAGCAGCAACACACCATTATTCACCCCAACCTTACCAATCCCCCAGGTATTAAACAGCGCTTTGCCAAAGGCATGAGGGGTAAGAGGTTGTACTGGTGCAGCTACGGTCACCACAGCCATCTCTACCTGGGTTTTCGCCTCCAGGCGCGTCAGCAGTTGGTTCAGTTGGCGTTCTCCATCGAGAGACAAGACTTGCGCCTGATCTGTCACCCAGCCACCCGTAACCCGGGGATTGGCAATATCCTGAACGGTGATGGCATAACCAGTCAACGGAACTAACCCCAGGAGCAGGGTCATCAGTACCATGAGACAGGCAGTGCGTAGGGTGGGCAATACCCATCTCAAGAATTTACAGCTCGATAAAGTATCCATTGTGAGACATCCAGACATCGCAACCAGACTGTAATTTTCAGAATTAATTTTCACTAAATCTTCTGCGTTACTTTGCACTCTGAATTTCCACTACTCACCCTAACAAACAGGGTTCCTTCAATTTTGTTCGTTGATCGACCAGGAATTTCAAGGTTTGCTGCGGAGGGAAAATTCCGCCAAAAAGGGTTGTACTCTATTTGTCAGTCTCTGTACCCCACACCATGTCCTGCTCGATCGCCTGTTATCTTCGAGTCTCTTCTCGCACTCAGAAAACGGATAGTCAGAAAGCTGAAGTAGAGCAATGGCTGATTCGCCACGGACATGATCTAGCATCCGTGCAATGGTTTGAGGATAAGGAATCGGGTAAAACGCTGAAGCGACCTGCGTTTGACCAGTTGCAATCCGCTATTTTTGCAGGCTCCATTAAAACGGTTGTGGTGTGGAAGCTAGACCGGATTTCGCGCCGCTTGAAGGATGGCATTAATACGTTGGCGAATTGGTGTGAGCGAGGTGTACGAGTTGTATCGGTGACGCAACAAATTGACCTCAATGGGGCGATCGGCAGCATGCTGGCCAGTGTGATGTTCGGACTGGCGGAGATTGAACTTGAATACCGCCGAGAACGGCAATCAGCCGGCATTAAGGTTGCTCGAGAACGTGGGGTTTACCAGGGCCGACAGCGAGGGTCAACCAAAGCGCAACCTCAAAGAGCAAGAGAACTGCGCGAGCACGGGTTGACGGTTCCAGAAATTGCCAAGTCATTAGGCACCAGCGAACAGACCGTATTTCGCTACCTCACATCAGCATCAGCACCGGGTGCAAAATAACACGGAAGATTCAGTGCAATTTAATTCTAAAAATTACAGGTTGAGGCTAAAATTTCTGGCCGTTCCTAAAACGGACATTTTGGGTACACCCTTTTTGGCGTTGTTTTTCCTCTCAGCCAATGCTTGAAATTCCTGGCCATTCAACAGGCAAATTGGAATAAACCCTATTTGTTAGGGTGAGCAGTGGGAAATTGACTCAAAGTGCAAAATAGCGAGGAATATGATTCCGATCGGAGTTCGCCAACGGTATCCGAGGATTTATGTTGTGCCGTCGTTGATACGTCACATGGGGGATTTGAGCGTGCAGTTACCTTTGCCTTTGCCTGATGGCACATAACCCGTGAATACCAACAGATGCAATGAGGGCACCCAGCAATGCCCACACCCCATCAGCAAACAGATTGATACGGTGAATATTTTGCTTGGCCTCTGCCACAAATAGAGTACTCATATCACTGGAAATACCAGCAACACGCTCAAAATTGGCATATGCCCTTTGAAGTGCCGCCCAATCCTGCAACGCATAATACATGCAGACTAGGAAACAAACAACACCCGGCACGATGAGCAAAAGAAGAAGAAGCCATTGACGTAGACGCATATGAAACGGAAATTGATTTTCTTCTACATTCGGTTCAAAGTACCCTGAATCACTGAAAAAATAAACACCACAGCACAACGACCAAGCTCACCGAACGCAGATACTTGTTGCAACCTAATCGACAGCTTTCGACGGTCCGGTGCAGCGACTGGTTAGCCTTCAGCAAGCATCTCATCGCTCAATACGCTCAAGCTCTTCACGAACAACTCTGCGTAATGTTTCCTCTAAAGGTTCTCGTTTCTGCTGAATATGCTGACGCAAGGCTTCGTTAATCATCGTTTGATAATTTCCGCCGCCTGCATTGTGAGCTTGTTCACGAAACCATTCTAAAATCTCATCATCTAACCGAATGGTGATCCGAGTTTTTCCAGGTGATGTTGGGTCGATTGCCCCTCGTTTACCCTGACTAAAATCATATTCAGCTTCCATCCTCATCCCTCCTCATACTGCTGCATCAACCCCGATCGTGATAAACCTTTCCTCGTCAAACCGTTCGTCTGGAATGGTAATTGCCAGATCGTCAGAGAAAACCGATACAGCATCGGCAAAGTCAATACCATGCTTGCGGAGATTGGCAGATGCCTTATCTCTATCCCATTGGTAAACCATCTCAATTATAGTATGCACACCTGTACATACTACCAGGGACAAGCTCAGTTCACTTTATTGGCTCCTGCAACTGTCAAAAGCGGCTATCCTTGGCAGTTTTGAGAGCAATTCGGTTCTTGCGCCATTCGCGCGTCTTTTCAAATGGTCAAGAATGGCTGCATCCACAACGGTAAATATCTGTTTTGGGGACATTTAGATTTTGCAACCAGACTGACGAAAAAATCAGGGATTATGAGATTCTGCCCCAAACTCCAGAAGCGTTGCTCTAGGTTGCTAATATCCGAATTATGCTGCGTCGTTTAGCCTGGTACATTTCTCAGATATCCTCTAATTCTATGATCCAAAGTAAGCCACTGCTCTTTCAAGCGGCACAGACAGGTGGACTGGCAGTGATGCTATTCTTCAGCCACATAACAGGGACTGCTGCTAGAGGAGCAGACCTTAAACCCAACCAAGTGCTTCCGAACCACACGCCTTTATCAAGATTGGCAACCGAATCTATGTCAGTTTCGGAAGCAGATGCCAACACAATTGAGAGGTGGCTACTGGGAGATTCCCTAAATTCCATCTTTGGAATAGCGCCATTCTTCTCTGAGCGTATTGAAGAGGTTTTAGCCCAACCGAATGCAAAGGTAGAATTAGCCAGGATTGTAGCAAGGCAAGATCTTCCACCCAGACTGCGTGTCTACGCTCAAGAGATGCTGATAAAAGCGGGCCATTCACCCGATCCAGTACTCCTGGAAGTTTACTGCCAGACCCTGCAAGATAGTGTTAAGGGGAAGCTTTCTTATGACCTATGGGGGGTACCTGGTTACGGAACTGGTTCCTTTGGAAAAACTCTAGTTGGCTATGGACGAACTGCATTGCCTTGTTTATTTTCCCTGCTTAGTTACAATAATAGGTTGGAGTATAGTTCAAGTGAGTGGAGAGCTATTAGTAATATGTATATGTATTATCGAGTGTCTGATTTAGCAGCTTACTTTATCACTCAGATACTTAACCTCCCATATAACAATGATTCTGACCCTGCTGTGCGTGACAAGCAAATTCAAGACTTACGCCGACAGTTGGCAACTTCTCCTGAGAATGAAAGCGGGGCACAGACCAGCCCCGTAAAGTACGATCGCTGATCTTGTAGATTGGGTTGAAGACACGAAGCCCAACATCACCAGTCCAGCCCAAGGAAACCATTCGCCCGTTTTAGGGACGACCAGAATTTATGCCTCAACCGTTCAGCTCTGTCCCACTATTAATCTTGAGTGTGGTTTGTGGGACATAGAATAGGATATGAGTTGTGGGAGGTCTTGGAAAAATTGAAACCCTGATTTTTGCGTTCAGGCTGTTAGTGGCTCCCGAGAGTCCCAAACAGGTTAGTCAGTGAACCGGACCCAGATCGCACACACCCCACTCAACCCGGCCTGAAACCGCCTACCCCTTCTGGCATGGAGCCCCTTTCACAACTCACTAACTTTTTCCCAATACCTCGAATGCCGCTGCTGCGCTGGTAACTGCCTTGACGCTCATCCCCTGCGACTCTAAGACAACCGTGATAAATTTCCGGATATCTGCTTCGTCATCCACAACCAACACCTTAATCCATCTAGAGACTGAGGCATTTGTGACATCGGCAGTTCTCCCGCTCAGATTGCTTCTAGTTTATGAGGAGATGACAAATCTTGCTGTTGAGCGAATGTTGCCCGCACAAAGGCTATTCCCATTTAGACAGGGTGTTATGTATCAGAAAAGGCGGCATTAACAGGGCGCAGTTCGCGGTAAGCGGACGGTGAACGTTGTACCTTCCTGTGCCGTCGAAGCGACCGCTATCGTGCCCCCGTGGGCAACAACGACCTCCCGGGCAATGTACAACCCCAGACCGATACTGCTCGAAACTTTTTGCGACTCCGACTCTGACTTGGCGTAGCGCATGAGGGGATCGAAGATCGTTGTCAGCATCTCCGGCGGGATTGGTGACCCTTCATTATGCACGCTCAAGATCACGGTTGATTCTTCGGCAGCGATCGTCAGTTCGACTGGTTTGTCGGTTGCCCCATGCTGAAGTGCGTTGCCAATCAAATTAGAAATGACCTGTCGGAGCCTTGCCGCATCCCAGTTGCCAGTGAGGTCGCCCTGTGGGTGAAAGTGCAGTGTTCGCTGTGGATAAGCAAAGCAAAATTCCTCAAAGACGTTGCGGCTCAGTTTTTCCAGATCGAATAGACTGCGCGTCAGCGGCATCGCGCTGCCCAGACCCGTCGATGCGAAATCGATCAGGTCATTGGTTAACCGTGTGATCGTCTCTGTATTTCTCTCGATCATCGACAATGCTTTGGCAAAATTCACGTCTTCGTTTGTCGTACGCGAAACCATGTGTGCAGCCCCACGAATGCTGTTGAGCGGGTTACGCAAGTCGTGGCTCAGGATTGCCAGGAACATGCGACGCGACTGATCGACGCGATTGGTGTAACTGCCGACAGCCTCAGCCAGGGATTGATCAATTGACTCGTTGAAGCGGGTAATGTCGTTGATATCGTTGATGTCGGGCTGCGGGTTGCTCGCCCGCCACAGGCGAAGCACGCTGGCACGCAGGGCGCGGTATTCGGAGACGACTTCCATGATGTCAAAGCCCGATCCAACTCGTTCCGCACCATGCAGTTTCGAGGCGTGGTCAAGGCGATCGCTCTCCTCACCACCAGCACCGCCATGACCTTTAGACTTGCTCGCCTGCTGTAGTAAGCTCTGGTCGATTTGCATGTCCCGCGCGGTAGCCAGGAGTATCGCCTCGGCAGAGTCACGCAGTGCCAGATTGGTCATCTTCTCCCCAGCCGCGAGACTGCGGGCAAATGCCTCCCATTCTATGAGGATGGGTTCGATGTTCCCAAGGATGAAGTCTGCCAGTCGCATCGGGTTCTTAGTTGAGCACGCCTTAAAAATTACGGAAATGCTATCACGGAGGTAGGGACTGGGGCACTTGTCTTCTGGCCTAAAACGCCCTGTATTTCCGGGGAGTAGCGCTAGTAATCTCAGGATAGTCAGATAGAGATAAGTGCAATTAATGGTTTCAGCGCTAACAAGACTTTCAGTTTTTTGATCGGCAATTAGTGTAAGTTTTGTGAGATAGAGATAAGTGAAGTGATATTGGGAAGTACCGACGAGAGTTGAAGCTGAAGGGGTTGAAGGCGACCTCCGTCAACCATGCCCTCAATACACTGAAGGCGTTTTATGGGTGGTTGCGGCGGAGCAATGGGTATCCCGTGAATAAGCCGTTACCGACGGATGCGATCGACCTGGAGCGACAGCCGGAACTCCAGGCAGACCACATTGAGGCGGAGGACTTGAGCCAACTGTGGGCGGCACTGGAACTGGAGGAGAAAACACGGGTGCGCGACCGGGCGATTATCGCGGTGCTCAGCCATGGGCTGCGGGCCTCGGAAGTGTCTGCGCTAGATGTGGAGCATTGGAACGGCAAGATTTTGAAGGTGCATCGCTCCAAGGGGCAGAATGTGTCGGAGGTGCCACTGAGTCGAGAGGCACGATCTTATCTGGAGGCTTACCTGGAGTGGCGACGGCAGCAGGGGGGGATGTTTGAGCCACTGCCAGAAAGCCCGATGTTTTTAGCGCAAGATCCAAAGAGTACCGGGAAACGGCTGGGCTACAAAGGGTTGCACCGGATGGTGAAGAAGTTGGGGGCGATTGCTGGGGTGGAAGATGTGAAGCCCCACCGATTCCGGCACACGTTTGGGACGGAGGTGACGCGGCGAGGAGTGGATCCGCTGTTTGGCAAGGAGTTGATGGGGATTAAGAGCGACAAGGTGTTTCAGCGCTACACCAAAGGGGTGTTTAAGCAGGCGGCGGCTGAGGCGTACTTGAGGGCGATCGGCGAGGATGAACACTTGTAGATTGCCGTGAGATAGCAGTTCGGTTCCTTTGTGAGACAGCAGGTATGTTAACAATTCATTAATCAACTGTCATATTGGAAAGCCACCAATATGCAGGGTTGGGAACAGGTCTTTTGCAAAATGGGCAGGTAACCAGCCTGAGATCATGCTTTTTAGAGGTCAGTTAAACAGTAAATATTTCCAATGGCATACATGAAGTTGAATCAATCTAAGAATCTAGTTAGAGAAGAAAATAGATTTCGGTTAAATTACTTTCTAAAAGCCCTCTGCAAAATCTCCTAATGGATACTCCTGGCGTAGCCACTACTCCTTTCTACGATGCTTTCATCTCCTATGGGCGACCAGACAGTAAGGCTTTTGCAACTCAGTTATACCAACGGTTAATCGACCAGGGTTTTACAGTCTGGTTCGACCAGAACGACATTCCCTTAGGCGTTGATTTCCAGGCCCAGATCGATGACGGTTTAGAGAAAGCTCATAACGTCCTATTTATTATTTCCCCCCACTCGGTTAATTCCCCCTACTGTGGCAAGGAAATCAACCTGGCCCTGAGACGCAATAAGCGGATTCTGCCCCTGCTGCATGTGGAGCAAATTAGCCGTGAGACCTGGCAGAGCCGCAATCCCAACGGCACCGATGAACAGTGGGCTGAGGACCAGGCGAAGGGCTTGCATTCAAGCCACCCGAATATGCACCCGGAGATTGGCAAGATCAACTGGGTCTACTTCCGGGAAGGCATCGATGACTTTGAGCCGTCACTTAAAGGATTAGTTGAAATTTTCCAGCGGCACCGAGGCTACGTGGAGCAGCACACCACTCTGCTGGCTCAAGCCCTGGAGTGGGAGAGCAACCAAAAGCAAACTCGCTACTTGCTGGTCGGGGAAGATCGGCTGCAGGCAGAGCAATGGCTCCAGCATCGGTTTAAGGAGGAGCAACCCCCCTGTGAACCCACACTGCTCCATTGCGAATTCATCTGCGAGAGCATCAAGAATGCCAATAACCTGATGACCCAGCTGTTTCTGGCCCATGCAGAAGCGGATGGCAAAATTACAGAGCAGATCCGGGAAAGTCTGCTACGGCAGGGGATTACCGTCTGGATCAGCAAACTGGATATTCAGACTGGAGAAACCTTTGAAGCGGCGATCGACCGGGGGATTGAGCAGGCCAATACGATCGTCTATCTCCTCTCGCCTGCGGCGCTGCAATCCGCCTACTGCCAGCGAGAACTGGACTATGCCCTCCGCTTAAATAAGCGCATTATTCCCCTGCGGATCCAACCCACGGAGTTGGAGCAAATTCCAGCCCATCTGCGATCGCTCCAGTTCATTGACTTTACCGATAACGAAACGCAGGCCGACCAACAGGATGTAGACCAACTGCTGAAAGTATTGCGGGAGGATACAACCTACTACGAAGAACACAAGATTCTGCTGACCCAGGCGTTGAAGTGGGAACGCCAGAGTCGCAACCCGACGATTTTGCTCCGGGGCTATAACCTGCGGCGGGCAGAGGACTGGCTCAAGGGTGCCCACCTCAGAAGCCAGCATCCGCCAACTGAGTTGCAAGAAACGTTCATCCATGAAAGTCTGAGGCAACCACCGGCCGCGTCCCTGGATGTGTTTATCTCCTACTCCAGGGCGGATTCAGAATTGGCCCGCCGACTGAATGAGGAATTACAATTGCGCGGCAAGACCACCTGGTTTGACCAGGAGAGTATTGCTTCGGGAGCAGATTTTCAGCAGGAGATTTACCGGGGGATCGAGGGTGCCGACAACTTTCTGTTTGTCCTCTCACCCCGAGCCGTCAACTCGCCCTACTGTGCCGATGAGGTGGAGTATGCCACCAAACTGAACAAGCGGTTTGTAACGCTGCTGTATCGTCCTGTGAATACGGCTAACTTGCATCCCGAACTGGCCAACGTGCAGTGGATTGATTTCACCCCATCCGGCGGTGATTTTACCTCCAATATGAATCGCCTGGTGCGGACGCTGGAAACCGATCGTGAGCATGTCCGCAACCATACGAAATGGTCTTTGCGCTCCCTGGAGTGGAAAGACAAAGACCGCAGTGAGGATCTGTTGCTCCGGGGCAGCGAGCGGGTCGCAGCCACAGCCTGGTTGCAGCAAGCGATCCAGGAACACAAACAACCGCCTCCTACTGACTTACAGCAGATGTTTATTGCCGCCAGTCAGGCATGGCACGAGCGATCTCAGAACCAGGAGCGGGAAAGGCAACAGAAGGAACTTGAGCAAGCGCTTAAAGCTAAGAAAGCAGCCCAGCGAACGGTGGTGGGGGCGATCGCTTTTTCTGTTATGGTGGTGGGTCTGGCGATCTATGCCTATGGGCAGCAGCAACGGGCGGAACAGCAAACAAAAATTGCCCAACAGCAAACGAAAATTGCCCAGGTGCGCGAGCAGGCCGCTGGGGTTACGAACTTCCTCCTAACAAATAGCCCAGCTGAGGCGTTAGTGTTGGCAATCGATACCTTGAATCAGAGCCAAGAACTGCCGATCGTACAATCAGTCGCCCAAGCAAGCTTACTCAGTACGGTACAGGTGTCGCAGGAAGTTAATCGACTGCGAGGCCATGAGGATTCAGTCCTTTCAGTCGCCTTTAGCCCCGATGGCAGGCGCATCCTCAGTGGTAGTGGAGACAATACACTCCGCATCTGGGATGCCGCCACAGGAAAACCCATCGGTCAACCCATCAAAGGCCATCAGAGTTGGGTCAGTTCAGTCGCCTTTAGCCCTGACGGCACGCGCATCCTCAGTGGTAGTGGAGACAATACACTCCGCATCTGGGATGCCGCCACAGGAAAACCCATCGGTCAACCCATCAAAGGCCATCAGGATGCGGTCCTTTCAATCGCGTTTAGCCCCGATGGCAAGCGTATCCTCAGTGGAAGTTTCGACAAGACGATCCGCATCTGGGATGCCGCTACAGGAAAACTCATCGGCCAACCCATCACTGGCCATCAGAATCCGGTCAGGTCAGTCGCCTTTAGCCCTGACGGTAGGCACATCCTCAGTGGTAGTGACGACAATACACTCCGCATCTGGGATGCCGCCACAGGAAAACCCATAGGCCAACCGATCAAAGGCCATCAGAGTTGGGTCAGGTCAGTCGCCTTTAGCCCTGACGGTAGGCACATCCTCAGTGGTAGTGAC
>ERZ1066136.330-NODE-330-length-41814-cov-24.123351_pt1 | contig 41814 bp, 27 predicted proteins | sample MGYA00382783_ERZ1066136 | MGnify/ENA primary metagenome ERZ1066136 (study PRJEB33369, sample SAMEA5778366) | biofilm metagenome | biome: Industrial cooling water; feature: Water cooling tower basin; material: Biofilm | place: United Arab Emirates | collected... | reverse complement strand
GCGCCCGTCGTCGCCGCCCCCGCGCCGACGCCCGCGCCGACGTCCGCGCCGGCCCCGTCGCCCGCGCCCGCGGGCGCGCTCGTCGCTGTCCAGTCGGCCATGCCCGTGGGGACAGGTCTCCCGGACCAGCCGGTCGCGACCGGCGTGTCCGCGCCGGTCGACGTCCCGGCCGTCGCGGCGCCAGCCGCCGGCCCCGCCGCGGGCGACGTCAAGAAGCCCGCCCGCAAGCCGCCGGCCCCGGTCAAGAAGAAGCCCGCGTCCGACAAGTCCCGCGTCGTCGATCCGTTCGCCGATTGATCGCGGGGCCGCGCCGCGACGGGCGAGCAAGGTCGGGCGGTCGAACCGCAGACCTCGCGGATCCGATCGTCGAGCCCGAGGAAGACGGCCCACGCGGCGCGCGTGAAGACGCCGGCGCGGAAGAGAGCGTCCAGGGCGTGGCCGCGGCCGCGCGCTCGGCCGCGCGCGCGGGGCCGCGGTCGACGGGCCCCGCGGCGCCGGATATAAAGGGCGCGATGAAGCGGCTCACGAGCGTCCTGTCTGCGGTGGTGTTGGCGATCGGTCTGTCGGTCGGCGCGTGCTCCAAGAGCGTCGAGGGCGAGACGAAGAAGTGGACGACCTATTCGACCCGCGTCACCGAGCTGTCCGCGCTCTACCCCGGATTCAAGGGCGCGCTCGAGGCGCGCAAGCAGGCCGCGCAGAAGCTCCACGACGCCGCCGGCACGCTCGAGGGCGACGCCAAGATCTCGAAGCTCTCCGAGGCCAACAAGGCCCTGATGGCCGGCTTCGTCGACGACCTCGACGACATCGAGGCGAAGATCAAGCGGCTCCGCGAGGCTCGCGTCGAGGCGGCGGCCAAGGCCGGCGACACGACGCAGCTCGGGGCCAAGGTCGCCGCCGAGGACGCGCAGAGGGCCCTCGACCGGGTCGACGAGGCGCTCAAGGCCGGCGCCGCCGACGAGGCCGCCGCGGCCGCCGTGCTCAAGAAGATCGGCGCCGACCTCGATACCGCCCAGGCCGCGCTCGACAAGGTCCTCGCCGTCGACCAGGCCAAGAAGGACGAGGCCGCCGCCGCGAAGAAGGCCGAGGTGGACGCGAAGGACGCCGACGCCAAGGCGGCCGAGGCCAAGGTCGCGCCGTGGACCTGCACCTATTGCGGGTCGAAGAACACCCACGACAAGGCGGCGTGCGAGTCCTGCGGCGCGCCGAAGGCCGGCGAAGCGAAGGCCGATCCCGCGGCGAAGTGAGCCGAGCCCGCCGGCGCCGGCGCGCGCGGGCCTGTCCTGCGCCGTCATCGCGCGCGGGGCGACCGGGCCGAGCCTCGGTTTCCCCGCGACACCCGCGAGGGGGCGATCGGAGGGTCGGTCACGACTCCCCGGGTCCAGGAGGAAGTCGCGGTGCCGGCCCGGGCGTCGGCGCGTCGAGCTGACGCGCGATCGCCCGGGTGCGTGGAAGAGAGGCTGCCATCATGGCGGCGGCAGTCCCCAGCACGACCGCGATCAGGATGACAGCGTCGCTGACATTGAACGCGGCGAGCAAGGACAGGACGAGGCACCCGGCGGCGAGCGCACCCAGGGGCGACCGGCCGCGCGGTCGCGGGGGCGAAGGTTCGAGCGCCGAGGCGTGCCCGCTCTGCCGGCGGCGTCGCAGCTCCTTGCGGATGTGCCGCTCCACGAGGCCCATGACCCAATAGGGGTACAGCGAGCTCCCCACCAGCAGGAACAGGATGGAGAGCTCCAGCTTCACCGTGAGGAAGAAGAGCAGCGGCGAGACGGGCAACGCGACCAGGGCCACGAGGGGGACCACGAGCCGTTGCCGCTCCTTGTCGTTCCAGAACCAGTACGTCGGGAGGACGCCGAGCCGTTGGGGCCGGTCGAGCAGGGCGCGGCGAGCGGGGAGGTTCTGGTCGGACGGTCGCACGATACCGCGTTCGATGCTGGTCTGCGCGCGCCGGGGGCCTCAACGCATCGCCGAGGGGAACGCCTCGCGCAGCCGCTTCGGGGCGGCCGCGAGCGCCGCGAAGTCCTCGCGACCGATGCGCGACACCTCCTTGTCGGGGATGTACTCGATCGATACGGACTCGCAGTCGCGCAGGGCCGGGAGCAGCCGCGCGAGCGCCGTGGCGAGGCGCTTCGCGTGACGGCTGCCCTCGGATGCGATCGCCGAGAACGGCTCGGCCCAGTCGAACCCGCTGCTCTCGGTCACGCGGATCTCGAGCGCCCGTAGACCCGCGAGGAGCGGCTCCGCGGCCGCGAGGGCCGACGCCGCCGCGGGGGTGAAGCCGTCGGCGCACAGCGCCAACCGCTGCACCGCGCGCAGGCCGGCGCCGGACGCCAGCCCCTCGCAGACCGCGGCCGTCGCCGGCGTGTACAGCTCGAGCTCCCGCAGCGCCGACAGCGTGGTCGACTGCGCGAGCGCAGCGACCCCGGGCCCGCGCAGCTCGACCATGTCGAGCGACAGCCGCTCGACCCGGTGCAGAGGGGCCGCGGCGAGCTCGGCCAGCTCGTCGTCGCCGAGCGCCGACGAATAGGGATCGACGGTGACGATCGTCAGCTCGCGCAGCGCGGTGAGCCCGTGGAGCAGCGGCGCCCGCAGCCGCCTCGCGCACATGCCGAGCTTCAGCCGGGTGATCCCCGCCAGCGCCGGATGGGTCAGCAGCCGCGCCAGCTCCTCGTCCTCGAGGTGACTGTTGTCGATCAGCGAGACGCTGCGGCACAGCGACAGCGCCGGCGGCGGGTCCTTGCCCGCGAAGATCGGCGCCATCCACTCGCTTGGCGCCGCCCGCGACTCGTCCGGCCAGCGCGCGAGCGCCGGCTCGATCTCCCGGCACTGCGCCGCGTCGAGCTCCACCAGCCGCGGTTCCAACTCCCACCACGTGTTCGCCGTCCTGATCCGCTCCTGCAGGTCGTTCACGACCGCGGATATACCGGATCTCTCCGCGCGTCTCCACCCGTCGCCGGGCCGAGCCGTCCAGGGTGCTCCTCGTCGCGGCCCGGAGCGCGCGCAGCACCGCCCTGGCGCGAGGCCGCGCGTGCGGACGCGTGGACGACGGCGGCGCCCGGGCGGCCGCTTGCCGGGTCCGCGGGCCTGTGTTGTGATTCGGCTTCGATGTCGGGGGTGCGCGAGCGGATCGAGGTGGGGACCGTGGTGCTGCTGACCCTGTGGTCCGGGTTCGTCGGCTTCCTCCTGTGGGCGGGTTATTCGTCGTTCACCGGCGCCGGGCGCTCGGTCAGCGGGTCGCGCTGGGGGCCCGCGCACTCGGTGACCGACGGGGAGGCGATCTTCTGGGGGCTCGTGTTCGGCGCGCTGGCGCTGGCGTTCGGGTCGCTCCCGTTGATCGTGATCCTCGACGAGCGAAAGAGGCGGCGGGGATCGCCGTCGCCCGCCGCGGGCGGATCGCCGCCGCAAGCCCAGTCGGCGGAGCACGTGCGTATGCTGGTCATCTTCGACGGACGCCGCGATGTCGACCGCCCCTGACGACGTCGACGCCGACGCGACGCGGGGCGCCCGGATCGTCTCGACCGAGCTGCTCCGGCGCGCGTACATCCGCTACGAGGCGTCGGTGAACCCGTCGGCGATCAACTACGTCCCGCTCGACGGCGGCCTCGAGCTCGGCATCGTCGCCAGCGCCGTCCCGGCGATCGCCCGGGCGCTCTCGTCGATGCTGCGCCGCTCGCTGGACGACGCGCGGAACGATCGCGGCGGGCACCTCCCCGATGCGGTCGTCGAGCGGGTGCAGCGCGAGATCATCTCGCCGGACGGCGTCGCCGACCTGTGGGGCGCCACCGGCCACCGGTTCGTCCTCTCGCGCGCGGCGGGCGATCAGCGGAGCGAGCTGCTGGCGACGATCCTCGTCGGCCAGAGCAAGGACACGCTGTTCTTCTTCACCGGCCGCTACAACAACCTGCGCCACTCGACGATCGCCGAGGACGTCGACTTCGCCCAGGCCGACGGCGCGGACCCGCGGCAGCGGTGGTTCGACCGGTTCGCGTTCCCCGACCTCGTCCGCTTCAAGCCCGTGGCCTATCACCAGATCGCCAATTTCGTGGTCGCCCGCGAGCACCGCGGTCAGGGGCTGGCGAAGCTGCTCCTCGACACGATCGTCGCCAAGTACTCCCGCGACCACATCGAGAGCCGCGGCGCGCGCGTCGAGCACTCCCAGCACCTGCTCTGCGGCCGCGGCTTGTGGCAGATCGGCGACCCGCCGTGGCTCTCGCGGATGCTCGGGCTCGGCTTCTACCTGCGGTGGGGCGCGGAGAGCTTCTTTATCGAGCACGCGTGGGCCCCGCTGCCGCCGGTGTACGAGCGGGGCAGGGCGATCCCCAACCCCGAATACAACGAGTCCTTCGGCCTGCCGCGGCTGTACCTCGACGGGCGCTCCCCGCCGCGGTCCTCCGAGCACCTGCTCGATCGCGTCCCGGAGGTCATCCGCCTGTCCCGCGACCCCCGCGCGAAGCTGCAATACTTCCAGACGATGTTCGACTTCCGATGACGACCCACCTCCGACAGGCACGGACGAGCGCGACGCAGCAGGTCGCGCGCTTCACCGGCGAGGGCGCGTACCACGGGTCGACGCGCCCGCGCGCCGAGCCCGTCCACGAGGGCCCCGCGCCCCCCGTCGTCGAGGAGGTGCGGCCGCGGACCCTGGAGCGGTACATCGCCGAGGATCGCCGCGAGATCGAGGCGTTCGAGGCCGAGTTCCCGAACCACTTCACGGTGCTGGAGACGCTCCCCGTCCCGAGCCAGGAGGCGATCCGCGGCGACGAGGTGACGTTCTGCTGGTGCCCGCTCGACGTCGCGATCGCGGAGGCGGGGCCGTTGACGAGGCGGGTGCTCGAGGCGATGTCGGCGCACGTCGCGGGCGGCAAGCGCCACGTCTACGTCGATTCGAAGATCCAGCACTTCGAGCCCGGCGACGTGCCGGTCGACAGCCAGCACTGGCACGTCGACGGGACGATCGTCGCCCGCGACTCGCGGGCGCGGCGGCTCGGGCACGCGCTGCTGCACGACATGCGGGCGCGGCTCCGGGGGCCCGCCGCGCCGCCGCGGTACCTCGCCTATCAGTCCTCGGCGCACTGCGCGACGCTGTTCGCCGCCGCGCCGGTGACGCTGACGCTGCCCGAGCTGATCCCCGACTTCGACGAGCTCGATCGGCGGGTGCGCGCGCTCGATCCTCCGGTCGCGGCGCAGCCGCCCGCGTCGATCGTCGGCTTCGACGGCCGCTCGCTCCACCGGGCGGTCGCCGCCGCGGGCGCGGGCTGGCGGCTGTGGATCCGGTGCGTGGAGACCGATCGGACGGTCGCGCCCGATCCGTCGATCCTCGCGTGCTACGGCAAGGTCTACCGGACATCGGCGGAGCCGTGACCGACGATGGCGCTGTGGACCCTCGAGTTCGTGCGCGCCGAGGAGGCCGGGGATCCGTACGCGTTCCGGGCCGGGGTGCAGGAGTACCTGGTCCGCCGCGGCGACGGCTCGTTCGAGGCGCTCCGCTGGCGCTGGGACGAGGCGCTGACCGCCGAGCTGACGGCGCTGCGCGAGCCGGGCCGCGATCCGGCGCTGCCGCGGCGGATCGGCGATCGGCTGCGCGCCTGGATCGGCGCGGCGATCGGGCTCGAGCGGCTCGCGGCCGCGTGCGAGCGCGGCGAGTCGATCGAGCTGCGGATCTCGTCGTCGGCCGCCGAGCTGTATGCGCTGCCGTGGGAGCTGATGACGCTGCCGGGCAGCGGCGCGCACCTCGGCGCGCTGGCGGCGGTGCAGGTGACGTATCGCTGGCCGGCGACGACCTGCGCCGCGCCGGCCGCTGCGCCGCGGCCCGAGGGCGGGCGGGTCGTGCTCGCGTGGTCGCGCGCGTTCGGGCCGGTCGGCGAGCGCGCCGTCGCCGACGCGCTCGCCGCCGCCGCGCGCGAGGGCCATGTCCCCTGGGACATGTCCTCGGACGAGATCGCCGACGTCTCGCTGCCCGGGCTGGTCGCGGCGCTCGAGGCCGACGTCGCCGCCGGGCGGGCGCCGGCGGTGCTGCACCTGCTGTGTCACGGGGCGCCGAGCGGCGGCGGGTACGGGCTCGGGCTGTCCGACGGGCGCGGCGGCGGCGTCGTCGTCGACAGCGGGGCGCTGGCGCGCGCGCTCGCGCCGCTGGCCCGCCACGTGCGGCTGATCGTGCTGACGGCCTGCGATTCGGGCAACCCGGGCGCGCCGGGGACGCGGCTCGGCAGCGCGGCGCAGGAGCTCCACCGCGCCGGCTTCGAGGCGGTCGTCGCGTCGCGGTCACCGCTATCGGGCGTCGGGGCGGTCGAGTTCACGGGGGCGCTGTATCGCGGGCTCTTCGTCGAGACCGCGGCGATCGACGACGCGTTCGCGGCGGCCCGCGCCCGGCTGCTGCGCCTGCCGGGCGCGCTCGACTGGGCGAGCGTGCAGCTCTACCGGCACGCGGCGCCCGGGAGCGACCGCCGGCCGGTGGTGTTTCGGCCGTACCGCGGTCTGCTCGCGTTCGAGGGCCGGCACGCGCGGTTCTTCTTCGGGCGCGAGGCGGAGGCCGCGGAGGTGCTCCGCGAGCTCGAGGCGCTGGTGGCGGGCGGCGAGCCGCGGCTCGTCGTCGTGGCGGGCGCGTCGGGGACCGGCAAGTCGTCGCTGGTGCTGGCGGCGGTGCGGCCGGCGCTGGCGCGGCGCGGGTGGTCGACCGCGGTGATCCGCCCCGGCACGGCGCCGCGGCGCGCGCTCGCGGAGGCGCTCGCCCGCGAGGCCGGCGACGCGCCGCTGGCGGTGATCGTCGATCAATTCGAGGAGGTCTTCACCCACGCCGACGACGGCGAGCGGCGCGCGTTCGCGCGAGACCTCTGGGACATGGTCACCCGGACAGGTCGCACGATCGCGGCGATCGCGACCCTGCGCGTCGACTTCCTCGGGCGCTGCGGCGAGCTGACGCTCGACGACGCCGGGCGCCGGCTCGACGAGGTCGCGTACGACGAGGCCCACCGGACGTTCGTCCCGCACATGTCGGCGGCCCGCCTGGCCGAGGCGATCGTCCGGCCGGCCGAGCGGGTCGGGCTGCGGCTCGAGGAGGGGCTGTGCGCCCGGCTGCTGCGCGACGTCGGCGAGGAGCCGGGGGCGCTGCCGCTGCTGCAACACACGCTCGACGCGCTGTGGACCCGGCGCGAGGGCGACACGCTGACCCACGCGGCGCTCGACGCGATCGGCGGGGCGTTCGGGGCGCTCGAGCGCCACGCGGACGCGACCGTCGCCGGGCTCGACCCGCCGGCGCAGGCGCAGGCGCGGCGGCTGCTGGTCCGGCTGGCGGTGTACTCGGGGGACATGTCCTCGGGGACACGTCGAAGGGCCGCCGTCGCGTCGCTGCGCCCGCCGCGGGCGAGCCCGCCGGCGCTCGAGGCGTTCGAGCGCGCGGCGCGGGCGCTGGTCGACGCGCGGCTGATCCGCCGCGACGACGCCGGCGAGACGCTCGAGGTGTCGCACGAGGCGCTGATCCGCGGATGGCGCGCGCTCCACGGCTGGTACGAGGCGGAGCGCGAGCGACTGGCGATGGCGGCCGAGCTCGCGCGGCTGGTCGAGGACTCGCGCCATTACGGGCGCGCGCTGGCGGGGCGGGCGCTGACGCGGGCGCAGGAGCTGGCGCAGGCGCTCGGCGAGGAGCTGTCGCCGGAGGCGCAGGCGCTGGTCGCCGAGAGCACGCGCGTCGCGGCGCGGCAGCGGCGAAGTCGCACGATCGGGCTGGCGGCGCTGCTCGGCGTGCTCGCGACGGCGGCCGCGGTCAGCGCGTTCTTCTGGGTGCAGTCGGCGCGGCAGCTCGCCCGGGCCCGCGACGCGATCCGGATCGCCGCCGCGGAGCGGGTGCTGGACGCGCAGCCGTGGGCCGCGGCGGCGATGCTGCGCGAGGTCGAGGAGCTCGGGGTGGCGGACGGGCTCCAGGCCGCGTTCACGGTGACGCAGCGATCGCTGCCGGTGAGGTTCATCCCCTTGAAGGAGCTCGGGCCGGTCGGGTGGTCGCCCGACGGGGCGTGGCTGGTGACGGGGGACAGGGACGCGGCGGTGCGGGCGTGGTCGCTGCGCGGCGAGCCGATCGTCCACGTGCTCCTCGGCGAGCCGTCGCTCGGCGCGGTCGAGGGGATCGAGGTGGCAGGGGAGGGCGAGGGATCGACGATCGTCGCCCGACGCGGCGGCGGCGTCGAGCTGTGGCGGCTCGGCGACGGGGCGGCGGTGCGGCTCGCCGGGGCCGCGCTCGCGTCGCCGTCCGCGGCGCGGTACGCGGGCGGGCGGCTCGCGGTCAAGACGGCCGCAGGGGTCGATGTGCTCCGGCCCGTCGAGGGCCGGCTCGAGCCGGTCGCCAGCGGCCTCCCGTGCGAATTGCTGGCGGACGATCGGCTGATCTGCCAGCTCGACGCGGCCCCCGAGCTGCGCACGTTCGCCGAGCCGACGCGCGGCGAGCCGGTGCCGGCGGCCAGGATCGCGGAGGTCCACGCGGACGGCTCGCTCGACGCGATCCTCGGAGGCGGTCAGGAGGTCCACCTGGCGTGGAACGGCGCGCGGCTGATCCGCACCGGGTTCGAGCGCCGCGACACGCCGCTGTTCGACGAGTCGACGGCCGCGGGCGAGGCCGACGAGATCGTCGGGCGCAGGTACCTCGGGGTCGACAGGGAGGCGGTGTATTCGGCGGTCAACACCGCGGGGCGGGACGGTCCCTCGATCGCCGACCGGGTCTGCCGCGACGGCCCGGAGCGGCGGTGCGTCGATCTGTCGGAGTATCGCATGGTCGAGGGGATCGTCGATTCGGCGGTCGTCGCCGCCAACAGCGATTCGTGGCAGATCCTCAACAAGCCCGGGCTGTCGACCCGCCAGATCGTGCGCGCGCCGGTGGGGTGCCGGGAGCTGACCCCCGCGCCGCGCGGCGAGTGGCTGGCGTGCTGGGCGCTGGGCAAACAGCTGTGGGTGTGGTCGCTCGATTCGGGGGCGCGCGCCACGGAGACGGCGGTGCGGCCGGGGGCGCTCGGGTTCCAGCCCGAGCGCGCGCGGTGGGTCGAGCTCCGCGGGGGCGAGCGCCGCACGCTGGTGGCGATCGACCCGCGCGGCGAGTCGAGCGCGCCAGCGGACGAGCTGTGGCACTCGCCCGAGCTCTGCGGGCCGCTGGTGTTCGACGGTGACGTCGCGGTCTACTCGTGCGCGGAGGTCTCGCGCCGGATCGTCTGGCTCGACCTCGCCGGCGGGGTGCGCCCGACGGTGCTCGACGACGGGCCCGACGCGGGCAGCAGGGTGTACGCCGTACACGAAGGGACGCGGCGCGTGCTGTCCGACGTCGGCGACGGGGTCGCGCTGTACGACTTCGCCGGTCCGACGCCGCGAGCGCTCGCGCGGGCGAGCCTGCAGCGCGCGCGCGCGGGCTCGCGGGAGGTCGATTGCTCGCAGGTCGGGGCGCTGGCGATCGCGCCCGACGGGCGGACGGCGGCCGTCGGGTGCCGCAAGCAGGAGGTCGTCCTGCTCGAGCTGCCGTCGCTGGCGGTGATCGCGAGTCACACGATGCCGTCGACGCGCGAGGACGAGCCGGTCCAGGTGCTCGAGTTCGCGCCCGACGGCGCGCGCCTGTTCGCCGGCGGCGCCCTCGGGGCATACACGGTCTTCGCCGGGATCGGGACCGACCGCGTGTCCTTCCTGATGCCCTCGGTGTTCGACCGGGCCGGGGTCGCCGGCGCCGCCTGGACGCGCGAGGATCTGGTGACGATGGACTATCGCCGGGTCTCGGTGGGCGAGGACGTGCAGCTGACCGTGCCGGACACCGTGGGGGTCGATCTGCTGGCGGTCGGCTTCGGGCCCGACGGGACGTTGCTCGGCGGCACGCGGGACGGGATCCTACACACGTGGCACGGCACCCGCCGCGCCGACGAGCTCAAGGCGCTGCTGCGCGCGCGGGCGGTCCACTGCATCGAGGCGATCGATCGCGTCAATCGGCTCGGCGAGACGTACGAGGACGCCGAGCGGAGCGCCGGGGCGTGCGCGCCGAATTGGCGGGAGATCGTCGTCCGCACCGGGTCCGCGGCGCAATAGACGTCCGGGAGCCGCGACGCGCGGATCCGCCCGGCTGGCGGCCGAGGTCCGGGCAATGGTTGCGTGACGGCCCGGCCGACGAGCTCGTCACGCCGCCCGCGAAGCCCCGCGTCCTGGAGCCGTGCCGCGGCGAGGTCCGCCACGGGATAGACTGCGGCCATGTCCCGCACGCTCGTCACGACCCTGTCCGCCTTGACCGCCCTCGCCGCCTGCAAGCCGGAGGCGCCGCCCGAGACGACCGAGGGCGCGAGCGAGACCGACGGGCAGACGACCGGGGCGACCGGCGAACCGACGACCGGCGACACCAACGGCGGTTCGATCGACGACGAGAAGGTGGTGGTCTCCCGCACCAACGCGGTCGACATCCTGTTCGTGATCGACAACTCGGGCTCGATGGCGCGGGCCCAGGCCGCGCTGTCGGAGGCGAACGCGTCGCTGTTGAACGCGCTCGAGGAGCACGATGTCCCGGTCAACTACCGCATCGGCTTCACGACCACCGACGCCGGAAACCCGCGCTGCCCCAAGGCGGTGTACAACCCGGAGGGCGGTCGGCTGGTGCTGTCGAGCTGCGTCGACCGCGTCGCGCAGGGCGAGTTCACGTTCAACATGAACGACTTCTCCTACGCCTGCACGGATTACTGCGACCTGACCGACGCCCAGCTGCAGATCAAGCCGACGGCGACCCAATTCTCGAACGGTCAGGAGGAGCCGCGGAAGTGGATCGAGTCGAACGACGGCGAGACCAACCTGCCGGACGACTACACGCCGAGCCAGGCGTTCCACTGCTTCGCGCCGCAGGGCGTCGCCGGCTGCGGCTTCGAGCAGCACCTCGAGAGCATGTACCTCGCGATCGCGCAGTCGAGCCGCGCGGACTCGCCGACCAACTACGGCTTCTTGCGGGACGAGGCGGTGCTCGCCGTCGTCCTCGTCTCCGACGAGACCGACTGCTCGTTCTCCCAGCTCGGCGCCGAGATCTTCACCACCAACAAGGTCTTCTGGAACGACCCGTCCGACCCGGCGCCGACCAGCGCGATCTGCTGGCGCGCCGGCGTCGAGTGCCAGGGCGCCGGCCCGGCCTACGACTTCTGCTACTCGACCAACCGCGACCTGCAGGGCGACAGCCTCGCCTCCGACGACGAGGCGGTCCTCCAGCCGCTCGGCAGGTACATCAACTTCATGCAGGGCATCGAGGACCAGAAGCGGCTGTTCGATGCCTCTCAGGAGGTGCTCGTCACCCTGTTCACCGGCGTGCCCGAGGGCTACGACGAGGGCCTGGCCGAGCTCGTCTACGAGGATTCGCTCGACGTCGACTGGCAGAGCGACTTCGGCATCGGCCCCGGCTGCGCGCGGCCGGACCCGAACGGCGGCGGCCCGATCCAGGCGGTCCCGCCGGTGCGCGAGCGCGAGTTCGCCGAGGCGTTCTCCATCGGCGACGACCGCCCGCTGTCGTCGATCTGCGCCGAGGACTTCAGCGCGGGGCTGCAGCGCCTCGGCGCGCGGATCACCGACCAGATCAAGCCGATGTGCGTCCCCGTCTGCATCGCCGACGCCGATCCCACGACCGTGGCCGTCGAGCCGAACTGCAAGATCTACCAGGAGGTCGCCCTGGTCGAGGAAGAGCTGTCGCCGTGCGACGTCGTCGGCGGCGCCCTCGCGGTGCCGGCCGGTCAGACCGCGTGCTACGGCATGCGCGTCGACGGCACCGCGCTGACCCCCTCGTTGCTCGACGACCTGAGCTCGGAGTGCGTCGTCGAGGGCTTCAACGCCGAGGTCGTGGTCGTGCGGACGGCGCCGGCGCCGGTGGGCGCCCGGATCATCGCGCAGTGCGAGCGGTCGACCAACAAGGCCAAGGACTGCCCGAACCTGTGAGCCCCGCCGCCCGGCGGGACAGGCTCAGGGATCCTCGGGGTCGCGGTCGTCGTCGGGATCCTCGGCGTCGGCCCGGCGCGCGGCGAGCCCGAGCCTGGCGAGCAGCTCCTCGGCGCGGGCGATCTCGCGGCGGGCCTGCTCGGCGCGCGCCTCGAGGGCCCGCACCTCGTCCGCGCGCTCGAGCAGGATCGCGGCCGCGGAGGCGCGGGCCTCGAGCTCGCCGACCTCGCGCCGCCTCGCCGCGATCGCCTGCGAGACCTCGCCGCGGGCCCGCCGCTCCCGGGCCTCCGCGCGCCGCTGCGCCAGCGCCTCGGGGGTCGAGAGCGCGAGATCGAAGGCGACCACGCCGTCGCCGAGGTAGCCGGTGAAGAATTGCACCCGCGCGACCTGGCGGTCCCACGGCAGCAGGAAGGTGACCCAGCCGCGCACGACGGCGCCCGGGAGCAGGAAGCCCTCGATCAGCGCGGGCTGCTTGATCCGGCTGTCGAGCACGACGCTCGGGCGCTGGTAGTGGGCGTCGTCGAACGCGTGGAACTTGCTGCCGCTGACGGTGGCGCGCTCGGTCCGCGAATTGTTGCGGAGCAGCACCTCGAGCGCGACGAGCCGCTCCTCGCCGAGCTTGTAGGCCTCGGAGCAGTGGCCGTTGACGACGTCGGTCTCGTAGGGGTCCTCGAGCGCGAGCAGGGTGACGCCGATGTGCGCGGCGAGCTTCTCGGCGCCGAAGGGGCCCTCCGGCGCGCGCGGGGCCTCCGGCGGCGGCGGCGGCTCGGGCGGTGGCGGAGGTCTGCGGCGGTCGAAGAGTCCCATCACGAGGCCCGGGGGTCGTGGCGCGGCCAGTGTGCCACCGGCGGCCGATCGGCGACAACCGGAGACCGGCGCTCGCTCGCGTCTCACCCGAGGCCGGCGGGCGAGCGCGCCGGGGCTCGCTCGCGCCATCGGGGGTCTCCCCCCAGAACTGCGACGCGCGGTCTCGAGCGGCCCCGGAGCGGCGACACCGATCCTGGCCCGAGACGCGGGCGCGCTTGACCCGGGCGCGGCCGTGCGGTTCGGATGAGTCATGCCGATCACGCTGATCGTCGCGCTCGTGCTGCTCGCGTTCGCGGCGGCCTGGACCTTGCCCCCGATCCTCGCCGGCAGGGCGCACCTCGGTGCGTACCTCACGCTCACGATCGATGTGCTGCTGATCGTCGGGCTGATCCGCGGCGGCCGGGCGGCGCGGCTACTCGCGCTCGTCGTCGGCGGCCTCAACGTGCTGATCGGCGCGATCGGGATCCTCCGATTCGGCGGGTCGGTCGCGTCGATGAACTTCGCCCAGCACGTCGTGGTGTTCTTCCCGCCGATCCTCGGGGCGTATCTGCTGTGGTGTTTGAACCGGGGCGACGTCAAGGCGTGGCTGCTCGACCGCCGGGCGTCGCCGGCCTCGACCCCGCCGCGTTGAGGCGGCGCCGGGTCGCCCTCCCCGGGCTTGCGACCCCGATCCGCCTCGATGCCATCGGCCTCACGAGCCGTCGGGGGCGGGCGCGCGTCTTCGCCGGGTGGTGGTCGTGCGCTTGGCCGTCGTGCGTGTCGAGGGCTTGCGCTTGGCGGCGGTCGAGCGGCTCGGACGCGGTCGCTTCGTCGTCGCCTTGGACCTCGACTTCTTGGCCGGCGCCGTCCTGGGGAGCATCATCAGCCCGGTCGCGGTGCTCTCGTGCGATCGGCCGGCGGGCGTCAGCGTCGCGCGGGTGAATGGGATGACCTTGCCGCGCTTGGTGAACGACGTCTCCTCGAGGGTCACGAGGCCGGCCGCGACGAGGCCGCCGAGCAGGTGTTCGAACGAGCGCCGGTCGACGTCGCCGTCCGGGAACGTCTCGCCGTGGAGCCGGCCGGTGGCCTGTCCGTCGGCCCGGGTGAGCGCCGCGAGGATCCGGGCCGCGTGGGCCCGCTCGTTCGCGCTCGGGGCGCGGAACTCGTGGGCGACGCAGCGGTCCGGGGCGCACGCGTCGCAGACGCCGCACGGTTCGCCGCGATCCTCCTGATCGCCGAAGTGCCGGATCAGGTGGACCATCCGGCAGCCGTGCGACTCGGCGAAGCGGGCCATGCTCTGCAGCTGGGCCTGCTTGTGCTCGCGCTGGGCGATGTACCCGGCCCGCCAGGTCGCCGGGCCCCTGGTGATCTCGTCGCCGGTCTCGAGCGCGCCGCCGTGGATGATCAGCTTCTCGAGGGCGGTCTCGAAGGTCTCGCGGGCGGCGCGGCCGCGCTTCTTGTTCAGCGAGGCGCGGGCGGTCGGCGTGCGCGGCAGCCGGGCGTGGATCGCCGCGAGCTCGAGCGGATCGGGGTAGTCGCGCTCGTGGAAGAATTCGTGGGTCTTGCGATCGACGTAGGCGTGGAACAGGATCGCCCGCGCGGGCGCGCCGTCGCGGCCGGCGCGCCCGATCTCCTGATAATAGCCCTCGAGGCTGCCGGGCAGCGCCGCGTGGATGATCGTGCGCACGTCGGCCTTGTCGATGCCCATGCCGAACGCGGTGGTCGCGACGATCACCTCGCGCCGGCCGGCCAGGAATTCGGCCTGGACGCGATCGCGGTCCTCGCTGCTCATGCCGGCGTGGTAGGCCGCGGCGAGGCGCGGACCGAGCGCGCGGGCCAGCTCCTCGGCGCTCTTGCGGGTCGCCGCGTAGACGATCGCGGGTCGCCGCGCGCGCTCGGCCAGCAGCTCGCCGATCGCCGCGGCCCGCTCGCCCGGGTTGCGCTCGACGACCTCGATCGCGAGGTTGGTCCGGCGAAAGCCGTGGATGAAGCGGGCGGCGTCGCCAAGGCCCAGCTGGGCGACGATGTCGTCCTGGACCGTGGGCGTGGCGGTCGCGGTCAGGGCGACGATGGGCGCCGGGCGCAGGGCGGGCAGCCGCTGGCCGAGCAGGCGGTAGTCCGGGCGGAAGTCGTGGCCCCACTGGGAGATGCAGTGGGCCTCGTCGACGGCGATCAGGGCCGGCGTGCGCCGGGCGAGCAGCTCGGGGAAGCCGGGCACGCGCAGGCGCTCGGGGGCGATGAACAGGAAGTCGAGCTCGCCGGCGAGATAGTCGATGCATACCTGGCGCGACTCGGCGCGGCCGCGGCCCGAGTGGATGCGCTCGGAGCGGAAGCCGAGGGCCGAGAGCCGGGTCGATTGATCTTCCATCAGGGCGATCAGGGGGCTGATCACCAGGGTGGTGCCGCCGCGGGCGAGCCCGGGGAGCTGATAGCACAACGATTTGCCGGCGCCGGTCGGCATGACGAGCAGGAGGTCGCGGCCGAGCGTGGCGGCGCGGCAGACCGCCTCCTGGTACGGGCGAAAGCCCGCGAAGCCGAACCGCGAGCGCAAGAGCCCGAGCAGGTCGTCGGGGGCGGTCGTCGGCGGGCCCGCGGGCGGGCCTGCGGGGGGCTCGCTCGCGCGAGTGCGACGCGGCGCGCTCGCGGAGCGTTCGCCCGCCCGTGTCGCGGGATCCTCGCTCGCCTGGGTGCGTGATCGGGCGGGCGTACGGACGGAATCCTCGCTCGTCGGGGTCGCGGAGTCCTCGCGCGCTCGGGTGCGCGTGCGGGTGGGCGGGCTCGCGGGATCCTCGGGCGTCCGGGTGGGGCGGGGCTCGCTCGTCGGAGGCGCGGGCGGCGGGCGCTCGCGGGTCGGGGCAGGGGGGTCCTGCGGCGGCGGCGCGCCGCCGGTGACGCGGCCGACGACGTCGGTGACGAAGGACTCGATCGCGGCCATGAAGGTCGGCAGATCGCCGTCGCCGCGCGACATTCGCCTGAGCTTGGCCTCCCATTCGCCGGTCATCGCGGGGCTCTTGACGTCGGGGTGGACGACCGAGATCAGGTGAATGCCCTTGTCGGTGGCGGCGAGCGACTTGCCGTCGCGGATCACGTATTCGCGGCGCAGCAGCGTCTCGATGATCTGGGCGCGCGTCGCGGGCGTGCCGAGGCCGAGGTCGCGCATCGCGTCGGAGAGCTCCTTCTCTTCGAGCGTCCTGCCGGCCGTCTCCATCGCGCCGAGCAGGGTGGCCTCGGTGTGGCGCGGCGGCGGTCGGGTCTGCTTGTCGAGGACCTTCGCCTCGAGCACCCGCTGCGGCTGGCCGCGGACGAGGCCGGCGGGCAGCGCCTGATCGCCGGGGTCGGCCTCGCTCCCGGGCGCGCCGGGCTTGCCGCGCGGTCTGGCGGCCGGCTTGCCGTGGCCGACCTCGAGCACCTTCCAGCCGGGCTTCTGGATCGCGGTGCCGCGGCTCTCGTAGTGATCGACGATCGCGGGCTCGCCCTCGGAGGTGACGGTGGTGACGACGGTCGTCGACGAATAGACGTGGTCCTCGTGCCACGCCGTGAGCAGCCGGCGGCAGATCAGGTCGTAGATCTTCTGCTCGAGGGCGGTCAGGGCGCTCGAGTCGGCCGATCGGGCGGTGGGCAAGATCGCGTGGTGATCGGTCACGCGGGCGTCGTCGACGAAGCGGCGGCCGAGGGGCCTGGTGCCCGTGCCGGGGGCCAGGAGGCCGGGGTAGCGGCCGCCGACGGCCCGGGCGACGTCGGGCAGGGTCGCGGCGACGGCCGCGGACAGGTGGCGGCTGTCGGTGCGCGGGTAGCTGATCAGCTTGTGCCGCTCGTAGAGCGACTGGGCGACATCGAGGGTCTTCTGCGCGCTCATGCCATAGAGGCGATTGGCGTGGCGCTGCAGCTCGGTGAGGTCGTACAGCAGCGGGGGCGGGATCGCGCGGGTCTCGGCTTTAATTGAGGCGATCGCGGCGCGGCCGGTCAGCGCCCGGGCCGCGATCGCGGCGGCCTCGATCCCGTCGGCCGGGAGGCGCCGGCGCCTGGCCGGCTCGTCGTCGGTCTGGCCGGGCGTGGGCGGGCGAAACCATGTGCCGACATAGGCGTCCTGGGTGGACGCGTCGGTGATCGGCCGGAAGCGGGCGACGACCTCGCGGTAGTCCTCGGGCACGAAGTCGCGGATCGCCCGCTCGCGCTCGACGAGGATCGCCAGGGTCGGCGTCTGCACGCGGCCGACCGAGATGTCCTGATCGAGCGTCAGGCTGTAGGCGCGGGACAGGTTCATGCCGACGAGCCAGTCGGCGCGGCTGCGGCCGCGGGCCGCGTCGGCGAGGCGGTCGAACTCGGCGCCGCTGCGCAGCCGCGAGAAGCCGTCGAGGATCGCCTCGCGGGTCAAGGACGAGATCCACAGGCGGCTGACCGGCTTCTTGCAGCCGGCGGCCTCGTAGATGTAGCGGAAGATCAGCTCGCCCTCGCGGCCGGCATCGGTCGCGCAGACGACCCGCGCGACGGCGCGGTCGCTCAAGATCCGGCGGACCACGGCGAACTGCGAGCGGGTGTCGGGGAGGACGACCAGCGGGAAGCTGCGCGGCAACATCGGTAGGGTGAACAGGCTCCAGCGCTTCCACGCGGGGTCGATGTCGTGCGGCTCGGCGAGGGCGACGAGGTGGCCGATCGCCCAGGTCACGAGGTAGCCGCCGCCCTCGAAGTAGCCGTGGTGGCGCCCCGTGACGCCGAGCGCGGCGGCGATGTCACGGGCGACGGAGGGCTTCTCGGCGAGGACGGCGGTGATCACGGGGGGCGCGGCGCCGGGGGTGCCCGGGCGGGCGCGACCTTAGCACAGGCGGATCCGCGCGCGACGTCGCACCGCCGGGGCGAGGCGCGCCAGCGGTGACATCAGGCTCGACCGCCCCGGCGTCCGGCGTGAGCGCCCGGACGGCGCGCAGCGCGGCACTAGAGGTCGATGTTGGGGCAGGTCTGAAGCTTGGTCTGGACCGGCGCGGTGAACTGCGGGCACGTCTCGATGCCAGCCAGCATCTCGTTGCACGGCGCCGGATCGACCGCCTCGGTGCAGCTGAAGACCGACCGGGCGCATTCGCTGTACCCCTCCATGATGTCAAGGAAGCAATCCAGCGTCTCCCTGGAGGCCTTCTTGTCCTCGTTGAGGGCGTCCTCGAAGCAGTCGCGCTCGACGAAGTCGAACGGCGAGCCGAAGGTCGACTTGCAGGCGGCCTCGTCCGGGAAGGCGGTCGGGTAGAGGACGTCGCACGAGCAGACGAGATCGGCGACCTCCGCGAGCTCGGCGTCGATCTTGTCGAGCTTCGAGCCGACCGAACAGCCGCCGGCGAGGAGGACGAACAGCGAGACGAGGGGGGCAGTGCGCTTCATCGGCGCCGATGCTAACAAATGCGCCCCGGGCCGCGGCAATCGTCGGCACTCGCGGAAGAGCGGCCCGCCCGCCGAGCCGCGCGCAGACGAGCAACGAGCGCCCGGGCCCCCCCGCGGGCGGGTTCGTCGCTGCCCGTTCAAACATGCTCGCAGGGGCAGGTCTTCCGGGCCAGCCGGCCACGGCCGCGGCGGGCGACGGGGGCCGCGGGCTAGTGCCGCGCCCGGGGTCTGGCGATGCCGCCTCGCGCAGGGATCGTCGTCGCTGGCGAGGCGGCGAAACGAAGTTGTACTGGGCCGTACTACGAGTTTCGCCAACGAAGCCAGCGGCGACGAGACCAAGCGAGGTGGTGTCGCCAGGCCCCGGGCGCGGCACTAGGGGGCGACGAAATCGCGCGGCGCGGCCTCGCGCAGCGCGGCGGCTTGCGGAGCACGGCGAGGCGGTCGACCATCGCCGCCGTGACGCCCTCGCAGCCGCCTCCGCCCGCGCCGCGCGGCCTCGACGACGAGGCGGTGCAGGGGCTGCTCGGCCTGCGCAGCCGCTATCTGGCGCGGCGGGTGCTCGCCGCGATCGACCCGTCGCGCGCCGGCTTCGTCGCCGCCGCCGAGTTCCATGCCGCCGCGCGGGCGCTCGGCGAGGCGCCGGTCGAGCGCAAGCTCGAGTTCCTGTTCCGCCTGCACGACGACGACGGCGACGGGCGGATCGACCGCGAGGAGCTCGAGCGGATGCTGCACATCGGGCTCGCCGAGCACGGGATCGTGCTGCGCCGCGACGACGCCGACCGCCTGCTCGCGGCGCTGGCGGCCGAGGCCGACGTCGACCGCGACGGCGCGCTGTCGTTCGCGGAGTTCCGGCGGGTCGTCGCGCGCCGCCCGGCCCTGCAGGCGCGGATGGCCGAGCAGGGCGTCGCGCTGCTGCGGCCGCCCGCGCCCCGCAGCCGGCGCAGCTCGGAGTTCCAGGAGGCGATGGGGTGGATCCGCCGCTGGGGCGTGCTCGGCTGCTGGCTCGCGCTGTTCGTCGCCGTCAACCTGTGGCTGTTCGCCGGCGCGTTCGCCCACTACCGGGCCCAGGGCGCCAACCTGTGGATCCAGATCGCCCGCGGCTGCGGCGCGTGCCTCAACCTCGACGGGCCGCTGCTGCTGGTGCCGATGCTGCGCCACCTGTGGACGTCGGTCCGCCGCACCCGCTGGGAGCGGATCTTGCCGCTCGACGAGACGGTGGGGATCCACAAGCTCGTCGGCGAGGTCGTGTTCGGCCTGTCGCTCGTCCACACGGCGGCCCATCTAATCAACGTCGCCGTGTCCGACGCGACGCTCATGAGCCGGGCCAACGCGACCGGCCTCGCCCTGCTCGCGCTGCTGGCGTTGATCTGGCTGTGCGCGCGCGACCGGGTCCGCGCGTCGGGCTACTTCGAGCTGTTCCACTGGGTCCACGCGAGCTACTGGCTGTGGTTCGTGCTCGCGGTGCTGCACGGGCCGGTGTTCTGGATCTGGCTGCTCGCGCCGGCGATCGCCTACGCCGCCGAGCGCACGCTTCGGCGTACGCTGCGGCGTCCGCCGGTCCGGCTGCTCGAGGCGCGCCCGCTGCCGTCGGGGGTGACGCTGCTGCGCTTCGAGCGGCCGCCCGGGTTCACCTACGAGCCCGGCGACTTCGTGTACATCCGCGTGCCGGCGGTCGCCCGCCGCGAGTGGCACCCGTTCACCCTGACGAGCGCGCCCGAGCAGGCCGACGCGCTGACGGTCCACGTGCGCTCGCTCGGCAACTGGACCACCGCGCTGCGCGAGCGCTTCGCCGTCGCCGGTGACCACGCCGGCCAGCTGGTCCACGTCGACGGCCCGTACGGGACCCCGAGCGTCCACATCCAGGAGTGCGAGCACGTCGTCACGATCGCCGCGGGGATCGGCGTCACCCCGTTCGCGTCGATCCTGCAGAGCCTGCGCCTGCGGCGGGCCCGCGGCGACGCCGACTTCCGGCTGAAGCGCCTGCACTTCGTGTGGATCAGCCGCGAGCAGGACTCGTTCGAGTGGTTCACGCAATTGCTCGGCGAGCTCGAGGCGGACGGCGCCGGCGGCTGGCTCGACATCCACATCTATTTCACCGCCGCGCGCCCCGACATGGACGGCAGCGTCGTCGAGCTCGCGCGGGCGATCCTGCACGAGTCGACCGGCGTCGATCTGATCACCGGGCTGCAGTCGCGCACGCGCCTCGGTCGGCCCGACTTCCCCGCGCTGCTCGGCAGCTTCGCCGCGGAGCCGGGCCTGCCGCCGCCGCGGGTGTTCTTCTGCGGCCCCGCGGCGCTGGCGCGCGGCCTGGCGGACACGTGCCAGTCGCTCGGCCTGCAATTCCGCTACGAACGGTTCTGACCGCGGGCCTGGCCGCGCGCTGGACTTCTCCGGCGCGAAGGACTCCAATGCCGGGCGTGCAGCTCTACATGACCCCGCTCTCCCACTTCTCGCGGAAGGTCCGCGTCCTGCTGGACCTGTACGCGCTGCCCTACGAGGCGATCGACGTCGGGAACGTCGCGGGCGCCGAGCCCGGGGCGTTCAAGGACAACCCGCTGATGAAGGTGCCGGTCCTGGTCGACGGGGAGGCGTGGATCCTCGACTCCGATCACATCGCGCGGTACCTGGTCCGAAAGGCCGATCCGTCGGATCGATACGGCGTGTGCACCGAGGCGCTGTTCGACTTGAACGCCCGGGCGGTGATGAACGGGGTCATGTCGGAGGAGGTCAAGCTCATCCTCGCGCGGCGGACGGGCGTGCCCGTCGAGGCGTACGCGTTCTTCGCCAAGGCCGTGCGGTCGATCGAGCACGGCCTGCGGTGGCTCGAGGCCCACGCCGCGCGGTTCGAGGCCGACGGACTCACGTACCGCGAGATCCACCTGGTCTGTCTGTGGGAGCACCTCGCGCACTACAAGATCGTGCCGCTGCACTACGAGCGGCTCGCGGAGGTCGTGGCGCGGGTGTCGCGATCGGCGATCGTCGCGCGGTCCTCACCGCGCGCGGGGTGAGCGGCGGCGGACCGCGAGGCCCGCGAGCAGGACCAGCCAGGCCGCGGCGCCGGCGTCGGTGCGCGATTGATCGCAGCTGCAACCATCGGACACGGTCGCCTCGCCTCCGGTGCCGCCGGCGCTGTCGACCGCGGTCGTCGCGTCGGTGGTCGTGTCATTCGTCGGCCCGGTCGTCGGGGCCTGCGAGGTCGAGCCCGGTTCGCCGGAGCCGGAGCCGCTGTCGCTCGCGCTGCCGGGTGTATCGGTGGACGTCGCCGGCGGCTCGCCGGTCGTCGCCGGCGGCTCGCCGGTCGTCGAGGCCGCGCCGCCGGTGCTGCTCGCGTCGCCGGTGGTCTCGTCGATCGGGTCGGGGGTGCAGACGCCGGCCTGGCAGGTGCCGCCGTCGCAGGGCTCGCCGTCGGCCTGGGCGCCGTCGGGCGGGCAGGCGAGGTCGACGCCGTCGCACTGCTCGGCGGCGTCGCAGGTGCCGTCGATCGCGGGGCGGCAGGTGGCGCCGGCGCCGATCGGGCCGCACACGCCGTCGACGGCGCCGCCGCCGGCGACGCTGCAGGCCTGGCAGTCGTCGGGGGCCCCGCCGCCGCAGGCGGAGTCGCAGCACACGCCGTCGACGCACGCGCCCGAGTCGCACGCGTCGTCCGCCATGCACGCGGCGCCGTCGGGCGCGAGCGCGCAGGACTCGCCGAGATCGAGGATCGTCAGGAAGCCGGTGATCGCGCTGTTGCGCCACGGGACGTAGGCGCGCGTGCTGTTCGGCGCGAACGCGACGGTGTAGGGCGTGCCCTGCGGGGCGTCGAAGGTGGCGATCTTGGCGTGGGTCTGCGGGTCGAGGGCGAAGATCGCGTTCTTGAGGCCGGCGGGCACGATCACGGCGCAGCCGCTCGGGGCGAACACCGACCTGCGCGAGGTGGCGAGGAAGCGCGCGACGTGGCCGGTCATGTCGAGCGTCTGTTGCAGGGTCAAGGTGTCGGCGGCGTAGACCCGCAGCTTGCCGCTCTGGTAGGCGTTCTCGAACGCGTACAGGGTCGCGCCGTCGGGGCTGAGGTCGAGGCCCTCGCCGAATTGTGGGACCGCGGCGGTCTGGACGACCGTGTCGGACGCGACGTCGATCTTGACGATCTGCGTCATGTTCGAGCCCGAGGTGTAGAGGAACTTGCCGTCGGGCGAGATCCGGGCGTCGGTGCCGGCGTTGGCCATGAACCCGGCGCCGACGCCGTAGTTCTTGAGCTGCTTGAGCCCGGCGACGTCGAACGCGGTGACCGCCTGCGGCTCGCCGAAGCCGTTGCCGCCGTCGTTGGCGGTGACGCCGTAGACCTTGTCGCCGGCGGGCGTGATCACCAGCGGGAAGTCGCTCGAGCCCGGCGACAGCAGCGGGAAGCTCGCCAGCTCGTCCATGGTCGCGGTGTCGAACACGCGCAGCGTCTTGGTGTTCGAGTCGCGCGACCACAGCTGCGCGGAGTCGGGGGTGAACACGGCGGAGGCCCGGCCGACGAGCGGGAGGGTGTCGACGACGGTGTCGGTCGCGGTGTCGACGACGATCAGGTTGTTGGCGTAGGTCGCGTGGATCAGGAGGCCGCCGTCGGGCGCCATGTACAGCTGGCGCGCGGAGGAGTTGGCGGCGCCCTGGTCGCCGAGGTCGATCACCTCGGCGACGGTGGCGGTCGCGGTGTCGACGACCGCGATCGCGTTCTTGCCCGGCATCTGCGACTGGACCAGGCTGACGTACACCTTCTTGCCGTCGGGGGTGACCGCGATCCCGTCGAACGGGGCGCCGGGCAATTGCAGCTTGGCGACCTCGGTCGGGGCCGCCAGGGCCGCGCCCGCGGCGGCCTGCGCCGCGCCGAGGATTGCACACACCGCCGCGATCCGACCGATCTCCGTCATCCGCTCCACCCGCCCTTCGCGGCGCATCGTATCACGCGGCGGGGAGGCCGGACCGCGGGCGTGCGGGCGGAACCACCCGGGTGTTCGTGTGGACGCGGGCGCGGCGGCGCGCGACCGGCGGCCGGGCGCGGTCGGCCGACCGGCTCGCCGCACGCGTCGGGCCGTCGTGGGCGGGTCCGGGCTGTCACAATCCGCCGCGTCACCCCGGAGGAGCTCGCCCCGATGATCTGTCATGATGTCCCGAAGGTCAGCGCCGCCGTCGGAGCGGCGGGCGCTGTCCGTGCGCTCGCCGGCGGGTGGGCGTGAGCGTGCAGGCGCCCGGCCCCGGCCTCTTGCGGCCCGCGACGGCGCCGAGGTCGAGATCTCCGAGGAGATGACCCTCGTCACCGCCTCGTTCTATTGAAGGCGATGTTCAGCAGCGAGACGATGGATTCGGTCCCTCGGATGAAGGACGCCGTCGAGACCATGATCGCGTTCGTCTCCTCGCAGATGCCGGGCCCGCGGCTCCCGCTGTGGGTCCCGACGCGGAAGAACCGCGCGTACGTCGCGGCGCGGGAGCTGGTCGTTCGCCTGGTACGCGCTGGCGACCCACCCGGAGGTGGCCGTGCGGCTGCACGAGGAGCTCGATCGCGTGCTCGGGGGGCGCGCGCCGACCGTCGACGCGCTGCGGCAGCTGCCGTACACCTTGCAGGAAGCAGGGCACGCCGGGGCTCGCCGGCGGGCTGCCGATGGTGCTCGCCGCGCGCTGACGTGCGCGTCGCCGCGGTCGGCGACGCGCGGTCCGCGGGCGATCGCGCCGCGCGAGGGAGCGCGGGCGGCGAATGGACACAGTGCGGGGCAATGGAGCGAGCGGCGGCGTCACGGTCCGCAGGCGGCGCGGGTCTCCCACGAACGCTGTCGTCCGCGGCGTCTGCTCGTTCGGATCGGGAGCGCGGGCCGCCGCGAGGCGCGTCGCTGCGTCACGGTCCGCGAGCGTTCGCCCGCGAATGCCCCGTCGGACCGCGCGCAGCGGGCGATTCATTGCATCCCCACGTGTGTGCCGCCGTCGGCGGTCCGCACCGACGCGCCGACACGAATCCGCGGATCACGACCGGCCCGGCGGCCCGGCGACGCGTGCGCCTCGGTTCGTCTAGGATGTCGCCGTATGGACTCTCGAAGGATCAGGACCTTGGTGATCGCGGTGATCGCGGGTCAGGCCGGCGCCTGCAGCGACGACGGCGGCACCTCCGGCGGTGACACCACGGCGACGACCGGATCCGAGGCGACCACGGCCGCCGCGACGTCGACCACGGCCGACTCGACCTCGACCGCCGACCCGACGGGCGCCGCGACGACCGACGCGACGACGACGACCGCCGAGACGACCGACGCGACGACCGAGGTGACCACCGGACCGAGCGGCACCACCGGCGAGCCGAGCTGCGGCGACGGCGTGGTCCAGGACGGCGAGGCGTGCGACGACGGCAACATGGACGACGGCGACGCGTGCCTGGCGACGTGCGTCGCGGCGAGCTGCGGGGACGGCTTCGTCCAGCAGGGCGTCGAGGCGTGCGACGACGGCAACATGGACGACGGCGACGCGTGCCTGGCGACGTGCGTCGCGGCGAGCTGCGGGGACGGCTTCGTCGGGCCCGGCGAGGCGTGCGACGACGGCAACACGGACGACGAGGACCAGTGCACCAACGCCTGCGCGCTGCCGAGCTGCGGCGACGCGATCGTGCAGCAGGGCGAGGAGTGCGACGACGGCAACGCCTCGGACGCGGACGCGTGCCTGAGCACCTGCCTGACGGCGATCTGCGGCGACCTGCAGGTCCAGGCCGGCGTCGAGCAGTGCGACGACGCCAACGGGGTCGACACCGACGCGTGCACCAACGCCTGCCAGAACGCGGCGTGCGGCGACGGGATCGTGCACGACGGGGTCGAGGCGTGCGACGACGGCAACGCCGTCGACACGGACGCGTGCACGAAGGCCTGCCAGAACGCGTTCTGCGGTGACGGGATCGTGCACGACGGGGTCGAGGCGTGCGACGACGGCAACGCCGTCGACGACGACGGCTGCCAGGCGGACTGCACCGAGACGCTCGGGGCGACGCAGGTCGTCAGCGGCTGGTATCACACGTGCGCGCTGACGACGACGGGCGAGGTCCGCTGCTGGGGGCGCAACAACTACGGCCAGCTCGGCCAGGGCAACACCGTGCAGATCGGCGACGACGAGCTGCCGAAGGCGATCCCGGCGGTCGACATCGGCGCGAAGGCGGTCGGCCTCGCCCTCGGCGAGTGGCACACCTGCGCGCTGCTCGAGGGCGGGAAGGTCCGCTGCTGGGGCCGCTCGAACGTCGGCCAGGTCGGGCTCGCGTCGGTCAACACGATCGGCGACAACGAGCAGCCGTGGTCGGTCGCCGACGTCCCGGTCGGCGGCGCGGTGCAGGGGCTCACCGCCGGCCGCGACCACACCTGCGCGCTGCTCGCCGGCGGGAAGGTCCGCTGCTGGGGCAGCGGCGCGTTCGGGCAGCTCGGCCACGGCAACGTCAACAACATCGGCGACAACGAGACGCCCGCCTCCGCCGGCGACGTCAAGCTCGGCGGCGTCGCCACGAAGATCGCCGCCGGCGAGTCGTTCACCTGCGCGCTGCTCGACGACGGCAAGATCCGCTGCTGGGGCTTCGCCGGCAACGGCAGCCTCGGCTACGGCAACACCGACAACATCGGCGACAACGAGACGCCGGACACGGTCGGGACGGTGGCGATCGGCCCGACCGCGACGGCGATCGCGGCCGGCCGGCGCCACGTGTGCGCGATCGCGGTCGACCAGACCGTCCGCTGCTGGGGCCTCGGCAGCAACGGCCAGCTCGGCCTCGCCAGCACCCAGACGGTCGGCGACAACGAGCTGCCGAACCTCGCCGGTTACCCCAACCTCGGCAACGACAAGGCGATCGGGCTCGCGCTCGGCTTCGCCTCGACGTGCGCGCTGCTCGAGGGCGGCAAGGTCCGCTGCTGGGGCAACAACACCTACGGCCAGCTCGGCCAGGGCAACGTCGTGCAGATCGGCGACAACGAGCCGCCGAACGTGATCGCGCCGGTCGACGTCGGCGCGCCGGTGACCCACATCAGCGCCGGCTGGTATCAGGTGTGCACGCGCGGCCAGGACCTCCGCGTGCGCTGCTGGGGCCGCTCCGAATTCGGTCAGCTCGGCTACGGCAACCTGCTGTCGATCGGCGACGACGAGTTGCCGGCGGTCGCGGGTCCGGTCGCGCTGTTGCCGTGAGCGCGGTGGTCGACGCATTGCGCCGGGCCCACGGAGGGCCCGGTCCGCCGATCAGGCGACGGTGAAGCGGAGCTCGGCCAGCGCGTAGCTGGCGGTCGGCGGGGCGAGCGGGCCGCGGGTGACCTCGAGGCCGCGATCGACCCAATCGGCGACCTCGATCCGGCGGTTGCTGACCAGGAGCGCCCAGGAGTGCTCGCCGGCGGGCTGTCCCTTGCGCCAGTCGAGGGCGTCGGCGCGCGCCAGGCCGCCCGGGAGCGCGGTCGCAAGCAGGAAGTGGCGGTCGGCGGCGAGCGGCACGCCCTGGGGGTGCGCGGGGGCGAGGGCGGCGAGCCGGCCGTCGGGGTCGACGTGGAGCAGCGCGAAGAACAGCGCGAAGGCGTGCTCGTTCCGGCGGGTCCCGAAGGCGATCCACAGGTCGTCGCTCGCGGCGATCCGCGCCCCCTGCCCGGGCAGGCGGACGAACCGGCGCCCTCCGGCCTCGACGCGGCCCCAGCGGACCTCGAAGGCGCGGGCGGGCAGCGCAGGCGCGAGCGCGAGCGCGTCGGCCCACCGCCGCGGCCGCGGGGGCCGACGCGGGGCGTCCGCGGGGGCCGGCCGGACGGCGCGCAGCGGGAGGGCGTCGGTGGGCGGGGCGAGCGGGCCGTCCGGGGTCAACACGGCGTGCTCCGGGCCGAGCTCGGTCACACGGGCCGCCGGGGCCGGCGCGTCGACGGGGCTGCCGAGCGCGCGCAGGACGAAGCGCTCGCCGAGCTCGACGCCGTGGAGGGCGCCGGCGGCGAGGTGCAGGTGGCGATCGACGGGCGCGCAGGCGAAGTCGTCGTACCGCAGGGCCGAGTCGCGCTCGGTGAACGGCACGCGGCGGCGGTGCCGGCCGGCGAGCGTCGGGGCCTGGTGGCGATCGATCGGCCGCATGCGGAGGCGGACCGCGTCGACGACCTCGTGCCAGCCGACCTCGCGGTCGACGCACCGCTCGAGCACGTCGGCGAGGGCGCCGGAGAACAGGCCGTGCGCGCGCTCGAGGTCCTCGACGGCGTTCTGCGGGGCCGCGGCGGCGAGCAGCTGGACGACGGCGTCGACCGGGGTGTCGAGGGCCTCGAGGCCCCGGGCGGCGCGCCGCTGGTGGGCGATCATCTGCCGCAATTCCTGCTCGGTGAGGTGGGACGCGTCCTCGACGACGCCGGCGGCGTGGCAGCAGTCGAGGACGAGGGTGACGTTGGCGGTCCTGCGGACCAGCGCGGCGAGCTGCGCCCCGAGCTCGAGGCCGACGACGACCTCCGACCCGCGAGCCGGCCGCAGGTGGGCGCGGCCGGCGTGGCCGACGTAGGCGATCGCCACGGCGTCGCCCGGCTCGACGGTGCCGAGGAAGTCCGTCAGCGCGGCGAGCAGGGCCTCGGCGGGCAGGTCGAGGTGGCGCTCGACGCAGGTGAAGCCGTGGCGCGCCAGCGCGGCCGCCAGACGCTCGAGGCTGCGCGGGACGTGCAGCAGCGAGCCGTAGGCGGCCCCGAGCAGGAGGGCGCGGCGCGTCACGGACCGGCCCCGATCGGCCCGCCGCCGCCGCCGCCGGTCTTGACGTGGACGTGGCCGCCGCCGCGCGCGTTCGCGCTCGCGGGGACGGCGAGCGGGAGGTTCGGGTCGAGCGGCGCGGCGTGGAAGCGGACGTAGACCTGGGCGCCGGAGGCGAGGGGCGCCGAGCCGAGCTGGTCGCCGACGGGCTGCCACGTGTCGACGACGCGGCCGTCCTGCAGGGTCTCGGCGGTCACGGTGAAGGCGCCGTGGGCGGCGTCGACGAGCCGCGCCGGCGCGCGGAGCTCGACGAGGTCGCGGCCCTCCTGCGGCCGCAGCTCGAAGTCCCAGGCGTAGCCGGCGCTCTGGGTCTGCCAGCGGGGGTCGGGGGCCGGCGCGACGGCGACCTGCCATTCGAGGGGGCCCTTCTCGAGGGCGAGCAGGAGCGGGGCGGTGTGGACGGTGGGCATGACGGTTGTCTCCTTGGTGGCTCAGCGCGGGCGGCAGAACTCCGCCAGCCGGCGCTGCCTGTCCTGGTGCGCGGCCGCGGCCGTTTCGATCAATTCGATCGCCGCGAAGGCGCGCAGGGCCTCGTCGGCGGCCCGCGGGGCCTCCGCGCGGCGCTCCGGCCGGCGGCAGAGCGACTTCGCCAGGCCCCACCGGGCCCACGCGAGCCGCTCCGGGTTGGCGCCGCTGGCCTGCCAGATCGCGGCGGCGCGCTCGAGCGGCGCGGCGGCCTCGCGCCAGCGCTCCAGGCCGAGCAGCGCCTCGCCGAGGATCAGGGCCGCGTGGGCCCTGAGATCGTCGTCCGCGGGCAGGCGGGCCTCGTCGAAGCGCTCGAGGGCCCGCCGCGCGCGGCGCTCGGCGTCGGCGAACCGCTCGAGGCCGGAGAGCGCCTCGGCGAGCTTGAAGTCGAGGATCCCGCGCCGCCGCGGCGAGACGCCCGGCGCGTCCAGCTGCCGCTCGGCCTCGGCGAGCAGGGCGAGGGCCTCGGCGTACTTCTCCATGGCGATCTGCATCACGGCGATGTCCTCGAGCCCCTCGCTGCGCCGCGGGTCGTCGAGCGGGAGCGCGGTGAACGCCCGCGCGGCGTCGCGGGCGGCGGCCAGGGCGGCGGGGCGATCGCCGCGGCGGTCGTGGACCATGGCGCGGATCTGGTGGATCTCGCCGAGGGCGGGGGCGCCGGGGCCGAGGCCGTCGCGCGCGTGCTCGAGGGCGCGGTCGATCGCCGCGAGCGCCGCGGCCGGGTCGCCGTGGCGGAGCTCGAGCAAGCCGCGGGTGCGCAGGTGCTTGGCGTGGTCCGGGTGGTGCGGCCCGACCGCGGCGGCGCGGCGCAGGTCGGCGTCGCGCAGGGCGGCGCGGGCCTGGTCGAGCGCGCCGCGGTCCAGCAGCACGCTGGCGAGGTTGAGGTAGCTGTCGGCCTGCCCGGCGGTGCGATCGAAGTCGGGCGTGCGGAGGGCGATCGCCCGGCGCTGCAGCGCCTCGGCCCGCGGGAGGTCGCGGAGGCGGCGCTCGACGAGCAGGCCGCGGTCGCCGAGCACGTCGGCCCGGGCCGCGACGTCGGCGTCGGCGATCCGGTGCTCCTGGTGGCGCGAGTACTGCTCGGCGCGCGCGACCGGGATCCGCTCGTCGAAGGCGGCGAGCTTGACGAGGCGGCGGTAGCCCTCGGCGGCGGCGGCGAAGCAGGCGCTCGGCTCGGCGAGGTCCTCGGCGGCGAGCAGGTGCCGCTCGGCGCCGGCCCAGTCGCCGCGGTCGTGGGCGACCCGCCCGAGCAGGACGTGGGCGAGGGCGCGCGAGCCGACGGCGCCGCGGGCCTCGGCCGCGCGCAGGGCCTCGCGCGCGAGCGCCTCGGCGCGCGGCAGGTCGCCGGCCATCAGGGCGGCCGTCCCCCGGGCGCGGGCGGACGCGGACGCGCCGTCCTCGGCGCAGCTGTAGCGCAGGCCGACCGGGTCGGCGCAGCTGCGCGCGGTCGGCAGCTCGGTCAGGCCGCTCACCAGCCGCGCGAGCCCGGCGTCGTCGCTGTCGCGCAGCTGGCGGACGACGGCGGTGAACTCGGCCTGGCGCGTGTGCAGGCAGGCGTCGCGCGCGAGGTCGGTGTCCTGGCGCTCGCCGCGGACGCGGGCGTCGCAGGCGGCGACGTGGGCCTGGGCCTGCGCGAGGGCGGCGTCGTCGAGGGCCTGGAGCGGTCCGTCGCCGAACGCGGCGAGGCGGCCGGCGACGGCGCCGCGGAGGCCGCCCCAGACGCGCGCCTGCTCGGCGTCGAGGGTGGGGCAGGGCTCGGGGCGCAGGCCGACGTGGACGGCGAGCGCGAAGGCGAGCGCCCCGGCGGCGCCGAGCAGCGCGCGCCGGCGGGTCCGCCGGGGGTCTCGCCGCAGCGCGGCGAGCAGGGCCGGCATCGCGGGGAAGCGGTCCTGCGGCGCGCGGGACAGGCCGCGGAGCAGCGCGGCGGCGACGGTCGGCGGGAGGCCGGGCGGGAGCCGCTCGGGGCGGCGCGGGGCGCCGTCGCGGATCTGCTCGAGGACGGTCCGCCGGGTCGCCAGCTCGGCGTCGGCGTCGAGGAATTCGCCCGCGCCCTCCTCGACGCTCGGCGCGACCTCGCGCGAGAGGTACGGGTGCGCGCCGAACAGCGCCTCGTAGAGGGCGACGCAGAAGCTGAACTGGTCCGCGCGGGCGTCGACCTGCCGGCCCTCGATCTGCTCCGGGGCCATGTAGCGCGGCGTGCCGGCCCGGGCGTCCGGCGCGTCGGCGCGGCCGGAGGACGGGCCCGCGGCGAGGCCGAAGTCGATCAACTTCACGACGTCGCCGGGGCCGACGACGACGTTGGACGGCTTGAAGTCGCGGTGGACGAGCCCGGCCCGGTGCACCGCGGCCAGGCCCTCGCCGGCCTGCAGGAATTTGGGCAGGACCTCGCGCCAGTCGCGGGCGCGCGCCTTGAGCCACTTGCCGAGGTCGAGGCCGTCGACGTGCTCGAGCACGAGGCAGGTCAGGCCGCGGTGCTCGACCAGCTCGAATACGCGGACGACGTTCGGGTGGTCGATGTGCGCCAGCGCCTTGCCCTCGCGCCGCGGGAGCTCGGCGTCCGGCTCGTCCGGGGAGAGGCCGACCGGCAAGGCCTTGATCGCGACGGTGCGGTCGAGCCCCGGGTCGTAGGCGACGAACAGCCGCCCCATGCCGCCGTGGGCCCGGACGCTGGCGTGGATGTAGCGGTCGATCGTCAGCGAGCGGGCGGCGGGCTCCGCGGGCCCGCCGAGCCGCGCGGCGAACCTGGCGGCGAGCCGATCGGTCTCCTCGTCGTCGACCGGGGCGGGCAGACCACTGGGGGGGGGAGGGTCGAGCATGGTGCGTGCCGCTGGCAGTGGAGGAGTGCCGCGCCGCGGCTCCGCCGATCACCGCGGCGGCGAATTTTTTCGCCGCTCGCGCAGCGCCTCGATGTGGCGGATGAGCCCCGCGAGCCAGGTGTAGGTGCCCTGCGTCGCCGCGAGGACCCGCGGGTCGCGCTCCTGGGCGAGGATCTCGCGCTGCAGGTCGACGAGGCCGAACTTCAGGAGGTTGCGCACCGTGCCCTCCGGCTCGCCGAGGACCTCGGCGATCTCGCGGCCGCTCATGCCCTCGAAGTAGTGCATCTCGAGCGCTATCGCGCGGCGGGCCGGGATCCTCCGCATCGCCCGCAGCACCAGCCGCGTCTCGACCCGCTGGTTGGCGATGAACGCCGACTCGCCGGCCTCGAGCGCGGCGAGCGGGCTCTCGCTCGGGTCCTCGCGGTTGCCGTTGCGCGCGCGGAACTCGTGGAAGAGGGTGAAGCGAGCGACCCCGTAAATGTAGGCGCGGACGGTCGTGTGCACCTTCTTCGGCGCCCGCGCCAGCTGCTCGAGGAAGTCCGAGAGCAGCTGGTCGACGCGGCCGGAGTCGCGGACCTTGGCCTGGAAGAAGCGGGTGATCGGCTTGAGGTACCGCTGGACCAGCCGGTTGCCGGCGTCGCGGTCCCCGGCGACCCAGTCGGCCATCAGGCCGAGCTCCTCCCGATCGAGGGTCTGCCGGGCCGCCCGGGAGGCCGCGTCCTCGTTGCGCTCGAGGTCCTGCTCCTGGACGAGCTCCTCGTCGAACTGCGGGTCGGATTGCGGATCGTCCGCCATGAGGCGACCCGTACCATAGGGCCACGGGACAGAGAAGACGTGGTACCGTGGCCGCGTCGGAGCCGATCATGAGCCGCTTGAACCTGTCAGGTCCGCAACGGCAGCGCATCAACCATGTGCTGGAGACGGCCTACGGCGACCCCGAGGAGCTGCGGGCGCTGGTCCAATACGCCGCGCCGGAGCTGGTGCCGGTGATCCCGTGGGGCCAGGCGGTGCGTTCGCTGATCTTCCAGATCATCGATCGCGCCGAGTCCTACGGGTTGACCGCGGACCTGCTGCTCGCGGCGGCGAAGGAGCGCCCGCGGCGGCCGGACCTGCTGGGGCTCGTCGTCGAGGTGTGCCAGACCCGGCCCGGCGAGCTCGACGCGCGCGTCCACGGGCGATCGCTCGAGGAGATCGTCCATCCGTTCGCGGGCTTCCTCGATCCGGCCGAGCTGGCGGGGCGGCTGCTCGCGCACGAGCAGCACGTGTGCGCCGTCGAGGCGGGCGAGTCCGGCGGCACGGGGCTGCTGGTCGCGAGCGACCTGGTGCTGACGAATTACCACGTCGTCGAGGATCTGCTGCGCGGCGCGATCGGCCCCGATCGCGTCGCCTGCGTGTTCGACTATCGCACCGGCCTCGACGGGTCGCCGGTCCCGCCGGTGCGCGTGGCGATCGCGCCGGATTGGCAGGTGCCGCACCGCCCGTACGAGGCCGGCGAGCAGCCCGCGGCGCACGAGCTCGACTACGCGCTGCTGCGGCTCGAGCGGCCGATCGGGCGCGCCCGAGCGGCGGGCGACAGCCGGGCGCGCGGATGGTTCGACCTGTCGCAGCCGCCGCCCGAGCCGGTCCGCGATCGCCTGGCGTTCGTCCTGCAACACCCGCGCGACGAGATGTGGCAGCCCGATCGGCCGCGCCAGCAGCCGCTCAAGGTCGCCCTCGGCCTGCCGGGCTTCGACGGCTACAACGCCAACGGGACGCGCCTCCGCTACCGGGTGAACACGCTGCCCGGGTCGTCCGGCGCGGCGGTGTTCGACGAGCGGCTGCGCCTGATCGCCCTGCACAACAGCCGCGGAGCGAGCGGAGGCGACGGCCTGGTCGCGAACAATCAGGGGATCCCGATCAAGGCGATCCTCGCCGACCTGGCGCCGGAGATCCGCGCGCTGCTCGTCAGGCCGCCCGGCGAGGGCTGAGAGGGTGTCCCGCAGAGGGCAGCACGCGGCCGTCCTGGCGAGTGCCACGATTCGGCGCGCGGGCGGTTGCAGCATTGCCGTGCGGTCGATCGAAGGCGGCGCCCGCCGGATCACGGCGCGCGCTTGGTGACGAATACGTCCTGCGCGCCCGCGGAGGCGAGCGGGCCTCCGCCGAAATTGGCCGTGCCGGCGAGGGAGCCGGTGAGCACGGGGTTCGCGTCGCCGTCGGCGGCGACGGCGTGGCCGGCCTGCAGCGCGGCGTCGCCGAACCGCGCGCTCCACACGTGCGCGCCGTCCGGGGCGAACTTCGCCGCGAAGATGTCGGTCTGGCCGGCGCTGACGAGCGCGCCGCCGCCGAGGTCCGTCGCGCCCGCGATCGCGCCGGTGACGAGCACGTTGCCGAACGGGTCGGCCGCGACGCCGCGGCCGCGCTGCGCGGCGGCGTCGCCGAAGCGCTTGCTCCACAGGTGGCCGCCGGCGGGATCGAACTTCGCCACGAAGGCGTCGGTCGAGCCGGCGCTGATCAGGGCGCCGCCGCCGAAGTCCGCGGCGCCGCTCAGCTCGCCGGTCAGCAGCACGTTGCCGGCGGCGTCGCAGGCGACGTCGAAGCTGGTCTGCGGGTTCGCGTCGCCGAAGCGCTTGCTCCACACGTGCGCGCCGGCGGCGTCGAACCGGGCGAGGAACACGTCGCCCTGGCCGGCGCCGAGGAGCGGGCCGCCGCCGAAGTCGGCGGTGCCGGCGAGCGTGCCGGTGACGATCACGCTGCCGTCGGTGGCCGCCGCCGCGGCGACGGCGGCCTGGTTGGCGGCGTCGCCGAAGCGCTTGCTCCACACGTGCGCGCCGTCGGGATCGAGCTTCGCCACGACGACGTCGGAGCCGCCGCCGCCGGGGAGCGGGCCGCCGCCGAAGTCGACGAGGCTCGCGGCCTCGCCGACGAGGAACACGCCGCCGGACGGGTCGGTCGCCACCCCGCGGGCGAGCTCCTGCGCCGCGCCGCCGAAGCGGCGGCTCCACAGGTGCGCGCCCGCGGGGTCGAGCTTGACGACGAACAGGTCCTCCGCGCCCGCGCTCGCGAGGTTGCCGCCGCCGAAGTCGACCGTGCCGGTCATCGAGCCGGCGACGAGCACGTTGCCGGCGCCGTCGGTCGCCGCCGCGAGCGCCTGCTGGGCGCCGGCGTCGCCGAAGCGGCGGCTCCACAGGTGCGCCCCGGCGGGATCGAGCTTGGCCACGAAGGCGTCGCGCTGCCCGGCGCTGACCAGCGCGCCGCCGCCGAGGTCGATCGCGCCCTGGAACGCGCCGACGACGAGCACGCCGCCGTCCGCAACGACGGCGACGTCCGTGCCCTCCTGATCGCTCGCGTCGCCGAAGCGCTTGCTCCACAGGTGAGCGCCGGTGCACGCCGCCGCCGCGCCGTCGCAGTCCTCGTCGAGCGGGGTGACGCAGTCCTCGGCCTGCGGCACCACTTCGCCTTCGCACGGCTCGAACCCGGTGCCGAGCGCGTCGCACACCCGCGTGCCCGCCTTGCAGGCCCCGATCCCCGCGGTGCCCCGCGGGCCCGCGTAGCACGCCTCGGCCGCGCCGGGCTCGCAGACGCAGCCGTCCTCCGCGTCGAGGCTCGCGCCGTCGCAGTCCTCGTCGCCGGGCGTGTCGCACGCCTCGGGCTGCGGCGTGACCTCGCCGAGGCACGGACCCCAGCCGGCGCCGTCGTCGTCGCAGGTCTGTTGGCCGGCGACGCAAAGACCTGTCCCGAGGGTCATGTCGGGGCCGGAGTAGCACGCCTGCTGCGCGCCCGGCCGGCACACCGGCGAGCCGCCCGAGCTCTCGCTCGCGGAGCCGGTCGCGTCGGTCGAGCCCGTCGCGTCGCCCGTCGTGTCGCCCGTCGTCTCACTGGTCGTGTCGCCGGTGGTCGGGGCGTCGGTCGTCGGGGGCTCCGTCGTGCCGGTCGCCGCGTCGGTGGTCGCGCCGGTGGTCGCGCCGCCGTCGGTGCCCGTCGGTCCGCCGCCGGGGCAGGCCGCGAGCGCGAGGACGACGAGGAGGGGCGAGCGAGCGATCGTGCGTGCCATGGGACGGTCGACGAGCGTCGCACCATCCCGCGCGTGAAGGCGAGCGACCGCGCGCGCAGCGGATGATCGATCGCACGCGGCGGCGCGGCGCCCCCACGGGCCTCGAGGGGGCGCTCGTCGTCAGCGCTTCAGCAGCGGCCGGAGGGTCTGCCAGACGGTCTCGGCGAGGAGCTTCTGGCCCTCGGCGGTCGGGTGGATCCCGTCGGGTTGGTTGAGACGCGGGTCGCCGGCGACACCCTCGAGCAGGAAGGGGATCAGCGGGACCTCGTGCTCCGCGGCGAGCGCGGGGAACATCGCGCGGAACGCCTCGGTGTAGTCGGCGCCCATGTTCGGCGGGACCTGCATGCCGGCGAGGATCACGGCGGCGCCGGCGGCCTTGCTGCGGGCGATCGTCTCGCCGAGGTTCTTCCTGGTGTGCTCGACCGGCAGGCCGCGCAGGCCGTCGTTGCCGCCGAGCTCGAGCACGAGGATCGCCGGCTTCTGGCGCAGCTGCCAGTCGAGGCGGGCGAGGCCGGCGGCGCTGGTGTCGCCGCTGACGCCGGCGTTGACGATCCGGTAGCGGTAGCCCTCGGCGTCGAGCCGCGCCTGGACCAGCGCCGGCCAGGCCTGCGACTGCGCGAGGCCGTAGCCGGCGGTCAGGCTGTCGCCGAGGGCGACGATCACCGGGGCGTCGGCGACCGGCGTGGCCGCGGTGGGCTTCGGGGCGGGCGCAGGGGCGGGCGCGGGGGCCGGGCTCCCGCACGCGAGGGCGGCCGCCAGGGCGAGCGCGGCGCGTGGCAGCGCGCGGGCGAGCGGGGAGGGGCCGGTGAAGATCGCGGGATGCTCTCGCACGGCCACGAGAGTACCCTGTCGGCGCCGATGATCGAGATCGCGGGGCTGACCAAGACACTGACCGCGGGGGCGCGCCCGGTCGAGATCCTGCACGGGATCGATCTGCACGTCGCCGCCGGCGAGTTCGTCGCCATCATGGGGCCGTCGGGCTCGGGCAAGTCGACGCTGCTCGGGCTGATCGCCGGGCTCGACCGGCCGACCCGCGGCAGCGTCAAGCTGGCGGGGCAGGAGATCGTCGGCCTCGGCGAGGACGCGCTCGCCCGCCTGCGCGGCCGCACGCTCGGCTTCGTGTTCCAGTCGTTCCAGCTGATCCCGACGCTGACCGCCGAGGAGAACGTCGCGGTGCCGCTCGAGCTGCTCGGCCGGCGCGACGCGCGGGCGCGGGCGAAGGCGCTGCTCGCCACGGTCGGGCTCGGCGACCGCGGGCACCACCTGCCGGGCCAGCTGTCGGGCGGCGAGCAGCAGCGCGTCGCGCTGGCGCGGGCGTTCGTCGCCGAGCCGCCGATCCTGCTCGCCGACGAGCCGACCGGCAACCTCGACTCGGCGACCGGCGAGCGGGTGCTCGCGCTGCTCGCCGACCTGCGCGCCCGCGCGGGCACGACGATGGTGCTCGTCACGCACGACCCCGGGCTCGCGGCGCGGGCCGACCGCGTGGTCACGCTGCGAGACGGCCGCATCGACTCCGACCGGCGGCGGGCCGCGTGAACGCGGGGTTCCTGCTGCGCATGGCGGTCCGCGAGGCCCGCACGGGCTGGCGGCGGCTGCTGTTCTTCGTGCTGTCGATCGCGGTCGGCGTCGGCGCGCTGGTCGGCATCGCCTCGTTCTCGGCCAACCTCGAGCAGGCGATCCGCCGCGAGGCGCGGACGCTGATGGCGGCGGATCTCGAGGTCGCGTCGGACCGGCCGCTGACCGAGGGGCCGCGGGCGGCGATCGCCGCGTGGGCGGAGGCCGGGGCGCGCACGGCCGAGCTGGCGGAGCTGCCGTCGATGGCCGCGACGGTCGACGGCGCGCGCTCGCAATTGGTCGAGATCAAGGGCGTCGCCGGCGGCTGGCCGTTCTACGGCGAGCTGGCCCTCGAGCCAGCCGCGCCGCTCGGGCAATTGCTGGCGGACGGCGGCGTCGTCGTCGAGGAGTCGCTGCTGCTGCAATTCGGGCTCGCGGTCGGCGACCCGCTCAAGATCGGGACGCGGCGCTTCACGATCGCCGGGGTCGTCCGCCGCGAGCCCGACCGCCTCGCCGCGGCGCTCAGCCTCGGGCCGCGGGTGCTGATGGCGCTCGAGGATGTCCACGCCGCGGGGCTGGTGTCGCTCGGCAGCCGGGTCCGCCACCGCGTCCTGCTCGCGCTGCCGCCGGCGCTCGCGGTCGAGGCGGTCCGCGACGATCTCGCGGCCGCCGTGCCGACCGACGAGGCGCGGGTGCGCGGGTTCGAGGAGGCGCAGCCGACGCTGCGGCTGTTCCTCGCGCGCATGGGCGACTTCTTGCGGCTGGCGACGCTGGTCACGCTGGTGCTCGGCGGGCTCGGGGTCGCGCAGAGCGTCCGCGTGTACCTGCAACAGAAGCAGGACACGGTCGCGGTGCTGAAGGTCGTCGGGGCGACGACCCGCGAGGTGACGCTGGTGTACGTGATCCAGTGCGTCGCGCTGGCGGTGCTCGGCGGCCTGCTCGGGCTCGGGCTCGGCGCGGCGATCCAGGCCGCGCTGCCGCTGGTCGTCGGCGAGGTGCTGCCGGTCGAGGTGCTGGTCCGGTTCGTGCCGGCGGCGGCGCTGCAGGGGATCGCGGTCGGCGTGATCACGGCGCTCTTGTTCGCGCTGCTGCCCCTGCTGGCGATCCGCGGGATCACGCCGGCGCAGATCCTCCGCCGCGAGGACGGCGCGCCGCCGCGGGCGGATCGCCGCGCGCGGGCGCTGGCGATCGCGGTGCTCGGCGGCGGGCTCGTCGGGCTGGCGGCGTGGCTGTCGGGGTCGTGGCGGCTCGGGGCGATCTTCGTCGGCGGCGTCGCGCTGGCGGCGGCGCTGCTCGGGGCGGCGGCCGCGGGGGCGCTGGCGCTGCTGCGCCGGTCGCCGCGGGCGCGCTCGCTGGCGGTCCGCCACGGGCTCGACAACCTCGGGCGGCCCGGCAGCCAGGCGGCGTCGGTGATCGTGTCGCTCGGGCTCGGCGTCGCCGTGATCGCGCAGATCCAGCTGGTGCAGGGCGGCCTGCTCGCGCGCGTCGCCGACGACGCGCCGGCCGACGCGCCCAACTTCTTCTTCGTCGGGCTGCTGCCGGAGCAGGTCGAGCCGTTCCGCGCGCTGCTGGTCGCCCACGGGGCCGAGGCCGGCGCGAACCTGGTGCCGCTGGTGCAGGCGCGGCTCGCCAACCTCGCCGGCCGCGAGGTCGCGGCGATGCAATTCGCCGGCGAGGAGGAGGAGCGGTTCGTCACCCGCGAGTTCCGGGTCACCTGGCTCGAGGCGCTGCCGCCCGGCAACGTCGTCACCGCGGGCGCGTGGTGGACCGCCGAGGAGGCGGCGCGCGAGCCGTGGGTGTCGGTCGACGAGCAGACGCTCGCGCGGCTCGGGCTGCGGCTCGGCGACGAGGTCGTGTTCGACGTCCAGGGCGTGCGCCTGCCGGTCACCGTGCACAGCGCGCGCAGCATCGACTGGGGCCGGCTGCAGACCAACTTCTTCTTCATCTTCACGGAGAAGGCGCTCGACGGGGCGCCGGCGTCGTGGGTCGCGACCGTCCGCTCGCGGCCGGGGCTCGAGGCGCGGCGGGCCCTGCAGAACGCGGTGATCGCGGCGATGCCGAACGTCACCGCGCTCGACGCCGCCGAGATCGTCGAGCGCGTGCAGTCGCTGGTCGACCGGATCGCCGGGGTGATCCGGTTCATGGCCGCGGCGAGCGTGCTCGCCGGGATCGTGATCCTCGGCGGGTCGATCGCGGCGACCCGGTTCCGGCGCGTCCGCGAGGCGGCGATCTTCAAGGCGCTCGGGGCGACCCGCGGGGCGCTGCTGCGCGCGCTGGCGGTCGAGTACGCGGCGCTCGGGCTGATCGCGGGGCTCGTCGGGACGGCCGTCGGGGCGGCGCTCGCGTGGGCCGTGCTGTCGCTGGTGATGAACGTGCCGTGGTCGCCGCCGGTCGTGGTGCTCGCCGTGCTGCCCGCGGCGACCGCGGCGGCGACGCTCGCGGTCGGGGTCGTCGCGCTGCTCGGCGTGATCGCCGAGAAGCCGCTCGCGGTGCTGCGCGACGAGTGACCCGCGAGCGCGGCGTCGGGCTCTCAGCGGTCCGACTTCGGCGGGAGGGTGCGGCGGCGCCGGGTGACCGAGACGCCGCCGTAGTTGAGCTTCAGGCTGCCGGCCTTGCCGAGGTTCTCCTGGGTGGCGATCAGCTCGAAGTCGCCGCCGACCTCCTCGCTGCACTCGATGCACAGCCACGTGCCGGGCAGCGCCGCGACCCGCGCGGGCGGGATGTCGGCGTCGCAACGTTCGCACTGCCGCTTCTCGTCGATGTTCGTCGTCATGGCGAGATCCTCCGAATCGCGAGCGGGCCGCGCTCGCGGCCGCAGTATGGGAAGACGCGCCCGGAAGTCCAGCCGATTCCGGGAGATCTCGGGGCGAGCGGTCGCGTGCGCGCGTCGTTTCGCGCGGCGCTGTGTGGCGGCGCGCCTGCGCGCATGGGATACTCTCGCATCGATGCTCCGCCGCTCGCACCATTCGTCTCGCGTCGCCGTCGCGGTGTCCGTGCTCGCCGCCTGCGGCGAGCCCGACAAGCCGGGCCCGCGCTGCGACGGCGCGGGCGTGGGCGCGCAGCGGTGCGAGGTGGGCGCATGAGCGGGGCGACGCGCCGCGCCGCGTGCAGCTGCGAGCAGCTCCGCCTCGTCGTCACGGGCGAGCCGGTGCGGATCTCGATGTGCCACTGCCTCGCGTGCCAGCGGCGGACGGGCAGCGTGTTCGGGGTGCAGGCCCGCTTCCCGCGCGAGGCGGTCGAGATCGAGGGGCGCGCCGCGGTCCACGTCCGCGCCGGCGACAGCGGCGATACGGTGTCGTTCCATTTCTGTCCGGAGTGCGGGGCGACGGTGTATTACGTCGCCGACGCGGCGCCGGCGACGATCGCGGTGCCGGTCGGTGCGTTCGCCGATCCGACGTTCCCGGCGCCCACGGTGTCGGTCTACGAGGTCCGCCGGCACCCGTGGGTCGCCGCGCCGGCGGACGCCGAGCACATCGATTGATCAGCGCAGGGCGGCCGCGAGCCGCTCGATCTCCGCGTTCGACTCGGGGCCGAATTCGCGGCTGGCCGCGGCGAGCAGCGCGAGGATCCGGTCGCGCTCGCGGGCGCCGCGGAGGCGGTACAGCGCGCGCGCGAGCCCCAGCTCGAGCTCGCCGCGCTGCTCCTTCACGCACGCGCTCGTCGCGGCGCGGGCGAGCGCCGGCTCGAGCGCCGCGACCGCCTCGACGTCGCGGCCGAGCGCGTGGAGCAGCGAGCCGCGGATCGCCGTGCAGAACAGCAGGTCGCAGTCGTCGGCGGGCCGCGTCGCGGCGATGCTCGCCGCGCCGCGCTCGACCTCGATCAGCGCCTCGTCGTGGCGGCCGAGCTCGCGGAGGTCGAGGCCGGCGGCGCAGCGCGCGAGCCCGACGTGGGGGTGGCGCGGGCCGTAGATCTGCTCGAACAGCGCGGCGGCCTGGCGGCGCTCGGCGAGCGCGACGCCGAGGTCGCCGCGGACGGCGTGGATCGAGCCGCGCTGGAGCAGGGCCCCGGCGACGGTCGGGTGGACCTCGCCGAAGTTGGCGCGGGCGATCGCCTCGCTGCGCTCGAGGTGGTGCAGCGCCGCGTCGGGGTCCGCGAGCGCGAGCGAGACGCTGGCGAGGTTGTTGTGGAAGTCGGCGAGGGTCGGGTGCAGCGGGCCGAGCAGCGGCTCGACCTCGGCGAGGCCCTGGAGGTAGGCCGCGCGCGCGCCGGCGTAGTCGCCGAGCGCGTCGCGGCTGTTGCCGAGGTCGAGCAGCGCGGCCGAGGCGTCGAGGTCGAGGCCCTCGGCCGCGGCGATGCCGCGCAGTCGCTCGTAGGTGGCGATCGCCTCGGCGTGGCGGTTCGCCTCGTACTGCGCGAGCCCGCGGCCGAACAGGAGGTCGATCCGCAGCCCGGGCGGATCGCCGGCCTGCTGCGCCAGCGTCTCGGCGAGCCGTAGCAGGTCCTCGCCCGCCTCGGCGAGGGAGGCGCGCCGGCGGTGCAGGTGCTCGACCTGCAGGGTCGCGCGCGCGGCGACCAGCGGCTGCCGCTGCTCGAGCGCGAGGCGGAGGGCCTCGCGCGCGCGCGCGAGCGCGGCGTCCAGCCGCCCTGCGACCTCGTCGGCCGCGCTCGCGAGCAGCAGGACCTCGGCGAGCAGCGCCGGGTCGTCGGCCGCGCGGGCGCGCGCGAGGGTCCGCTCGATCTGGGCCGCGGCGGCGCCGACGTCGCCGGTGTCGAGCTCGACCGTCGCCCGTGCCCGCGCCTCGCGGAGCTCGAGGCGCTCGCGGACCCGCGCCGGATCGGCGGCCGCCGGCGACGCGTCGGGCTGCTCGCAGGCGTCGACCGGCGGGAGCTGATCGATCGCCGCGAGCGCGCGGGTGACGGTGTCGCGGTCGGCCGCGGCGAAGCGGTCGAGCAGGGCGGCGAAGTGGAGGCGGCGATCCGCGAGGCACAGCGCGCGCCGGCCGTACAGCTCGGGCGGCGCGACGCCGAGCACCACGGTCGCCTCGCAGGCGCGCGCGTGCGCGGCGATCCACGCCTCGGCGTAGCGCTCGAGGCGGGGGCGCGCGCGGGCCCACGTCTCGCCGGCGGACGGCGCCCCGGCGGCGACGAACGCCGCGCCGATCGCCTCGGCCCGCGCCGGGCTCCACGCGCCGGCGAGCATCGACCACGGCGAGGCGCAGCGCGGGCCGC